>OLOS01000562.1_pt1 | contig 37864 bp, 43 predicted proteins | sample 1672631 | NCBI WGS metagenome assembly OLOS01 (sample SAMEA3136707, study PRJEB25190) | human gut metagenome | biome: human gut; feature: human-associated habitat; material: faeces | place: Austria | collected 2013 | reverse complement strand
TTTTATTACTACTTTTGGCATTACTTACCCTCCCTTCTGATGCAAGCATTAACATTATACATAATTATGTGATATTTTGCAAGCTTAATATGAAGAATTTACATTTTCTTTTTGAAGAAGTTTTACACCGGCACTTGTACCGATACGATCAGCCCCGGCTTCCACCATTGCCTGAAGATCCTCATAGCATCTTACACCGCCGGCAGCCTTTACTTTACAAGCCCCGTGAACACTTTCTTTCATCAGCTTTACATTCTCCACCGTAGCACCCGCTGTTGAGAAACCGGTAGAAGTTTTAACGAAGGCTGCTTTTGCGTTCACGCAGCATTCACAAGCCTTGACAATCTCTTCTTTGCTTAAAAGACATGTTTCAAGTATGACCTTAACACAATGATGATCGGCTGCCGCTACCACACTGCGGATATCCTCTTCCACCAATGCATAGTTATGATCTTTTAAAGCGCCGATATTGATGACCATATCAAATTCTTCCGCGCCGTTAGCTAAAGCGTCCTTAGTCTCGTAAGCTTTAACCGCCGAAGTTGCTGCGCCCAACGGGAAACCGATGACCGTACAAACCTTTACGTCACTGCCCTTCAGCGCTTCCGCGCAATATTTAACCCATGTCGGATTCACACAAACTGACGCAAAGTCATAGGTTCTCGCTTCCTCACACAGCTTTTGAATCTGTGCCTGTGTAGAATCAGCCTTCAATAATGTATGATCAATTAACTTATTCATCTTTTCCATCCTCCTCGATGCCCAAGTAATATCTGCGGATGATTGCCCGTGCCGCCCGATGATCGCCAATATAAGGTTCCCGGCCATTTTCGCGGTAAATGAAGGTTTCATCGCCTTTGCCGAGAATCAGCACGGTATCATCGACATTGGCCATCTCGATTGCCTGCCTGATAGCGTCATAACGGTTTTCAATATAAATATTGTTGGTATCTACGATCCCCGCTTTAATTTCATTGGCAATCTCTCTTGGATCTTCATCACGCGGATCATCCTCTGTCAGAATAATCATATCACAAAATTCACTGGCAACACTACCGAAAACTTTGCGTTTATGACGGTCACGCTTGCCGGCGCTGCCAAATACGGCAATGATCTTACGCTGCGGCTGAGTAATCAGCTTAGCATATTCAAACACTTTCTGTAAGCCGTCAGGCGTATGCGCAAAGTCAACGAATACATTAAATGGCTGACCTTCATCAATGCGTTCTAAACGGCCGTCAACCTGATCCAGCGTATCCAGACAATCCAATACTTTTTCAAGCTCCAAGCCGCTTTCATGCATGGCTGCGATTGCCGCCAGCAAATTATAAATATTATATAAAGCGATCAGATTTGTTTTCACTTCATATTCACGGCCCTGATGCAGCAGCTTGAATCTGGAATGTTGAGTGCCCAAGCGAATATCATCAGCCCGATAATCCGCATCATTTTGTACGCCATAAGTGACCACCCGCGCGTTACATACTTCTATCAACGCGCGGCAGCACTCATCATCAGCATTTAATATGCAGACACCGTTCTTATTTACCATCTTAAACAGCTTCTTCTTGGCTTCAAAATAATTCTCAAAAGTACCATGAAAATCAAGATGATCATAGGTCAGATTGGTAAAGATAACCGTATTAAAATCAACTGTATTCACCCGGCCTAATTCAAGACCATGGCTGCTTACTTCCATGGCCACTGCCTTCATCCCATGATCCACCATATCCTTAAGCGTTGAATGAATCGTCAAGACATCCGGTGTTGTCAGTGAAGGCGGTAAAGTAACGTCGCCATAAGAAATAGAAATCGTCCCCATATAGCCGCATGGCTCAAACCGAGAGTGAACATCACGGATGATTTTCGCAATCGTTGACTTACCGTTAGTGCCGGTTACGCCGTAAACCTGAAGCTTGCGGCTTGGATAATCATAGAACTTATTAGCCAGACGATTCATTGTCGCTAAAACATTTTCAACCTTGATATAGACGATGCATTTACGCTTATTTTCTATCGGTTTGCTGTGAACAATGCAGAGAGCACCGTTATCGATCGCCTGATCAACAAAATCATGGCCATCGCTGTTGATTCCTGAAACACAGAAAAAGATACTGTTTTTTGTCTTGATCCGAGAATCGAAACTGAGTTCTTCGATTTCTATTTCCGGTGCGTGATCAAACATCTCTGATAGCTTCATCCTTTTACCTCCTCGATTTTGCCCTGCAGCATCCCATTTTCATAACCTGTAATGACTACCGTATGAAATTGATTTACAACTGACGCATCGCACATGACAGTGACTGGAAAATACTGACTGGCATGTCCTATTGCCTGCTGATTCTCCTGTTTTTCAAAAAGCACGCTGACCGATCTGCCGATCCAGCCTTGCTGGTACAGCGCATAATCATTCCCGCTTTTTACATTTAATAGTTTGGCACGTTCTTTCTTTACTAAACCGCTGATTTGATTCGACATGCCTGCCGCCCTTGTACCATCACGTTTAGAAAATGGAAATACATGCATAAAGCTGAACTGAATGCGATCAAGATTTGACAGCGTCTCATTAAAATCTTCTTCTGATTCATCAGGAAAGCCAACAATTATATCGGTAGATATTGAACAATCAGGCAATAACGTGCGGATCTCATCGATTCGCTCGATAAATGCTTCAATCGTATAAGGACGATTCATGGCCTTTAACACATGATTGCTGGCACTTTGAATCGGAATATGTAAATGCCGGGCAATCCGCTCATCCTGCTGCATTAAAGTAAGAAACTCATCACTCAGCTCATTGATTTCTATTGAAGATAAACGAATTCTTTGCAAGCCCTCGACCTCATTTAACAGCCGTCTCAATAAAGCGGTCAAATCAGTACCTAAATCATGACCATAACGGCCGGTATGAATCCCGGATAAGACGATTTCATAATGCTGATTAGCTACCAGCTCCTTAGCTGTTTTAATCACATCATCCATCGGCAATGAACGCTCCCGTCCTCTCGCGTAAGGAATGATACAATAGGAACAAAACTGATTGCAGCCATCCTGAATCTTAAGAAAAGCCCGCGTATGATCCGTAAAGCGATGAATTGGCAGCGCCTCAAACACCTTAACATTGTCAATCTCATGAACCAGATTCAAGCGCTTCTTTTGTTTATAGGCTTGATCTACTTCTAAAGCTAAGCCAGCTTTGCCATCACTGCCTAAAATGAGATCAACACCTTCAATCTCAGCGATTTCTTTGCTGCTGGTCTGAACGTAACAGCCTACCACGGCAATAAATGCCTCTGGATTTGTACGGATTGCCTGATGAATTTTCTGACGGCTCTTACTGCCTGCCGTATTGGTAACCGCACATGTATTAATAATGTAGATATCCGCTTTTTCTTTAAAATCCACTTCTGTATATCCCAGCTCTAAAAGCCCCTGAACATAAGCCTGGGATTCGTATGTATTGACTTTGCAGCCGAGTGTACTCATAGCAAATGTAGTCATTTTAATCACCTCAAACTAACTTATTATACACTATTTCATCTTAAATACAATCATCTTTGCCATTTACTTAACAGCTTCTCACCCTTGCGCAAGGCCTTTTCCGAAAGCCATTGCCGGCTGAGAATCAGCTGCAGTGCCCCACGCTCATCAGCCTGTATCAGATAAGGCAAAAGCTCGGCAAGCTCTGAAGGCTCAGCACATTGAGATAAAGACAATGAATACAATGCCTGCCCATTTGAAAGAACATATAGCCGATGATTGAGTTTACAAAAACAGAAACATTGCTCTTCTGCCTCGCCAATCAGTTCAAGCTCAGTAAAACCGGCAGCGATTACATCCGTGCTTAAGCTTTTCTGAGTGATTAAAGAAGCATACTCATAACGCAGCTGCGCATACTGTTTTAATTCAAAAAGAACCATCTCATCACGGTAAATATCATTCATCCGCTCATCAAACATCGGTATGAATACCTGCTTATGATTGCGCATCACATACGGCAAGGCTGCCTTCAGCGCATCGATTTCAATATTAATCAGTCTTTTCTTCTCTAAATAATTTAAGCTTGACCAATAATCATTCATTTCGTAACAGGCTTTAAAAAAAACAGTTTCAAACGCCTGTTTGCTTAAAATACAGCGATACAGGAATTGCGCATAAAAGAATTCAAGATCACTCTTGATGGGCAGATTTAATTTGTCCGCTTTAAACTGTGATTGAATAAGCGGCAGCTGTTCTCGGCAGTCCTGAGTTTTAAACAGCGGTTCACGCTGATCCTTTTCACATAATTTAATCAATTGTTTCATTTTACTTCACCTGACAGATCATAATGATAGCTGATGGCGTTTAAGGCAAATAACGCGGCTGTCTCAGCACGGAAAATCGCTGTGCCTAAGCTTACCCGCACAAAACCAAAAGCCTCAGCCTTGGCCACTTCTTCCAAGCTAAAACCGCCTTCCGGCCCAATCATTACTGCAATGGATGAAATATCCGGGTGTTCCTTAAACACCGCCGCCAGATTGCAGGCCTTTAAATCCGCATCCTCATAGGCTATCAGCTTTAAGTCGGCCTGCACGCCCAGTACCTGATCAAAATCAGCACTAGCCAGCACCGGTGTCTGATGAGCCCGCTTGCATTGTTCACAAGCCTCTAATGCAATCTTATTCCAGCGCATCAGCTTTTTATCCGCCTTCTCTTCTTTGGCTTTCACGACACAGCGGCTGCTGATCATCGGCTGAATCTCATAGGCACCGCATTCACATGCTTTCTGCAGCAGATAATCCCATTTATCCCCCTTAATCAATCCCATAATAAGCGTTGTTTTAACCCTTGAAGCATTTAAAGGGAGCGCCTCAAGCACCAAGCCGGCCACTTGATCATCGGCGAATTCAATGGCTGTCAAATAGGGCTGTTCACACGTATCCACCACCCGCACCTGACTGCCTTGTTTCATCCGCAATACATTCTTTATATGATGCGCCTGTTCCTTATTAAAAACAAACCGTTCATCGATATTTAATTTACCTTGTACAAAATACTGCTGCATAACATCACCTGCAACCATTTTAACGTATTTACCAATAAACTGCAATTAAAGGCAAGAAAAAAGGGCAGCTTCTGCCCTTGTTCAATCAAGCCCCCTGGATTTTCAATTCATGAAGTTCAATGTGTGAAGTCTCATGCTCCTTATCCAAATGCCTTAAAATATACGTACTTATGAAGATGACCACGATAAATGATATTACATCGGCAATTGGAGCCGAAACCAAGACGCCCTCAACCCCAAAGAATATCGGTAAAACCAATACCAACGGTACACTTAAAACAAAGTCACGCAGTAAGGATAAGCCCATTGATAACATCGGTTTACCTAATGATTGCAGGAAGATGCTGGTCGCTTTTTGGATACAGCATAAAAGAATCGTTCCTAGATAGCACCTAAAGGCCATAACCGCAAATTCATTGTATAATTCATTTTCACTGCCGAAGATGTGAATAATCTGTAAGGGGAAGCACTCAAAACAAATTGTCGCGATAATTCCGACGGTGATTTCCGCAAGAATCATCGTTTTAAATATCTGTTTGACGCGTTTCATTTCCTTGGCGCCATAGTTATAACCAACAATTGGCTGTGAACCTGCCGCAATACCAACCACAAAGGAAATAACGATCTGGAATACTTTCATGACAATACCCACTACCGTTAATGGAATATCAGCGCCATATTTTGATTGTGCGCCATAAGTTACCAATACATTATTCATGACACCCATAATCACTACAATTGAAATCTGTGTCAAAAAGCTGCTGATACCCAATGGCAGAATTCTTTTCAGTAATTTTGTGCGAAGCATAAAGCTGCCCTTGTGTAACTGAATTGATTTAGTGTGCTTTAGGTAATACAAGGCTAAAATTGCGGAAACAAATTGCCCAAGGATAGTAGCTAATGCGGCTCCCATCATACCCCAGCCAAAAACAAAGATGGCGATTGGATCAAGAATGACATTAATGATGCAGCCAGCCAAAGTTGATAACATTGCAAATTGCGGACTGCCGTCAGCACGAATGATTGAATTCATCATATTAGCAAACATAAAGCAAGGAATACCGATAACAATATAGCTGTAATATTCTGATGCATAAGCAAGAGTATTTGCTGTTGCGCCAAAGCTCATTAAAATATGATTCTTGAAAATAATTAATAATGCGGTAAGAACGATTGAAACAATCAAAGTAAACACAACCGCATTTCCTACACTGCGATGTGCATTCTCCTCATCCTTACTCCCTTGACAAATACTCAGATAGGCTGCACAGCCATCACCAATGAGCAATGCAATAGATAAGGCTATTATTGTTACCGGGAATACGACATTAGTAGCACCATTGCCCAGATAACCGATGCCTTGACCGATAAAAATTTGATCCACGATATTGTATAGAGCGGATACTAACAAGGACATTGTACAGGGTATAGAAAACTTCAGCATCAGCTTAACAACTGATTCCTCTGCCAAATAATGATTCATACTATTTTTCATAAAAACCTCCATTTTCACATAATAAAAAGACCACAGCTTTAGCTTGCCACGCGATTGACCCTCGCATATAAGCTGCAGTCGTAGTCTTCATGTGTGTCAGTATAACACAAATAAATTTGTCTCGTAAGATATTTTTTTATTATTTTTGATTAATCTGACGATATTCCTGCGGCCGCATGGCGGTCAGCTGTTTGAATTTCATACAGAAATATTGAACGTTCTGCATACCGCACTGCAGAGCAATCTCACCAATTTTTAAATTTGTCTCACACAATAAATGCTTTGCCTTGCGAATCCTAAGCTCATTAATGAAATATGGCAGACTGACGCCCATTTCCGCATTAAAGACACGGCTTAAGTAAGAAGCGGAGACATTCATTGCATCAGCAATCTCATATAGACTGATACTCTCCTGATAATGACGGTTAACATATTGAATAGTGTTAATAATCAGCGGGCTGATAGCGGCTTTATGTTCTGTTTTAAATTGGCAGAAGGTAAGCAGCAGATTAAACAGCGATGCCTCAAATTCTTCAATAGCGCAGTATTGTTCTAACCGCAGCACCTCATTGATCCGTTCTTCAAAATCGAGACGAAACTGCAAATTCAAAATCAGCAGCATTTTCTTAAGTTCAGAAATGATATCATATGTCAGGATAACATCCATGCTTCTTTTCAGTGACAGCATTATTTCATGTACGATGAATCGCATATTTTCAAGTTTACCGTCAAGCAGATTTTGCTGCAGCTTCTGAACCATCGGTATCAAATCAATCAATTTCACATTCTGACGGTCTTTGATAAACATTGACGCCTGCATCGAACACGGACGCATTTTATAAAAAGCCAGCCGATGGCTATTCCTTAACTGTTTAAATGCTGACTGAAAGTGCGCATATGAAACAATTGGTTCTGAATACAGCGTTATGCTGCTTAAATATGGATGCTTAACCTGCCTTGCTTCAATGAATTGCTGCTGCAGCTTTTTTTGAATCTGATCAGCAATGATGGGTATTGGCAATTCCTTGCTTGTTTTAGGTGTAATCATGACCGCAATTAATTTTGATGAGTCATAATTGACCGCACTCATTTCCTTTTTAAATTCATAAGTCTGTTCAAGGGATACCAGCAAGTATTTAACAGCGGCAAAAATATCCAGATAATTTTCACGGTTTAAGTTTAATTTACTATTATAAAAACGCTTTTCAATACCGGCAAGAATCAAATAGCAGTTATTAAAATCTATTTTCAGCTCAACATTCATTTCCTGCATCATTTCTAAAAGCTGATCATATTGCTGACCAAAAAGACTTTCATTTATAATGTATCGTTTGCATGTTTCAATTTGCTGCTGCTTGAAATTATTCATAAGTACCTCTTTTTTATTATAAAGCAGGCAGTCTAAATTATCCAGACTGCCTCAGCTTTATTTATTTAAAATATCTTCGGCAACTAGCTTGCCAAAAGTAATATTTTCATTAGTAGGCGCACCGCCAAATAATCCATCATGCGCGCATTCACCAACGGCATAAAGATTATTAATCGCATGACCTGCTTTGGTTACCACATGCATGGATGAATCCACCTCAATACCGCCCAAAGTAACTTGTAAGCCCGGTTTTGTTGAAACCGCATAATAAGGGGCTTGCGTAAAATCAATCGTAAGATTAGCTGAACGGCCAAATTCCTCGTCGACACCTGTCTTTACAGCCAACTGGTATTTCTCAATCGTTGCGGTTAGATTATCAGCAGGAACACCCATTTTTTCAGCAAGCTCTTCAATTGTATCAGCTTCTATAAAATAGCCCTGATCTTTAAAGCCCTGAAGCCGTTTTGACTTATCCATAGCACTTTGATCGATCAGAATATATACATGATCGCCTTCCTGTTCCATCATCCATTTAGAAAGTGTTGTATAATCCGGATAATAATCATTACAGAAACGTTTGCCTTCTAAATTTACCATGATGCCGCCTTCTGCCCGTGCCGCACTCAGACTTGAATTCACACCATTCTCACTATGAACGGACGGATTCAGACGTACAACATCCATAAAAGCCAAATTAGCATCTACTGCTTTTACCAATTCAAAGCCATCGCCTGTTGAACCAGCAGCAGATGTAGATGGTAAATCTGCCCATTCAGGCGCATATTCCAGCAACGCTTCTTTACCTGATGCAAAACCGCCGGTCGCAATAACAATGTTGTCAGCATAAATTGTATAAGTCTCATTTTGACTTTCAACCTTAACACCCTTTACCTGATCATTCTCAGTGACCAATTCAACAGCTTTTGTTGACAGACGCATATCTACATCCAAGCGTTCAATTTCAGCATTCAGTGCCTTAACGATAGCAACGCCAAGAGAACTGCCGTCCTCAGTTGCCACCTGATAAGTTGAGAGCGGACGGTTGATTTTAGTTCCCAGACTATTCAGCCATTCAACACTTTCCTCAGAGCGTTCAAGCAGCGTTTTCCAATTATCAGCATTCATATCTGGATTTTTACTTACTTGGTCAGCAATGTATTCATCAATGCTTAAGCCCAATCCAGCCTGCTTTTGATATTCGGTATTGACAGCTACAAAGTAAGTGGCCGCAAGACTTGTAGCACCGCCATTCATAGCTTGCTTCTCAACAAGAATCACATTCTGACCGCCTTTTTTAAGTTCAATGGCAGTAGTCATACCAGCACCGCCGGCGCCAATAACTACGGTATCACAAATGACATCCTCGGCCTCAGATTTTACCGCTTCAATTACTTCCTTATTTTTCATTGCTTCAACATCAAAGCCTGCCGCCATAAGTCCCAGCTCAGCAGCTTCCAAAATCGCCTTGCTTGTATTAGTAGCGCCGGCAATGGTATCTATCTTCAAGCTTTGATGCTCAACAATCGCCGCCGGAATGCTTTGAATCGGCACATCAGCAATCCCCGCGGTTTCCATATGCTCAACAACCTCTACCCGAATTACTTTCGCATCCTTAACCTCTACCTCAACCTTAACATCTCCATTATTCCCCTTCGCACTTTCTGTATAGACACCATCGCTGATATTGGTATCCGCCGGCTTATTACTGCAGCCAGCAATTGTTGCAATCATACACAAAGCTAAAACACACCTTAATAATTTTTTCATATGATTCCCTCTTCTTTCACCTTCATTTTAGCATTGTGAAATTATTATTTTGTTATATTTTTTTTACACTTGTTCATATTTTTTGACATAAGAAAAAAATCACTCTGCCATATTCAGCAGCCATACCGCTGAATATTTTGGAATGATTAATCAATTAATACTATTTAGTTTTCTGTTCGCCCTCTAAAGCAAGACGGCGCAGCATTTTAACCTCATGCGGTTTTAAAATCCGGTATTCACCCTGACTCATATCGCTGACCGTAAGAAAACCGAGTGATTTTCGATGCAGACTGGTAACTGTATGCCCATAAACCTCCATCATCCGTTTAATCTGGCGGTTCCGGCCTTCCTTGATCGTAATATCAAAACGCGTCTTTTGATGATCAAAATCCTTGTTCTTAACTCTCAGCTTAGCTGGCAGCGTCTGAATGCCGTCATCAAGTACAACACCCTTTTCAAGGGCTTTAATCTGTTCAGTTGTCAAAATTCCATCAATGATTACCTCATAAGTTTTAGGAATATGATACTTAGGGTGAATCAGCTGATTGGCAAATTCACCGTCATTCGTTAAAATAAGTACACCGCTTGTATCGTAATCAAGACGGCCGACCGTAAAAATGCGCTCATCACATTTAACCAGTGATACCACTGTTTTGCGGTCAAATTCGTCATCTAATGTGCAGACGGATTTCTTTGGTTTATTCATAACAAAATAAACCTTATTCTCCTTTTGAATCTGCTCACCATCAACCTCAATAATATCTCCGCGTTTTACTTTATATCCTTGTTCAGTAATGGTTTCACCATTCACTGTTACTCTGCCTTCACTAATCATCACTTCCGCTTTTCTTCTTGATGTGATGCCGCTTGCAGCAATTACTTTTTGTAAGCGTTCCATTTAAAATCATCCTCTCTATTCCTTATTTTACCCTAAAAAGCTATGAAAAGAAATAGAACGTTAAAAGAATTGCCATCGTAATACCGGCTAAATCACTGATTAAACCAATTGCCAGTGAATTTTTGATCTTTTTCACGCCGACGCTGGCAAAATAAAGTGTAATAACATATAATGTCGTATCGGTTGAGCCTTGAATGATACTTGCCATCTGACCGGCAAAGGAATCGACACCCAAGGTTTTAAAAATATCGATCATCACCGCCAGCGATGCATTGCCGCTGATGGGTCTGAACAGCATCATCGGAAAGATTTCCTTTGGTATGACACCGGCAAAAGAAGTAAACAGATTAGCAACGGCATCTAATAGACCGCTTTCCTTCATCATCGCAATCGAGAACATCATCCCCAGCATTGCTGGAAAGACATCATTAAATAAACCGAAGCCATCCTGTACGCCATGAACAAAATGACTGTATGCGTCCACTTTCTTAATAATAGCAACAATCAGAATAATGCCCAAAAAGGCCGGCAGAATGATGTTTGTGCTAAGCACGGTTCCACCACCTGTCTACAACTAAACCGACAAAAGAAGCGAAGAGCGTCGATACGACGGCAAAGGGAATAAAAGTAGTAGGATCTAAAGATCCATAGGCCGCCCGCAGCGCGATGATCGTGGTTGGAAAGATCGTTACACCGCCGGTATTAAGCACCAGAAAAGTAACCATAGACCGGCTGGCGGTTTCCTTATCCGGATTATGCTTCTGCATTCCCTTGATTGCCTTTAAGCCCACAGGTGTTGCTGCTGAGCCAAGGCCAAACATATTGATTACGATATTGCTGGCAACATAACCCAGAGTTTCAGTATCATCCTTGATATCAGGCAGGATAAAACGGAGAAACGGCCGCAGACAGCGTTCCAGAAAAGCCAGACAGCCGCCAGCCTGAGCAATTTCTAAAATACCGTTAAAAAAACAAGTGATTGCTAATAATGGCAGTACAAAATTTAATGTTTCTTCACCAACGGTAACCATTGACTGTGACAAAGCATCAACTTTGCCGGTAGCTATACCATAAACCAATGAACATAAAATCATCACATTCCAGAGCTTGTTCATGAAAACACCTTCCTTAACAAAGATTGTTTGATGATTGGATAACTTTGTGTCTTGCTTACTTGGCCGCTGCTGACCATGACCGTAACCGTATTCTTATCGATACTGGTTACGATTTTAAAAGGCTGCTGCTCACTTTTTTCAACAAGAAAAATAAAAGGTTCAGCAACACTGAATTCAATTCCCTGCGTTTTATACAGTCCCTGATCAAGAATTACATATTCCTGATATTGTTCAAAAAACGCCTCATGTTTGGCTTTATGCAGTTCAAAATATTCACTTTCACGAAAACTGACAACAATACTTTCGCTGTCCCCTGCCTGAGCACTGGTCACTAAGGTTTTGCCGGAATTCATCGTATATCCGGTTTTGCCGCCGTTACACGCGTCATATTCCGCAAGCAAACGATTTTTATTCTTCCAGACGCCTAGCTCACCATGATAATTCTGCGTGCCGGCAATCTTTCTGAATACATCGTTGGCCATCGCCGCTTTCATGCATAAAGCCATATCATAGCAGGTTGAAAGATTTCCGCCGTCTTCTTCATCTAAACCGCTGGGATTGCGGAACACACTGTCTTTCATACCTAATTCAGCGGCTTTCTCATTCATCATGTCAACAAAGGTTGCCACATTGCCGCCGACATGCTCAGCCAGCGCGTAAGCCGCATCATTGCCGCTTCTAAGCATCAAGCCATGCAGCAATGTAATCAAGGTCACCTGCTGCCCTTCCTTTAAATAAATAGAGCTGCCGACCTGATGAGAGGCATCATAGCTGATGGTAACGATCTCATTGAGCTCACTGTGTTCCAAAACCACCAGCGCGGTCATGATTTTGCTGATGGATGCTACACTTTGTACATCATGGCTATCCTTTTCTTCAATCACACTGCCATCTGAACTAATCACTACATAGCTGGCCCGAATCGGCATCGGCGCCAATAAATTCAACGCTAATAGCAACAGCAGACATTTTTTCATAAGCTTCACCCTTATCATTGTATGCAGCAGCAACACATTTCAGACAAGAAAAAAATCAGCCGAAGCTGATTATTCAAAAACAGAAAGATCAATTTGTTCCAAAAGCTTTTCATTATAAGCTTTCAGCAATGTCAGCTGTTCTTTAAACAGCTCTTTGGCACATGCGCTGTCACCCATGCCCTCATCAAGCATTCGATTCACATTCGCTAAGCGCCAGACAATCCTTTCCCGCAATGCCGGCATTGATTTGAACGCGCTCATTTCATACAAGAACGTCTCTGCAATCCGATAAGCACCCAGCCGGTCAATGTTGTCACAGTCACTCAAGGCATCCGCCTCACGAATATGCGGATAATCGCCCGGACATTGATCATCAACATGCATGGCAATACAATACAGAATATCATGCTGCTGCTTTTCACTTAAGGCTAAAGTTTTCAAAAAAGGCTGTACCAGCGCGGCGGATACCCGGCCATGGTCAATCTCTTTTTCAGCGTCAAATTTACCATAATCATGCAGCAGACATGCCAAAGGCAGCACTTCATCATCATAAGCTTCAGTAGCACACAACTTTAAACCGAGCTGATATACTCTCAGTGAATGCTCATACCGATAATTTAAATCAAGAATATCAAGCTGTTCAAAGGAATATAAATGTGTTTTTAGAAAGTCATGCGCTTTACATAAATTATCCTTATTCATTGAATAATTCCTCATCCATATTCTGTTCAATAACCGGCAGATCCGGCAATTCATTCAAACTCTTTAATTTAAAAGCATCCATGAACTCTTCAGTAACCTCATAAAGAAAAGGTCTGCCCGGTGCATCGGTACGCCCGCATTCTTTAATGAGTGAGCGAGCCAACAGCTTACGGATCATCATATCACAGCTGACGCCTCTGATTTCTTCAATCTCAACCCGAGTGATCGGCTGCTTATAAGCTATGATTGCCAAGGTTTCCATCGCTGCCTGAGATAAGGTTCCCATCTTAGTCGAAGAAAACAATTTCTCCGCATAAGGATGAATCTTTTCCTTAGAGATAAATTTATAACAGCCGCCAAAGCATACAAGCTCAATGCCATGCTGATCCTCAAGATAATCTTTCATCATTTCATCAAGCAGAAGCTGTACCTCATTTTCACTGCATTCACAGCTTTCCTTCAGCTGTTCAATCGTCAATCCCTCATCGCCGCTTAAAAAGAGCAGTCCCTCGATGACCGGCTTTAATTCCATCTTATTCATCTCCTTTAATGATCCAGATCGTATCATCGTCATCAACAGCATAGTTGATCTCCCCATGCTTAATCAGATCCAATACTGACAAGAACGTTACAATCACCATATGCAGATCCGTACAATCCTCACATAATGTTTCAAAATTCATTTTACCGCTCCAAAACCGCAGACGATCCTGAATCTGTACGACACGCTCATCCAGTGATAATTCCTTAATCGTCATCCTTGTCTGCTGAGGCCGCTGCAAAAATGAACGGCGGATGATTTTATTCATCGCCTTCACCAAATCGTAAGGATTGCCCTGCAGCTCTTCTTCCCGCACCAGAGTAATCCACTGATTCGTCTCTTCACTCGGCGGTTTTGTATAAGACATCTGCCGCTGATTATAATAATCCTCAAATGTCTGACAGACCTCTTTATAGCGCTGATATTCAAGCAGCCGCGCGACCAGCTTATCACGCTGATCTTCTTCAAATTCCTCTTCAATCAAGACCTTTTCGCGAGGCAGCAGTTTTTTGCTTTTATATTCAATCAAGCCTGCCAGCTCGGATAAATATTCACTGGCTATCTCAAGATGGTAGGCTTCCATCGCATTCAGATAAGTCAGATATTGTTCCGTTAATATATCCATATCCAAATCAAAAAGATCCAATTTATTTTCCTTGATCAGATGCAGCATCAAATCAAGAGGTCCCTCAAAGGAATGGGTCGTTACTTCAAATGCCATGGAATCACCTCTAGGGGTAATTATAACAAAAATCACTTCTGAAATAAAGAATTTATCATGAAATCAAAGTCTCTGTTCACTTATGCGTGCTGTTTGTTGCCTCTTTCAATTAATCGCATAATTAACAGCGGATAGGGATTCCCCTGCTCATCACACTCGCTGCGCTTATAAGTTTGAAATCCCATGTGTTCATAGAAACCGACAGCCTGAGGGTTTTGTTCATTCACTGTCAATTCATTTACTGCATAGTGATCAATGCCAAACTGAAGCAGTCTTTTGCCGATGCCTTTGCCGCGCTCTTCATTTAGGATAAACAGCATTTCAATCCGCTTTTCCGCAATCCCCATAAAAGCGACGGGAGTATTACAATCATTCATCATCACGATGAGATGCGGTACGGAAAGCAGCGCCTGAGGAACATATTCTTTAATTTTTGATATTTCAGCAGCTGATAAAAATAAGTGTGTTGCTGACACTGAGTTTTCCCAAACAGCCATAAGCTGTTCAATTAATAAGTCACTGCGATCCATAATTTCTACGATTTTCATTCTGTCTCCTTTTTCATTATTCATAGCCGCTTCTTTAGCTAATCGAGTATAGTTAGATACAAAACTGGTTTTTGCCAAGGTATACCCATCACGGTCAAATTCATACAGCTTCCATAATTTCAGCTTTAATTGCTCATACTCTTTCGCAATCTCAAAATGTTTATTCAGATAATCACGAAAATATATTTCATCATGATCATTGTTAAGTCTTAAATGAATATGAAAGACTCTTTCCGCAAAGCCATGCTCTGTATACCCTTTATTTAATGAAATGCGATTTTCTGTCTCCGACATACAAATATAGCCATTCTTTATCAGCAATGTTTTAATCTGTTTCAGGTCAGACGGTTCAGCCGCTTCAATCAAGATATCGATGATCGGCTTAGCCCATATCCCTTTAATTGCCGTAGAGCCGATATGATTGATCCTTAAGGACAAATCAGGTAAAAGCATGCACAAAAACTGCCTTTCCTCTTCATACCATGTCTGCCAGCATGGCTGATAAGCGCTCAGTGAGATTGGAAATAAGTGCCACAATTCTTCTAGGTTCATATCGGATAGTTGTTTAGTCATAAATACCTCCGTCTAATCATAAGTATTTCCATTATATCCGATGAAAAGGAAAAAAGCGAAATTATATAATCATTTCGCTTTCATCTGATCATTTTGTTTTTTAGTTGAGTGGATCAATGAGCCAAACAGCAGACGGCGCATCTCCTTGAAGGAAAAAGGAATCAAAGGATAAAGATAAGGATACTTAATTGTATCCGTCGATAACAGCAATAGAAAATGTGCGATAATACCGATACAGAAACCGGGTATCTTAAAGAATAATGTCATTAAATTCAAACAGATACGGGAAAATTTATTTGCCAGTGAGATTTCATAACCGGGGGTTAGAAAGTTACCGAGGTTGCTGATGGCGATCATAATCAGTATTTCTTTGGTATATGCTCCGAATTCAATCCCAAAATCACCAAGCACAAAGACGACAAGAAAGCCCATGATGCCGGAAAGCATATTGGGAGCATGAATCAGTGACTGGCGAATCCATTCAACGACCAGCTCAGCAAATAGTATCTGGAAGCCAAATTCAAACGGATGAACGCCCTGTACCGGCAGATTCAGCATCGTTGGATTCTCGCTGACCCGCAGGGCAATCCACAAGGGCATCAGGTAGATTGATAAGAAGATGCCGATATAGCGTGACAGCCGGGTACAGAATGCCAGCAGCGGTGTCTGGGTGTATTCCTCTGCCTGCTGGATCTGTTCAAAGAAAGTGGTTGGCAGCAGAATAGCGGAAGGTATCGTATCTACCAATACGACTAAGCTTCCCTGCAGCAGATGCAAGGCGCATAGATCAGGGCGTTCAGTATAACGGACATGAGGATAAGGATTCAATGTTTTGCCATAAAGCGCTTCTACCAGATTGCGGTCATTGTAGATTTCAACCTGACTGTTTGCCTGCAGGCGATGCTTAAAATCATCAAGCACATCCTGATCAACGATCCCGCGCATATAGACAAGGGCTAAATCTGTTTTAGTCAGCTTGCCTTCCTTATCCAGCTCCACCACCAGCCGTTCATCACGGATACGGCGGCGGATCAAGCCAACATTCTGAATGATATTCTCTACAAAGGCATCATTCGAACCGCGGATGCTTTTTTCATTTTCCGGCGCATGCACTGAACGGGTCGGATAACCGCGGGTTTCAACGCTGTAATAAGCCGGATCATGATCGAGAAGCACAACGCATTGGCCGCTTAAGATCTGAGTAATTGCTGCCTGTTCATCCAAAAGAGCACTGACGGAACCATTAAAAAAGGTTAAAGGGTCCTCCTTAGGACTTTGTGTAAAGCCTTGAATCAATGCATTAACAGCGCTTTGAGCGGACAGACTCGATAAAAAGATCATACTGATTGTACGGCCGTGCAGCTCATAGGTGGTAAAGGATACATCAAAGGACGCGGAAAGCTTTTGTCTGATGGATGCCAGACGTACTTCGTTCATGATTTAGGTTTGAAGAGGACTGCGACAATAAAAGCCATGAAGATTGCGAAGGCAATACCGGCGCTGCATTTATCAAATACACCGGTAATCAGTCCCAGCCATCCATCCTCCATCGCACCGGCAAAGGAACCATGAGCCAAAGAATGACCAAAGCTGGTAATCGGCAGTGAGGCTCCGACACTTGCCCAATCGACAAGCTTATCATAAATATTAAAGCTTTCCAAAAACGCTCCCAGCACAACAAATAACGAGGTTATGTGACCGGGTGTCAGCTTGGTATTATCATAGATCAGCTGACCGGCAAGACAGAGTGTGCCGCACGTTAAAAACGCATAGATGTAAACCATTAAGCATCCTTCCTTTCAAAACAGATCGCATGAGCGACACAAGGAATCGCTTCCTTCTGCGCTAAGATTACCGGTGTCAGCAAAGCGCCGGTCGCAATCAATAGAATACGCTTCATCTGCTTACTCTGCAGCAGATCAAACAGCTTACTAACCGTTACAACCATTGAACAGGCACAGCCTGAGCCGCCGCAGAAAATCGGCTGATTATTAACATCATAGATCATTAAGCCACAGTCATTCAGCTTATTATCAAGCTGAAAACGCTGTTTCAGACACAAGTCGCTCAGCATCGCATAACCCAGCTTAGATAAGTCACCGGTTACAACAAGATCATAATCGTCAAAAGTACGATTCATATCCTTAAAATGAGTCATCAGCGTATCATAGGCAGCAGGCACCATGGCACGGCCCATATCATTGGCATCACTGAAATTCCAATCGATCACCTGACCAATCGTAAAGGCAGTCACCGCGATTGCTGCTGGCTTGCTGCCTAACACCACTGCCCCGGCACCGGTAACCGTCGAAGTTGTCGTTTCCTTTTTCTGTGTGCCATATTCATTAGGATAACGAAACTGCCTTTCCGCCGTTGCTGTATGTGATGAAGTAAATGCCAGCACATGCTTCATTTGTAAATGCTCAACAGCAATTGCCGCGTGTCCCATCGCTAAAGCTGAGGTGGAACAAGCCCCGTATAAGCTGACAAAAGGAACCTTGAGATCCTTCGCAAAATAATTGGAAGACGCGCATTGATTGATTAAATCACCGCCGTATGCCAATGCAATGTCATGGGTTGTCAGTTTACCCTTTTTTAAAGTATCACTGACAGCTTCTTTAATCAGACGCCGTTCAGCTTTTTCAAAGGTTGATTCTTCACAATAGTTATCACTAAAAGCATTCGTGAAATATTCTCCCAATGGACCTGCCTTCTCCAGCGGGCCTACTGCGCAGCCGCTGCTTTGCACATAAACATTTTTAAATTGCAGCGTTGTCATAATAAACTTACCCCATAGCGGATCGCGCTGAATACAATGGCTGCCACAATGCCATAAGTCAGCACCGAGCCGGCAAGCTTAAACATATTGGAACCGATGCCCATGATCAAGCCTTCACTCTTACTCTCCAATGCCTCAGAAGCCAATGAATTGGCAAACCCGCTGATTGGAATAAATAAACCCGCGCCTACCCATTGCGCCAGGTTGTCATAAATACCTAAGCCAGTACATAAAGCAGTAATCAAGATGACGGCTAACACAACCACTGTTACAGATTCATCAGCCTTCATCTGAAATTGTTCAACTAAAAAATTTGCCGCAAACTGACCAATAACGGCAAGCAAGCCGCCAAACACAAATGCCAGCAGCGCATTGCGAAGCTTATGCCGCTTTGGCTCATGACGTTCAGCAACCTTTTTTAAATGGATTTCGTTCATAAAAAAACCTCCTTGTCCATAGTATGTGCAGACAAGGAGGTGCTTAAACACTTAATCACTGACAAAACGTTCTTTCAGCTGCTTCAAAATTTTCTTCTCCAAACGGGAGACCTGTACCTGAGATATATTCAGCTTTCTGGCAATTTCATCCTGCTTCAGACCGCATTCATAGCGATAATGAATCAACAGCTGATCCCGGGCATCCAAAGCCTTAATTTCTTTCTGCATCGCGCAGCGCAGTGTGATATCACTCACCTCACGATCCGATATCTTATCCTCAAGATACAATGAATTGCCATCTTTTTCATAGATTGGCTCATCTAAGGAATAGATAAACTGATTCGCGTCAAAAGCCAGCAATACATCACTGACATCATAGCCGCTGGCAGCAGCAATCTCACTATACGTCGGTTCCCGGTTCAGTTTCTGAAATAATTCATCCTTGACCTTCACCATGACCAGAAAGCCTTCTTTCAGTGAGCGTGAGATGCGCATGGAACCGTCATCTCTAAAAAAACGTTTGATTTCACCAAAGATGATCGGCACCGCATAAGTAGAAAACTGAACATTCATTGAGAGATCAAAATTATTCAGCGCTTTCATCAATCCCACACAGCCAATTTGAAAAAGATCCTCACGGCTGATTTTCTTAGAAACAAAACGCTGAATACATGAATAGACCAAACCCTGATTCTTTTCCACAAAGGCTTCCTTGGCCGCCTCATTGCCCTCATGAGCCGCTTTGATCAGCGCTTCATTATCAAGCGTTGTCAGCGGATTTGTGGAGCTGTTTCTGGATAACAACGGTCGTACCTTCTTTCGGTGTCGATATAACATCAAAGGAATCTGAGAATGTATCCATGATTGTCATTCCCATACCCGAGCGTTCAAGTTCACTCTTGCTTGTATACAAAGGCTGCAGACACTGATCAATATCATTGATACCGCAGCCCTTATCAGTAACGATAATCGTCACCAATGAATTTACCTCATAGCCGATTTCCAGCTTTACGATTCCCTCACGGCTGCCTTCATAGCCATGGATAATCGCGTTGGTAACTGCCTCCGCGACAATTGTTTTAATTTCCATTACCTCATCAACACTTGGATTGAGCGGCATCAGGAAAGCAATTGCCGATGTTCTCGCAAAAGCTTCATTTTCAATTCTGCTTTTAAAAGTCAAACACATCTTATTCATAGTTTCCCTCATTTCTTTCTTCACGGATCAGCTGGAAAATACCGGACATAGCAAATAAAGCACGGTTGTTTTTGGAAAGATTAGCAACACTCATGGCTATCCCCAGCTTCTGACATTGCTTATAACGGGCCAATAAAAATCCGATGCCGGTGCTGTCTACAAAAGTGACATCCCTGAAGTCAAAGCACAGGGCAGCTGGTTTCTCCTTCTCAATAAGCTTTATGCATTCATCCTTAAGCTGAGTGATTGCATAGTTATCTAATTCTTCGCTGAAATAAATGATCAGTCGATTGTTTTTTAGTTCTGTTCGCATAAGACCTTCCTTTCGTTTTTTATCTTATCACAGCTTTTAAAATGAAAGTTGATTTACGACAAACACTCCTAAGCTTCGACAAAAAAAACAAGCACCGCGTCCTTACGCAAGTACTTTTTTCCATAGATTTAAAAACAGATCAAAATAAGATACTTTTTCCATCGGTACATTTACGCCCAAATCAACCGTAAGCGTCGTTTGATTATCCAGCGTGATCATTAGCTCAGCAATTTTTTCATCAACAGCATACGGCAGTTCATTTTTAGTAAGCACTACCTTTTGTTCTGTAATCTGCGGTTCTTCCCCTATTTTAAAGACAATCGGCACCTCATTTAAAGTAACCAGCTCAGCCGTTTCCGGCTTTGCCAAATCGATGTTAAGCGCGTCGATCACACTGCCCTTTTCATAGATTATTTTCTGATCAAACATCGCAAAGCCATAGTCCAGCAGCTGCTTGGTTTCCGCATTTCTTACCTGACTGCTAGGCTCCTTCATCACCACGCTGATCAGTCGAAGATTGTCGCGTTTTGCGGTAACCGTGATACAGCTCATCGCTTCCTGGGTAAAACCGGTTTTTAAGCCGTCGACACCCTCCATCTGCTTGATCAGCTTGTTGGTATTCACAAGCCAGAACGGCTTTTCGCTGTCTTCACGGATATACGTATCATAAGTTGAAGTAATGGCCAGCAGCTGATCACCGCCGGTTTGAATCAGCACTTGGGCAATCCGGGCCATATCCTTGGCACAGGAATAATGCTCGGGATCATGGAGTCCGGTCGTATTCACGAAATGGGTATTTTCCAAACCAATTTCCTTTCCCTTATCATTCATTTTCTTCACAAAATTCTCTACACTGCCGCCCAGCTTTTCTGCCATCGCCACCATTGCGTCATTGGCTGATGCGATACAGATTGATTTAATCATATCTTCAACCTTCATTACCTCATTCACTTCTAAAAATATCTGTGAGCCGCCCATAGAAGCCGCCGTTTCACTGACGGTAACCGTATCCTCCATGCTTAAACTGCCATTATTCAACGCTTCAAAAATCAGGATCAGCCCCATCATTTTAGTCATGGAAGCCGGATACAGTTTTTCGGTTTCATTCTTTTTAAAAACTACCTGGCCTGTAGAATATTCCATCACATAGGCGCTCTGTGCCTGATTTGCTAAAGCCGGCTGTTCCTGTTCTTCCTCAGCCTTAATTGGACTCAGCGTTAAGGTCAGCATGCAGATCAGTATAGCTATCCAACCCTTTTTCATTGATTCACCTCAATGCATTCTATGGACTAAAAGACAGAAATATGCAAAAAAGCCTGAGAACCCTCAGACTTGTTTTATAAAACCTTTACAATTAACGGCATTTTCTCACATGCAGTATCAGAAACCACAAAGCATTCATGGAAATGAGTGATCCATTCATCGCTTAATGGCGCATTGATATGAACATAAGCAAGCACATCACCGTCATGAATCGCATCGCCGGCTTTTTTATTTAATACAATACCGACGGCCGGATCGATCGTATCTTCCTTAACCGCTCTTCCAGCGCCGATCTGCATTGCTAATGTGCCTAATTCCAGCGCTTTAAGCTCACGAATCCAACCGTTTTTATGCGTTTTTATTTCAACGACGGTTTTTGCCGTTGGCAATAATTCAGGATGCTTGATCTGTTCGACATCACCGCCCTGAGCCGCTACCAGCTCCATCAGCTTGGCTAATGCGCTGCCATCCTCAATACTCTTTTTCAGCATGACCATGGCTGCTTCCTCATTTTCCGCAATTTTAGCCTGTACCAGCATAATACTGCCGGCCTGCAGACATAATTCAGTAAAATCAGCCGGGCCTTCGTTCTTTAATGTAGCGATTGCCTCTTTAACCTCAAGCGCATTGCCGATCGCATTGCCCAATGGCTGATTCATGTTAGAAATCATCGCTCTTGTATCACGGCCTAAATGTTTGCCAATAGTAATCATCGTTGCTGCCAGCTCTTCCGCGTCCTCAACACTCTGCATAAAGGCACCTTCACCAAATTTCACATCCAGCAGGATGGCGTCTGAACCTGCTGCCAGCTTTTTCGACATGATGCTTGACGCAATTAAAGGAATCGAATTCACGGTGGCCGTCACATCACGCAGCGCATAAAGCTTCTTATCCGCAGGCACCAGACTCTTAGTCTGACCAATTAAGGCAATGCCGATATCATTCACCTGCTTCACAAAAGCATCTTCATCAAGAAAAACATTAAAGCCTTTTATAGATTCTACTTTATCCAGTGTACCGCCGGTATGGCCTAAGCCACGGCCTGACATTTTAGCGACCTTAGCACCGCAGGCAGCCACCATCGGCGTTAAGGAAAGACTCGTTTTGTCACCGACACCGCCGGTAGAATGCTTATCTACCTTAATACCCTGAATCGATGACAAATCAATGATATCACCGCTGTGCAGCATCGCATTGCACAGATCCGCAATCTCTTCACCATCCATTCCTTGAAAATAAATGGCCATGCACAGCGCGCTGACCTGATAATCAGGAATTCGCTCAGCTACATACTCACTGATCCAAAAATTAATTTCTTCACGGCTTAATCGTCCGCCGTCACGTTTCTTTTCAATGATATCTACAAATCGCATCGTGTTCCCTCTTTTCTTCGATAATGAATCAACAGAAAACCATCAAACTGTTCCTTGCTTACAACGATAAATTCATTCACATCATAGGCTGGAAAATAAGTATCGCCGGCATAATCACCAGGCACTAATGAAATCCACATCTCATCCACATAAGGCAGCGCCGCTTGATAGATTTTAGCGCCCCCGCAAATCATCAGCAATTCGTCGCATTGCTGGTATTTTTTTAATAACCCCTTAAAGTCATTGATGACATGAACATGCTCAGCCTCATAATGCAGCGGCTGGTGCGTAATAACATAGGTTGTACGCTGCGGCAGCGGCTTTTTTAATGCCTCAAAGGTTGTCCGGCCCATCACGATATGCTGATGCAGCGTCTTTTCCTTAAACTGCTTCAAATCTTCTTTTAACTGCCATGGCATCCAGCCATCCTTGCCGATGCACAGCTTTTCATCATGAGCTACAATCAGTGAAATCATACGCTCACCTTCGCTTTGATAGCCGGATATGGATCATATCCCTCAATTTTGAAATCCTCATATTTAAAATCATAGATACTCTTCACATCCGGATTGATGATCAGCTTCGGCAAAGCTCTAGGCTCCCTTGCCAGCTGCGTTTCCACCTGATCAAAATGATCGAGATAAATATGTACATCACCAAAGGTATGAATAAATTCCTTAGCTTCATAGCCGCACACTGAAGCGATCATATGTGTCAGCAATGAATAAGAAGCGATATTAAACGGTACGCCCAAAAATACATCCGCACTGCGCTGATACAGCTGACAGGAGAGATATTTCTTATCCGCGGATACATAGAACTGCATGAAGGCATGACATGGCGGCAAAGCCATATCCTTGATTTGCGCAGGATTCCACGCGCTGATGATATGACGTCTTGAGAAAGGATTTTCCTTTAGATCATGAATTAGATTTTCCAATTGATCAACCCCAAAGAAGTCACGCCATTGATGACCATAAACCGGTCCCAGCTCACCCCATTGCTTAGCAAAATCATCCTCAGTTTTAATCCGCTCAATAAATTCTTCCAAGCTCTCATTTTGATAAGCGGATGACTGAGTGTATTTTTCATAAGGCCATTCATTCCAGATCTTAACATTTTTTAATACTAATGGCTGAATGTTGGTAGAACCGCTGATAAACCAAAGCAATTCTTCCGCGATTCCCTTAAAGAAGACTTTCTTAGTGGTCAGCAATGGAAATCCCTCACGCAGATCAATCCGCATTTGATAACCAAAGCAAGACTTTGTGCCAGTACCGGTACGATCCTGACGCAGCTCGCCATTCTCCATAATGTGTCTGCATAAATCTAAATATTGTTTCATAAATCTGCCTCCCTGTTCTTTAACGCATGTATTTCTGCTTCACTCAGCGGCCGGTATTCACCGCAAGCCAGTGATTCATCAAGCTTTAAGCTGCCCATCTGCAGCCGCTTTAAATAAACGACCTCATTGCCAACAGCATGCATCATCCGTTTGATCTGATGAAATTTTCCCTCATGAATTGTCAGTTCCATCTCATCATCGCTGATTTGCCGTACCGCTGCCGGTTCACAGCATTCCTCATCATTAATCTGAATGCCTGCTTCCAAAGCCTCAATAGCGGCCTGTGTAATCGCTTTTGCCACCTTCACATAATAAATCTTATCCACATGCTTCTTAGGCGCTAAAAGATCATGCGCCAACGCACCGTCATTAGTAATCAATAACAGTCCTTCAGTATCGATATCAAGCCGGCCGACCGGAAAGGCATCCATCGGTATATACTGATCGAAGCAATCCATGACCGTCGCCTGTTTTTCATCAAAGGTCGCGCTGATCACCCCCGCTGGCTTATTCAGCATCATATAAATATATTTCTCATAGCTCACCGCTTCATCATCCAGCAGTACAATATCGTTTGTCTCATCAATTTTCAAATCATCATTACGCACCAGCTGACCATTTACCTTGATCCGCTTGCTGCGAATCAGCTGCTTAACCTCCTTGCGCGTACCTAAACCCGCATGGGCTAAAAATTTATCTAATCGCATCATGAGCTACCCTCTTCGCACTAATCGTTTCATCATCTTATTAATATCAATCTTAAAAATTGTCTGCGGCAGCTGCAGGAATGCCGTAATTGCCAAATATGCACCGACACTCAGCAGTCCCTGAATACCCAATATGAGCACACATAGCAGACGGCCATGACCAACAGCATTAAAGCCGATAAAATTAAATACCAGACATAACAGCGCCATGCCGGCAACACCAAGCATCATCAGCACCATCTTGCGGATCGTATATTTCCACTGCACCTTGTAATTGCGTTTCAGGAAATAAGCATCTAACAAGATAATCGTCAGCATTGAAAGCAGATTGGAAATTGAAGCCCCCTGCATACCAAAGAAATGAATGCACGGAATTTCAAAAACCAGCTTTACAGCCGCGCCGATAATCAAATTGATAAAGTTCTGTTTACGCAGTCCTACCGCCATCAGCAAGGAAGTAAAAATAGGTGTCAGCGTACCAAAAAGCGCGTCAATCGTATGCCATTTCAGCAATACACCGCCTAATTCAAGTGAAGATGTAATCAGCATCACATTGCCGGCACCCGGATAAGTTACCAAGCTCTCGCCATAAAGCAGATACATGATCGGTCTTGAAAAGAACAAGAGACAAAATGAAAGCGGGATCGCCAGATATAATACTGAATCGACACAGTCATACACATGTCTGCGCAGTTCCTTCCACTTGCGGTCAATGACTGATACCGTAATATAAGGAATTATCGAAATCGAAAAACCCGGAGCAAGAATCTGCGGGATCGATGTTACCTTATTCACCTGTACCGAAATAATTGAACCAAAGATATAGTTGCAAAGATCAGCCGCAACCCCGGTTGCCTCTAATGCCTTCGTATAAAACAGCCAGTCAATCATATTATTTGAAAAGCCGACAATAGCGACTAAAAGATAAGGAATCGCGATACGCACTAATTCCTTAAACAGCAGCTTATGATCATCCACCGAATAAACTTCCTGCTCATTCGCAAGCCGTTTAATTTCCGGCATATTTTTTTTATCAAATATAAAGATATGCACCAACGCGCAGATGGCTGCTACGCTGGTCGAAAATACAGCAAAATATACCGCCCAGATGCGATCCTGTTTAAATACATAAACCGCTATTGCACCCGCCCCCAGCAAAAACATGACCCTTGAGAGCTGTTCCAATACCTGTGAAAATGCATAGATTTCCATTTCCTTCAAGCCTTGGTAAAAGCCTCTGAAGGCACTTAAAACCGGCACAAAAAAGAGGGCAAAGGAAATCAGCACAATCACATTGCGGGTGATCTGCAGCGATTCCGGACTTGAATTAACCCCCAAAACGATTGAGGCCAGCGGGGTCGCAAATAAAATTAAAAAAGACATGCCGATAAAGCCCAAAGCGACCATCAGCCCCTGCGCAATCCGCTTGATTACCAGCGTTGTACGATAATCACCAATGTTTGAATACTTGGCAACCAGTGTTGCGATGGCATAGGGGATACCGGCAATTGAGACATTGAGAATATACGAATAAATCTCATACGCAAAGCCGTAATACTGCATATTATCCGCGCCGGCAATCGCATTGAGCGGAATTACATAAAGCAGCCCCAGCAGCTTTGAAATAAAGATACCGGCTGAGCTGATCAGCCCGCCGATAATAATTGATTGCTTCTTATTTTTCATTCTAATAACTCTCGCCCTCTACCCATTCACCATATTCATTATAATAACCATCCTCATAATAGTCATCCTCTGAATAATCCTCGGTATCGTCGCCTTCACCATTCTCATCATTATTTTCATCATTTGCCGGCGTTTCATCCGTACCGACTTCATTGAGTACCTTACCCTCTGCCGGAGCCGCTACATCCGCCGCGTATTCCGCATCGAGATTAAAGAAGATACGTGTTTCATTCAAGCCTGAATAATCACGGTAGACGACAAAAACATTAAGTGTAAACTGCGGTACATCAGAAACCCCATTGCATGCCAAAGCCGCATAAAAACCACGCTGCGCATTGCTTTGAAAAGGAATCAGATTAAACTGCTCCTCATCAATGACACCAATTGACGGAAATATATTCTCTGATCCAACCTTAGAAACATCGATAACCATCATTTCAACATTATACATTGCCTGTTTAGGATTACTGATTGTCACTTCATAAACATACTGTCCCTTGCTGTCCTTCGTAACTGAAAGATCATAATCAAAAGGAATCTCGCTGGAAACCGTAGAATTATTATTAATAATCGCTTCTACATAGCCGATATATTTAGTATTCGTATCGGAAGCCGCATTATTCGATTTAGCGCATCCGCCTATAAGACACAGACAGAATAAAAGGGTTATGATTTTATGCATAAACTCACCTCACAAATTAGTATAACATAAAATTAATTGAATTCATATTTAATAATAAAAAGGCCGGATCACTTTTGACCCAGCCTTTTCATTAACCTCTGCGCTTAAATGAATCGCATTCTGTCTGCTGACAGCAATCCGCTTTGCCGCATTGACAGCCAACGGTAATTTCATGAGCACAGCAGCACTGATGTTCATTAAAAATACAGTTATCAACCCGGCAGTTGATGTTTGTTTTCTTTTCCATGGTCATTTCCTCCCAAACTTAGTCTAGCCCTCACGGACAAAACTATTCGTAGAGAATCAGGGCAGAAAAACAAAAGATCTGTTCATCTTCACCCTCAAAAGCCGCGGTTGCAAAGCGGATATCCAAAATCTTGGGCTGCTTGCTTTCAATAAATTCGTTGATTGCATCACTGAGATCATCCTCATGCTGTTCATCAAAAACCTTTACCTTCATCTTATCACCCATTGAAGTTTAACATGAAGCCTTTAATTATTTTGTCATTTAAAGTAGGTATCCAGCTGAGCGCATGTCTTTTCAGAAATCGTACTCATGGGCAGCCGCAGAATATTTTTGCATAACCCCATCTTTGAATATAAATATTTAATACAGGAAGGATTGCTTTCAAGGAAAAACAAACGAGCGATCAGCTTAAAAAAGATGTCTTTGCCGGTGCAGTCTTCCCCCTGCTCATACGCCTCAAAAAAAGCAATTAATTCGGGGGTATACAAATGACCGATCACACTGACAACGCCGCTCATGCCGGCAATCATCCCTTCGAGCAGATAACCATCCTCACCGCTGTAAACATTAAAATCATCGAGTTCCGCAAGGATTTCACTGACCATCTGAAGATTATGATCCGCTTGTTTTAGGGCAACGATATTCTTAAAATCTTTAGCCAGACGGATTACCGTCGCACTTTCCAACGCCACTCCGCAGCGGCCCGGCACATTATAAAGCATGATATTTTTGCGCGCGTTTTCCGCTAAGACCGCAAAATGCTCATACAAGCCGTATTGTGACGGTTTATTATAATATGGAACCACAATGAGATAGCCGTCAAAGTCAAGCTGTTCACTTAATTTAATCAACCGGACTGAATCGCAGGTAGCATTGCTGCCGGCGCCAAACCATACCTCACAGCGCTTATTCACCTGATTAATGACAAATTCAAGGAAATCCAGCTTTTCATTTTCTGAAAGAGTTGGTGATTCCCCGGTCGTTCCGCATACCATCAATCCGCTAACCCCCTCGCTGATCAGCTTTTCAATGATCCGTTCAGCACTTTCATAATCGATTGCATTGGCTTCTGTAAACGGGGTTATCATCGCCACATAACATTTACTTTTCATAAAACACCACCTGTCTGAGGATTGGCTGAAGCTGTCTGCCCATTAAAGCATCCTCGCATGTCTGCGCGATCAAAGACCAGTCTGCCACTAAGCTGTTAGGCTTTTTCATGGGATCATCCTGTGCAAACGGTACAAAATATATATTTTTCAGCGCGAGTAAACTAAAAATATTACGGCCTGAGATTCCCAATGCATCATTGGTTGCGATACCGCAGATGATTGGTTTCTGATTGCGCAGCATTGCCTTAGCCGCTAAGGCAACCGGACAGTCATAAGCACCGTTTACCAGCTTAGCAACACTATTGGCACTCATCGGTGCAATTACCATACAATCAAAATATTTCCGCGGACCAACCTTCTCCGCTTCCACAATATCCTTGATCAATGGCTGATTCGTGATGTGTTCACAATCATTTTGAAAATCAATCGCGTTATAAAACCGCGTTGAACAAGCTGCCACATTCTTGGTTAAAACGACCTGTACTTCATTGTCTGCCGCCAAATCTCTCAGAACCTGAATGATCGCCTGATGATTACAAAATGAACCTGTAATGCCAAATAATATCTTTCTATTCTCCATGCTCCATCTCCTTCATCACACATTCGGCAAGTATCCGGCCAGCGCTTTTTGAGGCGATCAAAGCCGGCAGCACACCAGCGTTAATCACATGACCGCCTTTTGAGGTTATACGGCTCTCCGGCATACGGTAGGCTGATACAATATTCAAAATCAACGGTGCTTTCGGCCAATGATTTACCAAATCCTCATCGACCCAATTAGTTAATGAGGTATTGATAACTATATCGCTGACCGGCAGCTGCTTCCATGTGCTTACCGACATAAAATCACTTGTTTCATGATCCACCTTTCGGCGAATGACCCGCACCTTTACATCCAATGCCTTCAGCAAATTGTAAATTTCTTTACCGCTGTGACCAAAGCCCAGCAAATCAACCTTACATTCACTCAATCCCACTGTTGTGTTATCCAGCAGCAAAAACAGCACACCTTCGGCCGTCAGCCGTGAATTAGCATTGAGAAACAGATCATCATCGGATAAGTTCACACATTTAAAAGGCAGCTGATTGATTTCTTCATTCACCGTAGCCGTGAAGATGATGCAATCCTTACGGCAGTGATGCCAAAAATCATCCGGCAGATTCACCCATGCATTCTGCAGCTTAACCTGATTAGAACGTATACCGCTCATCGGCAGCAGCAAATAATCAAATATCGGTAAGGCATCGTTGACATTATTAATTAAATAAGTCGATGTGGATGTACTTAAGTACCGCTGTGCTTCAAGCATCCGCTGATCAGAATTAAAAATTCCTATCACTTTATCATCCTTTCATGCCTATACTATGTAGAAAAAGAAAAAAGGCACAAGAAAATGCAAAATATCACTTTCTGTGCCCAACAATAAAAAAAGCGTAATTCCAATTGGATCTACGCTTATCTATATGATTTTGTTTGATTATCCGATCAATTCCAAAATCTTAACATCATAAGGTTCTTCAACCTGATTCACCGTTACAACATCGCCGACCTTGCTGTCGATGATCGCTGCCGCAAGCGGGGTGATATTTGATAATTTGCCCTGCAAAGGATCTGATTCTACTGAACCGACGATCGTATAAGTCTCTTCTTCATTGGATTCCAAATCCAAGATTTTTACTGTTGAACCCAGCTTTACCGTCTTGCTGTTTTTCTTCCGGCTGACAGCCTCATCATCAATGATTTCAACATTTGCCAGCATTGCTTCCAAATCACGAATACGTGCTTCAACACGTGCCTGACGGTCACGAGCCGCATCATAGTCCGCATTTTCACTCAAGTCACCCTGTGCACGCGCTTCCTGTAATTCACGGATTACATCCTGTCGAACTACATGAATTAAATTTTCCTGTTCCTGCAATAACTCATTATAACCTTCTTTGGTTACAAGTACCTTCTTATCTTCTGAAGCCATTTTATCACTCCTTAACTCGGCTATTATAGCATATTTTCCTGTATTATACTACTGATTTTTGTCGTCAGCAGATCGATTGCCACCTGATTGTGACCGCCCTCCGGAATTATGATATCCGCATATTTTCGGCTCGGTTCAATAAAAGTATTATGCATTACTTTTACGGTTGTCGTATACTGTTCAATCACTGAATCAATCGTTCTGCCGCGCTTTTTCACATCACGGATCAAACGCCGGATAAAGCGGATATCATCATCCGTATCCACAAAGATCCTGATATCACAAAGATCACGCAGCTGCTCATCCTCAAGAATAAACAAGCCCTCAATCACAATTACATCGCTTGGCTCTATATGTTCAGTCTCCTCACTGCGGGTATGAACAACAAAATCATAAACCGGCTTTTCAATAGCGACACCCGCCATCAGCTGTTTCAGCTGGGCTACAAATAAATCATTATCAAAAGCAAATGGATGATCGTAATTCGTTTTTACACGTTCCTCCATCGTCTTATTTTTCTGATCCTTATAGTAATCATCCTGACGGATAATAACTACTGAATTGGTATTTTCATATCTTTCCTTTAAGCGCCGGGAAATCGATGACTTCCCAGAAGCACTGCCGCCGGCAATACCGATAATTACTGATTTTTTCACTGCTGTCACCTCTTAGTAATTGAGATACTGTTCAATATTCGCTAGATGCTCTTCATAGGTAGTTGCATAATAAACTGTTTTATCACCATAAACATCGGCAATAAAATACATGTAATCGGAAGGTGTCGGATTCAATACCGCTTCAATGGCATCGATACCCGGATTACATACCGGTCCAATCGGCAGGCCATCGATCATATATGTATTATATGGACTTTCTACCTCATAATTCTGTTCACAGTCCAGCCAGCTGTCATACTCATAGAGAGCATAACAAACCGTCACGCTTGACTGCAGACGATAGCCGTCACGCAGACGGTTTTCAAAGATACCGGCAATCAGTTTCATATCATCCGGATGCCCCGATTCAAACTGCACGACCGATGCCAAGGTTATCAAGTCATGGAAGCTCATTTCACTGCCTTCCAGCTGACCCTTAAACATCTGATAATTGCGGTCAAACTCATCAAGGAAACGCATCGTCACATCGCGGGCATTAGTCTCGCGGTAAAAGAAATAGGTTTCCGGATAAAGGTATCCTTCCAGTGCTACTGTCAGCTCTGGATTTTTTATGCTTTCATCTAAAAATTCATACTTTGCGATCATCTCATCCAAAAAGGCTTCATCATTCCAAAGCGCCATCAGCTCCTCAGCGCTTACGTTTGTATTCTCAGCCACCGTTTCAGCGATATCCTTAGCCCAATAGCCTTCAGGAATCGTGATTGATACCTGATTGCTCATCGCCGCATTTGGATCATTTAAGACCGTCAGTATTTCCTCAGGTGTCCATGATTTATCAAGTGTATAAGTACCCGCCTTAAAATCACTCAGGCCCTTCTGCTTCATCACCAGCTTCGCAACAAGTTCATTTTTAATGATATAGTTATCCTTTAGATTCTTAAGAATCTGATCCGCGTTTTCACCTTCACTGATCTCAAATTCAATAGGATTTTCTACATGACTTACCGGTTCAAGCCCTGAGCGGTAATACATAAAACCACCCAAGCCGACAAGGATTGCCAGTAATAGAACAAAGGCAAGAACAAGACCCTTTTTATTAAGCTTCTTCATCTTCGCCAAAAGCGCCAAGCACTTCTTCTACCATTGCCCATTCCTCATCCGTTTCAATCGGCAGCAGATTGCCCTCATCATCATAGCAAGAAGCGAAGACTTCACCGCTTTCATCCTTAAGGTTACAGAACACAACATACTTCTTTCCGCGGCCTTCATCATCAAAGGTAAAAAGAATCTCCATCTCTACTTCTTTGCCATTTTCATCAGTAATAAATAAACTGTTTGATTCCAACATACTTTTTCCTCCATTAATAAGAAAGGGCAATCAGCCCTTAACTTTTACTATCAAGATAACCTTGCAGAATCTGCACCGACGCCATTTGATCAATGACCTGCTTGCGCTTTTTACGCGATACATCAGCCGCAATCAAAATGCGTTCCGCCGCAACGGTGGTCAGCCGCTCATCCCATAATACGACTTTTAAGCCCTGAGCTTCAAGCTTTTCCTTAAAAGCAATTGAAACCTCACCGCGGATGCCTATATCGCCATTCATATGCTTTGGCAGTCCGAGAACTACCGTTTCAATCTGAAATTCATCGATATACTTCTGTAGCAATACCAGGCACTGATCATAATCATCATCCTGAAAACGCAGTGTTTCTACCGGCCGGGCAATCATCCCCATAACATCGCTGACACTTACCCCGCAGGTGCGGCTGCCAAGATCCAGTCCTAAGATCCGCTTCATTGCTTAAGATCTTCCAGATATGTACGCACCATCTCTTCGATGATCTCGTAACGCTCAACGCTCTGGATGATTGAGCGGGCATTGTTATGACTGGAAATATATGCCGGATCATTAGAAATCAAATAACCGGCTAATTGATTGACAGAATTATAACCTCTTTCTTTTAATGCCTCATCGACGATTCTTAAAATATGACGAATGTTGTCACGTCTCAGATCATCGGATTTAAAGGCCATCGTTTCAGTAACATCTTTTTTCATAGGAGTACCTCCTTTTCATTTATTTTACCTTAATTTATATTAAAATTAAAGTCCTAAACCTAGTTTATTTTTAACATCTTTAAGTGCTTCATCAAGCTTTTCATCCGATTTGCCGCCCGCCTGAGCAAGATCCGGCCGGCCGCCGCCCTTACCATCACAGATCAGCGCTGCCTGCTTAACCAGATTACCGCAGTGACAGCCAGCCTTAACCGCCTTCTGACTCGCACCGCTGACAAAGACAACCTTGCCATTATGACTGCCGCCGATAAAGACAACACCGTCGATCTTATCACGCAAAGTCATTACCATATCCTTTAACGTATTGCCTTCAACATTATCAATACGTTCAACTAACATAGCTGTGCCATTTACATCAACCGCATTTTTAGCAAGCTCATCAGCCTTAAGGACGAGCATCGAAGCATTGAGCGCCGCATTTTCTTTCTTCACGGCATTTAATTCATCAAGCATCTGCGTGCTCTTTGCCACCACATTGCTTAAACCGTTCAGCTTCAGCATGCCGGCAATCTCCTTCAATTGATTTTCCAATGCGACAAAATCACTATAAGCAGCATAACCGCTCTTGGCTACGATACGGCGCACTCCTGATCCGATACTCTCTTCAGATTCAATCTTAAAGACACCGATTTCCTGTGTGTTGTGAACATGACAGCCGCCGCAGAATTCTTTAGAAACATCACCCATGCTGACAACGCGGACAACATCGCCGTACTTTTCATCAAACAAGGCGGTTGCGCCTGTCTTGCGGGCTTCATCAATATTCATATTCTGAATCATTACCGGATTTTTCTGAGCGATATATTGATTGACTAAATCTTCAATCTGCTGGAGCTGTTCCTCACTCACCTTTTCAAAATGGGTGAAGTCAAAACGCAGATATTCATCGCTGACAAATGATCCGGCCTGCGCGATATGACTGCCTACAACAGCCTTTAAAGCGCTTTGCAGCAAGTGACAGGCAGAGTGATTGCTGGTGATAATCAAACGCTTTTCGGTATCAATCTGACCGGTAACATCATCACCGCATTTAATCGTACCATTCACAAGCTTAACATGATGCAGATGCTGCTTATGCGGAGCCTTCTTCACATCACTAACCTTTGCCTTCATCGCACCGTTCAGCAGCACACCGCTGTCTGCCACCTGTCCGCCGCTTTCCGCATAGAAACAAGTTTCTGATAAGATAACATCGCCTTCTTCATCAATCACATCCACTTGGTGACCGTCTACGAAGCAAGCAATCACCTTTGCGTGACAAATTGTCTCTTCATAACCGATGAATTTGCTGGCCTCTGTAAAGTTCATTAAATCGGCTGACTGCGAGTTCATTGATTCCAGTGCTTCACGGCTGTTTCTAGCTCTTTCACGCTGTTTCTCCATTTCCTTGTCGAAGCCCTCTTTATCTACTTCAAAGCCTGACTCCTGAGCCATTTCAACAGTTAATTCAAATGGGAAACCATAAGTATCATAAAGCTTAAACGCTGTTTCCCCGCTGATTACCTTATCCTTTGTCGATGCGATTACTTCATTCATCAGACGCTCGCCATCAGCTAAAGTAGCATGGAAGCGTTCTTCCTCAGCCTTCACAAGCTTTTGAATATATTCGATCTTTTCACCGATATAAGGATAGTAATCCTTCATGATCTCATAAACAACCGGTACCAGCTGATACATAAAGGCACCTTCAATCTTCAGCTTTCTGCCGAATCTTACCGCCCGGCGAAGCACACGGCGAAGCACATAGCCGCGGCCTTCATTGGCAAACAGCGCACCGTCAGCCAATGCAAAAGTCACTGTACGGATGTGGTCAGCAATAACACGGTATGCCATCTTATTCTCAGCATAAGGAATAGAAGTAAACTTTTCTGCCGCATGAATCAGCGGCAGGAAGAGATCGGTATCAAAGTTAGTTTCACCATCTTGTAAGATGCAGGCTAAACGCTCAAGCCCCATCCCGGTATCAATATTCTTCTGCGGTAATTCCTTATAGTCCTTGCGGTCAACGCCTTCTTTGCCGTCATACTGTGAGAAAACCACATTCCAGATTTCAATATAGCGGTCATTGTCCAAATCCTCAAAAAACAGCCGTTCACCGATATGCTCTGGATCATACGCTTCACCGCGGTCATAGAACATTTCCGTATTTGGACCGCATGGACCTTCACCAATCTGCCAGAAATTGTGTTCCGTCTTACAAATATGCGAAGGATCAACACCCATTTCATTTACCCAGATATTATAAGCTTCAGTATCATCAGGATGTACCGTCACATACATTCTTTCCTTTTCAAAACCGATATATTCAGGACTTGTTAAAAAAGTCCAAGCATAAGTGATCGCCTCACGCTTAAAATAATCACCAATTGAGAAATTGCCGAGCATTTCAAAGAATGTATGGTGACGAGCCGTTCTGCCGACATTTTCAATATCATTGGTACGAATTGATTTTTGCGCGTTGGTAATCCGATTGTTGGCTGGTTTGATTGTGCCGTCAAAATATTTCTTTAAAGCGGCAACCCCTGAATTGATCCATAACAACGTAGGATCGTTATGCGGCACTAAAGACGCTCCCGGTTCAACCATATGACCGTTACTTTTAAAATAATCTAAGAACATTTGTCTAATTTCACTGCCAGTTAAATTTTTCATAAAATTTCCTCCTTTTAATTGAAGCATAAAAAAACGCTCCTGTCGTCCAGGAACGTAATAATTACGCGGTACCATCCTGATTCACAGCAAGGCTGTGCACTTAGTTATCCTTAATTAGCGTAAGGGTACGCGCAAAACTCCAACGCAGCCTTCAAACCTTCACCACACAGGCTCACACCAACCGCCTGCTCTCTTCAGAAGTGTTAATTTTACTCCTCATTTTCAACATTTTGCCTTTGTAATTATAGCATATGAAATTTTATTCTTCAAGCATCTCACCAGAAAATATCTTCCCAGCCGCCGACATTCTGATGGGAAGCGGCATGCATATAACTGCGTACTGATATTTGCATAAAACTGGCTAAAATTGGTGATAGAATTAAGCCGATAACACCTAACATTGCTTCCCCCAGCAGCAAGCCTAGAAACAGGTATAAGGGATGCACATCCATCGCTTTATGAAAGATCAGCGGCTGAATGAAATTGGCCTCTATCTGCTGAAGCACCCACACCACAGCAATACATAAAATCGGAAACTGCGTAAAATGCAGATAACCGGCTAAGGCAATCAATAAAATGCCGATGGTTGCGCCAATATAAGGGAATAAATTTAACAGAGCCAACAAACCGGCATACAACAGACTATTGGGAAATTTAAACAAAACAAGAATCACAAAAACACTGACAAAAATAAACAGCAGATCAATACAAGTACCGATAATATACTGTACAACCACATTGCTTCCCGTCTTATAAAAATTAAACCATCGCTGATGATCAACAACATATTTTTTAACCATATTCACGCCGGCATCAAAATCAATGCTGATAAAAAAAGCAATCATATAGCTGAGGGTAAAAATAGTAAAGCCAGACACGCCATCCATCACAAATTTCATGCCGATATCTGTTGAGTTGTTGATGAGTGAGCGTTTAAAATCATCATTAAAAACAAAATCCAGCTGATTAGCATTCAGCCAGGATGATAATTCACTCAGCCAGCTTTCTAATGTTGATGAAATCGTTGACAGCTCATTGATCAAAACCGGCAGCAGCAACAGCAAAAAACCAAGAAAAACAATCATACCGCCGCCGTAGACAATAAACACTGAGGTGCGGTTCGTGAAATACTTATTTAAGCTCATGATGATTGGCTGCAATGACAAAGCTAATATTAAGCCATACAGCAAAGGCTTCAGTGCCAGCAGTAAGGTTATCAGCGGATCATAGAGACCTACTGCTTTTAAAATCAGCACTAAGATATATATGCTAAGACAAGCCGGCAGCCAGCGCATTAAGAAAACGCGCAGCTGATTTACTTTTTCTTTCATAGAAAAACCCCAACGAATGGGGTTTAGTCAAGATACTCTTGAACTGAATGAAGATTTCTCATCATCTGTTTTTTAGCGCGGCGGCCTTTATAGCAAAGCTCATCAATTTCGCTTTCCTTGCAATAACCAACCAAAACACCAATGCCAATACCGCAAAGCAGTGTCATAAGACTTTTATTCATAGTAATCACTCCTTATCACTTTTTATTATGAGTGAGAGCAATGAATTTATCCAAAATATTCGCGGATTCTTAATTCTAAAGTCGTATTTCTGATTTTTCTTTCCTGCTGAAGGATGGCTTTTTCAAAAGCCTCCCGT
>OLOS01000558.1_pt1 | contig 38102 bp, 29 predicted proteins | sample 1672631 | NCBI WGS metagenome assembly OLOS01 (sample SAMEA3136707, study PRJEB25190) | human gut metagenome | biome: human gut; feature: human-associated habitat; material: faeces | place: Austria | collected 2013 | reverse complement strand
TCATTTCTTCTGACCATGGGAGCAGATCATCAATCTCAAAGTCCTTGTTCCGCTCCGCGCGCTCAGGCAATATGCTGAGCAAATGAAGCAGGTAGTCATCCAACCGCAGGCTGTTGGCTTTTGCCGTTTCCATCAGCGAATAGATGATTGCACTCGCCTCCGCACCCTGGGGTGTATCGGCAAAGAGCCATCCCTTCCGGCCGATGACAAAAGGGCGGATGGCGTTTTCAACCTGGTTGTTGCTGATTTCAATCTCACCATGCTCAAGAAACGCGCAGAGGTGTGCCTTTTGATTTTGAGCATACGTAACAGCGTCCTTCAGCTTGCCTGTCGGACGGAAAATCGTATTCAGCCATTTCCAGTACGCTTCGAGAACCGGAGCCGACTTCTCCTTGCGCTGGACGAGGCGTTCTTCTGCGGACAGTTTTTCAAACTGGTATTCCAGCTCAAACAGCCGGTTACAGAACGCATAGCCCTCCGCAGCCTTGCAGGTCTTTGTATCGGCGCCTTCGGGCGTCGCTTCCAGCCACTTCCTGCGCATGTGCGCCCAGCACCCCGCACGCTCTGCGTCCTGAACCTTGTTGTAGCCGCTGTATCCATCCGCAATCAGGACGCCGCTGAAGCCCTCAAGGAAATTCCTCGCCCATTTTCCGCTTCGGCTTTTCCGATATTCGAAGCAGCGCAGCTGAATGTCCGTGCGTTTGGTGGATGAATAGACCCACATGCGCGATTCCGAGGTGTCAGGCCTTCACGCTTTGACCACTCTGCTGTCGCTCATGAATCAGTTGTCTCCACTCGATGATTCTCGCGGTTCGTTTTGCTTCCGGTATTGTCATGTGCTTCTCTCCATAGTTTTTCAAGTTTACTTGTTTTCCGGATTCCAGTTTTTCAAGTACTATGGATAAGTATCGCACGATTAGTGTGGTTTGTCAGTGCGCGGGATTATTGAGCGGTTACGGAACATCGCAAACCACTTCTTCATTTTCAGATACCGCCTTTTGTATTTGATGATCATATTTTTCAGTTACATCCGCTGATTATTTCATTTTCAGTAGTAGCTATATTTTAGTAGAGATCAGTATAGCCATCACCACCACATTTTGCACAAACGCCAGTTTTGTCGCAAAGCTGACACCCATACGCCGCCAATACGCCGGAATAACCGTTTTTTCCCGATCCGTCGCATTCCTTGCAAACACCGCTGCCTTTACACCACGTACAAAGAATCTGTGTCGGTGAATCTTTAGTATTAGTATGCTCTGTAGCCGTATTCTTTTGAGTATTACAGATTTTACATCCATTACCAACACACTTGGAATAACGATAAGTTCCTTCTACGCTATATCGCACTTCACGCAAACTGGTAAAATTCGTATCAGACAGGTCGAATGAAATATTATATGGGACACTACCATATCGGCCTATTGAGCAGTTATTCGCAATGGAGGAATTCAATTTGATTCTTTTTTGTACTCTTCCATTCGAGTCACTCAAAACGATACTGGCGTTTTCGATACTCAAGATATCGTATGTCCCAGAACCGTTACAGAGCAGTCCAGTGATGTAGCCTTTGTTTCCGCGAATACTCATATTGCGTAGATCAGGATAATACTGCAGATAGAAATTCTCGTTGGTGCTGCTAGAACCGGAAACTTTTTTGCCCTTGGCACTACATGCCGACAATGTATATATCAGAATGCACATTAGAACTACCGTAAGAGCCTTTTTCATAATATTAACCCCTCCTCTAGAATGTTTATTTTGTTCTTTGAGCATCTGTATTTTATCATAAAGCGGAAATGAGATTGTGGTTTCATTTCCGCGGCTATGCCTATTCAAAAGGTTTATCATTTTGTTTTTTCAAAGAGTTTATTTCAATTCTATCGAGTAACAAGAAGAGTATAGTCCCCCTCTTCATCACCGGGAATCAGCTCTAGACAGAGAATATCATCCAAATCAATTTCGCCAAACGTCGCATATGTATCATCCTCAAATACAATGCGCATCTCCCAATCCTCTCCATTACGCCCTTCGTAGGAGGTATCTACGAACCCGATTTCCATCCAGTAGTCGTTCTTAAGTGTCGGGTCGTTATAAGAAGCAAGCCAATTCTTACCCCAACTGCCTTCTAACGCGGGTGTAATATAGAGATTGGTGATAGTCTTGCCACTGTTGTTTTCAAAAATGAAGTCCATTGGTGAACGGTACTCTGTATGCACCTTTAAGCTGCCGGTCGTTCGATATTCATGCGGATTGCTACAGTGAATGCTACTGAACACAAAATCAAGAACTCTGGTTTCCTTAGGCACCGTGTAGCTCAAAACAATTTCCGTTTCCCTTTCTGTACTTAAAGCTACCGGCCAAGAGAGCTGCTGTGTTTGACCGTTCATGAAACCGTACACTTCATCAGAAAAATGATACTCATATTGATCATGTGCATCCTTGCTCATCAGCAAAAAACCAAAGTCCGCGATACTGATATTTTCTTGAATGCCTTTGAGCGTAATATAGTAAAGCACGTCCATCATATTATCGCTCTCGCTTTCGGTACAAATAACATTTGTCAGTGTGAAGCAAAATAGATTTTCAATTGCGACCTTTTCATGCTCTTCAAAGAAAACCCAGTTTTTATTTTCTACACGATCAGCAATCAGATTCTGAATTGTGAGCATGTCATTTTTACTAGTGGTATCTGCCAAGGCGGTTGTGCACATCAGCAGAGAGAGTAGCAGGGCAAGCATTGTACAAATCTTTTTCACGACATATCCTCCTCGTTTTTCAATAACACTGCTAGTTACATTATGGGATCTGATAAACGATTCGTTGTTTCCAGTGGTTTCCAATTATGGGTTACCGGGGCATGGCACTTGCTCCGGTAACCGCGCCACATACAGTGATTTTGACCTTACCGAGTAACATTAAGTGTGTAACGTCCCTCTTCATTGCCAGGAACCAATTCTAAGTGGATAATATCATCCAGATCGATTTCACCAAACGTTGCATAGGTTCCATCTTCAAAGTCAACTCGCATATCCCAAACCTCACCACTACGGTTTTCGTAGGTTGTCTCCGCGAATTCAATTGCCATCCAGTACCCATTCATCAGGGTCGTATCTGTATAAGATGCAAGCCAGTTTTTTCCCCAATTGCTCTCGGTTTTAGGCGCCACATAGAGTTCATTGATAGTCTTACCGCTATTATTCTCGAACGTAAAATCCATGAGCGTTCGATATTCAACATATGCCTTGATATCATCCGTGCTGTGATAATCCTGTCGATCAATGCTGGCAATACTGGTAAAAACCAGAGCCAGCGCCGTTGTTTCCTTTTCTACGGTATATCGGAGTACGATTTCTGTTTCGAACTCCGTGCTCATAGCTACCGGCCAAGCAAGCTGCTGTACTTGATTGTTCATGTAACCATAAATTGCATTAGGAAAGTAATAATCCTCATTGCCACTTGCTGTTTTAGTAGCAAGCATGAAATCGTAATCTGCCAATCCAAGGTTTTCTACTGTGCTTCGAATGCTCAGATAAGCGATAATATCCATCATACCGTCGTTATTGCTTTCAGTAGAAACCAGGTCAGTTAGAGTAAACACACATTGACCTTCAACCGATACCTTCTCGCCCATTTCAAAGAATACAATTTCTTCATTGTTCATACGTTCAGCGATCAGGTTTTGAATGGTGATCATGTCATTCTTGCTGGTCGTATCCGCCAAAGCGGTCATACACATCAGCAGAGAGAGCAGCAGGGAAAGCAACATCGTACAGGTCTTCTTCATGTTGGGGCCTCCTTCGTTTTTATGAATTGTTTGTGGAATATTGTGTTCCCTTGTGACATTACCAGCTTATCACAATGGACTTGCAAACATTTTTTTTCGTTTCCATGCACTTGACTTGACAATTCAAGATTTAAAACCATCATCAGAATTCTGACAAGATACTCACACTTCCTTCACACTTAATCCCGATTTACGCGAACCCACGCTGCACCATCATCCTTGTCACCGCATACAATAGCATTTCCGATTTCCAATGCGGAGGCCATGTTCATCTGCTCCTCATTTAACGATAATCCTCTTGCCATCATCTCAATATCATCCTGAGCAGTCAAGCGGTGCATAATCTTGTAGTTTGTGTTCTTGATTGCATCATCAATCAAGCGTGTAGGAACTTGGTCTACAATCATCATGCCTTGGCCATAGCTTCGGATCTCAGAGAGGATGTTGGTAAACAAGTCTGCCGCAGCCATCTCAGGGCTTCCGCCGTGAGCGGAAGGCTGGGGTTTGGTAAGAACGTTATGCGCTTCTTCTATAAGCATCAGGTGTAACAACTTGTTCTTTTGAGCCTCGGCACGGTATTGTAAATCGTGAGCATAACGTGACTGACGGTATTCATACAGTGCCAGCAACAGCAGCGACATCACCAATGCCTTGTCCTTGCTACCGGCCAAACAGCTTAGATTGATAACAACAGGTTTGGAGAACAGTTCGTCAAAATCAATAGATTTCTCAGTGTTGAGTATGCTTCCGCGGGTACCTCGCTTCAAATAGTCAAAGCGCGTGCGAAGAATTTCCTCAAAGCTATCTCGGGTCTGTGGAGCATAGGTTTTTCGCTTGATGATAGCGTTTCCAGCGCAACCAAGGGAAGTCATGGTAGGATAGCGCTCCATCTGAGGATTGAGCCTCTGATCAATGTCAATTCCTGCATTGGAAGCTTTCACGCGGATGCAATGTTGCACAGCTTCATCGATCAAGATGGGAATAATATCCTCCGAAGGCAGGCATGCATTGAGCAACGTGGCAAAATGCTCGCTGTGTTGGGCAATACGAACACAGCTGTTGCCATAGGCCGCTGGTTCAAATGGATTCAGTTTCAGCTGTGGTAACTCGATGCCATCAATTTCATCCGCACCAGGCATATATATGGTGAACTGCTTTTCCGGAGGAAGTGTCTTATTCATCCCCAGCACCCAATGCACATAGTCGTCCTTTGCAGGTTCCACAATCATTACTGGAATGTTCTTGCGGATCACTTCGCGCAGGATTCTCTTGCAGGTAGTAGATTTTCCCGAACCTGTGCTGCCAGCCACCAGCGTATGGCGTACCAGTGCATGGATATCCATCTGATAATCTGTGATCTGCTGAACGCCACGGTCCATTATTTTGCCCAGCACAATAGCATCCTCCCGCTGTACCACAGCGGGATTGGCAGAAAAGTGAACCGCGTTGCGCACCGCACGCAGACCGGCCACATCCGTCCGCGGCAAACTTGTGGCGATAGAGAGCTCCTGCGTGGTCATGGGTGTTGTCAAGCTTTCATACATACGGCCCAGCACATGCCAGTTTTTATCCTGTTGCACAGGCAGCGGAACAAAGTGCATATTGCAAATCATCTGGCGAATGCTTTCGTTGCCGGTGGTATTCATCACACGGATCGGTTCCACATAGCTTTCGCTGCCAGAATAAATGGATCGAAGCATAGCCAGCACCGTATCCACGGTTTCCGTTTCTTCACCCAGCACATAAGTACCAACCTGCCAAAACCCCAAGCTTCTTCCGCCCTCCATGCGGGCGATGTGCTTGTCAATCAGTTTTTCGCAATAACCAACTGTGAAATCCTTGTGCTCACGACTCAAAGAATTGTTTAAACTTTGGTTGGTGTTTTGACTCTGGCCCTTGTCACCCACGAATGAACCCATCAGCGATGCCAACGCCGTCATGCCAAGGTAGCCTGCGGCATTGCCCGTGAAGAAGGATACGGATGAAGCTGCCTGAACCAGTCCCAGTACCATCGCAAAGCCAGTGTGCTTGCTTTTGCTTTCGCCCTCGGATGTACCCTCTGTTTTTCCCTTGGTTTCGTTGTATTCGGCCATGGTGTGAATCTCGCTCTTAACGCGCAGCAGCTTTTGCTGAAGCTCGCTAATTTCAGCATCCTTTGCTGGATCAGCAACAATCACCAATGCATAGTTCTTCTGGTTACCGCCAGAGGTAATGCCACGTGCCAACTTATCCAAGGTCTGCATCAAGGGCTGACCTTCCTTTGTTTGCAGCGAAGGAATGCCCGTGACCATGCCAGTACAGGTTCCAGTACCGTCCAGTTCTTCTTCCATGGAGAAACCGCTGCGTTGATCCACAAGCACGGTACCAGGCAGATGAATGGAGACGCACTGCTTCACCAAATTTGCAGTGGCGCTGCGCGTTTTATTGGGACTGGCGAAACCCAGATATAGCTTCGTGCGGCCGTTGGCGCGGCGCAGCACAAAAGCCGTCTTCATGCTAAGTGTATGGCAGGCGCTCAACACGCTCTGCCATGCCACCATCCTACTGTCGCCATCTTCCTCATCCTGCATTGGCAGACGCTCGATCTGCACCCAACCAAACTGATCGTTCAATCCCATCTGCGCTATCTGCCAGTTCTCTGGATGCTGCATGTCATTCAGGTAGTTGCGACTAAGCTGCATATCCATTAGATAAGGCAGCCAGTTTCCTCCAATTCGTTCCTCTACCACGGTCACCTGTTCAGGCGTCAAGCTCTCAACAGGCAGCAATGTCCCCTTCGATTCTGCTTTCACGGCAATTCACCTCGCGGCCATCCAAAATATGAGGGTATTACATGACGTTGCTGATTGCACCCAGTGCACAACATGCAGCGGGATCCGCATGGCCATCGAACAGCCTGTTTTCATCTTGCTGCAGCTGCGTCAGCTTCAAGGGATCGTCACCATAGCGGCCCAGAATCAGATCGTGGATGAAGTAGAGCCGGGAACCGGCGCCGGTGAGAAATACCGCATCCACATCCTCCTCGCCGATGAGGCCCTGAAGAATATCATGAACAGCTTTGCACAGATCGTTGATGTAGCGGCCACAGATTTCGTTTTCGAAAATCTCTCGGGTAATTCGATGGTCCTTGTACTTGTTACGAGGGAATTCCTCTTCATCCGGATCGCCACAGGCGGTCTTGATCGTGCCAATGCTGTTGATTTCCTTGCCGGCGCGCAGAATTTCATTGTTGTTTTCCTTCAGCTTGCGGAAGAGAGCTTTTCCCGCGCCATTCTCCCAGCATTCATTTGCAAAGCGCGGCACAAGGCATTCCTTATCCAACAGGTATTCATATATCGCACGGTCTACCTCGCAGCCACCCAGCATATACTGTACCTTCTCGCGGGGCCACATAGCTAGAACCTGTGTGCTCTTGCTCGCACTGTGCAGCTCTTGCTTGATCAATTCAATGTCCGTAGTGCTGCCGCCCACATCGATGAAAAGCAAATTCAGTGCAGACTTGGAATAGCTCATCCTCATCAGCTTTTCCATATTGCTCATGTTCTCGTCCACGCACAGCTGCATCACACACTCCGCCTCGTTTCGTGAGGTATCGATGAAGTGGTGTTGACCATCATTTCTGAATCCTGCGGCCATTGCAGCGCTGACCATGAAATCACGATGCTCCTTGCTAGCGCGCACAGGGGTAGAAAAGTGTACGGTACAGTTCATGTCCTCTGCAATGGAGTTTGGAAGGCAGGCGACAATCTCGCTCTGATACAGCATGTTCAGATGGGTCATAAATGCACGAATCAGCTCTTCAGCCACCTTTCGCTCTGCCGAACCCGCAGGAGCATCATAAAACTGGGGCTTGAAGTTAGTCTTGGCGATAGCAGGCTCTTGGGAATCATCCGCCAGCTCTTCGGCGCGCTTGCCGATGATTACATCCTCTGGCTCAGCCTGTACCACCGGATGCAACAGATTATCCTTCTTGTAGATCAACATAGTAGGGCAGCGGATGATGTTGTTTTCCTTGTTATAATCCTCGTCGAGGAGCCAACTATCGTCCTCATCGGACCACTTATACAGACGCCAAGCCATGACGGAATTCGTACTGCCAAAGTCAATACCGGTATGTAGCCAATAGGTACAATCGGGCTTGAGTACTTGGATGGTATCATCCTCTTCAATGGCGGTGGCCTTTTTATCATTTTTGCGATTCTTAAATGCCTTCTTACTCTCGTCCTTGACGGAATCGTAGGTCACTTCCTTGGTGACATCCACCAACGTGCTCTTCAACTCGTCCTCGTTCATTTGGGTCACATTCTTTCCTGCCTTGAACACGCGTACCAGCAGTTGCATAAACACGATACCGGAGTAGTAAGTCAGGCTGTAACCCATCAGGCCATTGACCATCGCTGAGCCCACAGTACCGATACCAGGAACGATGGAAAGCACCGTGCCGGCAATAATCTGAGCGGCAACGCTGGCACCCATATTGGTGACAATGGCAGAGCCCAAGGTTTTGAGTACATTCTTCCTGATGTCGATGTTCAGTCTGCCGCAGATACGATAGTACATAGACCAAACGAACCCGATCTCGATACCGGCCGCGATGGTACTTCCCACTCCAGGGATCGCACCGGAGGCAATCATCGAAGCTGAAGCACCAGCAGCGTGAGACTTGACCAGTTTGTTCAGCTCTTCCGCAGAAACCGAGCCCCCCTGGCCGTTGATAATACTTACCAAATTTTCAATCGTGCTGTTCAATTTGTTGGTATCCTTGGGCATATTCATTCTCCTTTTTCTGTGTTGTGTTGAGCTTCTTCGAAAAGCAATAATGCATTAATGGGTTTCCTCACGAGCCTTTGCCTTGGCCCAGTTGCGCTTAGCGTTGTCATAGGCAACAGAGTTTCCCTTTTCCAAAGCCTGTGCCATCTCCCACTCATAGTGGTCGGAAGAATAACCAAGCTTCTCGGCACCTTTATCCATTTCGGCCTGTTCCTCATTCGCATTCTCATTCGCCTGTTCTGCGTTCGCCATGGCAGCATCCATTTCCATCTGTTCGGAAAGCGTACTGAGTTCTTCCACGCTGAGTTCAACGCTGACTTCTCGCCTGTCGACTTCGTTTGCCATTTCGATCTTCATAATTTTGTCTCCCCTCTGCGTTCGATTCAAATCACGTCCGGCTCTCACTGTGCTTCTGCGGCAAGCGCGGTACGATACCATTGCTGCATTGCCTTCGGTGCAGCGGCAATCCATGCTTCGGTCTTTGCGTTGCCGCTCACTTCCAGATACGCCTCCTCCAAGGTGCGAAAGCCCTTTTGCAGCATATCCTCACCGCTGCCCAGCGGTCTAGCATCCAGCTTCTCTAGTTTCGTCATCGTCATATCCTCAATATTCCATAACACATAGAGCGCCGGGGAATATAACTGAAGCCCGTTCCGATCTACTTGAATTCGGAAATACCAGCATTCAGCGCTGTTTTTCCCCTTGCGACCCAGCAAGGGTAAGCTCATTTGTAATTCCAACGGAATTGCCTCACGCGCTGCTGGGCAGCGTCTGAGCTCTTTTCGCAATTCATATGCGTTCATGCCAGTTCCCCCTTTCGAATGGTTGTCGCAAAGCCATCATAAGCCCTTTCAAAGACAGACATGGGATACACCGCACCGCGTCCATTTTCATGGCCAGGATCATTTAAAATCACAATTTCTCCTTGAGGTGTGTTTCCCACGCGAAGCACCTGTACCACATGATCCGGGTTGCACTCCTTCTCACAGGTCGGATAATGCAGCAACGTGCTATCTACAGAAACCAAAACCTTCACATTCTCACAGTTGGCTTCACGCAAAACTTCTGTGCCTGCATTATAATTCCGTTCCACGTCAAACCCCATATATTCCGCAATTTTCCCAACATCCTTGGGATAGGTGCCATCGCTGTACCATTCGTTTTGCCTTCCAATATCAATCATTTCTTTTTCGCTATGAAAAGTACCTTCCAACTGATTCACAGTCATTGTTTGGCTGGCAACCGCACAGGACATCGGTTCCCCTTGCTTCACCCATGTTTTCAGTTCTTCGGAGAGCTCCGCTAATTCCGGAGAATACTCTACCGCCTCTTGGTTCACCTCGCAAACTTGTCCCGGAATATATCGACCATCTTCGGCAATGCTCGCCTCGCTAATGAATATTGCCGCATCATCTCTTTCCAGAGCATCCGCATATTCCATATATTCGGAAGCTTCCATATCCATTTCCTGTTCAATGGAATTTCGCAACCCTTCATCCCGTTCTCGGAATAATTCCATGTTTTCCTTCATCCCGCTGTTCCTCCGCTTCAGTTCAAAGGTCATCACTTCGATCATTCCTTTGAGTTGTTTTTCACTTCCTTTCGTTTATCCATACTACAACAATTCATGTCTCATCCTCTCCTCAAGATTGCTGGCTTTGCAGCTTTTTTCAGCAATTTCAGTGGAATACAACCCGTCCCTTCATTTTGATAATCATTTCATGCGATAATCAATCATCGTGTAGCGCGGATATGTAACGACTGGAACTAGGGATGTTCTAGCAACATCTGCATCATTAGAATTCCGCTTACGTAGTGTCATCGGTCATCGTTGTTTTTTACAATTCAAATTCTAACAAATGCAAGTCCGTGATATTTTAATTCGTTTCCGCACCTTTCTTCAAACGCTTGAGTTGCTTGATTGACTCATTAGGACAACGTGCTGCTCTCTCCCAAGAAAATCATAACCACCGTTTGATTCTCCCAAGAAACGGACACGCTATAACCCTCCATCATAATTGTCCAGGAATTATCATTTCTCGCAACCGCCTTCATGTAAGGCTCAGCAATCTCCATATAGGCTTCAACTTGCTCCAAAGAAATATCAGTCTGCTGCAAATAGATATTGCAGTCTTCCTTTTCCAGCACATCGCCACAAACTGGATAGGTCAGAGTTTTATCCTCGTTGTAACGGAAACTGACAAAGCCAGCAAGCTCGGTATCATACCACAGAGGCACGGGCAAAATATTGGGTTGACCAACGATGGACAGTTCTTCTGGCATAATACCGTCTTCCATGTCCATGATTACATTCTGTAGTTTTGCATTGATTCTCTGCAAAACAGCATCGATTTCTTCCAAATTACTGTCAGAAGCAAATACAATCTCGATATTAGCTTTCTCCAATGCTGCGGCATCAGATTCCCACACCGTACCCTTGGGGAAGATTACAGGATAGCTTTCCTGCAAAGTAGCCCACAGCCGTTCCCCGTCATTCTCCTGTTCTATTACAGGCAAATACAGATAATTCGTTGTGAGACACAGATACTGGCACTCGATTTGCAAGTAACTTCTCAAGACTGTTGCAAGATCCCTTATGGATTCCAATTCATACAACCATATCGCTTCCGTATCTAAACTAGGAAGCATGTGATCTCTAAAGTACTGCTGCATCATGATACCGTTAGATGCCGGTCTGCTGTAATCCATCAGAATCTCTGTCGCGTAACCAGCATCGGCTAACATGATTTGCTCTTCGGCTGTAAGTGCCATTTCCGGGAATTCATATCCGTTTAGATAACCTGCTATCAATATGCAAGCAGTGCGCGCTTTGACAAGATCGTCCCATGTTTTGCCTTCGACCCAAGCCTCTATGTAATCCAGCGCCCAAAGCATGTTCCCGTAGAGTTCATTTGCCGCACTGAGGCCAGCTCCCCAACCAGAGATCATTTTTTCTTTAGATGCTGTCATGTCTCTAATATTATTAAGCTTTTCTTTATTAAGCGCCAATGTTACCCATCCAGCATGCGCCGGAACACAGGATATGACCAACATCAACGTGAGAACCACCGAGATAATGCGCTTCATATAAGATACCTTCTTTCGTTATTTGTCATATTCTGTTTTGTACCGATCCATGGCTTGACCTTCTCTGATCGCACGCAAGGCGCTGCTTCTTTGATTTAACAACAAAGTAAAATCTGGCGCTTCAAACAAGTTTTCAGCTTTGTACGGGTATAACTTCGTTAAATCGTAAAGCAACAAACTGTTCTCCCGATTCAATCCCTCCAGTTCCGGTTTAACCAACACAGTATAATACGCATCAAGCAGTGCCTTATCCACCTGCATAAGAGCATCAAATTGCGCAATAAACTCTTCATAATAGATCGAATGCCACTTCTCATTATGCATGAGCCAATCTAGTACTGACAACAATTCCGTATACTGTGTAGCCATATCTGTTGGCAAAGATGCGAGTTCGCAGTACCGTTTGTATGCGAAATCGTTCTCTGACCATGGCATACGAGGATCATTTTCCATCTTTTCAAACTGCTCATACTTTTCCAAACCCGATGTCGTTGCTGAAACACCCGAAAACGCTCTCAAAGCAATCAGATCTTGAGGCAAATACCGATCAAAATACTCTGTCGAATTCAACTCTTCCTGTTTCTCAGCCCATTCCAGGTAATTCTCTGCAACGATCATTGCATTACTGCCAGAGTAGCATCGCTCCATGGCGCTCTGTACGATCTCCTGCGCTTCGCTCTCTGGATAATAAATCACGCCTGTCTCTTCAATAAGTGGTCCGATGTACGGTACCCATGCAAGGTTCCAAAATGCTATGCCCAACAACAAAACAATCATCGTTGCCGTGCTTGCTCTCACGGCCTTCCTCTTTAAGATACGGCGGTGATTTTCCCTGTGCAGTCCCAACAACCATTCACTGACTTGCTGATGATATATGCGATATCCGCCATCCTCGCCCTTAACGAGTAAACCGGCTCGACGCCAAAGCAACTCCTGGACAACAATGGCGAACCATTCCTCGGAGACCTTTGCGTCTCCAAGTATTTCCTTGCTATGACCTATCCATCGGGGATAGAAGCGCAGCATATCTCGTGCTCGGATTGTTTTATAGCACCGAGTCACAACCTTCAATAGCTCGCTCTCCGAAAGCGAACGATTACCTCCAAGCTCACTATTTGCGATTGCCGGCAGTACATAGTGAATCGCCGCATCCATCTGCCAATGTACAGAATCGTCCTGTGCATAGCGATTCACTTCCATCATCAGCATCGAGCTTATCAATTCATTCGCCGAAACGATGGTAAGCTGCTGCTGCGACGCTCGCAATGTGCGAATAAACATGGAGAGCATCAGCGGGGTTCTCAAAAGCTGGTGCATGCGCACATCCTCAGGGAGCAACAGGCCATATTGCACCAAAGCATCTGAAACCTCATTGGGGGAGAGTGGCTCTAACGTTATACGTCTGACTTGCAATCCCTGTATTTCACTGCGCGAAGAGATTGCCAGCGCCACGCCCGGCATCCTAGCCAGCTCGTTCAACTCCTGAATCAGCAAGGACGCATCGCACGCCACCTCATTCATGCCGTCCAACAGGATCAATACCATCGGCTTCCTGCCTCCCGACAATGTCTGTGACAGCAGGTTATCCAATTCATGTCTGGCTACGGCATAGGTGCCGGTTTCTTTCTTGAATCTCAGCATCCGAAGAATACTGTCATGGATAAACCACTTATCATCAGGACGATAGCCATATGCTGACAGGAAAAACGCTACTGTCTTCTGAGGACTATAGCTGGCATTCTGCTGAAGCGCCATGTACAAAAGCGCTGTCGTTTTCCCCTGACCACCATTTGCTCCTAAGAGGATTGGTGTGCCGGCTTCAAGGCACTCTCTTAAGAAGTCCTCATTGTTCATCTGCGCATTCGCAGATCCATCGTAGAAAGTCAACGGGTACAGTTCATCTGGATTCTTCAGAAAGGCAAATGATATGTTACCACGCACAAATTCGTTCAGTGCTTTCTGGGAACTCTCATATAAGGCGCCGTGTGTTACCCCGACTCCATCAATGCGATCCAGCAATTCATGAAGATCATTCCGCATCGCAGAGATATTAGCGTAACGCCGGCTGGTCAACGTATTGAGCCCCCGTCGCAGAATACGCTTGACCATGTATCGCACGGTTTCTGGCGCATCGATCAAGTATTTGCTTTCCATTCCATCAGGCGGTGTTGACCGGATGGTTTCCTCCAGAGTAAGGGTTCGCCCCACCAGGCAGGTGTAGAAAATAGATGCTACAGAATATAGATCTGAATGGAAACCAATCCTCGCATAATCTCCATTGCAAATCTCTGGCGCTGTATAACCGTGTTTGATACTGCAATACTCAGTAGAACCGTTCTGCAACTCCGAATAGGTTGCAGAGCTGTTATAGTCAATCAGAATGACGTGCTCACGCTGCGCCTGTGGAATGACCAAAATATTATCCGGACTTACATCCAAATGAAGGAGCTCTGATTCGTGAAACACCTGCAGCGCATCGAGAATATAGCACATGCGTTTCGTTATTTTGCGAAGCGTAAGCCCCTCCTCACGCATGGCAATGTCGAAAGGCAGACTGCCCGAGCATCCCATCAGCGTGTATAAGGTTCCATTCTCTAAAAAGGTGTTGATATTGCTGCCAACCATTGAGGGATTCTTTTTCAACAGTTCCAGATGAATGTTGTTGCCCCGCTCAAAACTGTTTCTGTGCAATTGATATAGAGCCTCTCCCTCTGGCGCAATACAAATATGCCCCTTAGGATTGCGATAAATAGCGCCTTGGGGATGCAGAGGAAAAAGCTCCTTGATAAGAACTTCATGGAATTGTCCGGGCGACAGCTGATCCTCGTACTCGCCTAAATAAACAAGGGCGTTGGATCCCCTGCCTACATTGGCTTTCACCTTGCATGTCATCCCAGGAAAGTGAAGGATCGAATCCTTAACCAACCATTTTCGCACATCCATTTATCTCACCCAACTTGTTTTAATTCTATCGAGCTAAGCTCGACTACACAAAGGTTAACACGCTGAATGTGCAAGGTTTATTTTTGTGTTCCGAGAAACATCTCCGACAACAATTCGTCCAATACTCCATCACTATCATACAGTTCATCAACGCTAATGGTGTATAGGATCATCCAATCGAAGGGGTTTCGGGCATCCAATTGGCGATAACCACAATTGGTCAGCATGAGATTCAGCCGACTATAGCGGCTTTCAAAGCGTTCTCTCGCCAATTCATCCTCTGTGATCTCAAACTCATCATCGTCCTCCTCAATGGGGTCTTCATCCAAAGCAATAAACAGCAAAATCATGGTCTTTCTGTTCACCGACATGCTGCGTTTCTCGATTTTGCGTAAACTGTTTTCATCTGGCCACGCTGATAAGATTCCGGAGAGAATGGCTTTTTGCACCTTATTGATGCTCTTGTCGTTGATAATCTCATTACGCTGAGCGCCCTGCGGAATCATTTCTCTATGCAGATATGACTTTAATACCGAAAAAGTTGTCATATCTTTTTCCGCACGAAGATGCTTATCTTCAATCAGCATTTGAATTCCGTCATCCAGTATCGGACTTTTCAATCTGTCCATGTATCGCATAAACAACCGCCACGCACGATTTCGGCATTTCCCGAATTTGTCAGTGTTTTCAGATAGATACACCTTCAGATCTTCCTTGGTTACCAAACGCATGATCTCATAGCGCACCAGATTGGTCAGGTTCTCATCGTTGTTCGAGGCATCATCTGCTTTTGTTTCGATAATGCCGATCTCCTGGCGAAGCTGTTCTGCCTCAGTATAGTCCATTCCATGATTCATCGCGAATATAGAGATGATTTCGTCTGGATCGCGCCAGCGGAATCCTTCGTCTGTCATCAGTGCCAAAAAAGAATCTGCCTGTTCGGTTGTCAGTCTGAAAATGAATGCAAGTTCGATGATCGTTTTTCGATCCAAACTCAGATCCGTCTGACCATTGAGCCACATGCGAACTTTTCGATCCAACGATGCAATCTGCATATCGGGATGATACATGCTTAATCCAGCTAACAGCTTACTCCGCAGATCACCCTCACTGGCGAAACGCTCCATTTTTTCACGAAATGTGCGGAATTGATCGCAGTTCCTGATAAACTCTGCTGCTTGCTCCGGCGTCATTCCAGCAGAACTAGCCTTCATTTCCAAAATGCGAGTGGCATTCGTCATATCTATATCCTCCTCGAAAAGATAGAAGCACTCACAATTATGGTTTGTATCGTAGACTTTATGGGCCATCCGTAGTATAATGTTTCATATACTTGCACGCAGGCGAATCAGGCACTTTCGAGGGGTTATGCTGGGTAAATAGCCTGGTGTGGCTCAGAGAATAAGCTGGTTCACGATTCCTACTACCTACACCAAATCTTGTTGAAATGGCTCATTTTTTGACGACGGGTCTCAATCACCACTTTTAGTCCAACGGAGAAAAGTAGTATGCGATATCCCGAGTATTCGACTGGCTTCTCTTGCCGACATTTCTCCTCGCTGCCACTTTTCGTAGCAATGTTGGTACTCGTCAGGGCGTTCTTTGGGCTTTGGTCCAAAGCGAACGCCCTTCTGCTTTGCGGCGGCAATGCCCTCCGCTTGTCTCTGTCGAATAAAATCTCTTTCCGTCTGCGCCACATACGAGAGCAACTGAAGAACAATATCAGCGATCAGCGTTCCGGTCAGATCCCTTCCCTGTCGGGTATCCAGCAAAGGCATGTCCAGCACTACGATGGCTGCCTTTTTTTCTTTGGTGATAATCCGCCACTGCTCAATGATCTCCTCATAATTGCGTCCGAGCCGGTCAATACTCTTGATTACCAAAATATCATCGCCTTTCAGCTTTCTGACCAGTTTTCGGTATTGTGGGCGATTGAAGTCTTTACCCGACTGCTTGTCAATAAAAATGCTGACCTCATCAACTCCGAACTGTCGCATTGCGATGAGTTGGCGATCTTCATTCTGCTCACGGGTTGAGACGCGGACATATCCGTAGGTTCTTGTGTTCATTTTCTTGTCTCCTGTACATTCGGGTATAACCCTTATTCTACAAAAAGCGCCTGAAACTATGTATGAAGTTGAGGAAACACTTGGTAGCATTACATTTCTGCCATCACCTCCGTACATATTTGGACGATCCGCAACCGTCGAGTGCGTATCATTTACCACCCTAATTACAACTCATATGATGTGTAGTTAGTAAGATAAGGTACAATAAATTGCGCAAATTCAAAAGACATAGTTTATTTCTGGATTCCAGTTTTTCAAGTACTATGGATAAGTATCGCATGTTTAGAGGAAGTTGTCAGGACATGGAATTATTGAGCGGTTACGAAATAAAATCTTAGCCCCCTTGATGAGTTGCCAGCGGAAATTCGGGAGGGAAGGGCGCGTTTTCCTGTTCTCAATACTCGCAAGCAGGGCAATCGTCGGACTTTTGCACTCTGCTTGTTGGTGGCCCTGCCCCCAATCCCCTGTAATGCAGAGCAAGCTCTGCGGTTGTGAAGAATCGGCATTCTTCGGTTGAGCTTGCGCCCAAAAACGAAAAGAAACCCTATGGCTATCACGCTAATCTGCGTTCATAGTCATAGGGCGTTGTTTTATCTGTCTTTTCCGGTAGTGTGTTGTTCGTGTTCAGGCTCGGCATCCCGCATCCGCTGGGTCTGTCCTTCTTCAAATCGTTCATCATCAAGAAGGGTATCCATATTCAATTTGATATGCCGGAGATTCTTAAGCTCATCGTTCAGGTGTGATAGTTGCTCACCAGCTTGCTTCTTCTGACTGAGCAATAGATCATATTCTTCCGACAGCTCAGAAAGCGTGGGCAGTTTACCACCAGCAGCACTGTACACAGCCTGTGCTTCTTTATGAGCATCAATATCTGCTTTGTGCTCACGATAGAACGCCGGCGACCATCCAGACTCCCGGTATTGGGTGTATACGTCTTTGGTTCTTCTGTAAACCAGAATTGCTTTTTTCTGCTTGCTGATTTCCTGCATACGCGCTTGTGCTGAAGTGATTGCGCTTTTCAGTTCAGTTCGCCTATCAACCGCAGATTGAATTTTGTGCTCAAGCTCAGCGTAAGAACTGATGCGGTTATCAATGAGATAGAGCATTGAGGATGCCAGAACATCGGTATTGTGCCTTTCTGCCCAGCGCTCATATCCTTTTCCTTTCCCAGCTCTCATTTTAGCTTCGATGTTGATGAGCAGTTCAATCTGAGCATGAGGCATTTTGCTTCTGGCCTGTTTCGGAATATGCACATGCTTGCCGGCGAGAGTCAAGCGTAATACTTTTTCTGAGTATTCAGTTCCAACTGTATCCAACCGGATAAAGCGTTTCCCCCCTGGCGGCTTGATGCTGATCTGTGCGCCGCGCTTGACCCGGCAGCCCGCCTCCTCCAGCAGCTGCATCAGCGCATCAAAGCTATCCGGCTGCATCCGAAGCGCGGCGTCAATCGTCATCCGCAGCATGTCTCGTTGGGATGCTTTGGCGTTCTCACCAAGCCATTTGTCATAGGTGACCGTTTGGTTTTCCGGTTCCCGGATGACGGAGAGCTGATGCTCCTCACAAATCTGGTCGCTTAGCTCAGCCAGCACCTTGCCGGAACGCAGGATGTCTCTGAATTTGTGTGTGCAATCCAGCGCAGTCGCGCAAAAGACAATGTGATTATGCACGTGCCGACGGTCATTGTGGGTAGCGACGAGAAAAGCATGTTCGCTCTTCAGAAATCGGGAAGCCAGTTCATAGCCGATTCGATTTGCTTCCTCTGGCGTGACTTCTCCCGGCTTGAAGGATTGGCGCAGCTGATAGGCAATTACTTCGTTGTGAATCCTCCTGCCGGTAATGGCCATATACTCATTCCTCGCAAGCAGAAATTCCTGATCTGCGGTTTCCGGAGAGCAGGCATATGATGAAATCAACTCGCCGCCATTCGTCTTCTCAGGATTCTCTATGTAATCCACCCGTGCTTTCAGGCACTGCGCTATGGTTTTCCCCTTATTGATGTGCATCGAGATGATCCGGGTTGTTGCCATACATACCTCCATAAATAAGAAAAGCGGCGGTCTGTGATGCACACAAACCGCCGCAGACAAGTGATTTTCAGCAAACCAGGCCCTCGAAGAAACCAATGAGATGATCCAGAAGGTTCAGCAGAAGGGTGGCGATTGCAGGCAATCCAATGGGGCTTACCAGAAACGCGAGAACCATAAACGCGATTCCATTCTGCCAGTAGCCGATAAAGAACTCGATCACTGACAACAGTCCGAAGAGTGACACGGATAATCCCAGCACCGACGAGGTGATAGAAGTAATGAATGCTACCAACCCGAGCATCAGGCGAATGGCCAGCATCACAGGAGCCAGAACAATTCTCAGCGCAGTCTTCATCATGGTTGTCCTCCATTGTCATTCAGAGCGGTCGAGAAGGGAAAGCAGTTGGCGCATCATCACCCAAAGTTCATTTTGCTTTTGCTGAACTTCCTCGATCTCTGTTTCGTACATTTGCCCATGCACATTCAGACGTTTGGAAATCTGATTGAGGTTGTTGGTCATGTTGCGCAGCAAGCGGAGCATTTCCCGGATTTGCGGCAGATCCAGCTTCAGAATGTATCCGTTCAGGGCCATTGCTCGCATGTATGCAGACTCGTTCCTGATTCCGAGCGATTTCATCTTCCGTCGAATCGTTTCTGCTTCAGCCTCAGTTGTCTTGAACGTGTGCTTAATCAGTCGCTTTTCTTTTTCCATCCAGATTATCTCTCCAAATTGTTCTTTCTGCAAGGCTGTCGCCGGGGCAGAGAAGACGTGGATCGTCCCTGTCTCGAGGCAGAACGTCTTGCAAAGGCTTCGGCGATCTTCTGCAAAGTTCTGTCCCGGACAGCTTCCATCTGGACTGCAAGTTGTCGTGCCGCTCCGGCTGTGAGCAGTTCCAGATCCTCGCCGGTCGTTCGCACAATCACCGCGTTGCCCATGATGGGATCGCCATGCTGTTCTGTTCCATAGAGCGCACTCGCCGTTGCATTGATGAGCGCTCCACCGGGCTTGAGCTTGCCTTCCTCGTCGATCAGCATCAGGAGTCCGTCCTTTGCCAGCGATTCGGCTTCGACGAGCTCGATCCAATCGCAGCCGATGGCCTCCCTGCCGATGTCAAATATATCCTTGTCGGGATTGCACGCTATAACCTTTACGTCCTGCGTCTCCGTGAGCAGGACGGCATATTGTTTTTCATCCATGTGTCTTGTCACCTCATCTTTCCATTTCATGCGTCTTTCGTTTTGCTGCCTTCGCAGCGGCAGAGGGTGCCTTCTGGAGAGCCTCTTTCTCCAATGAAGGATTCTGCCGCTCCCGGATTTCTCTGCGAGCCTGCCAGATGAAGCCATCCAGAACGGCAGGATGAGAGTCAACGATGTAGTCGCTCCTGCGATCAAAGCCGCTTGCCGACTGTCCTTCCGGCAGATGCACAGAGAATGCCCAATCCTTGTTGGAAGAAGAAAAGCGGCCATCCCAGGATTTGTACTGCACAGTTGCCGCAAGCACGATGGAGACGCGCTCTGCACCATACTGGTCGAGTACCTCCTTGGCCGTTTCTTTATCCAGACGCATTCCGTCGAAATGGCGGGAAATGGCGTCCTGAATATCGTTTTTGCAGGCGATATTCGCGCGGTGGGAGAGCCGGAAAAGCTCCAGCTCGCCATTCTCACGCGCATACGCTGCGGTTTCATAGTATATGGGGGTCTTGTTGATCGGTTCCACGATTTCCTCCTGTTTGGTTTTCTGATTCAGCATGATATGCCGAACCATTTTCTGTATTCAGGCTAGAGAGTGCACATCCAGTTGATACTCCATCTCATCCAGATAGTTAATGGACATTTGCACATGCCGCTTTGCTTATGCAAATACCAAACGTTCTGCTACTTTTCAGACAGCAGCACTACCTTTTTCATCTACAACATATGAAAAGACGTGCTTCTACAAATAAATAACGACCTCGAGATATATATTGTGTTGCGGAAACGTATATCCTATTGTATACTATTTGTAGAACTGAGTCTGATGAATCCTCCATGCGCACAAAGAATGCATTTAAATGCAAATTTCTATTTTAGGAGGATTTCTTTATGACGTAGTTTTACAGTATTAGCCCCATCCTAACGGTAGCCCTGTCATTTGGCAGTGTACTGCTTCCGTATCCCTTAAGCTCTGCATGTTCCATATCAGGAGTTATACTGTCAATCGTGATAGCATAGATCCAAGGCACAATGCGAAGTTGGATAGATGTCATACTTGCTGTCATTGGATTAAATCCTAATGCAGGTGTTCCTCTCGCCATAATAGCTTGGCTAGAATGGTAGGCTGGAATTGACATTCCAAAGATGGAGTAAACTGGACGAGGGAAGCGCCACAAGCTCGACCCTCGTTTTTTATTTGTTTCTATTGACTACGCTTATCGTTGATTCAAATAGAATCATCAATTATCTAACTGAAATCAAAAACCACGCATTGCTGTGACACTTCATCGTTCTTCTTCAGGATACAATTTGTCTTTTTGCCTACCATCAGAAATCCTGTCCATATTTAGCGCCGCATCCAGCTCAGCCAGCCGAGCACTCTTGGTTTTTAGCTCAGCTTCCTGCGGGAAGGGTTTCCCAGCTTCGGCTCTGGCTGCATCAATCTGCTGCCGAACTGTCGCAAGATGTTCCGTTGCGGCTGCCAATCGCTTGGGAATCTGCGCAATGGCGTTATCAAGACGTGTGATGTTTCCTCGCGCATCATTGCCGACCTCCATCGGATGCGAAACAGCACCGTGCAGCGTGAGCACGAATTTGTTGGTGAAGGCATCAAACTGTACGCGCATGGGCAGTCCGCGATAGGAGCCAAACTCGACCGGTGCGCCCTTGGCGGCATCCTTGCAGGCTGCGAGGATGGCTTTGCCCGCTTCTTCCTTGTCCATGATCAGCTTGTCGCCCACAGTCATGCCCACGAAATCCTCCTGCGGGGGCGGATGCGCCTCAATGGTGGCAATGTCCTTTTGGAATCCAGCGATGAACTGCGTATCCCGCTCAACCTCCTGCGGAAAGTATTTGAGCAGCTGATCTTCCAGCCTGAACTGCTTGCTCTGGTGGTCGGCCTTCATCAGCTTCAGACGCGCCACATCCACATCCAGATCCATCTTCTCTCTGATTCGCGGGTCGCCGGCACACAGCGCCTTGATTTCCGCATAGGAGAGCGCCGTTTCATCCATGTCCTCGCAGGAACGAACAGGGCTTTTGCTGGTCATAATCTGAGAGATGAACTTCTGCTTATTCTCAACAGTTTGCCAGAGGTACGCATCAAACGTTGCCTCCGTGACATAGCGGAAAATAGATACCTCCGGATTCATATTGCCCTGACGGACTATACGTCCAGCCCGCTGTTCAAGATCACCAGGACGCCACGGACAGTCGAGATCATGCAGCGCAATCAGCCTGTCCTGCACGTTGGTCCCTGCTCCCATCTTGGCAGTGCTTCCCATGAGCACACGCACCTGACCGGAGCGCACCTTCGCGAACAGCTCCTTCTTCTTGACCTCCGTATTGGCTTCATGGATGAAGGCAATCTGCCCGGCAGGCACACCGTGGGCGATGAGCTTTTCCCGAATGTCATCATAGACGTTGAAGGTGTTTTCCTGCGATTGTTCATCCGCAAGAAAGGGTTCGCTTCCATTTTGCGTAGCAGTCGCTACACCTGTGCCCTTGGGCGTGGAAATATCACAGAAGACGAGCTGGGTCAGCTTATCTTCCTGACCAGCCTCCCAGATGCGCAGGATGTTGCCGACACAGGCGTTGACCTTGCTGGCCGGATCATCCGGCAGCAGCGGATTGATGAGACGCTGATCGAGGCCGAGCTTTCGCCCATCGCTGGTAATCTTGAGCATGTTGTCCACCGTGGGATCGACCTGCTTGTTATGGACTGCTGCTGCGCGTTCAGAGAGTGTCTGCACCATTTCCTCCTGTTGCGCGGTGGGCCTGACCACGACCGTTTCATACTTCACATCGGGCGTCGGGAGATGAAGCTGATCCGCCGTCTTGATGTCCGCGACCTCACGGAAAACGTTCATCAGCTCCGGCAGATTGAAGAACTTCGCAAAGCGCGTGCGCGCCCGATAGCCCGTCCCCTCAGGAGCCAGCTCAATCGCTGTCGTGGTTTCGCCAAACGTGGATGCCCAGCAGTCGAAGTGCGTCATGCCGCTGCGCTGCAAAGCGCCGTATTGCAGATAGCGCTGCATCGTATACAGTTCCGTCATGGAGTTGCTCACGGGCGTGCCCGTGGCGAAGATGATGCCGCGACCGCTGGTCAGCTCGTCCATGTAGCGGCACTTCATATACATGTCGCTGGACTTCTGCGCCTCGGAAGTGGAAATGCCCGCCACGTTGCGCATTTTGGTGTAGAGGAAGAGATTCTTGTATGAATGCGCCTCGTCCACATACAACCGATCTACGCCGAGCTGTTCAAAGGTGACGACATCATCCTTGCGATCCTCAGCACGCAGCTTTTCGAGTTTGAGCTCCAGCTGCTTTCTGGATTTTTCCAGCTGTTTAATGGAAAAACGCTCACCATTGTTGTTTTTCAGCTCCTCAATGCCCTCCATGATTTCGGCAATCTCGTCCTGAAGCAGCTGCTCCTGACGTTCATGCGAGACAGGGATTTTCTCAAACTGCGAGTGACCAATAATCACCGCGTCATAATCGCCGGTCGCGATTCTCGCGCAGAATTTCTTTCGGTTTCCTGTTTCAAAATCTTTTTTCGTTGTGACCAGAATATTAGCGGAAGGGTAAAGACGCAAAAACTCGGAAGCCCACTGCTCCGTCAGGTGATTGGGCACGACGAACATGCTTTTCTGGCACAAACCCGGCCGCTTGCTTTCCATGGCAGCCGCCACCATTTCAAACGTCTTGCCTGCGCCCACCTGGTGAGCAAGCAGCGTATTGCCACCGTAAAGCACATGGGCGACAGCGTTTCGCTGGTGCTCCCGCAGCGAAATCTCAGGGTTCATGCCAGCGAAAACAATGTGGCTGCCGTCATATTCGCGCGGACGAATGGAGTTGAATAGCTCGTTATACTGTGCCACCAGCGTCTGCCGCCGCGCAGGGTCTTTCCAGATCCATTCGCGGAAGGCATCCTTGATGGCCTGCTGCTTCTGCTGTGCGAGGGTAGTCGCTTTTTGATTGAGCACGCGCTGCTCTTTGCCGTCCGCATCCTGCACGGTGTCGTAGATGCGAACATCCCGCAGGTTCAGCGTGTCCTCCAGAATCTTGTAGGCATTGGCCCTATCCGTGCCGTAGGTGGTATACGCAGCAACATTGGAGCGGGAAACGACATTCTTGCCGTTGATGCGCCACTCGGCGGTATGGGGCGAGAAGTGTACCTCGATGGCACGGCGCTGGTAATACGGGGTATTGAGCAGCTCGTACATGAAGTCCTGAATGTACTCCGGCGCGATCCACGTCGCACCCAGCCGCACGTCAATGTCGGACGCCTCCAAATCCTTGGGCTGTGCCGCTTCCATCGCCTTCACATTGGGCTGAAAGGCAGCGTCCGACTGCGCAGCGGTCTTGGCTTCGCGCAGCTTTTGCCGCACATTACCTGACAGGTATTCATCTGCCGTCACATACTGCGCCTCGGTGCCGGGGATTCGGAAGATGACACCGGTCAGCTCCTGAACGATGTCCTCCTCGCTTTTCCCAGTCAGCTGGGCCATATAGCCAAGATCCACTCTGGCGTGCTCCCCGATGGATACCGCCAAAGCATCGGCAGAGGTGTCCACATGATCGACGCTGCGCTGCTGCTTGATCGTCCGCTTCGTAAACATATCCGCTTTCCGCAGCAGCTTGTGATCATCATCGAGGATTTCGAGCGAGCAGAGCAGGTAGTAGGAGGAATCCGACGAAAACGCAAGGCGGTTGGCCCGGTCATTGATGAGGCCGTAGCGCGCTGAAAAGCTGTCATACAGAGTGTTCAGCTCCTGCTGAAGCTGCTCGATTTCCCCGTCGCCATGCTCATCGAGCTGCGCGTCAATCAGCTTGCGAACCTGATCCCGCAGGGCAATCATGCCCTTGATACGCTCCTGCGCCGTTTGATTCAGGTGCGGCTTTACCATGCGGCTGTTCTCACGGTAATAGACGGTGCCGTCGATCACCGAATACGAGAAGTTGCGCACGTCAGGTTCAGCGGGAATGGACTCGTCAATGGCTTCCTCGTCGCCCAAATCGGGCAGCGCCGCTTCCTGATAGATGCCGTGGATATGGCCAATCGCCTCATGCAGCTGATCTGCAAGGCTTACGCCTTCCTTCGGGAGAACGGTGAAGCTCTCCCGGCCGTACTGCGTATTCTCCCTGGACAGCGTGCCCAGAACCATCTCCGGGTGCTGAACAAAGTAGCTGTTCATGGTCAAGCCGTCTGCGTTTTCACCCACATGCACCCAATCCGGCTCAATCTCGATGGCCCGATCCCGCTTTTGCAGGAAGATGATGTCCGAAACGACCTCGGTGCCCGCATTGGCGCGAAAGGCGTTGTTCGGCAGCCGGATCGCGCCCAGCAGCTCCGCGCGCTGCGCGATGTATTTGCGCACCTCCGGGGACTGCTGATCCATCGTATATCGGGAGGTGACAAAGGCGATTACGCCACCCGGGCGCACCTGGTCAATGGCCTTGGCGAAGAAGTAGTTGTGAATGGAAAAACCGAGCTTACCCAAAGCCCGGTCGTTGACCTGATAGTTGCCAAAGGGCACGTTGCCGATGGCGAGATCGAAGAAGTCGCGCCTGTCCGTCGTTTCAAAGCCCGCGACGGTAATATTAGCCTTGGGATAAAGCTGCCGCGCGATGCGCCCAGTAATGCTGTCCAGCTCCACACCGTACAGGCGGCTGCCCGCCATGCTGTCAGGCAGCATCCCGAAGAAATTGCCCACACCCATGGACGGTTCCAGAATGTTGCCGCCGGTGAAGCCCATCTGCGCGGCAGCATCGTACATCGCCCGGATGACGACAGGGCTGGTGTAGTGCGCATTAAGCGTCGAAGCGCGTGCCGCTTCGTATTCCTGTGGCGTGAGTATGGCGGCAAGCTGGCGGTATTCATCCGCCCATGCCGACTTGTCGGGGTCAAAGGCATCTGCCAGACCGCCCCAGCCCACATAGCGCGAGAGTACCTCCTGCTCATCTGGCGTTGCCACGCGACCCTCGGCTTCAATCTGCTTGAGCGTCTGGATGGCGGTCAGATTGTTGCCAAACTTGGTTTTCGCGCCGCCTTCTCCCAGATGTTCATCCGTAATCCTGAAATTTTCTGCCACGGACTGAGGGGATACGGGCACGTGTTCCTCATCCGCTTGGGCGGTGATGTCCAGCACGATATTCTTCAGTTTGATTTCCTCAAGGGACTGCGCGGGTGTCTCATCAGTGGAAAGCAGGTGCGCATTTCGTTCATCTTCCGCCAGCAGACGTTCAAAACGGGGATAGCTTTCCGAGCGGAAGATGGGATAGCGCTGTGATGGGTCACGGAGACTTATGTCAAAAAGCCCCATTTTTTCAATGATGAAGGGCTGATGATCCAGATAGACGGTATCACCGACCTTGTACAGGTGCTTCGGTTCAGCAGCTCCAGGAGAATTCTTTCCTGCGTCCACGACAGGCGACTTTTCGCTATCCTGTTCAGCCTGAATTTGCTCCGCCAGCTCCGTCACCTGCCGAATGAACGGGCTGCTTCTGAGCGCATCCTCGTCCACAACTTCACCATTGACAATGCCCGAGGCAGCCAGTCCCTGACGTACATATTCTGTGTCGATGGGCTCGTCATCGTCCAGTTCTTCAATAGTTACCTCTTTTTCCGGCAACGCGCTGATGTTTTCCAGTTCCGATTGCGTCATATACCGGCCACGCGCAATCAAGGCATCCATCCGCTTGACCACCTGCGCCCAGCTGAGCTGAACCGCCGGGCAGCCTTCCTTTTGCAGCTTGATGCCCTTGCCGTCATGGCTTTCGCTGCTGTGGTCGGAACCCGACACCGCATGGGAGCGCCCGCCGATGCCGTACTCTTCTTTCAGATAATCTGCCTTTTCCTTGGGCGTATGCGCGGGATATGCCGTAAAGAAACGGTAGATCCTTTCCTTGCCGCCAGCCATGCTGCTCCCGCTGGCAAGTTGCGCATCCATCTCATCCTCCGTGATGAAGGCCGCTGGCCTTGCCACCTCCGTCAGCAGGGATTCGTACTCCCTGCGGGGAAGGGCAAGCTCCCTGATCGACTGAGCCAGGGCAGATGGGTTGTGGAAACGGAACCGCAGGAGCTTTTGGTTTTGCGCATAGGCATCGGCAAAGGCATCCATCTCGGTGGTAATGCCGGACAGAAAAGCCGGATCAGCCAGGCGTTCAGCCAATCGAGCCGTTTCGTCTGGAAAACCGCCGCCACGGATGGATTCCATAGAGGGAAGAAAGGCTTTCGCTTCGGTCGTTGTATCTCCATAAAGATACCACAGGCGCTGGGCGATCATGGCGCGTTCATGCGCAGGAGCCGTCGCCAGCTCCATCACGCTCATGAACTGCCCGCTTTCCAGCAGCTCTCCGATGCGTCTTGCGGCATCCTCCCACGACATGACCTGCGCAATCCGGGTATAGCGCGCCGACCCACCGGGCGCGAAGCGAATCCCATTCTCCGCGTACCATGCGCTGATGCGCCCATGCTCCGTGACCATACCGTTGCCGCCGTGATAAACCTGCCGGAGAATCTGCGTCATTTCTTCAGCCGGCTTTCCCTTGGAAAACTCAGCCGCCAAAATCAGACGGTGATTGGTAGTGTTGCCGCCCGTGCGCAGGATGTCATCCATGTCCTCCTGCAAAACAGAAAAAGCGAAGGGCATCGCCGGGACGCTCTCCGCTTCCATGGTATCAATCAGTGCGATCTGTTCCGATTCGCCGGGGATGATGAAGCTCATCTGCTCCAGCACGGGGTCATAATCCGTCAGGCGTAGATCAGCTCCGACAGGATCGTCTCCTCGGCCTGTGCCTGCAGCGCGTTCATGCTCTGCACCCAGGTCATCTGATCCCGCGCCTTCAGCGCCTCCGTCACGCCCGCCTGCTTCGTCAGCTCGTTCATCAGGCTTTCGAGCCGGTTCTGCGCCGTCTGCTCGATCTCCTGCAGGTGCTCCATCAGCTTCCCGCTGAGCATCAATCTCGTGTACAGTCCCGGTCGATTCTCTTCCAGATAGTGCCGTCTCAGCAGCCCGTACTTGCCCAGTGGCATCTGCTCCGCTTCGGTCAGACCCAGGTCGGGCAGCAGATAGTCTCCGTTCTGCCTGTACTCCAGTTCGATCATGTTCCATACTCCTTTCTGTCTGCCGGATTGTCATTTCAATCTGCCGCAGCACCTGACCTGTGATCATACTGACCGCATTGCCAAGCTCTCCGGCAGTTGCAGGGGTGTTGAAGTTCAGCACCTCGGTGAAGTCCTCCCGGTACAGCTCCGGCTCCAGTCCGCATCGGAGCTGAAGGCTGTAGGCGATGCTGGCTGCTGCGGCCTGCCGGAAGGACGCTCCGATGTTGAATTCATCATACTCCGAAAGGAAGGAATCCGCAACGCTGTCGAGGATGTCCCTTCTGTGCTCCCGCCAATAAGCCAGCGCCTGCTGGCTGGAAATCTGCTGGATTTGCTCCACAAGAGGCATTTCAGCGTCTGCGTTGTATGCCTCTTGCAACATTCTGCGGACAGGCTGCTCCGTCTGTTCGGTTATTCGCCACGGCTCGATATCTCTCGACTCGCGACGTGTGCCAGTATCCAATACATCAAAGACATAGCGCACGCCCATTCCGCCAGAACCGGCAGTCAGCAGCGCGATGCCCTTAGAGCCGCGCCGGATGTACCGGTGCATGGTGTTATTCCAAAGCTCGTACCCGGCACAGGCCGTTGCATCCGGGCGCTGGGCATAGATCAGCAGCTGATCACGATAAGGGTACTTATACAACCTGGATGATGTGCCCAGAAACGCCGCCCAGTCCAGATAATCTCCGGTGATCTTTCGGGCAGTGTCATCAGCCAGAGAAGCGTAAATCTGTGCCTTTGTAGCCATGTGTTTCTCCTTCCTGTTTAGTATTGGTCAATCATGAAATCGGGTGCGATATCAGAAACAAGCTGGTCGAATTCGTCATCGCTCATCCTGCTCAGACTTGCAATGACCTTTTCAGCCAACTGTTTGAGATCCGTCTCATCGTATGCCAGATAGGTCATCATGTCTCGCAACTCGGCAATCGTGCCAAGACGGGTTCCCTCATTGTAAAGACAGATCAGGGTGATCTCTTCCGTGCGAAACTGGGTCAAGCAGTCACCTTCTTTCGTCAGATTTCGTCGCTTTTCGCGCAGTCAACACAGCACGCGGGCTCACCTGCGGTGTGCCAATACGGCTGCTGACAGATATCGCATTGCCTCAGGCTTTGCGGGTATGTTTCTTCAGCGGTATCACTGTCATCTCTGCCATACCACAGCGCATACGCTACGAGATCCTGAAGATCCCAATCAGCAGGCAGCACAACCTCCAGAAAGTAATCGCAGTCAATTGCCCCATCCTGAACAGATTGATAATGGGTGTTGATGATGTGACAGCGTTCATCGGTCAGCGCGCAATTGCCGGCATGGCAGTTGGCACACTCCTCATGAGCAAGCGCCCGGATGTGCTTGAATATCTGTTTGTTCGTCATGGGCACCTCAATTCTCGCAGGGGCAAGGCTTGCCCCTGACGAAAGGAGGACATCACACCGGATGGCGGATGTCCTCCTCAGTCAGATAGATGCCATAACGGCCCAGCTCAGGGATGGCATTATTCTCAGCCTCGTTCCGGGCACGCTGATAGTCGCCTTCATCGCTGTCCACGTTGAGCGTATTCAGTGAATAGACAGGACTGTCCAGCCTGAGCGCCCGGTACTCGTCATAGCGGGCTACCTGCCGGACACCATTCTTGCGGCACAGGTAATCCATGATGCCAACCAGGAACAGCGCACAGCGGTACTGCTCATCGTCATAGAGGCGTTCGATCCACTCGTTCTGGTCGATTCCGTCGATGAACGCCAGATCGCCGGTGGCGCGAAGCCTGCCCAGCGTGGAGTCTGCCAGAACATAGAAGTTCATCAGGGCGTGATTGTCATGTACAGGAATATGGGTATGAGCAGCACGCTCAAGCTCAAGCTCTTCCCAGTAGTCTTCGAGGATGTCCTCAACACTGACATCCAGCGCATACGCGAGGTTGTACAGAGTTACGGCTGCACAGCGATCCAGCTGCGCCTTGCCGTTCAGAATGTCGCGCAGCGTGGACTCGGGGATATGGCTACTGGCGCTTAGTTCGGCGCGGGTCAGGTTTCGGGAGTTCATCAGGTTATTCAGAAACATCATATTATCTCTCCATTTCTTGTGTCTTGGGTTTGATGGCCGGCACAGGGGTACTCGGCGTTGTTGTCTGCTCACGCTTATGTGCCCTCTGTGCTTCCTTGTCATAGCAGTAGAGGTAGAAGTTGTAGTCCCCGCGCTGCGGAATGCAGCGGAGGCAGTATTCGTATTGGCTGGTTTCAGCACGATACCCGTAGTGGCCATTTCCTATGGCTCCATCATAGCTGCAACCCTTGCGCATCGACGCAAAATTCGACAGCAGACCGCCTTCATTGCGCAGGCCATCGACAATCGTTTGAAGCTCCTGCCGGAATTTCTCATTGTTCAGCTTGGGCGAATGGTCGAACCAGCTCGTCCAGAACTCAGTGCCGCTTCTGCCGAAATCCCCCCGCAAGTAGCCGACACAGCCGCGCTCAGCATCTGTTTCTTCATGACTCGAATACAGCCAGTCCGCCTTTTCTGCTTCAATAGGTTTCCAGGTCATCTGATTATTCAGGTCGTGCTCCGCGTCTTTGAGTATGCTTTCAAATGCATACAGCGCAGTGCGGGTATAATCACCATAGATCAACGAGACATCAGGGGTGGACATCCCTTGCTGCTCGGCAAAGGATGATGTATCTGCTGCATCCAGCCATGAGGTAAGCTCAGCCTGTAAATCACTCACAAGCTCTAGCATGGATTCGCCTTGTTCGCCCGCATACATCAGCTCTTCCACACCCGCATCCGGGTCTTCAGAGGAAAATGAGAGCATCAGCTCCGAGCTGTTCCCTGTTCGGGTGTAGGTCAGGGCTGTATCATTTGGATAGTCAAAGGTGTAGCTTCGCACGATTTGCTCATCTGGAGTATCGATGTCCGGCTCCGGACGGTCATATTGGCTGTCGCACCAGTTCTCAAAGGATTCCATGGACTGATTCATATACACTTGCATCACTCCTCACTACTCAGCGTTCCGGGTCATTCCTGGAAAGGCTCCTTGAACGGATATGGGATGAAGCAGGCTTGTCATGGTCATTGAGCAATCTAGACGCAGAGGATTTCTCCGCACGTTCTTCCTTGGGCCCGTTGTTGACGATCCCGTCGATCATGTTGTAATCATCCTCGAGCATCATTTCGGCGTTCTTCAGCGCGTTTTCGCGTTCAAGAAAGGCGGACAGCTTATAAAATCCAAAGCTGTCCGTGTAATAGCACTCGGTCTGCCCATTCAGGTTGAGCGCGATCACGTCGCTGACGCTCAGGCTGTGACCGCGAAAATCATCGGGACGATTGAGGTTGAAGCGGGTGTACAGCCCTTCGAGAATGGCTTCGGGTGTTCTGTTTGCAGCAAGGGCAGGCGAAAGCGCACTGGAGTAAACGAGGTCGTACCGGCTTTCCGTCACGCTATGCGCGGCGTTTGCAAAGTTGCCGTCCCTTTGTCCGAGGCTGTGCAGCTCCGACAGGCTGGCAAAGCGCAGGCTGTGGTACTGGGGATCAGGCTTCAGCTGATAAATCGCAAAGCCATTTTCAGGAAGCTCACGGGGATTCTGCCCGGTTTTATCCATCATAGGATCACCTCCAAAAGCAGAGCGCCGTCATCGCTGCCAGCGCCCTGCACAGGTCGTTTATTCGCAGACCACCATGTCGCTGGTTCTCGCCCCATCAGAGATCACCAGCGAATACTGGTACGAGCCATCCTCCTTGACCTGACGGCAGATGCGCAGGCCGTACTGCTCCGTGGCAGTGCCGCGCGCCAGCGTCAGCTCGAACTCCGATTCATTGAGGTAACGGTCACGGCGGACATCGTAAAAGTCAATTGACCACGTTCCCGACCATTCCATCTCGCGTCCGCTCTCAAGCTGCGTCCTGCCGGTCATGGAGCCATCCTCGCGGAAGGTGATGCGGCTTGCGTTGATGGAGCTGCCCGCATACAGCCGCCAGCTGCCGAGCATGGCCTGACGCGCCTCGCTCAGCTCCGTCACCGTTTCATACAGGCAGGCGGACGGCACAAAGCCGCGGAATCGCTCCTTGTCTGCCTCGGCTTCAATGTACGTCCATTCGCCCATGGTGCCCAGGCAAGTCACCTTGCTGTTTTCCGTCAGCCGGGCGAGGGGCATGCGGCTGACCAGCGGATCGTCCGTCACCTCCACATCGTAATGCACGACGGAGGGAATGCTCGTGAGGTTCAGCTCCGGCACCGTGACATCGGCGGGCAGCGCGTTCTTGTAGATGTAGCCGATTCGGTTGTGCGTATCGGTAATGTCGTACTGCACGAGAATCCAGTCGCTCTCGCTGCCAAAAACCTGAATCCAGCCGTTGGTGCTGACACGGGCGCGATCCTTTGCACCTCGGACGCTTTTGCTGTCGGGCGCGGAATAGACGGGATAGGTCTGGTTTGAGGTAAAGGAAACAAGGGAAGCACTGAGCGTTCCCGCAGGAATCGACGGCACATTGGCAGCGCCGATCATCGTCGTGGCAGGCTCATCAGCCAAAGCAATCGCGTAAAGCATAATCAGGGTGAGAATCAGAGTAATCAGTCTCTTCATAATTGTATGGGCTCCTTTCTTGTCAGTCGAAGGTGGGGCGGAGGATGGGCTTGCCGTCAGCATTATAGTCAAGATGCAGCGTGGCATCGTATTTCGTATGGGTCTTGGCGGAGCGCAGGCCAGTCTTTTTGACGCAGCCCTTCTCCAGCAGCTCCTTCACATCGCCGGAGGTCAGCGGCTTCTCCGCGTCCTTCAAAATGCCGCCGGTCTTCCACAGCGCAAAGCTACAGGTGCGGTTCTCGCACATGAACCCCTTCGCACGCTCGGTGATCGCCGCACCGCACTTGGGGCAGGCGCCAAGCGCCTCCCGCAGCGGCGGGAAAAGCTGCTCAGCGTTCTCCGCACGCTGGGTATCGCGGGTCATTTCCTGCACGAACCGGCAAATATCGCGCATGAAGTCCTCGGGCGTTTCCTGTCCCTGCTCAATACAGCCCAGCCGATGCTCCCACTCCGCCGTCAGCTGTGCGGAGCTCAGCTTGTCGGGCAGGATGGAGGTCAGCGCCTTACCCTTGGCGGTCGGAATCAGGACTTTCTTGCGTTTCTCTCCGACGCGCTCCACCAGCCTGGTTTCGATGAGCTTTTCCAGAATCGCCGCTCGTGTGGCGGGCGTGCCGATCCCCTTGTGCTCCGCATCCTCCGGCATGTCCTCCTTGCCTGCGCTCTCCATCGCGTGCAGGATCGTTCCCTCGGTGTGATGTGCCGGAGGCGTAGTCTTTCCCTCCCGGATTGCTGCCTTGGGGAACGGAAACTCGAAACCTTCGGTCATCTTTTCTGGAATCGTCAGGGGATTGTCCTCATCCTTTTCATCGGCACCTGCGCCGATGCTGCCGCGGAAGGCGCACCAGATGCGCTTCCAGCCCATCTGCACAACGCGCTTGCCTTTTGCGGTGAAGTCATGCCCGGCGCACTCGATATGCAGGATGGTTTCCTCATATACGCAGGGATCATCCAGCGCGCAGAGCAGTCTTGCACAGACCAGAAAAAGAAGATCATGTTCGCCGGTAGTCAGCGCCTTAACGGCTGCTTCCTGACCGGGCATCGTCGTCGTCGGGATCAGCGCATGGTGATCCGTCACCTTGGCATCATTGATTACCGTTTCAACGTGGATTGCAGGTTCAAGGCCATCTGCAAAAGGGAGAGCTCCGCAAACCCTGGAGGCCAGCTCAGCCAGCCCGGCTTCCATGTCGTGTGTCAGATACCGGCTGTCGGTTCGCGGATAGGTCAGCAGCTTCTTTTCGTACAGTCCCTGGGCATAGTCAAGCGTCTGTTGCGCCGTGAAGCCGTAGAGCTTGTTTGCGTCCCGCTGCAGGCTGGTCAGGTCATAGAGTGCAGGCGGATTCTCCTTCCGCTGCGTATGTTCCATCGTCCTCACGACCGCAGGGTTGTGATTGCAGACATCCATCAGCCGGCGGGCCTCGTTGAGATCGCCAAAGCGTTCCGATACTACACAGATTTCACGACCTGTATCAAGAGCAACCTTGTAATAGGTTTCCGGCCTGAACTCCGCAATGGCTTTCTCTCGCTGCGAGAGCATGGCCAGCGTCGGAGACATGACGCGCCCGATATGCAGCGTCGGACCGTAGAGCAGGGAGTACAGGCGCGTGGCGTTCATGCCGATGAGCCAATCCGCCTGGGCGCGGCAAAGCGCCGCCTGATACAGATTGTCGTAAGCGGACATGGGCTTCATGGCGCGGAAGCCCTCACGGATGGCGCTTTCCTCCATCGAGGAGATCCACAGACGGCGTACAGACTTCCGGCACTGCGCCGTCTGATAGACCAGCCGGAAGATCAGTTCGCCCTCACGTCCGGCATCCGTTGCGCAGATGATGCCGGTCACGCGGGGATCGTTCATTAACGCCTTGAGGATGTCAAACTGCTTTTGGGTCTCGTCGGTGACGGTGTACTGCCATTTCTCGGGGATGATCGGCAGATCTGTGTAGCGCCAGCGGGCGTACCGGGCATCGTAGACCTCGGGCAGCGCCAGCTCGACGAGATGCCCGACGCACCAGCTGACCAGAAATCCCTTGCCCTGCAGGTAGCCGTTCTGACGTTCGGTGGCTCCCACAACCTCCGCAATCGCCCTTGCGACGCTCGGTTTTTCTGTAATAATCAGTTCCATATTGTTTTTTCCTCCATGAATGCGTTACCCCGGAGCAGGTGCTCCGGGGCTGTGTTACTTCTGTTCGGTGCTCTCGTCCTCGTCATCGTCGTCGAGATCAAGCTCGCTGTCCGCATGGCACGCAGCCGGCTGATTCCTGCCCTTCAGGAAAATGACCGCTCCAACGACGCCGATGCCCACAATGGCAAAAAGCGCGAGCAGCGCCGTGGTCTTGTCGGTCGTGGACTGCGCGGGAGGTTGCGTCGGCTGCGGCGTGATGATGGGTCCAGCAGTTGGTTCAGGGGTCACATAGATGATCTCCGGTGTGGGCGTGGGCACGGCTTCCTTCTCCTCGTCGGACATCAGCGCCAAAAGGTCGCGCTCATCGACGAGGTTCAGGAAATATGTCTCGTACATCTCCGCCTCTTCGTCAACCGGCTTGTCGTAGTCGATGACGAGATAGAAGGTGTTGCCGTTCTTCGTTTGCAGCGTAATGAACTGTTTGTTGGTCGCCGCAGAGTACAGCACATCCAGCGTATGGCTGTTGCCGTCCGCCTGATAGGGCATACCGGGACCGATGGTGATGTACTCGGTCTTGATGATCGTCTCCGGCGTGGGCGCGGCGGTCGGTTCCGGCGTGGGATCAGGCTCGTCCTGCACATAGATGAGCGAGCTGCCTAGGCCGTTGTAACGGTTGGACGCAGGCGTCGGCGTAGCTGTGGGTGCAGCAGTCGGGGCGCTTGTCGCGTCATCAGCCGGCTTCTTGGTCGGCTTCGGCGTGGCTGTCGGCACGGGCGTAGGATCAGCGGGCTTTTGGTAATGCGGATTGGTCAGCGTGACCGGCTCGGAGAAGTTGCCCGCGTAGTCAAAGGCGCGGAATGCCAGCTTCTCAAACAGGTTCATGTTCGCATCCAGCTCCACATTCAGTGTGCCGTTGACCAGCGTGGTGAACAGCATACTGTTGACCTGCACACCGGCGACGCCGGACAGATCATCCTTGGCATCGACCTGAAGGGTCGTGCCGTTGATGGACGCGGTCAGCACCGGCGCTGTCAGGTCGATGCACGTCACCTCCGCGCTTTCCTCAAATGCATGACCATGCGGATCGGTCATGCGAAAGATGAAGGTGCCGTTTTCATGGAGCGTCAGCTCGGCACGGCCATCTGCAAACAGGTTTTCGCAATCCACCCAGTTGCCGTCGTTCATCCGGTACTCGATTTTCTGCCAGCCCAGCTTGTCCTTGTCCGTGATGGATACCTTCATGACGGCTTCTTTTCCGCTTGTCCAGCCACCCGGCGCAGTCAGGATGATTCTGTACGGCGAAACGCTTTCCATGGGCACCTCTGCGGGCGTGGCCTCCCCCTCTGCGATAGCCCAGACAGGAAAAAGGGCTGTCAGCAGCAGAAATACCGCCATACCCAGCGGCAGAATACGCTTACGCATCATCATCCATCACCTCCTCATCAGGCAGCTTGGCAGGGGCATCTGTCTCGACAGGCACAGCCTGCACGTCCTTGGGCAGTTCAGGCACCAGCCTGTCCCCAAACATGGACTTCATAATCTCCGCAAGCTGCTCCGGGGTCACGTTGTACAGCTCCGCCGTGGCATGGATGGCTGTACGATCTGCCTGCTTGACAAGCCCACGCAGGTCTTCCACTTCTTCCTGAAGCTCAAGAAGCTCTTGCTCTCTTCTGTCAAGCAGCGCATGGAGCTTCTGGCGGTCGGCGGGATAGCGTTTCTTTTTCTTTTCGGTCATGGTTCCTCCTTAAAGTGGCAGGCGGCCAAAGCCATACAGTCGCTTGGACCATTTTTCGCTTTTGAGGTCGGCAAAGCCGACCGGGTCGCCTGCGTGAATCATCATGTCGTTGCCCACATAGATGCCTACATGGGTGATACCCTTGACATCCGCGCCCATCGTTTTCTCGAAAAAGACGAGATCGCCGGGACGAGCGTTTGCCTTGCTGATATCGCTGCACAGAGAATAGAGCCCATTGGCACCTGTCCGCCCTACATCGCATACGCCGGAGCTGTTAAAGACCCAGCATACGAAGCCGGAGCAGTCAAAGCCGGTATCGGGGTTGCTGGCACCGTACACATAGGGATAGCCGATGTACTTCTCGGCCTCAACCATCAGGGCAAGGAAATCGGGATCAGCCCGAAGAAGCTGCTCCGGGATGGTGTAGTTGACCAGCTTGTATTTGGACTGCATACCGCGAATCTTCACGTTGGTTTTGCCAACCGAGGAAATGACAGGGATGTCATCGTCCTCAATCTCCATGAAGTACTGCGGATCTTCCAGAATCACGGTCTCGCCATTCCAGTTGTCCATGTCAAAGGTGCTGGTATCTTCCGCCACAGCATCCCGAGCAGAGAAAAACAGGGAAAGCAGGAACAGCGCCGCGATGGCGGCGATCACCTGACGGGTGAAAGTCACAAAACGGTTTTCGTTGTTTCGATTCATCATCAATGGAATGCTCCTTTCAAATCTGCGCATGGAAAAGGAGCCCTGCCAAATGCAAGGCTCCTTTCAGCCGATGGTCAGTTGGGTACTCGTCCAAACGAGTGGAAATGCGTCTGCCAATAGACATCGCTGAGATCGGCATAGCCGATGGGATTGCCGCAGTGCAGCATCATCCCGTTGCCCACATAGATGCCGCAATGCGTGATTCCGGCGACATCTTCGCCCATCGTGCCCTCAAAGAACACGACGTCTCCGGGCTGCACCTGGTCATCCGGCACGGTGCGGCACAGGCTGTGCAGCCCCTTGGCGCCCAGCCTGCCGGTGTTGCAGACACCGCTGTTCGTGAATACATACGAGACAAAGCCAGAGCAATCAAAGCTGGTTTCCGGGCTTGCACCGCCCCAGACATACGGATAGCCGATGTACTTGGTCGCTTCCTCCATCAGCGCGGCAAACGAGGGATCGGCATCCAGGGTTTCCTGTGGGATGTCGTAGAGCGTTGGGTCGCGGAGCGGCACTGCATAGGGATTGCCGGAGAAGATGCCCTCCATATTGCCATGCGAGGCCATGTACAGCGCGTACATGCCCATGGTGTGATGGCTCATGCTGACAACCGGCAGATGGGATAGGTTCTTGTTCTCCAGCTTCACGTTGCAGATGTTGTGCGCATAGGGCACCTGCACGTCATAAGTGTAGGTTTCGGTGTACTGCTGCCCAGTGACGGGGTCGGTCACGATGCGTGTGCCGGTTCTCGCTTCCGTCCGATATCGGGTTTCTGTTGAAACAGTCTGCGTGACAACGTATTGAAGATCAAAGTATTTCTCGATCACCGGATAGGCGGTGTCCAGCGTCCACTCCTGTCCGTCGAAACAGGCGGAGATGATGGCGATGAGCACATAGGGATCGTGCCAGATTTCGTCGGCATCGACATGGTATTCGTCATACCCGGGATGGTACTGCTCGTAGCGATCCATTTCGTCCT
>OLOS01000553.1_pt1 | contig 38394 bp, 42 predicted proteins | sample 1672631 | NCBI WGS metagenome assembly OLOS01 (sample SAMEA3136707, study PRJEB25190) | human gut metagenome | biome: human gut; feature: human-associated habitat; material: faeces | place: Austria | collected 2013 | reverse complement strand
TGCCTTCGATGCGGACGGCAAGCTCCTCCTGCAGAAAAAGGGCATCGTGGCGGAAGACGGCAGCCTGTACTACTACGAGTACGGTGTGCGTACCTACGCCGGCCTGATCAAGATCGGCGACAGCTACTACTACGTCAAGACGAGCGGTGAGGTCGTCCATGGCCGCAGCTACTGGATCACGAAGACCAATGGCCTCATGCCCGAGCGCAGCTACACCTTTGCCGATGACGGCGCGATGCTCGATCCGGAGACCAAAGATACCGCGAAGGACGGCATCGTGTCCGAGGACGGCAGCCTGTACTATTACAAGGACGGCCTGCGCACCTACGCCGGCCTGATCAAGATCGGCGACAGCTACTACTACGTCAAGACGAGCGGTGAGGTGGTCCACGGCCGCAGCTACTGGATCACGAAGACCAACGGTCTCATGCCGGAACGCAGCTACACCTTCGACGATGACGGCAAGATGATCGACCCGGAGCTCAAGGATGTCACCAAGAGCGGCATCGTGGCGGAGGACGGCAGCCTGTACTATTACGTGGACGGCCTGCGCACCTACGCCGGGCTGATCAAGATCGGCGACAGCTACTACTACGTCAAGACGAGCGGTGAGGTGGTCCACGGCCGCAGCTACTGGATCACGAAGACCAACGGTCTCATGCCGGAACGCAGCTACACCTTCGACGATGACGGCAAGATGATCGACCCGGAGCTCAAGGATGTCACCAAGAGCGGCATCGTGGCGGAGGACGGCAGCCTGTACTATTACGTGGACGGACTGCGCACCTACGCCGGGCTGATCGAGATCGACGGCAGTTATTACTACGTCAAGACGAGCGGCGAGGTGGTTCATGGCCGCAGCTACTGGATCAGCAAGACCAACGGTCTCATGCCGGAGCGCAGCTACACCTTCGCCAATGACGGCAGGATGATCGACCCCGGAAAATAAAATCCCGAACTACACAGCGCATATCATGTGCAGGCAATCGCCTGCACATGATATGACAATGTGGCGTAAGCTGCGCCGGACGCGAAGCTGTACCTTGTGCCCACCTGTATCCGCAGACCCTATGTGCGGGCGCGCTTTACAATTCCTTTACAAAGCGCTTGCATTCTCCGATGGGGTGTGGTAAGCTGTCGATGGTTTCCGGAATGCGGCGAAAGGGGGAGCTCCCTGGCGCCGCGCTCAACAAAACAGTGATGACGAAACCAGATCGCGAGGGAGCCCGTGTTCCGGGCTGAGAGGATCTCAGGGAAGATCGACCGACCAAATCCGTCCGTAAGGGGCGGATTCTCAGCGTCTGCCGGTCGTCGGGGTGGCATATGCAGCGCTGCATATGCCGTTTTTTATGCCCGCGGCCGGGAGAAAGAATTTATCTGGAGGGTATGTACATGAAAAAAGTAGTGGCAATGGTGTTGTCTCTGGTCATGGCGTTCGGTCTGATGGCCGGCTGTGGCCAGAAGGACAGCGGCAGCGGCAGCGGCGCAAAGACGGTCGAGAGCCTGAAGATCGCGTTCTCCCCGTATGCGGACGCCGACCAGATCACGACGGCGACCGAGCCGCTCGAGGCGCTGCTCAAGGCAAAGCTCCTCGAAAAGGGCTATGACGTGCAGAACATCGACATGACCGTCGGCACGAGCTACACCGCCGTGGGCGAGGCGCTCAGCGCCGGCAGCGCGGATATCGGCTTCATCTCCGGCGGCAACTACGTCCTGTTTTCCGATGACTGCGACGTGCTGCTCACGGCGCTGCGCTACGGCATCAACAAGGACTCTGAGAATGCCGCCGACTGGAATGACGGCAAGCTCGAGGAGAACACGCAGGACATGACCACCTACTACCGCTCGATCATTCTGGCCGGGCCGAGCGCAAAGGGTCAGGCGCTGCTGGCAAAGGTCAACGCCGGCGAGGAGCTGACGTGGGATGATCTCAACGGTGCGACCTGGTCCGTGCTCGCCCCGACGTCCGCGTCCGGCTACATCTATCCGAGCCTCTGGCTGCAGGAGCACTACGGTAAGACCATTGCGGATCTCGATCACGTGGTGCAGTCTGACTCCCACAGCACGTCGCTTGCGCGTCTGGCCACCGGCCAGGCGGATGTGATGGTCTCCTTTGGCCACATCCGCATCAAGAACGCGCCCAACTGGCAGGAGAAGTTCGGCGGTACGGCGCCCATGGTCGAGCAGACCGGCGTCATCGGCGTGACCGAGGGCATCTACAACGACATGATCGCCTACAGCAAGCACTCCGACCTTATGGCTGACGAGGCATTCCGCAAGGCGCTCGGCGAGGCGTTCATCGAGATCGCCCAGACCGACGAGGGCAAGCAGATCATCAGCGTCTTCAGCCAGGTCGGCTACACCTGGGGCAAGGATTCCGACTATGACGGCGAGCGCGACGCGCAGGCCATGCTCAAGTCGGTGGGGAAGTAACACCATGCTGCTGGAAGCTGCGCACATCTGCAAGCGCTACGGCGCGCGGCCGCCGGTGCTGACGGATGTGACCTTTGGGCTGGAGGCGGGTGAGTTCGTGTCCGTCATCGGCCCGTCCGGCGCGGGAAAGACGACGCTCTTTCGCATCCTCAACGGCACGCTGCCGTGCGACAGCGGCGAGGTGCGCATCGACGCCCTGCCGCTCTCGCGTGCCCGCGGGCGCAAAAAGCGCGCGGTGCAAAAGCGCATCGGCACGATCTATCAGGACTTTGCGCTCGTCGAGCCGGTCACCTGCCGGCAGAACGTGCTCAATGCCTGCCTGCCGGATATGTCGCTGCCGGCTTCGCTGCTGGGGCTGTTTTCCCGCGCACAGACGGCGCAAGCCGAGCGGCTGCTCGCGCGCGTCGGTCTTGCCGACAAGTGCGACGAGCCGGTCTGCAGCCTGTCCGGCGGGCAGAAGCAGCGCGTCGCCATCGCGCGCGCGCTCATGCGAAAGCCCGCGCTGCTGCTCGCGGACGAACCGGTCGCCTCGCTCGACCCGGTCACCGGGCGGCAGATCCTCGCGCTGCTGCAGGATATATCGCGCACCGAGGGTGTCGCCATCCTTATGAACAGTCATAATCTCGACCAGAGCCGGGCGGTTTCCTCCCGGCTCCTCGGTCTGCATGCGGGGCGGATCGTGCTCGACTGCGCGCCCGATGCCGTGACGGACGCGGATCTTGCGCGCATCTACGGCGGCGCGGAAAGCGAGGCCGCGCCATGACGCGTGCGCGTGCAAAACGCTGGGCGCGGGCACTGAGTGTGCTCGCGCTGTTTGTGCTTGCCTTTTGGCTGACGGGCTGCGACCCAGCGGTGTTCTGGGCGCGGCGGGCGCACCTGCGCGACATTGCCGCGCAGCTTTTCCCGCCGGACTGGAGCTACCTGTCCGCGATCGTGGCGCCGCTGCTGGCAACGCTGCGTATGTCCGTCACCGGCACGGCGCTGGGCGTCGCGCTGGCGCTCGGCTTCGCGCCGCTGTGCGCGCATAATCTGCCGTGTCCTGCGCCGGTGCGCGCGGTGCTGCGCTTTCTGGTGCAGGTGCTGCGCTCGTTCCCGGCGCTGATCCTTGCGCTGCTGGCGACGTTTCTGTTCGGTCTCGGCACGTTTTCCGGCACGGTCGCCATCACGGTCTTTACGCTTGCGGTCATGACGCGCCTGACCTATGAGGACATCGAGACGCTCTCGCTCGCGCCTTACCGTGCGCTGTGCGCCATGGGTGCGTCCCCGGCGCGGGCCTATGCGCGCGCCGTCGTGCCGGAGATCGCATCGGGCTATCTGACCAACGCGCTCTACCTGCTCGAGACGAACGTGCGCCACAGTGCCATCCTCGGCTATGTCGGCGCGGGCGGCATCGGTCTGCTGCTCAATGAGAAGATCTCGTGGCGGGAATACGGCCGCGTCGGCGCGATCCTGATGTGCCTGTTTGTGACGGTGTGCTGCATCGAATGGCTCAGCCATGCGCTCGGTCGCATCATCCGCGGTGAGCGCAGCATTTCGCGCCCGGCAAAGCGCGTTCTTTGGGCGGCGGTGCTGCTGTGCGTGGTCGTCTGCACGGTGGGGATCGACCCGCCGGATCTTGCGCACACGAGCAAGACCGTGCTCTCAGCCATGGGCACGGGACTGCTGCATCCGGACTGGCGCTTTTTCTTCGGCACGGGCAAGGACGGGCTCGGCTGGCTGCTGCTTGAGACGGTCGGCATCGCGCTGGCCGGAACGGGGCTCGGCGCGCTGCTTGCCGCGCCCCTGGCGTTTTTGAGCACGCCGAAGCTGCTGCCGCGCCCGGTCGCGCTGCTGTTCCGGGTGCTCATCGTGGCGATCCGCTCCGTGCCATTTTTGATCTACGGTCTGATCTTCATCCGCGTCTCCGGTCCGGGGGCGTTCACCGGAGTGCTGACGCTGGCGGTGTGCAGCATCGGTCTGCTGAGCAAACGCTTCACCGAGGCGATCGAGGCGCTGGATTTTCGCGCCTATGACGCGCTGCGTGCCATGGGGGTGTCGCTTTTGCCGCGCATCCGCTATGCGGTGCTGCCGCAGCTCGCGCCGGCGCTCGCTTCGGCGGTGCTGTACCGGTTTGATGTCAACATCCGCGAGGCATCCGTGCTCGGGCTGGTCGGTGCGGGCGGCATCGGTGCGCCGCTCATCTTCGCCATGAACCAGTATGCGTGGAACGATGTGAGCGCGATCTTCCTTGGCTTCGTGCTGCTGGTCTGGGGCATCGATGTTGGCAGTGCGCGTCTGCGGCACAGGCGCAGCGCGGCTGCCGCCGCGGAATAACGGCTTCCGTTTCGCCTGATTTTTGATCAATTTTCTGGTTTTGCGTGAGGAGAGTCCTGATTATGGGACTCTCCTTTTGCTATGATGAAGCAAAGTGGGGAGCGGCACTGCCGGATGCACCGGAGGGGGCGCGCACTGGAAAGTGTCTCCGAAAACTGTATTCGGGTGCCAAAAACGATGTAAATTATGCAGAAAACCGTGCACTTTCTACGTGAGTGCTTTTTTGTGACAGAAATTTGTGATAAAATGCAGCCATTCCATGCGTTGGATCTGTGCGCGGAAACGGAGAAAAGAGGGAGCTATGCCGAAATCACCGAATCAGAAATTGAAGCTGCTGTACCTGATGGAGATCCTGCTGCAGCAGACGGATGAGCGCCATCCGATGACCGTGCCGGAGATGATCTCGGAGCTTGCCAAGCACGGCGTTGCGGCGGAGCGCAAGAGCATCTATAACGATCTGGAGTCTCTGCGCATCTTCGGGCTGGACATCGTGCAGACGAAATCGCGCACGACCGGGTATTATATCGGCGCGCGCTCGTTTGAAGTGCCGGAGCTCAAGCTGCTGGTCGACAGCGTGCAGTCGTCGAAATTCATCACGCACAAAAAGACGCTGGCGCTCATCAAGAAGATCGAGGGACTTGCGAGCATCTATGATGCGCAGCTCCTGCAGCGGCAGGTCTATGTGCGCGGCCGCGTCAAGAGCATGAACGAGAGCGTGTATTATAATGTGGATGAGATCGCCGATGCCATTTCGCGCGACCGGCAGATCCGCTTCCACTACTTTGAGTATACGATCGACAAGCAGCGCCGCTACCGCAGAGACGGCGCGTTTTACATCGTCAGCCCGATGGCGCTGATGTGGGATAACGAGAACTACTACCTGCTGGCGTGGGACGCTGAGGCGCAGCTGCGCAAGCACTACCGCGTGGACAAGATGACGGATATCTCCGCGCTCGATGCGCCGCGCGAGGGCATGGAGGACTTTTCCGAGCAGGACCTGTCGGCATACACCAAAAAGGTGTTCAGTATGTTCTCCGGTGAGGAGTGCACGGTGCGTCTGCGCTTTGCAAACCATCTGGTCGGCTCGGTGCTCGACCGCTTCGGCAAGGATGTGATCGTGGTCGAGGACGGAGCGGAGCATTTCACCGTCTCGCTCAACGTGGTCACGAGCCCGAAGTTCTACGCGTGGCTCTTCGGCTTCGGCACGGACGTGGAGATCCTCTCGCCGCCGTCGGCGCGGCGGGAGATGCAGGAGATGCTTGCGCACATCGCGGACACATACGCACGATCCGACACGCAGTGTACAGAAAGCGAAAAATGAAGGTTGACAGACTGGAATTTTGTATAGTATAATATGTATCCGGCGTCAGACGTCTGGCGCCGGATACTTTTTGCCAACTACGGCGGCACAAGCCGCTGTTGAGTATGATCGAAAGGAGAAATCACCATGTTCCGTACCTACCAGCCCAAGAAGCGTCAGCGCAAAAAAGAGCACGGCTTCCGCAAGAGAATGGCGACCGCCAACGGCCGCAAGGTTCTGTCCCGCCGCAGAGCGAAGGGCAGAAAGCAGCTCACCTACTGAGTTGTTGCGCGTGAGCAGGCAGACTTCTTAATGATGTTTTTCAGGGCGGGATCTTTCCGCCCTAAAGGCATTTGTCCGGAAGCTGCATCGGAGAGAATCGGGGGAGACTTTTGGAATTTACCAGCACACTCAAAAAGAACTATGAATTCCGGCGTCTGTACTCGAAGGGGAAAAGCTGCGCCAACGCCTATCTGGTGGTCTACTGCCGGAAAAACCGCTCGGGCCGCAGCCGCATCGGCTACACCGTGTCCAACAAGGTCGGCCATGCCGTTGTGCGCAACCGCATCCGCCGCCGCCTGCGGGAGATCTATCGCCTGCATGAGCGGGAGATCGCGCGCGGGTATGATCTGGTCGTCGTGTCGCGCGTGCGCGCGTGCGCGGCGGACTATCATCAGCTCGAGACGGCGTTTTTGTCGGCCTGCGCCAAGCTTGGCCTGCTGACGGAAGGGGATGGCGGCGCATGAAGCGTCTGCTCATCGCCCTCGTGAAGTTTTACCGCCGGTACATTTCGCCGCTCAAGCCGCCCTGCTGCCGGTTCATTCCGACCTGCTCGGAGTATGCGCTCGAGGCTCTGCAGAAATACGGAGCGCTCAAGGGCTCGTGGCTCGCCGTCAAGCGCATATGCCGCTGCCATCCGTTCCATACGGGTGAGCACGAATTTTACGACCCGGTGCCATGACCGGGAAATCCTAAGAATTTAAGAATTGGAGTCGTCTTATGTCCTGGATTACTGCACCCTTTGCCTGGCTGCTCAGAGCGCTCTACGATCTGACCGGCAGCTATGGTTGGGCGGTCATCCTCTTCGGCGTCGTCGTGAACCTGATTTTGCTTCCGTTCATGGCCAAGAGCAAGAAGAGCATGATGCGCACCACCCGCCTTCAGCCGCGGATCACGGAGCTTCAGCGCCGGCACGAGGGAAACCAGCAAAAGCTCAATGAGGAGATGGCCAAGCTCTACCGGGAGGAGAAGATCAACCCGATGTCCGGCTGCCTCTGGAGCTTGATCCCGTTCCCGATCCTGATCGCGCTCTACAGCGTCATCCGTCAGCCGCTGACGAAGATGATGGGCCTTGGCGCGGAAGCAGTCACGCAGCTGACCGACTGGGTCACGACCAATGCGGGCTATGTCGCACAGGCGAAATCCGCCTATCAGGAGATCCAGATCGCCGACCTGATCCATCAGAACTGGGACGCCGTGACCGGCGCCTTCGGCGATTTTTCCGGCAAGCTGCTGGATCTGGACTATTCCTTCATCGGCCTGAACATGGGCCAGCAGCCGTCGTTCAAGATCTGGACGTTTGACTGGAGCAACAAGGCCGTCTGGCTTCCGGCGCTCGGTCTGTTCCTGATCCCGATCGTTTCGGCGCTGCTGTCCTGGCTGTCGATGAAGATCAGCACGTCGATGACCCCGCAGCCCGCCGGCAACCAGCAGGCCGCTGCGACCAACAAGACCATGATGCTCATGATGCCGCTCGTGTCGCTGTGGATCTGCTACACGATGCCGGCTGCACTGGGCATTTACTGGATCGTCAACAGCATCCTCGGCATCCTGCGCGATGTCAGCCTGACGAAGGTCTTCAATAAGCAGCTCGACAAGCTCGACGCCGAGCGCATCGCGCGCGAGAAAGAGCGCGACGCGGCACTCGAGCGCAAGCGCCTCGAGACCGAGCGCCTGAAAGCCGCCGGTGAGACCGTCGTCAACCCCAACACCAGTAAGAAGAAGATCCAGGCCAGCCAGAAGCAGAAGGATGACGAGCGCAAGGCTGCGGTCGTGCGTGAAGAGCGCGCCGCCCGCCGTGAGCGTCTCGGCGTCGAGCCGAATGCTGTGCCGGAGTCTCAGGTCGGCAACCGCCGCTATGCGCGTGGCCGTGCCTATGCGCGGGACCATTATCAGTCGGACGCGACCGCCGCTCCGCAGACGGAGCAGCCGGTGTCCGAGGGTTCCGAAGGAAAACAGGAGAGTACTGAATGATGTTAAAAACACTGGAAAAGTCCGGCAAGACGGAAGAGGCGGCCATTGCCGCCGCGCTCGAGGAGCTTGGCCTTGACCGGGATGATGTTTCCGTTGAGATCGTCGAGCGTGCCAAGTCCGGCTTCCTCGGCATCGGTGCCAGCCCTGCGGTGATCCGCGTGCAGTATGAGGCGCCGGATGAGGAGACGGAGCAGGAGGCTGCGCCCGCCGAGCCGGAGGCGAGCGTGGAGCCCGCCGCGCCGGTGGACGAGCCGGAGAGCTATGCGCGCATCCGCACGTTCGTCAGCGGTCTGCTTGAGCACATGGGCATTCAGGCGCAGATCGACATCACCGCGCGCGACAACGGCGGTGTGAACGTGAATCTGTCCGGCAGCGGCATGGGCGCCGTCATCGGCCGCCGCGGCGAGACGCTCGATGCCATCCAGCACCTGACCAACTATGCGGTCAACCGCGGCAGCGATAAGCATATGCATATCAGCGTCGATGCCGAGAGCTACCGCGCCAAGCGCGAGGAGTCGCTCGTGCGTCTGGCTGAGAAGATGGCCGCCAAGGCCGTCAAGTATAAGCGCAGCATGGCGCTTGAGCCGATGAATTCTTATGAGCGTCACGTCATCCACACGGCGCTGCAGGATTACGAAGGCGTGACGACGAGTTCGACCGGTACCGAGCCGAACCGCCGCGTTGTGGTCTCCTACGAGAAGCCGCAGCGCACCAGCAACAAACCGGTCAGCCGCGAGTGGAGCTGACGAGAGACTTAGGAGGAAACGGTATTATGTTCGAACAAGTGAGAAAATTGCTTGCCCACCATTTTGAGGTGGACGAAAACACCATCACCATGGACACCAACATCGCGGACGATCTCGGCGCAGATTCGCTCGACGTTGTTGAGCTGGTCATGTCCATCGAGGATGCCTACGGCATCACGATCGAGGACGAGAAGGCGGCCGAGCTGACCACCGTTCGTCAGGTCGTGGATTACCTCGAGAAGAACGCCTGAGCACGTACATTTGAAAAAGCAGACAGCCGCCGTGCTGTCTGCTTTTTTGTGTCTGCGGGCGCGCGCTGGGCACGGCCTTTTTTGTTTTCCCCCGCAAATGTGATTGACGAATCCGGCCGCAGCGGGTAAAATAAGCAATGTATGCTGGAAAGGAGCGCGCGTATGCTGCAATTTCAACCGCAGGAGCATCTGCTGCATTCGTATATCGTCGTGTCGCAGTCTGAACAGGCGCGCGAGCGGCTGGCGCTCGATCTGACGGCGGCCATGCTCTGCCGCAGCGACGGCGTGCGCCCGTGCCGCGCGTGCCGGGACTGCCGCAAGGTCTATGACCATGTGCACCCGGACGTGATCTATGTTGAGCCGGATCGCAGCGGCAAGATCCCCGTGATCAAGGTCGATCAGATCCGCAGTGTCGCGGCCACGGCATACATCCTGCCGAGCGAGGCGGAAAAAAAGGTCTACGTTCTGCGTCAGGCAGAGCTGATGAATCTCAATGCGCAGAATGCGTTTTTGAAGCTGCTGGAGGAGCCGCCGCGCAGTGCGGCGTTCATCCTTGCGGCCGCAAGCCCGGATTCGCTGCTGACGACGGTGCGCTCGCGCTGTGCGCTGCTGCGCGACCCGACCGAGCAGCCGCTGGAGTCGGAGGAGATGCGCACATTGGCGGACGATTACCTGCACGCGGTCGCGTCGCAGGACCGCCTGACGCTCCTGCGCTGGTGTCTCGCGCACGAGGGCATGGAGGCGCAGGCGCTTGCTGAGTTCTTGCCCGCAGTGCAGCACCGGCTCGTCGAGCTGCTGGCGCAGCCGGGGCAGACGCTTTTGCCGGAGGCACTGTGTGCGCAGCAGCTGCGCCTGATCGAGACCTGTGAGCAATACCGCCGCGCCAACGTCAGCGTGAAGCATATCTTTGGCCTGTTGACCGTTTCCGGTGTACAGGCGCGCGTTCAGAAGTGAGGATATTAAATTGACAGAAGTAATCAGTGTGAAATTCAAAAACCGCGGCAAGGTCTATTTCTTTGACCCGCACGGCGTCGCCGTGCGCACGGGCGACAAGGTCGTCGTCGAGACCTCGCGCGGCTTGGAGCTGGCAGAGTGCGTTCTCGGAAACCACGTCGTGCCGGATGAGACAGTCGTGCAGCCGCTGCGCTCTCTGGCGCGCATCGCCACGAAGGACGATCTGCGCATCGAGGAGATTAACCACCGCCGCGAGCAGGAGGCGTTTCAGATCTGCAAGCAGAAGATCGTCGAGCATGGTCTGGATATGAAGCTCGTGGATGTTGAGTGCAGCTTTGAGGGCAACAAGACCATGTTCTTCTTCACGTCCGACGGGCGTGTTGATTTCCGCGAGCTGGTCAAGGATCTCGCCTCCGTGTTCCGCAACCGCATCGAGCTGCGGCAGATCGGCGTGCGCGATGAGGCGAAGATGCTCGGCGGCATCGGCATCTGCGGCCGCCCGTACTGCTGCAGTCAGTTCCTGGACGACTTTCAGCCCGTCTCGACGAAGATGGCGAAGGTGCAGTCCATGTCGCTCAACCCGTCGAAGATCTCCGGTGCGTGCGGCCGTCTGATGTGCTGCCTGCGCTATGAGCAGGCGGCGTATGAGGATCTGGTCAAGGCCGTGCCGAAGGTCGGCGCCTTTGTCGAGACGCCTGCGGGCTACGGCACGGTGTCGTCCGTCAACATCCTGCGCAGCAGCCTGAAGGTCAAGCTTGACGGTCAGGGCGAGGATGTGTTCAAGAGCTATCAGGCCGACGAGATCGCCGTGATCCCCGGCGGACGCCCGAAGCCGGGCGAGCCGCTGCCGTCCCTGCTCAAGGACCGGCCGAAGCCGGTGCGCGATGAAGAGCCGAAGGAAGATCCGTGGGCGCTGCCGCAGCTGTTTGCGGACGATGTCTACGGCGACAAGAAACCCGACGGCGCGAACACCGAGCAGGGCGAGAAGAAAAAGCGCCCGCGCCGCCGCTCCCACGGTCATGGCGGGAAGAAGCCTGCCGATGCGCAGATTGCTCCGAAGGCGGAGCACACCGCAAAAGACGTGGCGAAGGACGGGGCAAAGGAGGGTGCAAAGCCCAAGCAGCCGCAGCGCCAGAAGTCCCAGTCCAACCGCAAATCCGGCGCACGCAAGCCCGATGACAAGCCTGCGGGTGAGCATCCGGAGCGCAGCCGTGCGCAAGCTCCGGCGGCCAAGCCTGCCGACGGCGCTGCGCAGAGCGGCGAAAAGCGCGCGGACACGCACCGCCGCCGGCATCGCGGCGGCCGCGGACGCAATAAGTCCGCAGCGTCCGGCAATGCCAAGCCCGGCAATACCGCGCCCAACGCGCCGAAGGCGGAATGAGATGGAACGTTCTTTCGCCGCTGCGGCGGCGAAAGGCTGCGTGGCTCTTTGATAAGCTGAAACAGGTGCATACCGATCCGGTATGCACCTGTTTTTTGTGCCTGATTCAGATGAGCAGTCCGCCGTCCACGCCGAACACCTGCCCGGTCACGAAGCGGGCGCGCTCGCTCGCCAGCAGCGCGATCGCATCGCCGACTTCCTCTGCCGTGCCCATGCGCCCGAGGGACGTGCTCTCGGCGAGCTCCGCCTTGTCCTCAGGGCTGAGGTTTGCGATCATGTCGGTGTCGATGCAGCCGGGGGCAACGCAGTTGACGCGGATGCCGGACGGACCGAGTTCCTTCGCCATCGCCTTCGTGAATGCGACGATCGCGCCCTTCGTCGCCGAATAGGCCGCCTCGCACGAGGCGCCGTTCATGCCGAGGATGGAGGTGAGATTGATGATGTGCCCGGCCTTTTCATGCACCATCGGCGGGATGGCGAACCGGCAGCAGTTGTAAGTGCCTGTGACGTTGACGTCAAAGAGCCGCTGCCACACGGCGGGGTCAAGATCGGTCAGCAGACCGTAGACTGCGACGCCGGCGTTGTTCACCAGCAGATCGACCGGACCAGTCTGCTCGAACATGGCGGCGACGGCCTGCGCGTCGCTCACGTCGGCGCGGATGGCAAGTCCGCCGGTCTGCGCCGCGACTGCCTCGGCAGCCGCCTGTGACTGTATGTAGTTGACGTGTACCGTCCAGCCGTCGCGCGCCAGCGCCAATGCGGCCGCCTTGCCGATGCCGCGCGATGCGCCGGTCACGAGTGCAATTTTTTTCATGCGATGATCCTCCCAAAAACGAACATTTGTCAAAACGCTGCGTCTATGTTATTATATACTCATTCCCGCAAAATTTCTATCCATCCTGTTGATCCGGAGGAAAAAATATGAGCCAACCCAAAACCACACGCCGCCACCGTGTGCAGCGCATGAGCCAGCGCCAGCGCCTGGCGATCACGGCGGTCACGGCGATGCTCGCGCTCGTCACGGTCGTGATCTGTGCGCTGTCCGGCGTGTTCAACTTCCACAAGGGCGGTGATCGCATCCTGCCCAACCTCGTCGGTCAGACCGAGGAATCGGCCAAGGCGCAGCTTGCGGAGCTTGACGCGGAGCCGAGCATCACCTACGAAAACAGCAACGAGACCAAGGGCATCGTCATCCGTCAGGATGTGAATGAGGGCACGCAGCTCAAGCACCGGCAGACGGTCGCGTTCGTCGTCTCGCTCGGTCCGAAGGCGGAGACGACCGCACCGGAGGATACTCCGGTCGCGATCCCGAGCTTTGTCGGTCTCTCGTTCGAGCAGGCACAGGCGACGGCTAAGAGCCTCGGTGTCACCTTGGAAAAGAGCGGCACGGCCTATGACGACAATGTGCAAAAGGGCTCCATTGCGCGCCAGAATCCGGTCGGCGGCACGATGGTCAAGCCCGGCACGACGATCTACGTCACCATCTCCGACGGACCGGAGAAGAAGGAATTTACCATCACGGTCACCTGCGGCGCCGGCGGCAGCGTCAGCCCGAGCGGGAATCAGAAGGTGGCCGAGGGCGGCAGCGTGTCGTTCACGATCACGCCGAAGGAAGGCTATGAGGTCGCAACGCTGGTCATCGACGGTATGACTGTCCTGCCGCTGACGAGCTACTCGTTTATGAACGTCGACACGAACCATACGCTCTATGTGACGTTCCGCCAAAAGTAAACAAAGCAGCAAAATGCTCCCTCGCAAGGTCGAGGGAGCATTTTCATGCCTCGGGAATGGCGTGGATGCCGGCGCTGTGGATCGCGCCGTCGCGCGTCTCGATGCAGGCGTAGGTGCACACCGCGCCGACGCCCGCCGTGCCGGGGTTGACGACGTAGAGCCCCTGCATCGTCTCGCTGAGCGCACGGTGCGTGTGCCCGAAGAGCACGATATCCGCCCCGGCGAAATAGGCTGCATTGAGCATCGCGTCGAGCGTGTACTTCACACCGTAGCGATCGCCGTGCGTGCAGAAAAACTTCACGCCGTCGAGCGTGCACTGCAGCACCTCGGGGTTGACCGGTTCGCGGTCACAGTTGCCGCACACGCGGTAGAGCGGCAGGTCGGGAAACTCCTTTTCCAGCCGCTGCGTGTCGCGCTCACAGTCGCCGAGATGGAACACGGCGTCCGGCTGCTGCTGACGGACGGCGCGCACCATGCCGAGCGTCCGGCCGTGAGAATCGGAAAAAACAAGCACCTTCGTGGCAAGTCACCTCTGTATGGGTCATAGAATACAATAAAGCAGGATACCCGGCACTGCCGGGCTATCCGCATTATACGGGACGCGGCCTGCAAAGTCAAGCCGCCCCGACTGGAGCGTGACCGATATGAAGGACTTGGATGCGCTGAAGCAGGAGCTTGCGCGCGACGGGCGCCTGCAGCGGCTGCAGGCGATCGCCGACTCGACCGATGGGCAGCGGCTTGCCGACGCGCTCGATGCGCAGAAGATCGAGCAGGCGGCGCGCACGGGCGACACCGAGCTGCTGCGGCAGATCCTCACGCAGGTGCTCAGCACGGACGCGGGACAGCGTCTGGCCGGAAAAGTGAAGGACGCGATGCAGGATGGATGAGCTCGGCGAAAAGCTCGATGCACTGCTGCATGACCCGCAGCAGCTCGGCAAGATCGCGCAGCTGGCGTCCTCGCTCATGGGCGACGGCGGCGAGACACAGCCGCCGTCCGCGCCGCAGCCGGAGACCGGCTTCGACGCAGGACAGCTGCGCCGGATGCTCTCGGCCGTGCGCGGCAGCAGCCGTGACTCTGCCAGCCGCCACCTGCTTGAGGCCATGAAGCCGTATCTGGCTGAAAAGCGCCGCCGCAAGATCGACCGCGCCATGAAGCTCGCGCGGCTCGCGTCGCTCGCAGAGCTCGCCGCCGGGGAGATGGGGGAGGATGACGATGTATAATCGCTATCAGGGCAACAGCGGACAGGTCGAGCGCGTGCCGGACGCGCCGCACGCGGAGTTCCGTCCGCGGCCGAGTATGCCGCCGGCTGCAAAGCAAAAGCCGCCGCCGGGCGTGTCCGGCGGCGGCTTACAGCAGCTGCTGCAGAAATTTTCGCTTGCAGACCTCGAGTCGGAGGATCTGCTGCTGATCCTGGTGCTGTATCTCCTCTACCGCGAGAGCGGTGACAAGGAGCTGCTGTTCATCCTCGGCGGGATGCTGTTTCTTTAGCGTGCGGGCGCAAACGGCTCGGGCGGCTGCACATCCGGCAGGAAGTGGCTCAGGATCGCCTGCGCGATGCGCGGGCAGGCCTGCCCGTCGCCATAGGGGTTGACGGCCTTGGCCATGCGGTCATAGGCGGCCGGATCGTCGAGCAGCTCGGCGGCCATGCGGTAGATGTCCTCCGTGTCCGTTCCGGCGAGCTTCACGGTGCCGGCGGTGACGGCCTCCGGGCGCTCCGTCTCGCGCCGGAGCACGAGCACGGGCTTGCCGAGAGCGGGGGCTTCCTCCTGAATGCCGCCGGAGTCGGTCATGACCATGTAGCTGCGCGCCATGAGCCGGTGCATATCCACGGCGTCGAGCGGCGCGATGAGCCGGATGTTCGGCACGCCGCCGAGCAGCTCCTCGGCGGTGCTGCGCACGACGGGGCTCAGGTGCACGGGGTAGATGATCTCCACATCCGGATAGTCGAGCGCCAGACGGCGCACGGCGGTGAAGATGTTGTGCATGGGCTCGCCGTAATTTTCCCGCCGGTGGCAGGTCATGGCGATGACCCGGTGCGAAAAATCGACCTGCTGCAGCTCGTCGGAGACAAACTGCTCGCCGCGCACAGTGTAGTTCATGGCGTCGATGACAGTGTTGCCGGTGACGAAAATGTCGCCCTCCACGGCCTCGCGCTCGAGGTTGCGGGCGTTGTTCGCGGTCGGCGCGAAGTGCAGTGTGGCGATGCGTCCGACGAGGGCGCGGTTCATTTCCTCCGGGAAGGGAGACCAGCGGTCATAGGTGCGCAGACCGGCCTCCACATGGCCGACCGGGATCTTGGCGTAAAACGCGGCAAGCGCGCCGGCAAACGTCGTCGTGGTGTCGCCGTGGACAAGCACGATGTCCGGCTGCACCTCGCTGAGCACGTCGCGCATACGCTCGAGCACGCGCGTCGTGATCGCGGTCAGATCCTGACCCTGCTGCATGATGTTCAGGTCGTAGTCCGCACGGACGCCGAAGCAGTTCATGACGGAGTCGAGCATCTCGCGGTGCTGCGCCGTGATGCACACGACGCTCTCAAGCTCCGGATGCTTTTGCAGCTCGAGCACGAGCGGGGCCATTTTGATCGCCTCCGGCCGCGTGCCGAAGACGGACATGACTTTAATGCGTTTGCTCATCGTTGTCCTCCTGTACAGGTGCGGTGCTGCCGGCTGCGGCAGCAGACTCCGCTTCCTCGTGCGTCTGCGCTGCGGCCTTTGCCTCCTCCAGCTCCACGTCAAGGTGATGCTTGTGCACGCTCTTGCGGATGAAGGCGCACACGACAAAACCGATCAGCAGCGCAAGGATCAGCAGCGCGATGCGGATCGTGCCCTTCGTCGTGAGCACGACGGCGGCGAGACCGAGTGTGGCGCTCACGGCATACAGGATCGCAACGGCCTGCTTCTGATTCAGACCGAGATCCATGAGCTTGTGGTGGAAATGCCCGCGGTCGGCGTGAAACGGGCTCTGACCGTGGAGGATGCGGCGGCAGAACGCAAAGAGCGTGTCCGACAGCGGCACCGCCAGCGCGAGCACCGGCACGACAAACGTCACGATCGCGTAGAACTTGAACAGGCCGAGCACCGACACCGTTGCCAGCACATAGCCGAGCAGCAGCGAACCGGTGTCGCCCATGAAGATGCGGGCGGGGTTGAGGTTGTAGGGCATGAAGCCGATGCACGCGCCAGCGAGCGCCGCGACGATGAGCGCCACGTTCGGCTCGGACACGAGCAGCGCCACGACGAGGATCGTCACGCAGCTGATGGTCGACACGCCGACGGCCAGACCGTCAAGTCCGTCGATGAGGTTGACGGAGTTGGTGATGCCGACGATCCACAGCACGGTCAGCGGGATGGCGACCCAGCCGAGGACGATGGCCTCCTGATTGCTGAACACGTTCGGGTTCGACACGACGTTGATGACCACGCCGTGCAGCACGGCGATGACGGCGGCAAGGATCTGGATCAGAAACTTCGTCCACGCGCGCAGCGAGACGATGTCGTCGATCACGCCGGTGATGACGATGATGATCGACCCGATGAGAATGCCGCGCACCTCCTGTGTGATGTCCACAAACAGGAGCATCGAGACGAGAAAGCCCAGAAAGATGGCCAGACCGCCCATGCGGGGGATGGGATGGTCGTGCACACGCCGCGCCTCACCGGGCACGTCCACGGCGCCGACCTTCACGGCCAGCCGCTTGACGATCGGAGTCAGTGCAAAGCTGACCACGAACGCGAAGAGGATCGCAAGCATGACTTTGATCCAGACAGCAGTGTTAAGAAACATGAGAACCGATCTCCAATAATGTAAAGATTATCTGGCGACGAAGCCGACCTTCTTGTAGACCTTGCGCATCGTCTTGTTGGCGATGTAGGACGCCTTTTCCGCGCCGGCTTTGTATACGCTCTCAAGATAGGCCTTGTCCTTGAGCAGACGCTCGGTCTCCTCGCGGATGGGGCGCAGCGTCTCGACGACGGCCTCACCGACGGCGGGCTTGAACGCGCCGTAGCCCTTGCCCTCAAACTCCGCCTCGATCTGCTCGAAGGTCTTGCCGGTGCAGGCAGAGTAGATGCTCATGAGGTTGGCCACGCCGGGCTTGCTGTCCACGTCAAAGCGCACGCAGCGCTCGGTGTCGGAGTCGGTGACGGCCTTTTTGAACTTGCGCATGATGTCCTCCGGTCGGTCGAGCAGGTACACGGTGCCGTTGGGGTCTTTGTCGGACTTGGACATTTTGTTTTCCGGCGAGGAGAGGCTCATGACGCGCGCACCGACCGTCGGGATATACGGCTCGGGGATCTTGAACACGTCGCCGTAGATGTTGTTGAAGCGGGTGGCCACGTCGCGGCAGAGCTCGACGTGCTGCTTCTGGTCACTGCCGACGGGGACGTAGTCCGGCTGGTAGAGCAGGATGTCCGCCGCCATCAGTGCGGGGTAGGTGAACAGACCACCGTTGATGTTCTCGGCGTTCTTGGCGCTCTTGTCCTTGAACTGCGTCATGCGCGAGAGCTCGCCGAACATGGTGTAGCAGTTGAGCACCCAGCCGAGCTGCGTGTGCGCGGGCACATGGCTCTGGATGAAGAGCGTGTTCTTTTCCGGGTCAAGGCCGCAGGCGATGTACTGCGCGAGCTGCTCAACAGTGCGCCGGCGCAGGTCGGCGGGGTTCTGGCGCACGGTAATCGAGTGCAGGTCGGCCATGAAATAATAGCAGTCAAAGATCTCGGCGCGTTCGCTCCAGTTTTTGATCGCGCCCAGATAAGACCCGAGCGTCAGGTCGCCGGAGGGCTGAATGCCCGAGAGCATGACTTTCTTTGCAGTGTTTTCTTCCATAGTTGATTACTTCCTTAGCTATCTTGCTGAAAATTCGCATTTGTTTGAATATTGTACCACAACCTGTTGTGGAATACAACATCGAAAGTTCCCTTGACAATCCCTGTGATGTAAAATAAGATATAAATAATCTGAGCAAAGTGATCCGGAGGCTATCAAAATATGAAAGATCAAAAGTGGTTTGAAGACATGGAGCAGCGCATCCCGCATGGGGAGGTGCGCACGCGCTTTGCGCCGAGCCCGACGGGGTATATGCACGTCGGCAATCTGCGCACGGCGCTTTATACGTATCTGATCGCGCGGCACGCCGGCGGCAAGTTCATCCTGCGCATTGAGGACACCGACCAGGGGCGCTATGTCGAGGGCGCGGTCGACGTCATCTACAGCACCATGCGCGCCTGCGGCCTGACGCACGACGAGGGACCGGATGTCGGCGGTCCGGTCGGTCCGTATATCCAGACCGAGCGGCGCGGACTCTATAAGGAATATGCCGAGCTGCTCATCGCGCGCGGTCACGCCTACCGCTGCTTCTGCGATAAGGACGATGCGGCCGAAGAGCATGTTTCCGACGGCACGGCCATCCATAAATATGACGGCCGCTGCGCGCGCCTGAGCGAGGAGGAGATCGCGGCGAACCTTGCCGCCGGCAAGCCCTACGTCATCCGCCAGAAGATCCCGCGCGAGGGCAAGACCACGTTCCATGACGAGATCTTCGGCGACATCACGGTCGACAACGACACACTCGACGACCAGGTGCTCATCAAGCGCGACGGTCTGCCGACGTATAACTTCGCAAACGTTATCGACGACCATCTCATGGGCATCACGCACGTTGTGCGCGGGTCGGAGTACCTGTCGTCGACGCCGAAATATAACCTCCTCTATGAGGGCTTCGGCTGGGAGATCCCGAAGTATATCCACTGCTCGCCGGTCATGCGCGACCAGCACAACAAGATGTCCAAGCGCCACGGCGATCCGTCGTATGAGGATCTGATCGCGCAGGGCTATCTGTCGCAGGCGGTGGTCAACTATGTGGCGCTGCTCGGCTGGGCGCCCGGCGGCGAGCGGGAGATCTATTCGCTGCCCGAGCTTGTGGAGGCGTTCGACGTCAAGGGCATTTCCAAGTCCCCGGCAATCTTCGATATCGACAAGCTCAAGTATTTCAACAGCGAGTATATCCGCGCCATGACGCCGGAGCAGTTCGCCGCCGTGGCCGCACCCTATATCCGTCAGACGGTGAAAAATCCTGCCATTGACCCGGCACAGATCGCGCCGCTGCTGCAGCAGCGCTGCGAGGTGCTCACGGACATCCCCGAGAAGGTCGATTTCTTCGACGCGCTGCCGGAGTATGACCTTGCGCTCTACACGAACAAGAAATCCAAGACCGACCCCGCCGTCTCGCTCGAGATGCTGCACGCGGTGCGTCCGCTGCTCGCGGCGCTCCCGGCGTGGGACGATGAGACCCTGCTCGCCTCCATGAAGGAACTGGCCGAGCGGCTGGAAGTGAAAAATGCCAAGGTGATGTGGCCGGTGCGCATTGCGGTGTCCGGCCGCGCGGTGACGCCCGGCGGCGCGGTGGAGATCTGCCGCATCCTCGGCCGGGACGAGACCCTGCGCCGGATCGATGCCGGCATCGCCAAGCTGGAAGGGTGAACGGTATGAAAAAACGCACGGGCGTGGAGCGGGCGGTCATCGTCATGGCCGTCGTGGTCGTGCTGCTTGCGATCGCGCTGATCGTGGTCAACGTGGCCGATATCCGCATTCGCCGGCCGGCTGCGGGGCCGGAAGCACCGGCCGAGACAACGCTGCCGCAGTTTCCGTTCGGCGATGAGCCGGAGCTCATCCTCGGCAGCGGCGAGACGCCTGCGCGCGACGCGGAGCAGGCCGTGCCGGTCGACGGGGAGGACAAGACCATGCAGCTCGTCACGGGCTCATTTGCGCAGCGCGGCGGTCCGGACTTTTCGCTCTATCTTGACAAGGGTGTGTTTCTGAGCACGGAGCTGGACGGCAAGTGCTGCTTCGCCCGCGCGGACGATGCGAGCATGGATGCCTATCTCGAGATCGGCTATCACATGGGTGCGGACGCGCAGACGCTTGCGGGCACGATCCTGAACGATTACGGCACGATCGCGAGCATGGAGACGCTCGGCGAGGTCAAACTCGGCGCTCTGACCGCCTACGGCGTCAAGGGCGTCACGGTGCAGCGCGAGCTTGAGGCGTATCTGATCCCGATGGCGAACGGCTGCATTTCGGTCGTGCTCTGCCATGCGAGTACCGCACCGGCAAGCTGGTATGACAGCCTCTTTGCTTCGGCACAGACGCTGCAGATCACCGGCTGAGAAAAATTGCACATGAAAACCGCCCCTTCCGGCAACAATAGTCCGGAAGGGGTGGTTTGCTATGAAGAAGAAAACCCGCGTGCTCATCATTTCCTATACGGCGGCGCTCATCGCGGCGCTGGCTGTCGGGCTCATCGCCTGCCGCACGGATGCCGGCCGCCGCCGGACGGCGATGGATGCCAACTATCGCCACGCCTATGGCGAGGTGCTCGATGCCGTTGAGGAGCTCAACAGCGCCCTGCAAAAGAGCCTCTATGCGACGACGCCGGCCATGGCGTGCACGGTCTGCACGGATATTTACAGCCACGCGCAGACGGCGGAGATGGCGCTCGGCGTGCTGCCGGTGCAGTCGCACGCGCTCGCGCGCATCGCGCACAACATCGCCATTGCCGGAGACTATGCGCGCACACTCTCGCGCAGCGCGGCGGAGGGCAAAGCGTTCACGGCCGAGGAGCTTGCGCAGCTGCGCGCCATCTGCGAGACCACGGCACAGCTCAGCGCCCGGCTCGGTGCGCTCGGCGCGTCGCTCGCCGACGGCGCGGTCACGACGGCGGCACACGTGCGCAGCACACAGTCGCTGGCAAATCTCGACACAGAGGCGGAGCTGCCCGATACGCTCGAGGCGGAGCTTGCGGCGCTGGCCGATTCGTTTGAGGATCTGCCGCTGCCGAGCGCTGACGGCACGTATCGTGAGCGCACGGCGGCGGAGTACGCCGTGCTGGCCGGGCGCGACGATGTCACGCAGGCGCAGGCGCAGGCTGCGGCTGCGGCGTTTTTGGATGTGGCTGCATCGCACCTGCGCGCGACCGGACGCTCGGAGGGCGCTGTGCCGTGCTGGAACTTCGATATCGACGACGGGGACGATGCGTCGTATATCGCGCTCACGGTGACGGGCGGGGAGGTGCTGCGCTATTACTCCTCGTGTACCGGCGGCGAGCCGGTGCTCTCACCGGAACAGGCGGCGGAGGCGGCGGCGGATTTCCTGCGCGAGCGCGGCTACGCCAATATGCGCCTGCTCGACATGGAGGACGCGGGGCAGTCTGTCATCTGCACGTTTTGCTATGTGCAGGACGGCGTGCTGTGCACGGCGGATCGGCTGCGTGTGCGCGTCCGGCTCGACAACGGCGCGGTCTGCGGCTTTGCGTCGGCGGAGTATCTCGATACGCACCGGGCACGCACGCTGCCGGCGGACATCCTCGGCGCGGAGGCGGGGCGCGCCGCCGTGCCCGGGTCGCTGCAGGTCCTGGATACGCGCACGGCGCTGCTGCGGCTCTGCGGCGCACGTGAGACGCTGTGCTATGAATACCTGTGCGAGACAGACGACGGGCAGCGCTGCATCATCGCCGTCAACGCCCGCACCGGTCAGCAGGAGCGCATCCGGCTTCTGGACGCGCTCGACAGTGTGCAGCCGCAGTTTTGATCCGGCCGCCAAGAGGGGGCGTGTGCTCCCTCTTGACGAAAAAAACCGAACAGTGTATGATAAGACAGGAAAAACATATGGATTCTTTACTTACTGGAGGCTTTTTATGAGCGTCATTCCCAAGATCACCTGTCGGCGCTGCGGCCGGGAATATTCCGGTCTGCGCAGCCGCTGCCCATACTGCGGCACGAGCCGCAAGAAATCGGCCGAGCGCATCCCGCTGCGCACGTCAAGCATGAACGCCGGCACACCGGCGGCGGAGCATGCCGCTGTCAACATGAAGTGGCAGCTGCTGTTCGGCGGCATTTTGCTCATCGCAGTCGTCGCGGCTGTGATCGTGCTCATCACCGTGAGCCTGAATGCGGAGAAAAATCCGTCCGCCTCGGTCGAGCCGACCCCACCGGCGACCGTTTCGAGCGCCGCACCGGTCACGACGCCGACCCCGACGCCCACACCCACGCCGACCCCGACGCCGACGCCCTCGGTCACGAGCGTCACGATCACGTTCCTCGGCAGCAAGCGCACGGAGTTTGCGGCCAAGGTCGGCGATGAGGTGCAGCTGAGCGCGACTGTCTATCCGACCGGCACCGAGCAGACGGTCACGTGGTCGAGCAAGGACGAGTCTGTTGCCAAGGTCAGCGACAAGGGCGTTGTGACCGGCGTCGGTAAGGGTACGACGACGATCACGGTCGAGTGCGGCGGCGTAAAGGCCGATTGCACGGTGTATATTTCGGCCAAGTAATGCCCACCCGATTCGACGGCTCTGAAAAAAATCAGAGCCGTCGAAAAAAGGGGTTGACAAAGCACGATAGATGCGTTAGAATAAGCAAGCTGACACGGACGATTAGCTCAGCTGGTATGAGCATCCGCTTGACGTGCGGAGGGTCACAGGTTCAAGTCCTGTATCGTCCACCAAAGGTCCACTGCAAGAAATTGCGGTGGGCTTTTTTCTTTATCCGGCCGCCCGGCGCAAATATGCGCCGGGCTTTTTCTTGCCAGATTTTGTGCGGATGATTGTGGTTTTTGCGGATCTGTGCTACAATGCTTCTGACAATGCACCGCGCTGCGGCGCGCGATGGAGGTGCGGGGGATGGAATGGGACGAGTACTACAGAAAATTCGACGAGTGGGCAACGTCCACGCAGATCAGCCGCCTCAGCGCACTGACATCCTACGGCCCTTCAAATGAGGTGGCAGAGGTCGCGCAGGGGCTCATGGATGAGACGGCGGCCTCCCGCCTGATCCGCAGGGCGCTTGCAGCCGGCGTGCAGTTCACGGCGGAGGAGATCTGCGAGCTGGTGAATTGCTGCAATGCGGCGGTGCTGAATGCGCTTTTGGAAAATTCGACCTGCGCCTTCACGCGCGAGCAGCTTGAGGATCTCTGGGGCGCTGTCGACGACGCGGTGCTGGAGCAGACTGCGCGCAGGTGCCGCGTGAAGCTGTTTGATGACGACGAAGAAGAGGAAGAAGACGAAGAAGAGGAAGAAGCGGACGGCGAGCCTGAGGAAGCGGAGCTTCCGCCGCCGATGCGCAGACGCGAGCCGAAGCTCGGCTTCTGGACGCTGCTGGGCGCCGCCTTGCTCGGTGCATCGGGCGATGATGGGCACGGCGGGCGCTGCACCGGCGACTGTGCACACTGTCCGCCGCACTTCGGCTATCGCTACGGCCGCTGGTACTATGGTCACGGCCATGTCTACGGCTGCGAATTCGGCGGAAACCGCGGCGACGGCTATGACTGAATGCATCTGGGAGGTACATATGAATCGTACGATCACCATCAAGGGCGTCGGCAGGCTGAGCCTGAAGCCGGATCAGGTCGCGGTGACGCTGTGCCTGAAAACGACCGATCCGGTCTATGAGGAGGCCATGCGTGCGGCCACGGCGGAGCTTGCGCAGCTGCGCGCCGCGATCGCCGGTGCCGGTTTCGCCGAGGACGATCTGAAGACCGCGAGCTTTGACATCGATACGGTGTATGAGAGCGACCGTGACAGCGACGGCAATTACCGCAGGCGCTTCGTCGGCTACCGCGTCGCGCATGAGCTGAAGCTGGAGCTTGCATACGATACGCAGCGCCTGTCCCGGACGCTTGGCGCGATCGCGGCGTGCGTCGCCGAACCGGAGCTGACCATCCGGTTCACGGTCAAGGATCAGGACGGTGTGAATGCGGCGCTTTTGGAGAGCGCCTGTGTCAACGCAAGGCAAAAAGCGGAGATTTTGACCCGCGCCGCCGGCGTGACGCTGGGCACGCTCCTCTCAATCGATTATAACTGGGGCGAGCTGCACCTGTATTCGCCGACGAGCTGCTCGGTCGGAAGCGACGACTTGCTGATGACATGCAGTGCGTCGGCGGATATGGCAATCGAACCGGACGATATCGACGTGAGCGACAGCGCAGTTTTTGTGTGGGAGATCCGATGAGTATGAACGAACAGGCTTTGGACACGCAGTATCCGCAGCGTCCGACCTTTGAAAACGATGCCGACGTGGTTGCCGTGTACACGCAGTATGCGCGTATTCGCGCACGGATCCAAAAGCTCGAACAGCAGCTGGAGCGGCTGGGCGTCGAAATGCATGATCCAGGAGGAAACTTATGAAAGCACTGACCTATATCGAGCACGGCCGCTTTGCCGTGACGGAAAAGCCGAAGCCGGTCGTGACCGACCCGCGTGACGCCGTTGTGCGCGTGACGCTCGGTTCGATCTGCACCAGTGACCTGCACATCAAGCACGGCTCTGTGCCGCGCGCCGTTCCGGGCATCACCGTCGGTCATGAGATGGTCGGCGTCGTGGAGTCTGTCGGCGCGGAGGTAAAGACCGTCCGCCCCGGCGACCGGGTGACGGTGAACGTGGAGACCTTTTGCGGCGAGTGCTACTTCTGCCGTCACGGCTGGGTGAACAACTGCACCGACCCCAACGGCGGCTGGGCGCTTGGCTGCCGCATCGACGGCGGGCAGACGGAGTTTGTGCGCGTGCCTTACGCCGATCAGGGGCTGGATAAGATCCCGGACGGCGTTACCGATGAGCAGGCGCTGTTCGTCGGTGACATTCTGGCCACCGGCTTCTGGGCTGCGCGCATTTCGGAGATCACGCCGGAGGACACCGTGCTCATCATCGGCGCAGGACCGACGGGGGTGTGCACGCTGGCGTGCGTCCTGCTCAAGCAGCCCAAGCGCGTCATCGTCTGTGAGAAAGACCCGACGCGCATTGCGCTCGTGCGCGAACACTATCCGGACGTGCTGCTCTGCCAGCCGGAGGCGTGTGAGGACTTTGTGCGCGCACACAGCGACCACGGCGGTGCGGATGTGGTGCTCGAGGTCGCTGGCGCGAAGGATACCTTCGAGCTTGCGTGGCGCTGCGCGCGCCCCAACGCGATCGTGACGGTGGTCGCGCTCTATGACGAGGCGCAGACGCTGCCGCTGCCGGATATGTACGGCAAGAATCTTATCTTCAAGACCGGCGGCGTGGACGGCTGCGACTGTGCCGAGATCCTGCGCCTGATCGCGCAGGGGAAGATCGACACCACGCCGCTCATCACGCACCGCTTCCCGCTCAGCGAGATTGAGGAGGCGTATCGTATCTTTGAAAACCGGCTTGACGGCGTCATCAAGGTGGCGATCACGGCGGAGTAACGCAGCGGGGAGGGCGCGCAATGACCAGAGACGAACTGCAGCGGTATATATTTGATCATTACAGCACCGAGCCGGACTATCCGTGGCCCGGTGCGCCGAACCATGCCGTGTTCCGGCACGGCGGCAACCGGAAGTGGTTCGCGCTGGTTCTGGACGTGCCGCGCAATAAGCTCGGTCTGCCCGGCACGCAGATGATCGACGTGGTGAACCTCAAGTGCGACCCGATCCTCATCGGCTCGCTGCGGGGTGAGCCGGGGATTTTCCCGGCCTACCATATGAACAAGGACAGATGGCTCTCCGTGGCGCTGGACGGCAGCGCGGCGGACGATCAGATCCGGCTGCTGCTGGAGCGAAGCTATGCGGCGACGCTCCCGAGATCGCGCAAACGAAAGCAGCCCTGACACCGCAGATACATAGAAAGCGCACAGCAGGGGCGGCCATTGGCTGCCCCTGCTGCGCGTTTTGTGATATGCTCAGGTTTGCTCACTGTTCGTGTCTGCTTCGGTTTCCGTTTCCAGGGCTTCCGGCGTGTCCGAGCGGCTGCGGCGTGTGCGCATTTTGCCGAGCAGCCGGTTGAGCCGCTTTTCAATGTCGCGCGAGAGCTCGGCGGCCTTGGCCGCAACTTCGTCGGTGGGGGAGGGGTCACCGTCCGCATCCGCGGGCGCTTGTGCATCCGGGGCTGTGGGTGCTTCGGCCTCCGCCTCCGGCGTTTGCTCCGGCAACTCCGGCTGCGCGAGCAGCGTCTGGAGCAGCTCCATGTCCGTCACGATGCGCTCGGACTCGATGCCGAGCGCGCGCGCGTCATGCTCGAGCACGGTGATGAGCAGGTCATAATAATCCCCGTCGCACTTGAGCGCCTTTGCGATCTGCGGCAGCGCCTTCTCGTGGAACGTGCGCAGGGAGTGATCTCCGAGCCCGATGTATTCGAGCAGCTGCTGGCGCGCCGTGTCCTCGGACATGGTGCGGTCGATATAATACGTGCTGCCGTAGAGCCCGTAGAGCACGCGCTGCGCGTCAAAATAGCCGAGGCGCATATTCCGGCGGCTCTGCTCGGCGTCGAAGTTCAGGATGTTGCCGAGGTCGACCGTCGGACCGATCGTCGTCACGTGCACATCGTCCGGGATGCGAAAGTGCTTTTCGATGCCGAAGCCGAAAATGCGCAGCGCGATGATGTCCTTGCAGCCGTCCTCCACGAGCGCGTGGATGGGCACAACGTCCTGCACGCCGCCGTCAGCGTAATACTTGCCGCCGAGCTTCTCGAGCCGGAACGCAGGCAGATAGGCGCTTGCAAGCAGCATATCGCACAGCTCGTCACGGCTCAGGTCGGAGGCGCGCAGCTCCAGCTCCTGCCGGTCGGACAGGGAGTAGGTGACGATGAAAAAGTCCGTGTCGGAGTTGCAGACCTTGTCCGCGTCCACAGTCTCGGCGACCCACTTGCGCAGCGGCGTCACGTCAAAGCCGCGGTTGCGGATGATCTCGGCCACGCTGCGCAGGGTGTTTTTGAGCTCCGAGAGGGGAATGTCGCGGTTCATCAGGCGGCGCATTTCCTCGTCGTCCACGTCCATGACCTGGGAAAAGTGGATGTTGTTCCAGACGTCCTCCGCCTTTTGCAGGTCGTCCATGACGATCATGGCGCCGTTGAGCGCACCGACGGATGTGCCGGATACGGCGGAAAAACGGATGCCGGCCTCGCGCAGCGCTTTCCACGCACCGATCTGGTAGGCGCCCTTCGCGCCGCCGCCCTCGAGCGCCAGACCATAGGTCTTGTTACGATCCAGTTTCAGTTCCATGTCGATTCTCCAATCTGTAGATTTGCGCGCTGCGCGGCGGCAGGTCGAACGCGGCCACGCCGTCGTGAATGGCGGCGCGCGCGCCCGTGACGCACTCGAGCGCACGGTCATAACTGCTGCGCACGAACGAGAGGCGCGTCTCCTCGTTCAGACCGGCGCCGGGGCAGGTGAGCTCCACATGGCAGCGCACCGTGTGCGCCGCACGGTTGACGGCCAGCAGCAGCGCCTCATCCTCGGCCTCAGCGCCGAAGGCGTCGTGCCCGCCCGTGATGATGCGCAGGATGCACACCACGTCGCCCGCCGGGGCGAACACGGCGATCTCGCCGCGCTGCAGCGCCGGATGCGCACTGCGCAGTGCCGAGAGCTTTGCGTACCATTGCAGCATCTGCGTATCGCACATCTGCAGCGGTGCGCGGTTGAAGGGGTCACACAGCCCCTGCATCCCCGCCTCGTCACCGTAGTAGATCGACGGGATGCCCGGCAGCCAGAACTGCACGGCCGCCGCGAGCGGCTGCAGCTGCGCACCGCGCGTTGCCATGGCGTCCGTAACGTCGAGCGCTGCCAGCTGTGCGCGTGTGCGGCTGCGGGGGTCAAAGTCCAGCGCCAGCGCCGAGCGCGTGCGCGCCACGTCGTGGCTCGCTGTCAGGTTCATGAGCGCGTAGTACAGCGGCTGCGGATAGTTCAGCCGCTGACTCAGCAGCAGGTCTGCGAGCGCACGCGCCGTGCTGCGACCGGTCAAAAATGCGATCAGCGCGTCGCGCAGGGGGTAGTTCATGACGCTGTCGAGCGCATCGCCGAGCGCGTATTGCCGCCGTGCGCCGTAGCTGACCTTCGTCACGGCATCCTCCCACACCTCGCCGAGGAGCACGCTGTCGGGATCGGCTTGCTTGGCGGCGGTGCGCAGGTCGCGCAGCACGTCGTCCGGCAGCTCGTCGGCCACGTCCAGCCGCCAGCCGGACGCGCCGTCGTGCAGCCATGCTTTGACCACGCTGTGCTCGCCCGTGATCATGTATTTGCGCCAGTCGGGGTTGGCGGTGTTGATGGCGGGCAGGTCGCGGAAATTCCACCAGCACCTGTAGTCATTGGGGTAGTGGGCGAAATCGTACCAGCGTGTATAGACGGAATTGCTGCTGTTATACGCGCCGCAGCCGGGATAGTGCCGGAAGCGGTTGAAGTAGCGGCTGTCCGCGCCCGTGTGGGCAAACACGCCGTCGAGCACGATGCGGATGCCGCACGCTCCGGCGGCGGCACACAGCTTCTTGAAGTCCGTGTTCGTGCCGAGGATCGGATCGACCTTCCGGTAATCTCCGGTGTCGTAGCGGTGGTTGGAGGCGCTCTCGAAGATGGGGTTGAGATACAGCACCGTCACGCCGAGCTTTTGCAGATAGGGCAGCCGGTCCGCGATGCCGCGCAGCGTGCCGCCGTAGAAGTCGACGGGCGCATATTCGCCCTCGGGGGTGTTGGCCTGCCACTCGACCGGCTCCTCCCAATCGGCGTGCGCATGCACGGTCTGCTCCATGCGGCGGTGGTGCTCCATGCCGCGCTGTGCGGTGGCGGAGCTGTCGCGCGCAAAGCGGTCGGGGAAGATCTGATACATCACGCCGGTGCGAAACCACTCCGGCGTCGCAAAGCCGGCGCGATAGACCGTCAGCCGCCAGCCATCCTCCGGCTCGTCACAGAGGCGGGCGTGCCGACCGTCCGGTGCGGCGCAGAGGTAACGGATCCCACCGTCGCTGCACGCGACGCGGAAGCGGTAGCGCAGCGCCTGCGGTGCTGCGGGCACGGTCACGGACGCGGCAAAGCCCGCAGCCGTCTGCGCCATGGCGACGGTGTCGCTGTACGCATCGCCGTAGAGCTCAACGGCGGCATCGAACACGAACGACTCCGTGTCCGTGAAGGCGAGGCGCACGGTCGTACCGGTCTCCAGCGCGCCGAGCGGACGGCGGAACGCCTCATCACCCGCGTCGTGCTTCGGCGCGGTGTCCTCCGGCAGCAGGAGCAGATACAGGTGCGCATAATCCTCCGCCGAGCGCGTGAAGCTGAAATCCTGCGCCATGGCCTGCCGCTGCACGCGGAGGTAGGCATCGTGCTCATCACGATAGAGTGCGAGCGCGCGGCGAACGGTGTCGGCGAGCTCATAGGCGTTGAAGTTTGCAAACGAGAACCCGGTTCCCTCACCGGTAAAGCGGTTATACGGCTGCACGCTGTCGCGCAGACCGCCGGTCTCGCGCACGATCGGCAGCGTGCCGTAGCGCATGGCGATCATTTGCGACAGGCCGCACGGCTCAAAGCTTGACGGCATGAGCAGAAAATCACTGCCCGCGTACACGCGGTGCGACAGCGCCTCGTCATAGCCGATGTAGGCGCACAGACGACCCTTGTGCCGCCACTCGGCGCTGCGCATGAAGTCCTCGTATTCGGCGTTGCCCGTGCCGAGGAGCACGAACGCCATGTCCTCGCTGTCCATGAGCTCGTCGAGCACGCACTGCACGAGGTCGAAGCCCTTTTGCGGCGTTATGCGCGTGACCATGGCGACGATGGGCGTGTGTTCGCCGATCTCGAGCCCGAGCTCCTGACACAGCGCGGCGCGGCAGACCGCCTTGCCGCTCATGTCGTCCATGGAGTAGGGCGCGGTGATGCCGGCGTCGTGCGCGGGGTCAAATACGGCGGTGTCTATGCCGTTGAGGATGCCCGACAGCTGATGCTGCCGCGCGTTGAGAATGCCCTCAAGCCCCTCGCCGTAGGCCGCCGTGCGGATCTCGCCGGCGTAGCTCGGGCTGACGGTGTTGATGTGGTCGGCAAAGACACAGCCTGCCTTGAGCAGATTCGCGCAGCCGTTGAGCTCCATGAACTCCGGCGTGTAGTAGCGCGCGTCGATGCCGAGCAGATCCTGCACGAATTCGAAGCTGAACTTGCCCTGATAGGCGATGTTGTGGATCGTCAGCAGCGTCTGCATCCGCGACTGCATCCGACCGGCGTACTGCGTTTTCATCAGCATGGGCAGCACGGCGGTGTGCCAGTCGTTGCAGTGGAGCACCTCGGGCGTGAAGTCCAGCCTTGGCAGCGCCTCCAGGATCGCGCGGGCGAAAAAGGCGTACTGCTCGCCTTCGGCCTCGCCGCCGAGGTAAATGCGGTCTCCGAAGTAAAACTCGTTGTCCACGAGATAGATGACGATGCCGTCGAGCAGCAGCCGCTCGATGCCGACGTACTGATGCCGCCAGCCGAGGTCGATGTAGAAGTCTGTCAGATGCGTGACCTGAGCGGCGTATTTGTCCTTGATCACACGGTGATACGGCGTGATGATGCGCGCGTCAAAGCCGAGTGCCGCGAGGCTCTTCGGCAGTGTGCCGACCACGTCTGCAAGACCGCCGGTCTTGGCCAGCGGTGCACATTCGGCGGCTGCCAGCAGCACGCCGGGCAGGTCGCAGCGCCCCTTTTCGGCGAGCGCTGTGCGCAGTTCGGGTTTCATAGCGTCCCTCCTTTACCGGTTCGTGAAGGTGAAGTATACGGTCGAAAGCGGCGGCAGCGTCACGCGTGCGCAGCAGGGCAGCGCGCCGAAGGGCGTGTCTTCGCTGCGGATCTCGGGTGCGTTGCGGATGCCGGTGCCGCCGAAGTCCTCCGCGTCGCTCGAGAGCAGTTCGCGCAGCACGCCGCGCTTGGGCAGACCGATGACAAAGTCGTCATAGCGCACGGGCGTGAAGTTGCATACGCACACGACCCGGCGTCCGTTTCGCGCCGTGCGCAGAAAGGCGATGGCGCTGCGCTCGGCATCGTCCACGTTCAGCCACGTGAAGCCGTCCCAGCCGTCGTCGATGTCCCAGAGCGCGCGGCTGCCATGGTAGCAGGCGTTGAGCGCGCTGCACCAGTGCTGCATGGCCTTGTGCATGGGGTAGTCGAGCAGCAGCCAGTCGAGCCCCTGCTTATAGTTCCACTCGATGAACTGGCCGAATTCCGAGCCCATGAACGTGAGCTTCTTGCCCGGATGCGCAAACTGATAGCCGTAGAGCGCGCGCAGCGCGGCAAACTTCTGCTCATACGTGCCGTACATCTTATCGAGCATCGACTTTTTGCCGTGCACGACCTCGTCATGGGAAAAGGCGAGGATGAAGTTCTCGGAAAAGGCGTACATCATCGAGAACGTCAGCTTGTCGTGGTGGTACTTGCGGAAGTAGGGGTCAAGCTCCAGATAGTCGAGTGTGTCGTGCATGAAGCCCATGTCCCACTTGAAGCTGAAGCCGAGACCGCCGTCATAGGGCGGCTTTGTCACGCCGGGGTAGGCGGACGACTCCTCCGCGATCGTCATGCAGCCGGGCCATGCCGTGAGCAGGGTCGTGTTGAGCTTTTGCAGAAAGGCGACCGCGCCGAGGTTGATGTTGCCGCCGTCGCGGTTGGGTGTCCACTCGCCGTCGCGCCGGGCGTAGTTGAGATACAGCATCGAGGACACCGCGTCCACACGGATGCCGTCGATGTGGTAGAGGTCAAAAAACAGCATTGCCGACGAGATGAGAAAGCTCTGCACCTCCGGCATGGCGTAGTCAAAAATGAGCGTGCCCCATTCCGGGTGCTCTGCCATGCGCGCCTCCTTGCACTCGTAGAGCCGCGTGCCGTCAAAGCGCGCGAGCCCGTGCGCGTCCTTCGGAAAGTGCGCCGGGACCCAGTCCATGATCACGCCGATACCGGCGCGGTGGAGCTTGTCGACAAAATACATGAAGTCCTGCGGCGTGCCGTAGCGGCTGGTGGGGGCGTAGTACCCCGTCACCTGATAGCCCCACGACCCGTCGTAGGGGTATTCCGTCACAGGCAGCAGCTCCACGTGCGTGTAGTGCATCTCGCGGCAGTAGTCTGCCAATTCATCCGCGACCGAGCGGTACCACGGCAGACCGGTCTCCGGCCGGCGCCAGGAGCCGAGGTGCACCTCGTAAATGCTCATCGGCGCGCGGTACACATCACGCTCGGCGCGGCGGCGCAGATAGCTCCGGTCGTGCCAGACGTAGCCCTCGAGCGACCAGACCTTCGACGCCGTGGCAGGTCCTGTCTCGCAGTGCGCGGCAAAGGGGTCGGCCTTGAGCACCGTCTGCCCGTCTGCACCGGTGACGGCGTATTTATACAGTGCCCCGTCGCGCAGACCGTCCACGGCCTGCACCCATGTGCCGTCCGGCAGCCGGTCCATCGGCGTCGCGCCGGCGTCCCAGTTGTTAAAGTCGCCCACGAGCGCAACGTGCTGCGCGTGCGGCGCCCAGACGGCGAAGCGGTGCTCTGTCGTTCCGGGCAGGGCGTGGCAGCCGAACGTGCGGTAAGCGTGCGCGGCTGTGCCAGTGTGAAATTCCTGCAGCTCCGACTTTGTCAAAAAGCCGGGCGCGCGTCCTGTCGTATCCATGGCGCGCCTCCAATATCTCAGTCTGATACAGATATTATACCGTGTGCGGCATGAAATTCCAACAGTTTTTTGCGCCCGCGCTTTGACATTGCGCGCGCCGGACGCTATACTTGTGACACAGAGATTTGATTTGGGAGGCGCAGTATGTTTACCTTCGACCATTTTAATTTCAACGTCCTCGATCTTGCGCGCAGCGTGCAGTTTTATCATGATGCGCTCGGCCTGACGCCTGTGCGCACGAAGGATGCGTCCGACGGCTCGTTCCGGCTCGTGTTTCTGGGTGATGGGCACTCGCCGTTTCAGCTCGAGCTGACCTGGCTGCGCGAGCGCACGCAGCCGTATGACCTCGGTGAGGGGGAGTTTCACCTCGCGTTCACCGTGCCGGACATGGACGCTGCGCACGCCAAGCACGCGGCCATGGGCTGCATCTGCTTTGAAAATCCGGCCATGGGCATCTACTTCATCGAAGACCCGGACGGGTACTGGATCGAGATCGTGCCGGAAAAGTGAACAGCGCATCAAACACAGAAGCCGCTTCCTGACTTCTTCGTTTTTTTGGTAAACTAATTGACAAATACAGGCACATATGTTATTCTGGAGCTGGAAGCGCAATGAAATTTGCACGTTTTTCAGAAAGGAGCGACCGAATATGACGCGAAGAAAGCGACTCTGTCTGCTGCTGGCGGTGCTGACGCTGCTGCTGGCGCTGAGTGCCTGTGGCGCGCAGAGCAAGCCAGTGCTGGCGACCACGGGCATGGAACCGACGCTGGATCTCACGCTGCCGGATACGATCACGCTCCCGGATAAGGGAAGGGATACGGTTTACAAATGCTATGTGGACAAGGCGTATTCCATGGCGCTGGCGGCCGCGCTGCTGGATATGGACGCGGACACGATGCAGACGCAGCTGGCCGGCCGGCTCTCGTATGATGCGCAGACTGGCTATATTCAGTACTACACGCCGACCGAGGAGCTGATGCCGGGCGACCTGAGCGAATTCCCGACGGACGCGCAGCTTGAGCAGACCGTGCGCGAGCGGCTGAAAAAGTTCGAGCCGGAGCTCGCCGACACGTCCCGGATCGTCTTCAGCAGCGCGACCTATGAGACGAACGTGAGCAGCAAAACGGTCGATGTGACGCCCGAGGTCAACGGCCGGATGGTGTATGGAAAGTATCACATCTCCGTCTCCTTTGACAAGGACGGCAATGTGACGGCGCTGACGCAGCAGTATGCTCCGCTCAAGGAGGGCGGCACCAAAACCGTCCGCCTGGCGGACGCCAAGACCGTACAGGCACGGCTGGATGCGCACGAATTTTCGGCGAATATCGCGCAGTAGCTCACAGGCTGCACGATCACCGGGGTTGAGCAGGCGTATTACATGAACGCCGGGTTCAATGCCGAGGGCGACTATGCGCTCTATCCGTTCTATGTCCTGCGTGGGCAGGGCACGGCGGCGGACGGCAGCGTGCAGAACTTCGAAGTGCTCGTGTACGCGCTCGCGGGATGATAAAACGGAAGAAATGACCCGCGCCCCGCAGATCTTTCTGCGGGGCGCGCTTTGTTGACCGGTATGTGCGTTCAGTCGTCCGGCGGCGACAGGCGGCAGATGTCGAGCACGGACACCTCGAACGCGGTGCGCTCGACGGCGCCGGTGTCCAGCACCTTGATGTAGCTGCGGCTCTGCAGCCGCCCCTCGAGCGAGACACGCGTACCCACGTCCCAGAGCGCGGTCTCGCACGCGCGTGCGCCCCACGTGATGCACGGCAGATAGTCGCTGCGGCCGTAGTGCCGGTTCACGGCCAGCATCAGGTCGCAGATGTCGCGGCCCATCGGTGTCGTGCGCAGGTTCGGCGGCTTGCAGAGCGTGCCGCTGAGCAGGATGAGATTGCGGTCATACGGCTCGTCACAGGGCGTGATGTCGTGCGCAAAGACCGTGATGACGAGCTTTGCGCCCGGACCGCGGCGGTTATTGAACGAGCGCACGTCACCGGTCACGCACAGCCGCTCCGTGCCCGCCGGTGGGAGCGCGGACAGCAGCCGCTCGCGCACGATGACGTTCACGCGGTCGACCGTGCCCGAGAGCCGCTGCGTCTCGAGTGGGAAGGTGAAAAAGCGCTCCTGACGGTTTTCGTGCGACAGCGCGGGCGGCGCCGCTGCCGTGCCGCAGAGCTCGGCATAATTGTTTCGTTCCAGTTCGTCCATATGCTGCACCTCTCTTGTTGGGTATCACAGCCTATGTGACGGCGGCGGAAAATATGCGTCTTGTGCAAAACGGGCGGACGCGGTATAATATTCTTACCAATTTTCGTTGCTCATCAGAAAGGACAGACGATCATGGAACTCAGAGAGATTCTTTCCCGCTGCGATCATACGCTCCTGCGCGTGGACGCCACCGCGTCGGAGATCCGCGCTATCTGCGACCAGGGTATGCGCTACGGCTGCGCCAGTGTGTGCATCCCGCCGTGCCATGTTGCCGGGGCAAAAAAATATGTCGGCGACCGTCTGCGCATCTGCACGGTCATCGGCTTCCCGAACGGGTATCACACTCCGGCCGTCAAGGCGTTTGAGGCGGCGGAGGCCATCCGCAACGGCGCTGACGAGGTGGACATGGTCGTCAATCTGGCTATGGTCAAGGACGGCTGCTGGGACGATGTCGCGGCCGATATCCGCGCCGTGCGCGAGGCCAGCCGCGGCTGTATCCTCAAGGTCATCATCGAGTGCTGCCTGCTGACCGATGAGGAAAAGCGTATGCTCTGCCGCATCGTCTCCGACAGCGGTGCAGACTATATCAAGACATCCACCGGCTTTTCCACCGGCGGCGCTACGGCGGACGATGTGCGCCTGCTGCGCGCCTGCTGCCCGCCGCACGTGAAGGTCAAGGCCGCCGGCGGCATCGCAAGCCTTGCCGACGCGGAGGAGTTCATCCGACTCGGCGCTGACCGCCTCGGCACGAGCCGCGTCGTGAAGATCGCCATGGCACAGGAGCAGGCCGCGCAGGCCGGCACCGAGGTGCAGGAGCCGGACACGCAGGACACGACCTACTGAGCCGGGCACAGGCTTGGGAGCGGCGCAGCGCTGTGCCGCTCCCAGGCGCTTTGAGCGCATTTTTGCGCTTTGACGCAGAAAATGCTTGACAGACCGCGTGAGGACTGCTATAGTATAAAAGCTGACAACAAAGTGGGCGTCCTGTGGACTGCCTCACCCGGCCGCAAAGGCGGTCCGCGGTCAATAAAACCTGCTCCCAACGGGAGCTGTATGTGTTTTATGCGCGCGGATGTGTCAGGCATCCGTGCTTTTTTTGTTTTGGAGCGATCGCTCCCGATGCAACCAATGGAGGTGTGTTCGTATCGCAACTGCAAACTATCAGATCAACGAAGAAATCCGCGATAAGGAAGTGCGCGTCATCGGCGCAGACGGTGCGCAGCTGGGCATTATGTCCTCTGCTGCCGCGCTCGAGATCGCGATTGAAAAAGACCTCGACCTCGTGAAGATCGCTCCGGGCTCGAATCCGCCGGTCTGCAAGATCATGGATTATGGCAAGTACCGTTTTGAGCAGGCCAAGCGCGAGAAGGAGGCCAGAAGGAATCAGCATGTGATCGAAGTCAAGGAGATCCGTATGTCGCCCGGCATCGGCGAGAACGACTTCAACACCAAGCTGAAAAACGGCCAGAAGTTCCTGCAGGGCGGCGATCGCCTGAAGGTGACCATCCGCTTCCGCGGCCGTGAAATGGCGCACACCAACATCGGTGAGCAGCTGCTGCGCGACTTCGCCGCCAAGTGCGCGGATATCGCCAACCTCGACAAGCAGCCCAAGCTGGAGGGGCGCAATATGTCTATGTTCCTGTCGCCCAAGGCGCAGAACACCAATAATAAGAAGTAAGCAAACCAAGGAAGGAGCCAATACAATGCCCAAACTGAAATCTCACAGTGGCGCGAAAAAGAGATTCAATCTCACCAAGAACGGCAAGGTCAAGCGTGCCCATGCGTTCAAGAGCCACATTCTCACGAAGAAGGACACCAAGCGCTGCCGTCGTCTGCGTTCCACCACTTATGCGGATGCGACTACTGAAGCGACCATCAGAAAAATGATTCCTTATAAATAAGGATTGACCGCACAATAGGAGGAAACAACAATGGCAAGAGTCAAAGGCGCGATGATGACGCGCAAACATAGAAAAAAGATTCTCGGTCTGGCTAAGGGCTACTGGGGCAACAAGTCCCGCCACTACAAGATGGCCAACCAGCAGATGATGAAGTCCGGCCGCTATGCTTACGTCGGCCGCAAGCAGAAGAAGAGAGACTTCCGTCAGCTGTGGATCACCCGTATCAGCGCCGGTTGCAAGGCCAACGGCATGAACTACTCCACCTTTATGCATGGCCTGAAACTGGCCGGCATCGACATGAACCGCAAGATGCTCTCCGAGACTGCGATCCATGATCCCGCCGCGTTCACCGCTCTGTGCGAGCAGGCGAAGGCTGCCCTGTAAGACTTGTATCAAAAAACCCGCCATCCGATCGGATAGCGGGTTTTTGCTGCATAAGGGACTGGATCCTGTTCAGTTGATCTGCCGCGCCACGACCAGAAAGCGGCCGTTTGCAGTGTGGTATGCGCAAGTGGACAGCGTCAGCAGCCGGTCGCCGGGACGGATGGCGATGCCGGTGTCGTAGCAGCGGTTTTCTTCAATGAATGCGCAATACTGCGCAAACTGCTGCGCGTTCGTGCCGACGCAGTCATAATACCGAAAGGCGTCAGAGCTCTCAGCGGGGATTTTCGTTTCGATCGCGGCCACGACCTCATACGAATGGGAGGCGTAGAGCGTGTCAAACTGCACGATCGGGTGCGCAGCGCGAAATGCCGCATCCTTGTAGGAGATCAGGGAGCCGAACATACTGCCGTCTTTCATGTGGTGCCCGTAGATGAGGATGTTGTCCGCCGTGCGCACATCGCAGTTTTCGGCGACATACAGCGTGCCGCGGTACGACCACTTGCCGTAGAAGTCCATGTGCAGGTACTTTCCCGGGGTGTCGGGGGCGAACATGACAACGTTGTTGATGTTGGTGCCGTCGATGCGCAGCCAGCCGATCGTATCCGCGTTGTCGGCGGCGACTGCGCGCACCTGCTCAATGGCTGCTGCGCTGGCCGCGTCATGCGCGGCGGCGAGCGCCTCGGCAACGGCGCGGTCACTGCGGTCACTGTGCCAGTACCAGCCGAGCACACCGGCGCATACCAGAAAGCCGACGATGCAGATGACGCGGATGACGATGAGAACGGTTTTTTTCATACATTACTCCTGATATGAAAATGGGCAGTGTCATTTGACGCTGCCCATTTTAGATGCATGAGGAAGAAGATCAGGCGCCGTGCTGCTTGCTCTTCTTGCGGTTGTGGTAGGTCGCAGCGAAGGTCGCCACGAAGATCACTGCCAGCGCAATGACGAGCCAGATCAGGCGCGTATCTCCGGTCTTGGGGGTGTTCGACTTGCTGCCGTCGGGGTTGTTACCGCCCGGGTTGCCGCCGTCGGGGGTGTTGCCGTCGGGGGTGTTACCGTCCGGGCCGTTTCCGTCAGGACCGTTGCCGTTCGGATCTTTGCCGCCCGGGTTGTCGGGGTCGGTGCCGTTGTCGCCGCCGCCATTATCGCCGCCGCCGTTAT
>OLOS01000549.1_pt1 | contig 38586 bp, 33 predicted proteins | sample 1672631 | NCBI WGS metagenome assembly OLOS01 (sample SAMEA3136707, study PRJEB25190) | human gut metagenome | biome: human gut; feature: human-associated habitat; material: faeces | place: Austria | collected 2013 | reverse complement strand
AGCTCCCCAAGGCAAATATTTATAAATCTGCATGACTCTGAACAGTTACCATTTTCTTTTTCATAATATAGATATACATTCCTATCAGAAGTCCGGCTGCGAGAACCCAGGCCAGCGGGCTGGCCATACACATTCCGAAATAGCTTCCATATCGGGAGGCGATGGCAGCACATACTACCCTCCCCACCAGCTCTGCCATTCCAGACATCATAGGCAATACTCCATATCCCATTCCCTGAATCCCGTTTCGAAATATATAGATCACTGCCAGAGGAATAAAAAACGGTCCAATACACTTGAAATACAAATCCACTGCCTGCATAATCTCTGTCAGATCACCGGACAGAAACAGGTAGATCATATATTTTCCCACCGTTACCACAAAGATTCCGCTGACTACAGCATAGAGAAAACTCATCCAGGATGCAGTCCGAAAGCCCTGGCGAACCCTTTTTATCTTCCCTGCTCCTGTGTTCTGAGCTGTGTATGTTGCCATTGCCGTCCCCAGCGCAAGAAACGGCAGCGTGACCAGCTGTTCTATTTTGACACCTGCCGCATAAGCTGCAACAATCGTGGAACCCAGCGTATTAAATGCCGTTTGTACCAGCATCGTCCCAATGGCTGTAATCGAAAACTGAAAAGCCATTGGCAGACCTACTCTCAGCTGAAGCTTTACAAGGCTCCAGTCCATGTTCCAGTCCTTTCGTGACATCTTCAGAACAGGAACTTTCTTCATAATATAAACCAGACATGACAGACCGGAGACTCCCTGTGCAATAACGGTCGCATATGCCGCACCTGCTGTTCCCATATGAAAGAAAATAATAAGGATCAGATCCAGCACAATGTTCAACGCAGAAGCCATTGTCAGAAAATACAATGGTATCCTGCTGTTTCCTAATGCTCTTAAAATACTGGAGAGCAGATTGTAGAATACCTGTGCAACAATTCCGGCGCAGATAATCATGATATATCGATAGGCATCCTCAAAAATATCCTCCGGTGTACTCATCAGCCGCAGGAGACTTCTCATTCCCGCCATACTGATTACTGTAACAAAACCGGAAATCACCAGAGAAAGGAGCACCGCCATAGTCACCGTTTTTCGTACTCCCTGCTCGTCTCCTGCACCAAAATACTGTGCTGTCATCACCGTAAAACCTGTCGACATTCCCACCAGGCTGGTTACGATCAGAAACATGATCGTACCGGTGGATCCTACTGCTGCCAAAGCCTGAGGACCTACAAACTTTCCGACAATTACCGTATCTGCCATGTTATACATCTGCTGAAAGATGTTTCCCAGAAAAACAGGTATTGTAAAACTCAAAAGTACTTTTGCGGGACTCCCCTTTGTCAAATCTCGTTCCATAATAATATATCACCCTCTGTTCAAAAACAAAGCAGACCAGCGAAGCATGAGGTTATCTGGTGTGGGTTATACCAGCCTCCCCATCCCTCGATTTTTGTTATCTAAAGCATCCCTGTTATATCTCGAAACAGATATTCCAGAAAAATATTGACATTATATAATGTATTCAGGATCGGACTCTCATGTATCATTTCCATCAGCCTCGCGCCTGCCCCGGTATTTCCAAATGCAGTGATGAGCAGAAAAGCAACCCATACCACACACAGACCCTGAAGCAGACCAAATGCCGCTCCCATCGATTGATTCAGGCTATGCAGCACCGGCAGCTTCGAAAGATTATTCAGTGTGAGCACAGTCATCCTTAACAGAAGGTTGACCAGAATTAATGTAATGACAAACGTCAGAAGGTTGATGATCAGATTTGCCATATATCCGGTAAGATAATCCGAAAATTCTGTAATATTCATCCCCTGATAGCTTTCGTCATTATTCTGCTGTATCATCTGTTTTTTCAGAATCTCCGGGAGCTGCATTTCTTCGATAAACATCTTTTGTTCAAGTCTGGAATCTATTGGTTTGTCTTCTTCCAGCATCTCCCGGCAGCCCTCTCTGACAGTTTCATACACAGGCGTATAGTCCTTTAGAAACTGGCTGATATACGGCGTTGCGAAATAAACCAGCGCGGCTGACACCAGAAAGAAGAACATACGGGTGAATACCCGAACAAATCCTCTTCTCCATCCATTTAGCGCAAATGCCAGCAATATCAGCAATACAATTATCGTCAGTATATTCATTGCATCACCTTATTTCAGTCTGATCGTAGAAACATAATCGCGGGATAGAATCATGTATTTGCGAAAGCCTTTTAGTTTTATAATATCCAGAATCGCTCTGTCATAAGCTCCTGAAAATTTCTTTCTTCCGCCTGTATTATAAATCTCAAATGCCTTATCATTAAAAAACATAAGATTCCCGTCCGCCAGTTTCACCTGCTTATAATCTAAATCAAAATACGTCTTCATGATCTGCTTTCCGCCTTTATCATAAAGCTGTACCCGGTACTTATGATCCTCTTTATCACTCTTGAAAACAAATCCGAAATTGTTCTCATCACTGAATACACTCATGATCTCTTCATCAAACTCTGTCTTCTTCTTCAATTCCGGGATCTGCTTTCCTGTAAAGACACAAAATCCGTTGCTCAGGAATGCCACTGCAGTCTCCTCACCCAAAAAACGCACTTCCGGTGCCACTGCATTCTCACAGGTCTGCGATGTTACCATATTATTGACTTCCGACTGTCCAACGGAATCGAAATTATAAAAACAGATTTTCGTGTTCATAATCCCCTGGGTTACACACAGATAAGATACCATAACCTTCATACCATCCGGAGAAATGTCAATATCCAGAGGATATCCCGAATCAGCCAGAGATGTCCTGTTTTTCGCAATTTCTTTTCCCTGACTGTCATAAATGTTAATCCATGTCACGTCTCCGTCATTAAGAACTGCCGCCACAACTCCCTGCTTTGCCACTCTTATCTTCTCTATAGGAAGAGATGTCTGAAACTGTCCGATCTGTCCGCTATCACTAAATACATACACATGCGTTCCATTCATATCCGCAACGGCAGTTGTCGTTTTACAGAGATCAAGGACAGGTCTTTGCATACTGAAAGTACTGTTCCATAAAACATGATCTCCTGAAATACAGGTCACTCCATCGGAACTGTATTTCAGAAGTTTATCTCCAAACTCTCTATAGGATGTCCCATTTATATCCGTTCTTTTTTCATCATCAAGAACAAAATAATCTGTTCCTACATGAAGATAGAGGAACAACAGGGCGCATATGAGGGCCAGACACAGTCCCGCAACCATCAGCAAATGTACTCTTCTGGATGCTCCATAATGCCGACCAAATTTCAACCAGAATGTTTTTTGCTCCCCTGCAAGCGACTCCGGTTCCTCTGCTCCCTCCAGGTCCATCAGATCTTCTTCCTCGATTTCAGACTTCATCTTATTAAATTTACGGAGCTTATTCTTAAAAAATGCTGCCATATCTTATCTTTCCGCAGGATCTCCCGCTCTGTGTTATCAGTTCCGCATATTATCATAACACAGTCCACCCGCTTCGTCAAAGATATCTGATGATGCTTATATTATTCACCAACCGGCAGCTTTATTTTCTGTCCCGGAAGAATACGGTTCGGGTCAGTGATTCCATTAACCGCACAAAGCTCCTCCAGTCTTTCATCACTTCCATAATACATACGGCAGATATCCACCAGAGTATCCCCGGCCTTTATCGTATAATAAGCCTGCTGTGTCCTCACTCCGGATGCTGCAGCCTCTTTTGAAACATCCTCTTCCTGCTCCCGAAGAGCTATATCATCCACACCCGCTGGCAAAGTATCCTTTGTACTATTAACTCCCGATGCCGCTGCATCCTCTGTACCTGTAACTCCCGATGCCGCTGCATCCTCTGTACTCCCAGCTCCCGATGCCTGAGCATGATCGGTTACAGACTCCTTCACTATCCTATTCTCTGATGTGGACAGATTCTCTGTCTGGACAGTATCTGTCTTTGGCACATCACTCCTGCTTTCTTTCGTAAATCGATCCTTTTCCCCGGTACCCTGCTCTTTTTCTGTTAGATCGTTTTCTTTTTGCTCTTCTTCTACCTGTGCATTTGTCCGTAAGGCTGCATCTGTTCCTCTGGTCATATTAGAAATCGCCAGTTCCATATTTTTCATTTTGTCATAATTATTCACCATCGTGACACCGATAATGATAACAAGAAATGCCAGAAAGGTGCTTGCTGCATAAAGTAAACGAAAATTCTTCGGCTGCTTTCCCGTCTCCTTTTCTTTCCCATGGGTGTCCAGCTTTTTTTCTGCTTTGATCCGGAAGTTCTTAATTGCCTTATCCGTAATCTCTGCCTCTTTTTCTACCGATTTTCCTGCATTTTTACAGATCATATATTCCTGCATGGACTTGTTTTTATCATAATACACATAATATCCGCCTGACTTTTTGAGTGTTCCATTCTCCTCTGTAAATACTGCATCTTCCTTCTCCGTCGGATCATGGAGCAAAAGCACAGTATCTTCTCTGTCAAAATGTGCTTTAAAAATCCGGTTCATCTTCTGATCCGGTGCCGGGGGCTGTTCTGATACCTGCAATGCCCATCCAAGAATCTCACTGTCTTCAAAATATTCTCTGGCATCCCGGTAAACTTCCTCCCAGATTCCATCCCCAAACTGAGGGTCATCTATCCGGATCGCACCATTGATAAAAATGTATTGGCTTCCATCTTTTTCCCAGCATTCTCCCAGAAGCACTGCTGCCTCAACCTGATGAAGATACGTTACTGCATAATCTTCCAGATAAACCTTTTTTCCTCTTCCCGCTTCGCCGATCTGACGCACATTTTTAGGCAGCTTTTTTTCTCCCTTTCCATTTCCGTCGTTTCCCTTATAGACCATCTCAATCATTCCCCTGTACACTCCTTTATACCCGATATACACTGTCTTCCCTGCTCCCAGTGCTGATTTATCATAGCATGTCCGCTTTGCAAAATTTATCAATCCGTGGAATGATTTTCCTGAGATTTCCGACATATTTTACTCTAGTGCATCTCCCGGAAGGCTATTGTAACCGGATTTGCCGCGGGGAACCTGCTCATCGAAGGCAAATTTGATGATGCCAGGGACAAAACTGTTTTGCGAACGGACTCTGAACCGTTACGTATATTTTATCTAAAGTCTGGATAAACTGTAACTGTTATACCCCTGGATTCCGTGTCAAACGTCCAGATTCACGCTGTGGATGAGAGACCTTATGACACCTGATTCCACCTTTAGAAAACGCTGGAAAGGATACGACAATGCTCTGTTTTGATGAAAAAGTTTATTATATAAATTCCCGCAAAGAAAATGCCTGCATGCATGTAAGCCGACAGCTTTCTTCATTATTGCAGCGCCATCCAAAAAGCAGCTTCGGATCTCCCGTCTTCATCTGTATCGGCAGCAGCCGCGTAACCGGCGACAGTCTGGGCCCGATCATCGGTTCTCAGTTAAAAAAAACGTTCTGTGACGATATTTCCGTCTATGGAACGCTGGAAATGCCTGTTCATGCCTTAAATCTCAGCTCTGTTCTGCAAGCGGTAAAGATCCATCATAAAAACGATCTTCTGATTGCCATCGATGCTGCTCTGGGCATCCCTGAACATCAGGGGTACATTACACTCGGCAGAGGCAGTCTGTCTCCAGGTGCCGGTGTCGACAAGGACCTGGAGCATGTTGGAGATCTTTATATTACGGGCATCATAGGGCGGGCCGGGCGTTTTTCCCATCTGTCCCTCCAGACTGCAAGACTCTCTTCCGTCATGCCCGTGGCTACTCAGATATCCGCCGGTATCCTCCACGCCTTCGGATATTTTCCTTTTTAAAAAATTTAACTGATTTTTTTCATCACTGTTGCTATTTCCCCTGTTTTATCATACACTGTTCTTAATAGCATTCCCGGACAGACTCTGTTTGTCTGACCGGGAGCTCATTGCTCTTGCCCCAGGATAACAAAGGAGGAATCAGATATGGCATTTGGAATGAAAAATATTTTGCAGGGAGGTCTCGCCGCAAATTACAGCGAAGCATCACACGAAGATCTGACCAAGGAGTTCGGTGCATACCTCATGGATAACGAAACCATCTCCGTTGGATTTAAGCTCATCCGTGACACCCTTGTTTTCACAGACAAACGTATCATTTTTATAGATAAGCAGGGTGCTACCGGACAGAAGATGCATATAGAATCCATCAATCTTCATTCGATCATTGATGTGCGTATGGAAACCTCAGGCTTTGGGTTTGACGACAGCGAACTCACTTTTACTTACATTAAAACACCTTACATGAAAGCACATACGGTAGAATATGCTTCCCATACCCTGGAGTTTCCCAAGAAATACAATGTCCAGTCCCTCTATAAGATACTTCAGGGACTCGCTTACGAAAACTGTCTGAATCTGAATGATCTTGATTGATCATTACGCACTATAACCCACACCGAATAACCTTATGTTTCGCCGGTCTTCTTTCCCGACAGCACAGGTGTAAAAACTCAGGCGCAAAATCCCCGCCTGTTTATCATACAGGCGGGGATTTTCCAAACTCATTTATCTGTCAAACTGTTTTCTATCAGGCCAGAAAGCTTTTGACCTTCGAATAGATTCCTTCGGCGTCCAGACCATACTTATGGAGCAGTGCCACAGCCGGTCCTGACTCTCCGAACACATCGTTGATTCCGATCTTCATCACCCTGACAGGTGCTTTCTCGCTCAGGCAGTCGCAGACAGCACTCCCGAGACCTCCGATCACTGAATGCTCTTCCACGGTAACTACTTTTCCAGTCTGCTTTGCAGCCTCTATGATCAGCTCCTCATCTAGCGGCTTAATTGTATGAATATTGATAACCTTTGCATCGATACCGTCCTCTGCAAGTTTCTCTGCCGCCTCCAGGCATGCCGCAACCGGAAGTCCTGTTGCCACGATCGTCAGGTCTTTTCCTTCCCGGAGCACTGCTCCCTTTCCCATTTCAAACTTATAATCCGGTCTGTCATTGAAAACCGGAACGGCCAGACGTCCAAAGCGCAGATATACCGGTCCGTCATATGCTGCTGCCGCCTTTGTGGCTGCCTCTGCCTCTATCGCATCCGACGGATTAATGATCACCATTCCCGGAATGGAACGCATCAGGGCAATATCCTCATTACACTGATGAGTCGGTCCATCCTCTCCTACAGAAATTCCCGCATGTGATGCACCGATCTTTACGTTCAGATGCGGGTATGCAATGGAATTTCTCACCTGTTCAAAGGCACGTCCCGCTGCAAACATGGCAAAAGAACTGGCAAACGGTATTTTTCCGGAAGCCGCCAGCCCTGCTGCGATTCCCATCATATTTCCCTCTGCAATACCGCAGTCAAAGAAGCGGTCCGGAAACTCCTTCTTAAACATTCCTGTCTTTGTGGCTGCTGCAAGGTCAGCATCAAGAACCACGATATTCTCATTCTCTTTCCCCAGCTCGATCAGGGCTTTTCCGTATCCCTCTCTTGTTGCCATTTTCTTTACTTCTGACATAATGCTTCACCTGCCTTTTCTAATTCTGCCATAGCTGCTGCATACTGCTCATCATTCGGCGCCACGCCGTGCCAGGATGCCTGATTTTCCATAAAGGAAACACCCTTTCCCTTTACTGTTTTTAAGATGATGGCAACCGGCTTTCCTTTTACGCTTCTCGCCTCATCAAAGGCTGCCTTTAACTGATCCATATCATTTCCATCTTCTACATTGATCGCATAGCAGTTGAACGCCTCGAATTTTTTGTCGATCGGATATGGAGAACAGACATCTGCAATGTCTCCATCGATCTGAAGGCCGTTGTTGTCCACAATGATCACCAGATTGTCCAGATTTCTCGCGCCCGCAAACATGGCAGCCTCCCATACCTGTCCCTCCTGGATCTCACCATCCCCCAGAAGTGTGTAGACACGATAATCTTCTCCGCTCAACTTCGCAGAAAGTGCCATCCCTACTGCAGCGGAAATTCCCTGTCCCAGAGATCCGCTGGACATATCCACGCCAGGTGTACTCTTCATATCCGGATGTCCCTGCAGATGGGATCCTATATGACGCAGTGTGATCATGTCTTCTACCGGAAAATATCCCCTGTGTGCAAGAGCTGCATAAAGGCCCGGAGCCGTATGTCCCTTCGAAAGCACGAATCGATCCCTGTCCGGTTTGTCCGGATCATTTGGATCAATATTCATTTCTTCAAAATACAAGTAAGTAAATACGTCTACGGCTGACAGAGATCCGCCCGGATGTCCGGCTTTAGCACTGTGAACAGACGTTACGATGTCCTTGCGTATCTCATTGGCCATTTTCTGAAGCTCAAGTTTGTTCATGGTCATTCTCCTTTATTATATTTCATAATATGATGTCGGGTTCAAAAGCATTTGAGCCCATGATACCTTCGGATTTTTCCGCGCTTTGCGCAGCTGCCCCTGCAGCCATTCTGCCGGGGATTGTGTGCTCTGCAAGCTGATTATACTCTATTTCTCTTCTTTTGAAAATAGGAAAACTTTTATGAATAACATTTTTATTTCTTCACTGTTACTGTCAAATTGGAACAAAGTGGGCAATCCCACCTCTGCTCCCCACCTCCTCACTTATGAGGCGCTTGCGTTACTATTCACACGTCAGCCAGTTCGAGGGGTTTTCTGTGAGTGCAGCGAAGCGAAAGTCACGTAAAAACCCGAGAGTAGCAGCGCGATATGATGCAGAATGCATCATATCTGTGCATCGCGAAACGTGTTACTGGTCACGGAGTGAACAGTAACGCGCTTGCTCATCTAAACCAAAATTGGGACTTGGATAAATTCCTTTAATGTGATATAACAATAAAAAGCAAATTGTTACTGTAAGGACAGTTGACATGACTGTAGCTTGCAATGTACCTGTGAAGGTAGTAAATGATTACCTTGCGATTTCTAATGAGGAGAAACGAATGCTATGAGTACTATGAATCTGACACTATTAACTGACTTGTATGAGCTTACCATGATGCAGGGCTATTTTAAAAGCCATGCCACAGAAACGGTGATTTTTGATGCCTTTTACAGACTGAATCCAAGCGGCGGAGGATATGCCATCGCTGCCGGACTGGAACAGGTCATTGATTATATCAAGAATCTGCGCTTTTCCAGCGAGGATATCTCTTATCTGCGGGGACTGCATATTTTTGATGATGATTTTCTTGACTATCTGAGCAACTTCAGATTTTCCGGTGACATCTATGCGATCCCTGAAGGCACAGTTGTTTTTCCGCGGGAGCCTCTCATCAAAGTGGTGGCACCGATCATGGAAGCCCAGCTTGTAGAAACTGCGATTCTGACAATCATCAATCATCAGAGCCTGATCGCCACGAAAGCCTCCCGTGTCGTTTATGCTGCACAGGGAGACGGTATCATGGAATTTGGTCTGCGTCGTGCCCAGGGGCCGGACGCCGGCGTTTACGGTGCACGTGCCGCTATGATCGGCGGCTGCGTCGGTACTTCAAATGTCCTGGCCGGTCAGCTTTTTCATGTACCTGTTATGGGTACTCATGCTCACAGCTGGATCATGAGCTTTCCGGATGAATATACCGCTTTTCGCACCTATGCGGACCTGTATCCGAATGCCTGCTGTCTTCTGGTAGACACTTATGATACGCTGAAGTCCGGCGTCCCCAATGCCATTCGTGTCTTCCAGGAAATGCGTGACTCAGGTATTGAACTGAAACACTACGGTATCCGTCTCGACAGCGGTGATCTTGCCTACATGTCCAAACAGGCAAGAAAGCTTCTGGATGCCGCCGGGTTCGAGGATGCATATATCGCCGCCTCCAGTGACCTGGATGAATATCTGATCCAGAGTTTGAAGCTCCAGGGCTGTAAGATCTCCTCCTGGGGAGTCGGAACAAATCTGATCACATCCAAGGACTGCCCATCCTTCGGCGGTGTTTACAAACTGGCAGCGATCAAAGACGAAGCAACCGGCGAATTTATTCCGAAAATCAAGCTTTCTGAAAACACAGAAAAGATCACGAATCCCGGAAACAAAACCGTTTTTCGTATTTACGACAAAAGCCATGGAAAAATCAAAGCCGATCTGATCGCACTGGCAGACGAAACCTTCGATGAAACGAAAGATATGATCATCTTCGATCCTCATGCCACATGGAAAAAGACAAAGATAAAAGCAAACACCTATAAACTGAGGGAACTGCTTGTACCAGTATTTAAAAATGGCGAGTGTGTTTATGATTCTCCAAGCGTCATGGATATCCGCAGTCTTTGTATGAAAGAACTGGATACGCTCTGGGACGAGACAAAACGTTTCGTGAATCCTCAGGCTGTTTATGTAGATCTTTCAGACAAACTTTATCAGATTAAATCAGACCTGCTGGAAAAGATGAGCATGGATTCTCTGGACAAAAAATAATCCGTATCACGGTCATAAGATGCCTTCCCCTTTCATAAGATAACCTGTCATGATGCCAGGGTCAAAAGGTTATGATTTTTATGAAAGGGGAAGGCATTTTATGAAAGAATACCACTATGAAATACTTGTAAACAAAGACTGTCGTCTGGAAGCTGACTTTGTTCCAGACAATCTGATCTGTCCGGATATTCCTTTCGATGCCCCGTCAGGCAGTCCGAAACGTATGCTTGAATTTCAGGCCGCACATGCCGCTGAGAGACTGTTTGCTGATGCCAGAAATGCCGGATTTACACTTTGGGGAATTTCCGGATACCGCCCTTACAGACGTCAGAAGGAGCTCTATGAAAATGCTGCTGATGCGCGCTATGTGGCACCTCCCGGCGCCAGTGAACATCAGACAGGACTGGCACTGGATGTCTCATGCGCCGCAGCAGATTTTGAGCTTACGGAGCAATTCGCCTCCACATCCGAGGGTCGCTGGCTTTCTAAACATGCACATCTGCATGGATTTATTCTGCGCTATCCGAAAGAAAAAGAAAAAATTACCGGATATGCATGGGAACCCTGGCATATCCGGTATGTCACAAAATCACTTGCTCTCTATCTGGCTATTACAGGTCTGACGCTGGAGGAGTATCACGCACAATAGCTGCCTTCATCTCACGTGTGAACAGTAACGTTAACCTGCCTCTTTCCTACTGCTCCATCTGACGCCCCAGAAAGCCCGCCGCACAGCGCGCCAGTATCTGCTCTGTCTCACCAAGCCTGCGTCTGTTGTCTTTACTCATCAAAATGACAGCACCTATCGCATCACCTTCACACAAAATCGGGCAGACTACCTGCGAACAGCCTCCTCCGTCTTCATCCTGTATGACTCTCACAAATTTCCGTCCATCTCCTGCGGACAGTACCTGCTCTCTGCTATGAATCACACGCTCCAGCTCCTGACTGATCGATTTTCCAACAGACTCTTTTTTCATTCCTCCTGAAGCAGCGATGACCTGATCCCGGTCTGTGATGTAGACAGCATGTCCGCTGGCCTGTGCCAGCGCCTCCGCATACTCCTTTGAAAAAGCTCCCAGTTCTCCGATGGGTGAGTATTTCTTCAACACGATCTCCCCTTCCCTGTCTGTAAAGATTTCAAGCGGTGCCCCTTCTCTGATACGCAGTGTTCTGCGAATTTCCTTCGGGATTACAACCCTTCCAAGGTCATCTATTCTTCTCACAATACCTGTAGCTTTCATATAAAAAATCCTCCGTCTGCAAATTAATATGGCTTATACTATTATTTGCAAACAATGGAATTTTATACCGTAAGAAATTCTTTTCTTAATCCCGGATCTTTTCTTTGTATTTTTGTCTATGGATCTTTTTTTGTACATACATTTCATCATCTGCACATTTTAATATGTCACTTATACTCAGATTCTCATCATATGCTTTCACTTCTACGGTCCCATAGCTGAAGCTTGCCGGATATTTTTCTATGTGCATATCTGAAAATTCGCACAAAATCTTTTCCAGCTTTTGCTCAGCCACCTTTTTCGGGCATTCCTCAAACACTGCACAGAACTCATCCCCGCCAATTCTGGCAAAAATATCATTTTCACGGATCCTGTTCTTCACTGCAGACGCAAATGTACAGAGATACACATCTCCCTCAGCATGTCCAAACCTGTCATTAATATACTTTAAATGATCCAGATCAAAATAGCACAGTACAAACGAAAGCTTTCGATCCAGTAACCGTTTCATCTGTTCGTTAAAGTAGAAACGGTTTCCGATATTGGTAAGAGAGTCCGTGTATGCCTGATCCGCAAGCTTTTCTTCCCTCTGCCTTTCTTCTGTGATATCGCGTATGATATGTGCATGTGCGCGGTGTCCCTGCCATTCAATCAATGCTGTCATGATACGGTAGCTCCTGCCCTGGCTGTCCTCTGCTTCCCATATCTTTTCTTCGATGTCATTCTTTGCAACAATGATCTGTTCCACTTCATCTAATTCTTCGAATCCTATGTTACAGGATTCCACATCCGGCTCCCCCTGTCGGTTTCCGTACACGATTTCTTTTGTATCTTCATCAAGCACCAGAATATGCTCATGGCTCCTGTGCATCATTTCCAGCAAAAGCTCATGATATCCTTCCATCATGGCTGCCCGTTTTTTCTCTTTTTCTGCATCCTGCTTCAGCATTCTCTCACGCTCGCATAGCTGTCCTGTCATCGTATTAAATGCTTCAGAAAACTCTCCCAGGTATGACACATGCTGCGAATAATCACCGGAAGCAACCTGCTTTGCCTGCCAGGTCAGATGATTCAGATTGGCATGAAGGTTTTTCAGATTCTCACACAGAAAATTATCCCGCCCCGGATAGTGCCCTGACAAATTTCCGATTGAAAGATCCGCCGTGTAGCTTTTCATCTCCTGCACTGCCTGATCAAGATACTGCATACCTCTTCCAAGCTTTCTAAACGACTCATCCAACGCATCGATATTCAGTTCTATTGTTTTCGTATCATACAGAATACTTCTCAAATATTCAAATAAAATTTCACTGTTTTTATTTTCCATCACTGTTGAACTCTGTTTTATCTCTTGTTGTTACTCTCCCTTGACCTCAGCACAGAATCTGCAGACTCTGTCTCCTGTTGCCCAGCAGTCTACCTCCACTGCCATGTAATGCTTTCCACTGTATGTAGATAGAATTCCTGCAATAAAACCTTCATCATAATTGCAGACAGCCTCTCCCAGGATCGGAAGTCCTGAACAATCTGCATCCTCAGCAACTGTCAGAACAATCTTTCCTGTCTGTTCCTCAATCCTTTCCACCCTGAGTACCCCGATCTTCAGTTCAGCCATACGGGAATGAAGCTGTGCAATAAATTCATTCATAGGAAGCGTCAGATCCAGCACATTCTTTGCGAAATAACACCCTGAACGGTATCCTGCCTTTCTGAAAATCTCAATCTGCTCCTCTTTTCCAAACCGTTCTTTCAGCTCTTCTCTTAACGAATATTCCAGCAGCCGATAAACCGACACTGATATCAGTTCACCCATATTTCCTCTGCATGCTTTATCAAAATTCACATACTCGTCAAACGTAACAGGAGGTATACTCTCTAAAAAAATATTCTCACTCATATCACTTTTTACCTTTTCGCATAATTTATCTTTCGATGAATCCCGTCATATTACGAGTTACCCGACAAATGAGCCTTACGTCGATTTTCCGTGCTTCGCACTCTCAAAATCGACGAAAACATTCGCAATCCGCTCATTTTTCTTCGAAAAATGGCTACTTGCTCATGTTTTGCGGGACCCATAGACATAAAAATACATGGCCTTCTGACTTTTGTATCATATTATATCATCAGCAAATCTCATATACAAGAACAAAGTATAACAAATCTTTAAACTCCTCATTCAAAAATTTTATGTTGAATTACAAATAGAATTTTCGGGAATCTCCCATTACAACAAGGAATTTCCCATATTCACAAAAAAAAACGTACAAAAGTACGCTTTTTTTGTGAATATGAAGATACTCAACGGTTACAATTTTTAATAAGGATAGAAATTTCCGGCTTCATCTGTTACTCCTGTATCACCAAATGTATATTTCGCTCCTGATGTATCTACCCAGTTTCCATTCGCATCCTTTGTGACTGTGATATAATTACCGTTATTATCATAAAAGCCTGTCGATTCACTGCTGTCCTGATATGGATAGTAATTACCTGCATTATCTGTCACACCGCTGTCTCCGAAATAGTAAACCGTTCCATAAGAATCAACCCAGTTCCCGTTGCTGTCTTTGGTCACTGAGATGTAGTTTCCATCGCGGTCATAGAAGCCCCCGGTCTCTGAACTGTTTGCGTTATTGTTATTATTATTGTCACCGTTATTTGTATTATTATTGCTATTGCTGTTATTATTGCTGTTGTTGTCGTCATTATTTCCCGTATTGGTTCCACCGCCGGATGGCGCTTGATACGTATACCAGTAACCGTCACTCCCCATTACGCCATACTGCTGCATATCATAGCTCTTTCCGCTGCTGTCCTTCCATACTCCATCTGTGCCTTTTGTGACAGTGATCGGATTTCCGCTGGAATCGTAAATCACTTTGGTGTTTCCTGACGGACTGCTGTCCGCAGAACCATCAGAGGAATCATTCCCGGTACTTCCTGCCCCGGCAGTTGACTTTTTCAAAAGCTTAAAACTCTCTACCGCAGTCTTAATGCTTTTCATCACAGATTCATTATCATCCTTTACCAGACCGGTTACCGAATAGATCTCCGTATCGGTTGCAAGATCATATCCGATGGAATATGAATAATCTTCATTCGGATCCGTGCATTTGATAACGGTGTGATACTGATCCACACTCCCCGCAGTGCTCTTTTTAAACTCTATAATCTCATATTGCTCCGCGTCTTTGCCTGCTGCTGTAAAATTACTCAACACCTCTTCCCCGGTAGTCGGAAGTTTTACAGCCGAAACATCACTCCCCGATAAATGGGCAATCGTAATACTTCCCTCTTCCGACTCAAATACCAGAGCTTCCTCGGTATCCTTTGTATTCTTCCATGAGCTGTCCGGCAGACTGATCGAAAACGTTTTGTCTCTGGATGTGTAGAGCTTCGTCTGCGTCATGGCTGTTCCTGTCTTCTCCTCAACCTCTGTCGCCTTCTCCGTCAAAGACTCTGTAATCTGTTCCGAAACAGATTCTGTCTCCTTCGGCTTTTTTCTGCATCCGACTGCCAGGGACGCTGCAGTTATTCCGAGCACAAGGCACACCGCAAATTTCTTTATTTTTTTCATGATACTCCTCCTGAAATACTGTATACGCTGCTGTTCACTCCGTAATCAGCAACACGCTTCGCGCTGAACTGTAACTACCCCACAAAGCCATCACTGCATTCCAAAATGCAGGGGATTCTCACTCAAATCCTTTTCCATTTCCTGATTCATCTGACGTTGAGCTGAAAAAAACATCAGCATCGACATCATGGCTTTTGATTATAACATATCCACTCTGGAATGTAAAGCTGATACCCGAAACCCACTTCACTCCGTGACCAGTAACACGCTTCGCGATGCACAGAGATCATGCATACTGCATTCAAAATACTCCCGGGCCTGTTCCATATCCTTCTGGACCTGCTGCCACACTGCCTGGATTCCATCAAATTTCTGTATTCCCCTGAGATAAAGATGAAACTCCGTCATCATCTTTTCCCCGTAGATATCTGCATCAAAATCCGCCAGCATCGTTTCTATAGTAATCTCCGGAAGATCATCTACTGAGGGTCGTGTACCCACATTCGTAACACCATAATATGCCTTACCATCAAGATAGGTACATGTAGCATAAACACCTCCCGGCGGCCTGTGTTTTGTTCCATAAATCTTCAGATTTGCCGTTGGCATTCCCACGGTACGTCCCAGCGCCTTGCCGTGAACCACCTTCCCCAGCATCAGATAGGGATGGCCGCACAGCTTAGTCAGACGTTCCATATCTCCTGCCTCCAGATACTTTGCCACGCGTACGGCTGTCACAGGCTCCCCACCGGCACAGACGGTATCTACCAGTCTCAGTTCTTTACCGCATTGCTCCAGAAGCGCACGTTCTGTGCAACCGGAGCCTGCCACAAACATCTCTGCCCCCAATTTCTGAATAAAAACCCGTTGGATCAGTGTTTCCTGATCCTTCCCGCCGGTCTGCAGAGACAGCAGCACATCCACTCCCAGCTTTTCCAGCAGATATGCCTTTTCCATTTCTGTCGTCAGTACCTTTTCTTCCTTCGTCCCCGGACAACTGATCACCACTGCCTTTCGTCCGCTTCTCCGGCTCTCTTCAACAAGCGCCCTGATCACTGCCTGATGTCCCAGATGGACACCATCAAACTTTCCAAGAGCAATGCAGGTGTGCTCCATCTTCTCCACTCTGTCGATATGTCTCATAAAATATCCTGTTCCCCTTATATCGTCCCCGAAATCCGGTTAATCCCGGGCCATTTCTTTCACTCTGGAAAACGCCTTTGACACTGCCGGAATTAAAAGAATGAGTATCGTGATCACTCCTTCTGTGAAAATGTACGCACCGTTATATGCAAGAGAGTAAGGCAGAGCCCCCCATCCCTCCCATGCGTATTCACCAAAGAAGAGCCATCCGGAAAGCACGGCAAACACATAGCGGCCGAGAATTCCCACGATATAGCCTTTCACCAGCCCGTTCTTCGACTTTGCAAAGAGACCTGACAGTCCCAGAGCGCCGAACGCCAGAAGATAGTCCACGATCACCTGAACCGGCATAAGAATATACGGTCCAAGCAGAAACTGAAGCACACCGTAAGCCGCTGCACTCAGAAGTCCCGCACCGATTCCGTAGAAATAACCCGGCAGGCAGATGAACAGCATACTGAACAGTGTGACAGAACCTCCAAACGGGAATTCATAGACCTTCAGCATGGATGCCACACATGCCAGGGCAACCGACATGGCGCAGAACACGAGCTGCTTTGTACTCATTTTTCTGTTTTCCTTCCTTCCGGCTGCCACAGCGGCCGCAATCAGAAGGATTGCCAGAATCACTGCTGCCGCCACATATCCTCCGGTGGCAAGCGCATATCCGTCGTCTGTTAATGATACAAAAAATGACATTATCATCCTCCCTTTCCTATCTGTTTTCGCCCTCATTGTATCATCTGTGCAAAATATGTCAAGGATGCCAGGGTCAAAAGACATCGAAAAAGAAAACGGAACCTGTCTGTCTCCCTGTTCAGACAAGTCCCGCATAACCTTCTTATTCTGCTGATGGCTCAGAAACTGTCTGCTCTTCTGCAGCTGTTTCCGCCTCTGTTCCCTCCGAAGAAGCTTCTGTGGCTGCTTCGGAATCTGCCTCCGTCTCTGTGCTCTTTACTTCAAAGGTATCTGTGAACGTCAGCTCAGCCAGAAGCTCATCGTCCTGTGTAAACTCTGCCGCTTCCTTCCACGCATCATAAACTTCGCTGAATTTATCACTCTTGCGCTGTGAAACAATCGTTTCCTTCTGTGATTCCGTGGCTTCCTTATCAAACACTGACTGCATCTGTGCCACATAGTAACCACTGTCTGTTTCAATCACATCCTCTGCACATTCGCCATCTGACAGGCTGTCCACCGCCGCCTTTACCGTTTCATCAATGCTGCCATTATCCGTTCCATAAGAGGTCGTGCTGGCTGACAGATTCTCATCTTCTGCCTTTGCCGCCTCATCCATATCGGCTCCTTCCTTCACTGCATCTAAGATCTTCTGTGCCTTTTCCTTCTGGGCTGCCTTCTCTTCATCTGTTCTGGGTACACTGTTTCCCTCTTCATCCGTTGTATCTGCAGTGCTTAAAAATACATATTTCACGGTTTTCTGAGCTGCTTCCTCATCGGAAACCTCCGTATCAACATCTTTAATGATCGCTGCCTGCATTTTATTCTGAATCAGACTCAAAGTCAGCATACGCTCCACCGTCTCCTGCGAAGCGGTCATCGCTTTTAATACATCCTTGTCATTGTTCGCCATAAAATCAGAAGCCGCACTGGTGATCTTCGCCTTCTCGTCATCGGTAACCGTCACATCGTACTCATCCATGTGCTTTTCCAGGATCATCATCTGCTCGATATTCTCCACGACGCTGCTCTTTACGGTATCCCCATAGCTGCTCCACATATTCTCTCCAAACATAGAGCCATACATCGTCTGCATCTGCGCCTGGTTGTAACGCACCATAAAATTCACCAATGCATAATCAATATTCTCGCCGTCCAGAACAGCCACTGCCTTTCCAGCCTTAGAATCCGCACCACAGCCTGTCACTGTTCCCATCGCCAGCCCCAGGCACAGGCCTGCTGCCAGCAGTTTTTTCCCTAACTTACTCATAATAAGCTTCCTCCTGAATAAAAATCACTTTTTACAGTATAATCCCTTTTCATTTTTCCCGCAAGCAATTTAACACATTTTTCACAGATTAACCAATACGTTTGTGTAACTATTCAGAGTCCATTCGCAAAATCGCCTCTACGGGACTTTCCTTTTGCACATGCAGGACTCTCGCGATACACAGCTCAATGCATACTGCGCTGCTGCTCCCCGGTTTTCAGCAGCCTCAGCTCCTCCAGCAGTTCCCTCACCACATGCAGTACATCTGCATTGTCCTTTGGTCCCTTCCGTGGCTTTGCATACTGAAAATACGGTGGAGTATCCACAATAAATTTCATCCGTCCATTGCACTTCTTCAATAGCAGCTCGATTTTTTTCGGATCCACCTTTGCCCGTTCAAACATCGTAAAGCGGATCACATCCCCCTTCTGCGCCACCTCCGTCACATAAGCCCGGTGAGCCAGAGCCTTCAGATTGGCAATCGCCAGCAGGTTCTGAACAGATCTGGGAAGCTCTCCAAAACGATCCATCAGTTCCTCCAGCATATCATCATATTCCTCTTCATTTTCTATCCCGGCAATCCGTTTATAAACATCAAGCTTCTGTGCTTCATTCCTGATATATCTCTCTGGAATGAATGCGTCCACATCCAGATCAATGGCGGTCTCATACTCTGCCTCCGGCGAGATCTCACCTTTCTGTTCCTTTACTGCTTCATTTAACATCTTACAGTACAGATCATAGCCAACCGCTGCCATATGTCCATGCTGCTGAGCGCCCAGCAGGTTTCCGGCGCCGCGGATCTCCAGATCCCGCATAGCGATCTTGAAGCCGCTTCCCAGATCGGTAAATTCCCGGATGGCATGGAGCCTTTTTTCGGCTACCTCTTTCAGCATCTTATTCTTCCTGTACATAAGAAATGCATAGGCCGTCCTGTTGGAACGCCCCACACGCCCCCGAAGCTGGTAGAGCTGGGAGAGTCCCAGATTGTCCGCATCATGAATGATCATGGTATTGACATTGGAAATATCCAGTCCGGTTTCTATGATGGTCGTAGAAACCAGAACATCGATTTCTCCATTGATAAAATCATACATGATCTTTTCCAGTTCCCTCTCCCTCATCTGTCCGTGGGCAAACGCAACATTCGCTTCCGGCACCAGCTTTGACACTGTATTTGCCATCTCCACAATGGTATTTACCCGGTTATATACATAGTAGACCTGACCTCCTCTTGCCAGCTCCCGGCTGATGGCCTCCCGCACCATCTCCTCATTATACTCCATCACATATGTCTGGATCGGCATACGCTCCATAGGTGCCTCCTCCAGCACACTCATATCACGGATACCGATCAGGCTCATATGCAGTGTCCTTGGGATCGGTGTCGCTGTCAGGGTCAGTACATCAACGTTTTCCTTCAGCTTCTTGATCTTTTCCTTATGAGTGACTCCAAACCTCTGCTCCTCATCGATGATCAGCATTCCCAGATCTTTGTATTCCACATCCTTTGACAGTACCCGGTGTGTTCCGATCAGAATATCTACCAGTCCCTTTTTCAGGTCTGTGAGCGTTTTTTTCTGCTCTGCCGCTGTCCGAAACCTGCACATCAGATCTACCCGCACCGGAAAATCCTTCATGCGCTGCACAAAGGTATTGTAATGCTGCTGTGCAAGGATCGTCGTAGGAACGAGATATACGACCTGCTTCCCCTCCTGAACCGCCTTGAAGGCTGCGCGAATAGCAATCTCTGTTTTCCCGTATCCCACATCACCACAGACCAGGCGATCCATGATCTTCCTGCTTTCCATATCCTTTTTCACTGCCTCAATGGCCAGCAGCTGGTCCTCTGTCTCCTCAAACGGGAAGGTATCCTCAAACTCCCGCTGCCAGACAGTATCCGGTCCGTAAACAAATCCCTCCTTCTGCTGACGTACTGCATAAAGCTGCACCAGATCTTTCGCGATATCACGCACGGCTCCCCGCACCTTCGACTTTGTCCTGCCCCACTCAGGAGTGCCCAGCTTATTCAGCTTCGGCTTCTTTGTCTCTGCATCACCGTATTTCTGGATCACATCAAGCTGGGTTGCCGGAACATAGAGATTACTGCCTCCGGCATATTCGATCTTCATGTAGTCTTTGATGACCTTATCGACCTCTACCTTCTCAATCCCGCGATAGATGCCAAGTCCGTGGTTCTCATGGACCACACAGTCACCTACGGAAAGCTCCGAGAAGCTCTGGATCTTCCGGCCCTCATAGATCTTCCGTTTTTTCTTTTTCTTCTTTTCCTGTCCGAAAATATCACTCTCGGAAATGACTACAAACTTAATCAGCGGATATTCATATCCCCGGTCCACCTTGCCGTAGGCTACCAGAATCTCTCCCGGTGACACCTGCCGGTCCATATTTTCTGTATAAAAGCTGTTCAGCTCATGATCTCTTAAATCTTCCGCCAGACGTTCTGCTCTTGTCCTGGAGCCGGAAATGAGGATCACCTGGTATCCTTCTTTCTTCCAGCGCTTCAGATCCTTTACCAGCACCTCAAAGCTGTTGTTATATGGATTTACCGCCCGTACATCCAGGCCAAAATGCGAAGTCACATTCCAGCCGCCCCTGGGGGATTCCAGCGTGCACAGTCCCATACTATGCTGCCTGTTCAGCTGCCCGATCGTTCCCTGGCAGGTATTTAAGATCGCCATCTGCCCCGGGAGCACATATCCCTTCGCCAGACGGTTCTCCATGCTTTCCCGGAACTCCAGTTCAATGGCATTTCCTTCTTCCATAAGACGGTGAGGCTCATCCAGAACAAACAGCGTCTTTTTCTCTTTAAAATAATCGATGAAACTGACGGTATTTTCGTACAGATAGCCCACAAACGCATCCATCCCCATGGCTCCGGAACATTCCGTCATCCGTTCCTTCGTTTCCTCCAGAAGCTCCTTCAGACGGTGTGCCTCCTCTGTTTTCATCTCCCTGCGCATCTGTTCCCAGGGCTTTTTGACATCCTTTTCCATTTTTTCAATGGCTGCCCGGATCCGCCTGCCGTCTGCCATCACTTCACATGCAGGGTAAATCGAAATCCGCTCAAGATTCTCGATTGATCTCTGGCTCTCCACATCAAAGCTCCGAATGGAGTCCACCTCATCTCCCCACAGTTCGATTCGCAGCGGATTCTCTTCTGTCAGGGGAAAAATATCAACGATCCCGCCCCTGACGGCAAACTGCCCCGTTCCTTCCACCTGAGATACATGCTCATATCCCATAGAGGATAAACGCTGTTTTAACGCTTCTGTTTCGATGACACTGTCATTCTGAATCTGAAGAATGTTCTTTCTGAATTCCTCCAATGGCACCAGATGATCCATACACCCGCCCATGGTAGTGATGACTGTGAGCCGTTCACACTCCATGAAGGCTTTCAGGACAGCCATCCTCTGCTGTACGATCAGATTACTGTGGATATCCGCACTGTAAAAAATCAGGTCCTTCGCAGGATAAAGCAGTACATTCCTGTCAAAAAAACGATAGTTTTCATACAGCTCTTTTGCTCTCGTCTCGCTGTAGGTCAGGATGACCTTGCAGGGATAATCCTCCCCTGCCGCATATATAAAATGGGGTTTCTGGGCATCGATACAGCCCGAAACCTGCACCATGCCGTCCCGCTTCAGCGCAGACCTGATCTCCGAAAATTCACCCAGCCTCTCTAACGGTTCTGTAAAAGCTCTCATTCTTCTACCTTCTTATTATATTCATTCATAGCTGATGCCATATCATCCACAAGGATCCTGACCACTGCATCTGCCGCACGCTCCAGAGATGCGTCCATCTTCTGCCGTTCTTCCTTTGAAAAGTGCCCCAGGACATAATCAGCCAGGTCATATCCCTTCGGCTTTTCCCCGATTCCCACCTTGACGCGTCCAAACTCCTGTCCGCCCAGATGGGCAATAATATTTTTGATTCCATTATGACCGCCTGCGCTGCCCTTGGCCCGCAGCCTCAGCTGTCCCGGTTCCAGACTGATATCATCGTAAATCACGATCAGCTCCTTCGCCTCATCGATCTTATAAAAATCTATGAGTTCTCTGACACTTTCACCACTCAGATTCATAAATGTCTGAGGCTTGGCCAGAATGACTTTCCTTCCTTCGATCATCCCTTTCCCGTATAAAGCCTTATGCTTCTTTGTATCTACACTGATCCGGTAACGTTCAGCTAATATATCTATTGTATCAAACCCCACATTATGTCTCGTATGCGCATACTGCTTCCCGGGGTTTCCCAGTCCCACGATTATATACATTCCTCCACCTCCATACGCTGTTTTCGCCCGCCTTTTACACAGATGAGGAACCTGCGAAAAGCCGGGCTGTTTCTATTGTTCTCCTATTGTAAACGAAAGATTCCAAAAAGTCCAGATAAAAACGGAGAGAGGTTTCCCTCTCTCCGTCTGTTAGTTACTGGAAACGAAGTGTCCAGTAACACGCTTTACGTTGTTAACTATTCTAATTCCCCGGCTGTCTCTGCCTCCGCTGCCGCAAGCTCATACTGCTGCAGGATCATACGCTGAATCTTCTCTCTTGTATCGGAATTGATCGGATGCGCGATATCACGATATTCTCCGTCTGACGCCTTACGGCTCGGCATAGCGATAAATAATCCTTTCTCGCCTTCAATCACTTTGATATCATGCACTACGAACTCATCATCGATCGTAATCGACACAACAGCTTTCATCTTTCCTTCTTTTGCTACTTTGCGCACTCTCACATCTGTAATTTTCATGCACCTGTGCCCCTTTCAAATATAGTCTCTTCCCGTTCATCCTCTGCAAATGCAGAGAGCACGAATCTTTCTCCTGTGCCCAGCAGCCTTACAGCACGTATCTCTCGTTCTTCTCTACAACGATCTTGATGCCGTCTTCCCCGACATGATGAGAATTTGCACGGATCGTGTCACGGCTTTCAACGATACAGTTCTCGATATAGGTATTATCTCCCAGATATACGTCATTCAAAATGATCGAATTCTTGATCACGCAGTTCTCGCCTACGAAAACCGTCTTAAACAGAATCGAATTCTCTACACGTCCATTGATAATACATCCGCTGGATATCAGGCTGTTCTTTACCTCAGCACCCGGATTGTATTTTGCAGGCGGGAGATCATCCACCTTGGAGTAAACATCCGGATACTGGCGGAAGAAGTAATCTCTAACCTCCGGCTTCAGGAAATCCATATTTGTCTGGAAATAAGATTCAACCGTAGCGATATTGCTCCAGTAATCCCGGATCTTATAACCGTAGATTCTCTTCAGGTTCTTATAACGGATCAGAATATCTCTTACGAAATCGTATCTGTCCTCCTGTGCACATCTCTCAACCAGCTCGATCAGCTGTCTTCTTCTGAGAACATAGATACCGGTAGAAACCGTATTTGATGTGGAAACCATCGGCTTCTCATCAAATTCCTCGATCCGGCTGTCTTCGTTCATCTTTACCAGTCCGAATCTGGTCACATCTTCTGTAGGAGGCATCTCCTTGCATACAACGGTAATATCCGCTTTCTTTTCGATATGGTATTCAAGTACTTTATTGTAATCCAGCTTGTACACACAGTCACCGGATGCAATGATGACATATGGCTCATGAGATTTCTTCAGGAAATCCAGATTCTGGTAGATCGCATCTGCTGTTCCCCTGTACCAGGAACCGTTATCAGCGGTAATCGTAGGAGTGAATACAAACATACCTCCCTGTTTTCTGCCGAAATTCCACCATTTCGATGAGCTTAAGTGCTCGTTTAAGGAGCGGGAATTGTACTGTGTCAGCACTGCAACCTTCTGTACAGAAGAATTGCTCATATTACTGAGTGCAAAATCAATGGCACGGTAGCTGCCCGCAACAGGCATAGCCGCAATTGCACGTTTATTTGAAAGTTCCTTCATGCGGTGACTGTTTCCACCTGCTAAAATTATTCCTACTGCTCTCATAGTGTCTCACCTGCCTTAATTAATGTCTCACCGCTTTCAAGGATGCCATTCGGATAATCCTCTGGCTTGGTAGCTCCTGAAATCGCCGTATTCTTTCCAATCTTCACATGATCCGGAACTACAGAATTCTCTCCGATCGTTACCAGGCCAAAGGAGTATACGTTCGGTTTTACCTTATTCGGTACATCCTCACCGATTCCAAGCTCCACATTTTTACCGATAATGGTATTTTCTGCGATAATCGCCCGGTTCATCACCGTGTTTTCTCCAATCGATACGCCGCGCATGATAATCGAATCACGTACTACGGCACCTTTTGCTATGGTAACACCGGCACCGATGACAGAGTTGTGGACTTCTCCGTAAATCTCGCTTCCGTCTCCGATGATACACTTATCAATCACTGCACTTTCTGATACATACTGAGGCGGAATGATCTCATTGCTCGTGTAGATCTTCCAGAACTCCTCGTACAGATTGAACTCAGGAATAATATCAATCAGTTCCATATTTGCTTCCCAGTAGGATCCAAGCGTTCCTACGTCCTTCCAGTAGCCATTGTACTCATAGGCTACCAGCTTCTCACCCTTCTCATGGCAATATGGAATCACATGTTTTCCAAAGTCACAGTTGCTCTGATCCTTCAATGTGATCAGGGCTTCCTTCAGGGCTTTCCATGTAAATATGTAAATACCCATGGATGCCAGGTTGCTCTTCGGATGCTCCGGTTTCTCCTGGAACTCTGTAATCTGGTTATGGTCATCCGTTACCACAACACCAAATCTGCTGGCTTCCTCCATCGGAACCGGCATAACTGCGATACTTACATCTGCATTGCTTGCCTTATGGAACTCCAGCATCACCTCGTAATCCATCTTGTAGATATGATCTCCCGAAAGGATCAGCACATACTCCGGATTGTACAGCTCCATGTAATTCAGATTCTGATAAATGGCATTTGCTGTACCAGTATACCAGTCGCTGTTCGAACTCTTCTCATAAGGAGGAAGGATCGATACACCGCCGATATTCTTATCCAGATCCCACGGAATACCAATTCCGATATGCGTATTCAGTCTCAATGGCTGATACTGCGTCAGTACACCAACGGTATCTACACCTGAGTTAATACAATTGCTCAGCGGAAAATCAATAATACGGTACTTGCCTCCAAATGCTACGGCCGGTTTTGCTACTTTCGACGTCAGAACGCCAAGACGACTTCCCTGCCCGCCTGCCAGCAGCATGGCAATCATTTCTTTCTTAATCACGCTATCACCTCTTGTTGTGTATTTTTTGATAGTTCACATTATAACATATTTTCCCGGGATAGTGAACATATTTTACAAATTTTTGAATAAAATTTCCTTTCTTTTATAATTTTTATCAAAACAAATGGTCCTGTTCTTTTATTTTCCGACTTTATTTATCAACTTTTTTAGATATAAACGCCTGTTTTTCTACAAGAATTGTGTATTTTTTACACCAAATTATGCATCATTATCCCATTTTTCGAGAGAAACATCCGGTTTCTGAGCAGACGGTCTTTGAAAAGCAATGGTATGTATACCTGAAATTGAAAATGACAATGATATGTATTTATGCTATAATTAATCTGAATATACAGAACAGCTGACAGATCTGTGGTCTGCTGTTTCAGACAATCAAAACAAATTTATACCAAAGGAGTGTTTGTAATGTATCAGATAGATTTCACAAACCCGATCCATATTCATTTCATCGGTATCGGCGGCATCAGTATGAGCGGCCTGGCTTCCATTCTGCTGGATCAGCATTTTATCATTTCCGGTTCCGACGCAAAAGAATCTCCTCTGACAAAATGGATGGAGGATGAAGGTGCCACCGTATACTATGGTCAAAGTTCTTCCAATATTAAGGAAGGAACTGATCTTGTCGTATATACGGCTGCTATCCATCCGGACAATCCGGAATATGCAGAGGCTGTCAGACAGGGAATTCCCATGATGAGCCGCGCGGAACTTCTCGGACAGCTTATGCGCAATTACCAGACGCCCATTGCCGTATCCGGCACTCACGGGAAGACTACCACAACTTCAATGGCAGCTCATGTCCTTCTGGCTGCCGAAAAGGATCCTACCATTTCCGTAGGAGGTATTTTAAAAGCCATCCACGGAAATATCCGGGTCGGCGGACACGAAACTTTTCTTACAGAAGCATGCGAGTACACCAACAGCTTCCTTCATTTTTATCCAAAGATCAGTATGATCTTAAATATTGATGCAGACCATCTGGATTTCTTCAAGGATCTTGATGATATCCGTCATTCCTTCCGTCTGTTTGCCGAACGTCTGCCAGAGGACGGTACACTGATCATCAACCGGGAAATAGACCATTACCAGGAAATCACCGACGGTCTGCCCTGCCGTATCATTACCTATGGTAAAGGCGGCGATTATTGTGCGGAAAATATTACCTATAATAGCACAGGTTACGGGGCTTTTGATCTGGTAAAGTCTGGAATTACCATCGGACATTTTCAGCTCAGTGTTCCCGGAGCCCACAATGTATCCAACGCTCTGGCAACGCTTGCTCTGGCAGATCATCTGAACATCCCGGTAGAAGCCATGCAGAAAGGACTGCTTGATTTCTCAGGCACAGACAGACGATTTGAGAAAAAAGGCGAAATCGGAGGTGTCACGATCATTGATGATTATGCACATCATCCCACGGAAATCCGGGCCACATTAAATGCCGCCAGAAACTATCCCCACAAAACCGTCTGGTGTGTCTTCCAGCCTCATACTTATACCCGGACGAAGGCATTGATGGATGAGTTTGCCGATGCACTCTGCCTGGCTGACAAGGTCATCCTGGCCGATATCTATGCTGCCCGCGAAACCGACAATCTCGGCATCAGCTCCCGTGATCTGATGGAAAAAATTCAGGCAAAGGGAGGAGATGTCTGCTATTTTCCATCCTTTGATGCCATTGAGAACTATTTACTGGAAAATTGTATACACGGTGATCTGTTGATAACTATGGGGGCCGGAGATGTTGTAAAAATAGGCGAAAGCCTTCTCGGACGATAAGTTATCCACATTATCCACATGTTTATGCACAATTTTTGTGCACAGACATGTGGATTTTTTTGTGGAAATCCCGGTTTACATAAGTTTTCCACATGAATCTGTTTTTTTTGACTTTTATCCCGTATTTCGGGCTTTTTTCGCTTTTTTGAAATAATCATGCACAAAGTTATCCACATTATCCACATTATTCACCGTTGATAAACCTGTTTATTTTTTAACCATTTGCAAAACACCTCTGCGAGGCTTTCCAGAAAATCCATTTTCCTTTTACGTGAAATTGTGTTATACTCTCTATAAATAAACGGAAGATCCTTTTACGGGTGTTCCGGCTTTTTATCGCAACCAGTCACAGCTTTTATAAGGAATGTATGGTACTGTTCTGATATGGACAGTTCCGACAGATCCTCTTATCATGAAACGGGTGAATACTTTGGGTGAAATTACTTTACATACGAACATTGATACCGGTATCACTTGCATACCGAATGACTTTATCGACCGCTATCTTCCACGCGCAAACGGAGAATATGTGAAGCTTTATCTGTACCTTCTGCGCATGGTATCATCAGGAAAGCAGATCTCTCTGGGCGAGATTGCAGAGACTCTGGAACATACAGAAAAAGATATCCACCGGGCCCTCTCCTACTGGAAGAAGGAGGGGCTTTTGGATCTTACCTTCGATCAGGAGGGAGCCCTGTCGGGGATCCGTTTTCTGGATTTCCGGACAGATGCATACTCTCCGGATGATTCTGCTGAAACAGCTGCCACACAGGAAATTTCCCGCAAGAACCCACTGTCTCCGGACCGGATGGCAGAACTGGCGGAGCAGAACGATATCCGGCAGCTGCTTTTTATCGCTGCACAGTATATCGGGAAACCCTTAAGTCCCACAGAAATTTCCAATATCCTGTACTTTTACGATGAACTGCACTTTTCCACAGACCTGATCGAATATCTGATCGAATACTGTGTATCGAAGGGAAGTAAAAGTACACATTATATGGAAAAAGTGGCTTTTGAATGGGCGAAGGAAGGCATCCGGACTGTGAATGAGGCCAAGCAGAGCACGAATCTCTATAACAGGAACTATTATAAAATCTTAAATGCCTTCGGCATCAAGGGCAGAGGACCTGCCGGTCCGGAAATCGAGTGCATGGACCGCTGGCTGAATACCTGGCATTTTACCATGGATATCATTTCAGAAGCCTGCGGACGTACGATTGCACAGACCCAGAGACCGAATTTCCAGTACGCAGACAAGATCCTCTCAGAATGGCACAAGGCAAATGTCCGTCATCTGTCTGATATCCGCGGACTGGATGAACAGCATATGAAAAGGAAAAAGGCTGCTGCGCCCAGACCAAAGGCTGCATCTGATAATAAATTTAATAATTTCCATCAGCGGGATTATGATTTTGAACAGCTTGAAAAACAGCTGCTCAACAGTTAGAACAGAAGGGAGGCATTTTTGTGGCACTGAAAAATACCCAGTATGATACGATCATGCGGGAATACCACCGGAAACAGCTTGCAAACAAACGCCGCCAGGACGCATGTACCGCAAAAGCCTACGATGCCGTCCCGGAGCTTTCCGAAATTGACGGGCTGATCGCCTCCCTGAGCGTGGAGCAGGCCAGAAAGCTCCTGGACGGTGATGACGGTGCACTCAATGATCTGCGGGAGCAGATTGCAGTTCTGGGTGAAAGGCGAAGGATACTTCTCCGGGAGCACAGCTTTCCGGAGGATTATCTGGAGATGCACTATTGCTGCCCGGACTGCCGTGACACCGGCTTTCTCGGAAATAAGAAATGCCACTGCTTTAAACAGGCTGTCATCGATCTGCTTTACACCCAGTCCAATATCCGCGAGATCCTGAAGGAGGAGAACTTCGACACGTTCTGCTTTGATTACTACTCTGACCGCATGATCAACCCGGCTACGGGACTGTCTGCCCTTGCCACCATGCAGCGTCTGGTCGCAGAATGCCGGGAATTTATCCGCTGCTTTGATGAAGCTTCCGACAATTTCTTCTTTTACGGTGATACCGGCGTTGGAAAAACCTTTCTGACACACTGTATTTCAAAGGAGCTTCTGGAAAGTGCCCATTCGGTGATCTACTTTTCTGCCTTTGAGCTGTTTGATCTTTTTTCAAAGACGACCTTTGGAAAAAGCGATGACATTGCAGAACTGCAGCAGATGCACTCCTACATTTTTGACTGTGATCTGCTGATCATTGACGATCTGGGGACGGAACTTACGAACTCCTTTGTCTCCTCCCAGCTTTTTCTCTGTATCAATGAACGCCTGATCCGGAAGAAATCTACGATCATCTCCACGAATATGCCTATGGATATTTTCCGCGACACCTACTCGGAACGTGTGTTTTCCAGAATATCCAGCAGCTACCGGATGCGAAAGCTGATCGGAGATGATATACGGATCAAAAAAAAGCTGGCTATGGCAGGAAGAAAAACTTGACCTTCCAAAAACTTGTGATAAACTATAGGAGTATTTTGGTAACTGTTCAGAGCCATGCAGATTTATAAATATTTGCCGTGGGGAGCTTGCTCACCAGAGGCAAATTTTATAAATCTATAGGGCGAGAGCCCTACATGAGCAAAAGGAAAGCCTCGTAGAGGCGATTTTGCGAATGGGCTCTGAATAGTTACATATTTTGAGTCGAATAACCGTGATTAAATATGGAGGAACCATCATGAAATTAGTTGACGAACGCAACCTTGAGACGATTCCGGTAGGTCCTTTGGGAATTATCCCTCTGGAAAGCTGCAAAGAGCTTGGTGAAAAGATTGATCAGTATCTGGTGACCTGGAGACGTGAACGTGAAAGCGAGCATAAGACAAGCATTGCTTTTGAAGGCTATCAGAGAGATTCCTATATTGTAGATGCCCAGGTTCCCCGCTTCGGTTCCGGAGAAGCCAAAGGTATCGTGAACCAGTCTGTCAGAGGTGATGATATTTTCATTCTGGTTGATGTATGTAATTATTCCATGACCTACTCCCTCTGCGGAGAGACAAACCATATGTCGCCGGATGACCATTTCCAGGATCTGAAGCGTGTCATTGCAGCACTCGGCGGAAAGTCCAGAAGAATTTCCGTTATCATGCCATTTTTATATGAAAGCCGTCAGCACAAACGCACCGGCAGAGAATCCCTGGACTGTGCGCTGGCTCTTCAGGAGCTGGTCAATATGGGCGTTGACAACATCATCACCTTTGACGCACATGATCCACGGGTACAGAATGCAATTCCACTGAAGGGCTTCGATACAGTACAGCCTGTCTACCAGTTTATCAAAGGACTGTTCAAAGCGGTTCCTGACCTTCATATCGGAAAGGACTCTACCATGATCATCAGCCCCGATGAAGGCGGTATGGGACGTGCGATCTATATGGCAAATGTCCTCGGTGTTGACATGGGTATGTTCTACAAACGCCGTGATTATGCTACGATCGTAAATGGCACCAACCCGATTGTGGCTCATGAGTTCCTGGGATCCGATGTTGAAGGCAAGGATGTTATCATCGTAGATGACATGATCTCCTCCGGCGGAAGTGTCCTTGAGGTAGCTTCCGAGCTGAAAAAGCGCAAGGCAGGCCGCATCTTTATGTGTGCAACCTTTGGTCTGTTCACGAACGGACTGGAGAAGTTTGACAAAGCATATGAAGCAGGACTTCTGGATTATGTACTGACCACCAACCTGGTTTATCAGACTCCGGAACTGCTGCAGAAACCATACTATATCAACTGTGACATGAGTAAATATCTGGCGTACATCATTGATACCCTGAATCATGATGCTTCCCTGAGCAGCCTTCTGAATCCGCTGGAGCGCATTAAGAAATTCCTGGCGGAGCATAACAATTAATTTTCCCGGATCTAAAAACAGCCCCTGCAGGTAATCCCTGGTTCTTTCGAACTTTGGGTACTGCACGGGCTGCTTTTTTATTTTTCTCTTATCTTTTCCAGAATTTCTCCTTCTCTTCTGTGACAGGTGAATAACAGCACCTGTTTCCCGCTGTCGTTCAGCCAGCAAAGCGTCTGCTCTAAACGTTCCTCATCATACATGGCAAAGGCTTCATCCAGAATAACGGGAAACGGCTCATCTCTGCTGAGAAGCTCCCCGGCCGCCATACGCAGAGCAAAGTAGATCTGTTCCATCGTTCCCCTGCTCACCTGCCGGATCTCCAGAAGCTTCTCCGGTGTATGGATCCGTACGTTCAGCTGATCATCCAGAAAGACGCTGGTATACCGTCCCTGCGTGATCTCACTCAGAATGGACGATACGCGCCGGTTCAGCCGGCCGCTGTACTGCTGATACACCTGTTTCGATACATCTCTGATCGTAGATGCCGCCAGCTTCAACGCCTCTGCTTCCAGATCCAGTGCATCGGGCAGTTCTCTTTTTTCAGAGATCTCACTTAAACTATCCCGGAGGTTTTCCTGTATCGTTTCCTTTTCTTTTCGGGCATTGCGTACATACTCAAAATGCCCCTTTTCCTTCGCAAGTCTTCCGTGAAGCTGAAGACAGCGTTCCCTGCCTGCCTCTTTTTCCGGATATTCTTCATCCGGGTCCTCCAGCTCCTCCTCATCTTCTTCCGGATACTGTTTTTCCGGATCCTCTTCATCTTCTTCCGGATCCTCTTCTTCCGGATCTTCTTCATCTTCTTCTGAATACTCTTCATCCGGATCCTCTTCTTCCCATTGTTCTGCCCTTTTTCTTTGCAGACACCAGAAGAAAAGGATGACCGCCAGGACAGCAAGGCCTGCGCTGATCAGCTTCATCCGGAATGAGGATGATAAAAGGCTTATCAGAAAGGCTGTGATTCCCATACCTGCCCACAAAAGCGTACCTCCGCTTCCGGATCGCTGTGTATCTTCATCTCTGTCTTCCGGCTCCTGATCTTCTTTCTGTTTTTCCTGCTCCAGATCCTTTTTCAGCCGGTTGATTCTGTCCAGACATGCCTCTTCCTCTGTCTGCAGCCTGCGCAGCTCCTGCTCCACATAGGCAAGCTTCGCCTGCAATTCCCGCTCCACATCTTCCGATGCTCCCAGACGCTCCTTTTTCGCTGCTTCGATCCGGCGCCTCCTGGTTTCCAGTACCTGAATGGCCCTCTGCACATCGATCCCGGCATCGCCGGCACTCTGCGTATTACTTATGTAGTTACGGATCTCGCCGGCAAGTGCTTCCCCTGCCGCTCCTCCCTTCTGCCCGATATAAAACGTATTGAGAAACGCTGTCTCACTGAGCCCCTCCAGCAATACATCAAGGTCTCCATTTTCAACCGAAAGCTCCTCTCCGTCGGTCTCACAGATCAGGGATGCCTTCTTCTCCCTTTTATGGAAGCTGCGTTCCAGCCGGAAGATCTTTCCCCCGCTTTCAAACCGCATCACTCCGGCAAAATAGCCGGGATTCTCCCAGGGCTCACGAAGGCTGTATTCATCATATTTCGCCGCACGCCCCCTCGCTTTTTCCATACCAAAGAGCATCGCCCGGATAAAGGAGTGAATGGTAGACTTTCCGGCTTCATTTTTTCCGTACAGGATATTGATCCCGTCGTGGAAACGGATCATTTTATTTGAAAACTTTCCAAAATTCTTGATTTGAAGCTCCAGAATTCTCATGATTCCTTCACCTCCAGCATCGCCTGTACCCCGTAGATCAGGGCCTTTCTCTGCACCTCGCTCATATCGGACCGATAAAGGGCTTCTATAAATGCACCGATCACATCCTCCCGATGCCTGTTCCTCAGCTCTTCGAAGTCATAGGCGGGCTCTGTATCATCGATCACTTCGATGATGTTTCCGAGGCTGTAATACCTCTCCCGCTGAAACACAATATCCGGGTCACGAAAGCCCGTCAGATGGATCCGGTAGATATGCTGTTTTCCGGTCTCCCGGATCCGCTGTACGATCTGCTCCTCCACGGAGAAGTCCGTCTGTTCTTCGTCCACCGCAATCTCCAGCATCCGGTAATCCCGCACTGCCCAGGGTACAAACGAGAGAGTCAGTCTCCCTCTTTCATATTCACCTGAAAGATAGCCGTGGGGCCCGCAGTCATTTTTATCCAGCGGCTCCAGCGCCCCGGCGTATGCCATCTGATCCCGCACCAGAATCTGCGGCTTGTGGATATGCCCCAGTGCAATGTAATCAAAGCCCGCTTCCAGCAGCTTCTTTCTGTCGATCGGAATATGCTTTTCATCTCCCCCGTGTGCCAGGAGAATGGAAAACATATCATCCCCTTCCGGATACAGCCCGTCATAGAGAGGTTCCCTGATCTCCCGTGTGTGATAGCTCAGACCATACACGGCAGTCTTCAGCTTCGGAAATACCACCTTCTGGCAGGAAGCACTTCCCAGGAAAAAAACATTTTCACACCACCGGAAACCCTCATAGAAGGAACCATGCCTGAGATAATCATGATTTCCTGCTATGATGACCACCTGCGTGTGCGGCAGCGTGGAAAAGAGATAATTCACCTCTTTCAGCTCCCTTAGCAGCGGCTGCCTGTGAAACAGATCCCCCGCGATCAGAAGCAGATCCGTCTCCTCCTCCCGGGCCTTCCCGATCAGTCTGCGAAAGCTGGTCCAGATCTCCTCTTTTCTCCTGGCTCCCCACGGAAACCCCGCATCCGGAGCAGCGCCCAGATGCACATCCGCTATATGAAAAAAATGCATAAACTCCCCTTTCACAATCAGGACCAGGTCCCATTGGAGGCTTTCCGCTATCCAATGAAATCTGGTCCCTGCTTTTCATTTTACTACTGTTTTAAATCGCTCTGCACACTTTCGTAACTGTCAGAGTCCATTCGCAAACCCACCTCTGCGAGGCTTTCCTTTTGCTCATGTATGGCTCTTTACACACTTTCCAGTGCCTGTGCGAGGTCTTCTATGATATCATTGACATTTTCAATTCCGATGGAAAGACGGATCATTCCCGGAGAAACACCTGCCTCTGCCAGCTGCTGGTCATTCATCTGCCTGTGGGTATGGCTTGCAGGATGAAGTACGCTTGTACGTGCATCTGCCACATGCGTCACGATAGCCGCCATCTTCAGGCTGTCCATAAAGCGAACGGCTCCCTCTCTTCCTCCTGCCACTTCAAAGGAAATGACACCACAGGTTCCATTTGGCATATATTTCTTTGCAAGCTCGTGATATTTATCACCTGGAAGCCCTGCATAATTCACAGACGTTACCTTCTCATGGGCATTCAAAAACTCTGCCACCTTCTGAGCATTATAGCAATGGCGCTCCACACGAAGAGGCAGTGTTTCCAGTCCCACATTCAGCAGGAAGCAGTTCTGGGGGGAAGGTATCGAACCAAGATCCCTCATCAGCTGTACCGTTGCCTTCGTAATATAAGCCGCCTTACCAAAACGCTCCGTATAAACCACACCATGATAGGAATCATCCGGCTGCGTCAGGCCATGATACTTGTCACCGTATGCGTTCCAGTCGAAGTTTCCGCTGTCAACGATGGCACCGCCCACCTGCATCGCATGTCCGTCCATGTATTTTGTGGTGGAATGGGTCACGATATCGGCCCCCCATTCAAAGGGACGGCAGTTCACCGGTGTAGCAAAGGTATTGTCCACGATCAGCGGCACCTCATGGTCATGTGCCAGCTTCGCAAACTTCTCAATATCAAGAACCACCAGCGCCGGATTTGCGATCGTCTCGGCAAATACCAGCTTTGTGTTCGGACGGAATGCTTTTGCGATCTCCTCTGCCGGAGCGTCCACATCCACAAAGGTACATTCAATTCCCAGCTTCTTCATGGTAACACCGAAGAGATTAAAGGTTCCTCCATAAACCGTAGCGCCGCATACGATATGATCTCCTGCCTCGCAGATATTAAAGGCCGCATAGAAATTTGCCGCCTGTCCGGAAGAGGTCAGCATTGCTGCCACGCCACCCTCCAGGTCGGCAATCTTTGCTGCCACCGCATCATTTGTAGGATTCTGCAGTCTGGTATAGAAATATCCGCTCTCCTCCAGATCGAACAGTTTTCCCATTTCATCAGTCGTATCGTATTTGAACGTGGTACTCTGATAAATGGGAAGCACCCTTGGCTCGCCCTTTTTCGGCTTCCAGCCGGACTGAATACATTTTGTTTCTATTCTGTAATCGCTCATATCATTCTCTCCTCTTTTTTCTATCATTCAAACAGGACAGTGCTGAAATATCTCTCCCCGGTATCCGGAAGTATCGTCACCACTGTTTTTCCCGGTCCCAGCTTCTTCGCCAGCTTCAATGCTGCCGCCACATTCGATCCGCTGGAGATTCCGCAGAGAAGTCCTTCTTCTCTTGCCAGTCTTCTCGATACCTCCAGGGCCTCCTCGTCCGTGATTACACAGATATCCTCATAAATGTCCATATTCAGATTGTCTGGAATCAGACCGTCACCGATGCCCATCTGCAGATGCGTACCGATGCTTCCACCGGACAGAATCGCCGCATGCTCCGGTTCCACTGCCCAGATCGTAATATCCGGATACTGGTTCTTCAGCACCTCTCCAATACCTGACAATGTTCCACCCGTTCCCACGCCGGAACAGAACCCGTGAACCGGTCCTTCGATCTGCTCCAGAATCTCCACTGCCGTATGATACTTATGTACCAGCGGGTTGTTGGGATTGGAAAACTGCTGAGGTACAAAGACTCTCGGATCTTCCTTCTCCATGCGAAGAGCCGTTGCCAAACATTCATCAATACATTTTCCGATATCTCCATCATCATGGATCAGCACCACCTCGGCGCCATACTGCTGTACCAGCTTTCTACGCTCCTCACTGACGGAATCCGGCATGATGATCTTCACCGTATATCCCTTTACCGCACCTACCAGTGCAATACCGATCCCCTGATTTCCGCTGGTCGGCTCTACGATGATGGAATCCTCCCGGATCAGCCCTGCCTTCTCCGCCTCACGGAGCATATTGTATGCTGTTCTGGTCTTTATGGAACCGCCGATATTGACCCCCTCATATTTGACCAGAATCTCTGCGGAGTCCTCATCCACCATCCGGTTCAGGCGGATCATCGGCGTATGGCCGATTGCCTCCAGTACATTATTATAAATCACTTTATTTTCCTCCAGAATCGTACTTGACAGCAGATCTGCTGCCGTCTCTGCTCTATTATAATACGGCTCTGTAAAAAATTAAAGCTTTTTATGAGTCGAGGGGGGCAAATGGGAAGGGGCAAATGGTTTTGACCCCAACATCATTTACTCTATTAGGCAGAATGATTTTGTTTCAGATATTTCAGAAATGCATGGCATCCTTCCACAATATCTTCATAGGTAAGATCAAAATTTCCGGTATACCAGGGATCCGCAATATCCCGTGGATTCTCTGAAAAATCCAGAAGCCTCCATACTTTTTTCTCTCTGTCATCTCCAAGAATACGCATCATATTCCGGATGTTCCATGTATCCATTCCGATCAGATAATCGTATTTGCTATAATCCGACCGCCTCAGCTGCACCGCCCGGTGATCCCCGCAGGGGATCCCCTGCTCCTTTAACTTTCTCCTCGTGCCGTAATGGACTCCGTTTCCGATCTCTTCCGTGCTGGTGGCGGCGGAATCAATGTAAAAATCGGTTTCACGACCTGATTTCTTGATCATATCTTTTAAAACATATTCTGCCATGGGGCTGCGGCAGATGTTGCCGTGGCAAACGAAAAGTATTTTAATCATGTGTTTCAACCTCCATATTTTGCTCGATTTTGCCAAGAAATGCCGTATTTCCAAGGGTTTGAGCATTTTCATGTTTCCATGCTCTATTGGTGTATCTTAGCAAGATTTTGCATATCTTTTCCTTTGAGTGTGGGAAAAGTGTGGGAAATTCAACCGGTTTTCCCACAGTTAGTCTGCCATGGATGAAATCCCTTAAAAATGCCTAAAACACTAGGCATTGACTAACTTCAGTTTCTTTAATTCTTCCTTCGCATCTTCAAATCTTACGTGAGTATATGTGTTAAGAGTAACACTGATATCCGCATGTCCCATCAGATACTGTAATGACTTTGGATTAATTCCTGTCTTTGCCATGTTGCTGCAGTAAGTATGACGACATACATGTGGATGTGTCAAGTATAGGACAAAAAAAATTTTATTTTTTTCTGCCGGAGACTATCTGACGCTCCCATCAGGTAGTCCCAGCACTTTTATTATCTTCTGATAAATCATTCTTATCCTGCTCAAGTTACCTCTGTTCCGAAAAAATATCGTCAAAATTCCATTCGATTTCAATTTCATCTTGACTATGAACACGGATCACCTTGATAATCTCACGCAGCTTCTCTGTATCGAACTTCTGAATTCCCAAGAAATCTTTTAGTTTTATTTTATCAGAAAGTTCATTTTGTTCAAGAAGCTTTTTACTATTCTCCGCATCTTCTATCTTTCGTTTTATTTCATCCAGCTGCACACTTATCTTTCTAGCTCTCTGCTTATACGAATCACGATCTATACGACCATCTTTGTAATCATCATAGAGTTTCATCTTTTCCGAGGTCAACTGTCGGCTCTGTTTTTGCAATTCTGCGGTATTGATCTCTTTGTAGTCGCATTGCCTGTTGGAAGATACTTTCTTTTCTTTTTCCAACATTGACGCTGCATACTGATGAACAAGCCCAAGGATCTCAATCTTTTCAGCTTCTGCAATCTGTGGTTCTTCATCAATATTTACTTTTCCAGCAATAAGAATATCGCTGTATTCTTCACTTATTTTTTCATAAGCCGCTCCAATTCTACGGCAATAACCACACCAAGGTGCCCAGAAATCAACCAAAACCGGTTTTTCTTTATGAATTAATTGTCCAAACTTTTCTTTATTTATATTTATTGATGTCATATTTTTCAACTCCTTCTCCTGTTTGAACTTAATATATCGCATAAAAGATCTTGCTTCTGTGATGATATCACAGAAAAGATAATTTACTTTATTACACTTCTTTTTATTTCTATTTATGGCATATGCCAGTTATATAATTGACGCATCTAAAAAAAGCAAGTATACTATGTTCGTAAAGGAGATAACGGTTATGAACTTCGAAAATTATTTTCCACTATGGAATGACTTAAATACAGCACAGAAAAAACTAATTTCAGACAATTTGATTACACGGGATGTAAAAAAAGGAACGATCATTCACAA
>OLOS01000541.1_pt1 | contig 39026 bp, 40 predicted proteins | sample 1672631 | NCBI WGS metagenome assembly OLOS01 (sample SAMEA3136707, study PRJEB25190) | human gut metagenome | biome: human gut; feature: human-associated habitat; material: faeces | place: Austria | collected 2013 | reverse complement strand
GAATCTTGGAGGGTTGAATCTGCTGAGTGTTATCTGAAATTTGAATCATATAGGTAACTCCTTTCTACTCTGATTCTTCCGTTCCCTTAATTTGAGAACAGTCATCAATATTCCAAATGCCAAGGAAAGCACCGCTGCAAATACGATACGATATTCTTGCGGAAGGAGAAATCCCACGGTATTGACGGGGATCCAAAAGAGAGGAATCGTTTTAAACAGAGTAAAATCGATCAATTCTCCCCAATCTACAGAGTCCACCGCTTGGCGTGGAGTGATATGCTGTCCCGCCAAAAAGCGGATTTCAGCATAATTTCCACATACTCGCATCAGAGCGGAATGAATAGGAGCAAAAAACAGATTATTGGTCAAGCTGGTAAAAAAGGCCTGTGCCAGAGCATTTCCATATCCCGGAAGAAGACCTGCTGCCATGGCTTGCCGGGTACCTTGACTGAACACGGTAAAGGCCAGCGTGACAAGGACGCCTCCTATTCCCCAACTCAGGCTTTTGAACCAAGTCGCCCGGTTGATCTGCCAAGTTCCCTCCAACAGACGTCCGGAGAGCAACTCACCCGCCGTAGCATAGACAGCGAATTGCGCAAAACCTGCCAGATAAGGATACGCTGTATTGACCTTGGCAAAGCCTCCTGTGACGCAAAAGAGTACCGTAAACACAGCCAACAACCCATAAGCAGCTGCCCACCAAATATCGCTTCGTTTCATATGCATCCCCCAACTTTTGTACCCCAAATATAGCAAAATGGAACCGGCGTTAAAATTCAGCGCCAGTTCCATTTTATGTAGTCTGTATATTATTTGGACAAGCCTTCTGTGTCCCGATGTAAGACCAACGAATCTTTATATACTACCAAAGGATAATGCAGTTTAGCCAATGCAGGCGGTACATTTTTCCCGAGTTTTATTTATAGCGCATCAAAATCGATCTTGTTGGTTGATACAGGAAGACTCTGGATCATCTGTATCCGGTTACGCACATTCATTTTGGTATATATGCTGTGGAAATGTTTTTTTACCGTATGGATACTGATATTCATTTTTTGAGCGATATCTTCATTGGACAGCCCGTGTACGGCCAAATCTAACATTTCCCCTTCTCGACTGGTCAAGCCGTACTGGCTGCACAACTTTTCATGATATCCTTTTGCGTAAAAATAGCGGGTGTCTCCCTTTTTTGCTTCATATACTAAACGGTATGCAAAGTGCTTGTGCAACTGCTCCAATACAAACATATCCCGTTCGCTAAACGGAGGCTTATCAGCTTGCCGGTACAATTTCAATAAGCCGACCGGTTCTTCTCGAAAGGAGATGGAAAGGCCGACGGAATATGCCAAGCGATTGGGCAGATAGAAGTTCTGGTAGATTCCGCTGCTATTCACCTGTTCATCCGAAGATGCCATAGATTCCCGAAAAGCACCGCCTTCACAGGTATACAGCGCCCAGCGAAAAGCATCTGAATTCAGGCTTTCCTGCATCCAGACATCGACAGCCTGCTGAGGCAGATGAAAAGCCGCTGGGGCCTGAAACTGATAGGATCCATTCTCCGCAGTAGAGATTCGGGCAAAAATTGCGCTATCATACGAAATCAAAAAAGGAAGCCATCGGTTCAGAATTTCATGCTGCATTTCCTCTACTGTATAGATAAATGAAATATTGTATGCGATCTCATTGAGGCGTATCCATTCGTTTTCATTTAAAAATGCCATATCAATATCTCCCTTAACATTTGTATCCAGCCATAAGCAAAGCTCAAAAAGATAACAGTATCAATGAATTCCGACCACAATCGCAATTAAAGCGTTCCCATCGTAGAAAGCATTCTAACTCGGTCACGGGTGTAGATGCTCGAAATGCAGATGTGCCACATTATCTCTGACATAACATTCTCCCCACCCTTTCTTTGTCCAATCAGGTCTTGGCGTTCACATAAATACACCCGATCTTATCGATAAGCTTCTCGCGTTATGCTGCCATTATTATATCAGGCAGAAGGCTGAAAAGCAATTCCAAACAGAAAGCTGAAAAGCAAAGTAATAGGGCTGCATCTCCACGATCACGATGTCGGGACATTAAAATTCTCAATTTTGAAACCATTCTTGACAGCAGGCATTTTCTTCACCTTTTCAGAGACGAACGAAGCATAAACTTCCGTACGCAATCTACCTCTGCGCGGGCGGTATCATCGCGTTTTCGCCGCTGCTCATCCGCCTGCTTGCAGCGGAGAACTATCGTGTGATTGTATCCATACCGCCGATAAGATTTCAAATTTCATATTGCTGAGTGCTCCTTGTATCTCTTTTACTATGTCCTTTGCAGTTGTGAAATAGATGTTTTTTACAAGTGTAGGGTCATCATACAACTGCCTTCTTACTAGTGTAGCTGCGATTCCAGAAGTGGCGAAGCCATATATCTGATTGTCTATTATGTGTTGCCTTCTCTTCTGTTCTTCTGGAAATGCCTGTACCATTAGTTGGCTTTCCATTAGCCGTTTGTAAATCTCTGCAAGAAATCTACCACTCTTGACTGCTGGGTCAAAAACTTTGCCTCTTTGTTAAATACACTAGCAGGGAGTAAATCAACCATGTCTTTTACTATGTTTTGTGGCGTGATAACTTCCGAGTTGGAATATTTTGAAATGCCTGTTATGCCTTGGAACCTGTCAAATAAATCTTCCATAGGAACAACATCCTCAAAATCTCATTTTCTTCTGAATATCAGTAAGCTTGGTTTTAAGACAGCAGGCAAAGGAAAGAGGATATCCTAAAAATTAGGTATCCTCTCGGGAATTAGGTATCTGGGGCACGCTTTTGGTGAAATCGACGGAGTTTTTGCCATCAACACAAAAGGTAAAAGGGACGCCGCGCTTTCCTCATTGACAATTCGACGGGGAATGCTATAATCTGCTATGTCTGAAAAAATGTAAAATTGTATCGCAGAGGTGCCGCCGCGAGGCGGAGAATAGAGAATCCGGTGCGAATCCGGAACGATGCAGTCACTGTGTACGGGAACGGCCTGCGTAGCCACTGGGAAACTGGGAAGGGCAGCGCCGCGATGAACGAAGTCAGGAGACCTGCCTCTGTGGGGAATCTCGAGCCCGCTGCACACAGGCTGATATTTCTGCGAGTTTACCCGCGGCGCGATTTTTTCGCGGCGCGGTGTTGCTGGTTGGAATCGTGAGAGCGGCTGTGGGTCACCATGGCCGCTTTTATATTTCTTTCAGAACGATTTTTGAAGAAGAAGGTAAAGAGAAACATGAAAAAAGCACTTGCAATCCTGCTCACAGCCGTGATGCTGCTGGGCGTGCTGACCGCCTGCGGCAGCAAGAAGGACGACGCTGCCGACGACACGCAGAACACGGAGGACGCCGACAAGGCCGCAGCCGACAATGTCGCCGCGCTCATTGACGCGATCTATGTTCAGGAGCGCACCGATGAGACCGACGCGCAGTGCGAGGCCGCCAAGGCTGCCTGGGACGCGCTGACCGACGAGCAGAAGGCCATGGTCGAGGGTGAGGAAGCGAGCCCCGAGTATTTCGGCCTTGACACGGGCGATGCGTCCAAGGACGATCCCCGCAACCAGGATGACATCGGCGAGAACGAGCTTCTGGTCGTTTCCTTCGGCACGTCCTACAACGACAGCCGCGTGAACGACATCAAGAGCATTGAGGACGCCCTGCAGGAGGCCTATCCCGACTGGTCCGTCCGCCGCGCCTTCACGGCTCAGATCATCATCAACCACATTCAGGCCCGCGACGGCGAGAAGATCGACAACATGACCCAAGCGCTCGACCGCGCTGTGGCCAACGGCGTCAAGAACCTCGTCGTGCAGCCGACGCACCTGATGCACGGCGCGGAGTATGACGAAATGTGTGCTACCATCGACGAGTACCGCGACCGGTTCGAATCTGTCTCCATCGCAGAGCCCCTGCTCGGCGAGGTCGGCAGCGACGCGACCGTCATCAACGCCGACAAGGAAGTTGTCGCCAAGGCCATCACCGCCGCCGCGGTCGAGGCAAGCGGCTTTGACTCTCTCGAGGCTGCCAAGGAAGCTGGCACCGCGTTCGTCTTCATGGGCCACGGCACCGCACACGTCGCCAAGGTCAGCTACAGCCAGATGAGCGCTCAGATGCAGAACCTTGGCTATGAGAACGTCTTCATCGGCACGGTCGAGGGCGAGCCGGAGGAGACCTCCTGCGAGTCCGTCATCGAGGCCGTCAAGGCCGCGGGCTACACCAACGTCATCCTGCGCCCGCTGATGGTCGTTGCGGGTGACCACGCCAACAACGACATGGCCGGCAGCGACGACGATTCCTGGAAGACCATGTTCGAGGCTGCCGACTTCACCGTCGACTGCCAGATCGCGGGCCTCGGCGAGATTGCCGACATCCAGGCGCTGTACATCGCCCACACCCAGGCCGCCATTGACGCCCTGAACGCATAAAAAGGATCAAAAAGGGGCTCCGAAGCGATTGTGCACCGCTTCGGGGCCTTTTCCAGATGGAGGTACTTCCCAATGAAAAGAACACTGACACTGATACTGACCGTGCTGATGCTCTGCACGCTGCTTTTCGGCTGCGGGCAGAAGAGCGTGGACGGCGATCCGCAGGACACGAACACCGAGCCCGCGCTTGCCGACGGCGTTTACACCGCGGATTTCAGCACCGACAGCAGTATGTTCCACGTGAACGAGGCATGCGAGGGCAAGGGTACGCTGACGGTCGAAAACGGCCAGATGACGATCCACATCAGCCTGCCGTCCAAGAGCATTCTGAACCTCTTCTGCGGCACGGCGGAGGACGCGCGGAAGGACGGCGCGGCGCTCTTGCAGCCCACGACCGACACCGTCACCTATTCCGACGGCCTGAGCGAGGAGGTCAATGGCTTTGATATCCCCGTGCCCGCGCTGGACGAGGAGTTCGACATCGCCATCATCGGCACGAAGGGCAAGTGGTACGACCACAAGGTCTCCGTGACGAACGCCGTTTTGAAGGAAGACGACGCCGCCGCGCCCGCCGAGACGCTGGCCGACGGCACCTACACGATCGCCGTGACGCTCGAGGGCGGCAGCGGCAAGGCGAACATCCAGTCGCCCTGTACGCTGACGGTCGCGGACGGCAAAATGACCGCCACCATCGTCTGGAGCAGCAGCCACTATGACTATATGCTCGTGGACGGCGAGCGCTGCGATGTGCTCTCGACCGAAAACGGCTCGACGTTTGAGATTCCTGTCGCCGCGCTGGATACGCCGCTTGCCGTGGTCGGCGACACCACTGCCATGAGCACGCCGCACGAGATCGACTACACGCTGACGTTCGACGCCTCAAGCGCCGAGGTGAACAGATGAGACGCCTGCCGCGCGCGCTTCTCACGCTGCTGGCCGTGCTGATGCTCTGCGCCTGCGGCGACAAAGCGCAGGACGGTTCGAACGGCGAAGACGCGGCGGTCGCGTGGGATGCTCTGTCGTTTGACAAGACCATGCCGCTTGACTACGCCGCGCAGTTTTCCGTTTCCTACGCGGGTGACGAGTACAAGCGCATCACCATCGGGCAGGATCAGGAATTCCTGCTCGTGGCGGAGGGAGCGGCCGTGCCCAGCGGCGTGCCGGAGGGCGTGACAGTTTTGCAGCAGCCGCTCGATGAAATTTATCTGGTCGCCAGCGCGGCGATGGACAGCTTTGCCCAGCTGGACGCGGTCGACAGCATCCGCTTCAGTGGACGCAAGGAGTCGGACTGGTATATCGAGCAGGCGAAGGAGGCCATGAGCGCGGGTGACATGCTTTACGCGGGCAAATACTCCGAGCCTGATTACGAGCTTATCTTGTCGCAGGGCTGCGATCTGGTGCTTGAAAACACGATGATCTACCACTCGCCCGAGGTCATCGAGCAGTTTGAAACGCTGGGCATCCCCGTGCTCGTGGAAATGTCCAGCTACGAGAGCGAGCCGTTTGGCCGCATGGAGTGGATCAAGCTCTACGGTGCGCTCATCGGCAAGGAGAATGAGGCCGCGGCGCTGTTTGAGGAGAAAATGGACAGCGTTTCAGGCATTCTGGGCGCTGCGCCCACGGGAAAGACCGTCACATTCTTCTATGTGACGAGCAGCGGCGCGGTCAATGTGCGAAAGTCGACGGATTACGTCGCTAAATCCATCGCCATGGCGGGCGGGGAGTACGTCTCCTTTGACAACACGGAAGAGGAGAACGCCCAGTCCACCGTCACCATCCAGATGGAGGCATTTTACAGCGGCGCGCACGACGCGGATGTGCTCATCTATAACAGCATCATCGACGGCGGGCTTACGACGATCGACGAGCTTTTAGCGCTCGAACCGCTGCTCGGCGACTTTAAGGCCGTGCAGGACGGAAACGTCTGGTGCCTGACGAAGGACTTTTATCAGGAATCGCTCGAATTGAGCGACCTCGTCGTGGATCTCCACACCGTTTTGAGCGGGGCGGATACGCCGCTCCGGTTTTTGACAAAGCTGCAATAATTTTTGACTGGAAAGTTGAAACAGACAGGAGGGACGGGCATGGAGCAGAAGCGGAAAACACGGACGTGGTGCGGCTTTTTGCTGCTGCTCGTCCTTTTGGCTGTTTTTTTGATCTGGAATTTATTCGCGGGCAGCGTGCAGCTCTCCGCGTCTCAGATAGGACAAATTCTGCTCGGCGGCGGGGATGACCTGACGCAAAAGCAGATCATTATGCAAATTAGATTGCCGCGCATGGCGTCGGCGCTCATTTTAGGCGGTGCGCTGTCCGTGTCGGGGTATCTTCTGCAAACGTTTTTCCACAATCCCATCGCGGGGCCGTTCGTGCTGGGCATTTCGTCGGGCGCGAAGCTCGCGGTGTCGATCGCGATGATCGTTTTCCTCAGCCGCGGCGTCAGATCCTCGTCAGCGCTGCTGATCAGCGCGGCGTTCATCGGCGCGATGCTCTCGATGGGCCTCATCCTGCTCATTTCGCAGCGGGTCAATCAGATGAGCCTTCTCGTCGTCTGCGGCGTGATGATCGGCTACATCTGCTCAGCGCTGACGGATTTTCTCGTCACGTTCGCGGACGATTCAAACATCGTGAACCTGCACAACTGGTCGAACGGCTCGTTTTCCGGCATGAAGTGGGAAAACGTGACGACGATGGCGTGGGCCTGCGGGACCGCGCTGATTTTGACATTTTTTCTCTCCAAGCCCATCCGCGCCTATCAGCTCGGCGAGGTCTACGCGCGCAACATGGGCGTGCCGATTAAAGCGTTCCGCGCGGCGCTCATCCTGCTCTCCAGCGTGTTATCTGCCTGCGTGACGGCCTTCGCCGGCCCCATCTCGTTTGTCGGCATCGCGCTGCCGCACCTGATGAAGGCGCTTTTCAAGACGGCGGAGCCGCTTTTGCTGATCCCGGCGAGCTTCCTCGGCGGGGGCATCTTCTGCCTTGCGTGTGATCTCATCGCGCGCACGGCCTTTGCGCCCACGGAAGTCAGCATCAGCTCGGTCACGGCGGTGTTCGGCGCGCCGGTCGTCATCTACATGATGGTGCGCAGAAAGGCGGGGCGGGAATGAGCGGCTATTTGGAGACAAAGAATTTATCCGTCGGCTACCACGGCAAGCCCCTCATCAAGGATGTGTCCCTCTGCGTGCAGAGGGGAAAGATCGTTACGCTGATCGGGCCGAACGGCTCGGGCAAGTCGACGATCCTGAAAACCGTCATCGGTCAGCTGCCGGAGCTTTCCGGCACAGTGTATCTGGATGGCGAGACGATGCGCTCGCGCAGCCGCAACGACGTCGCGCGGCGCATGGCGATCTTGATGACCGCGCGCGTGGAGCCAGAGCTCATGACCTGCCGCGATGTGGTCAGCTCGGGCCGTTATCCCTACACGGGAAGGCTCGGCGTCCTGCGGGACGAAGATAAGAAGATCGTCGAGCAGTCGCTTTCTCAGGCGGACGCGCTCGCGTTCGCCGACGCGCCGTTTTCCGCCGTCAGCGACGGCCAGCGGCAGCGCATTCTGCTCGCAAGGGCCCTGTGCCAGCAGCCGCAGCTTATCGTGCTCGACGAGCCGACGAGCTTTTTGGACATCCGCTACAAACTGGAACTGCTCTCCGTCCTCAAGCGCATGGTGCGCGAAAACGACCTCGCCGTGCTGCTCTCGCTCCACGAGCTCGATCTGGCGCGGCGCATTTCGGACACAGTCATCTGCGTCGCGGGTGACCGCATCGACCGCATCGGCACGCCGGAGGAGATCTTCACGAGCGACTACATCGCGCAGCTCTATCACTTGGAGCGCGGGAAGTACGACGAGTGCTTCAGCACATTGGAATTTGTACCGTAGCGCATACAAGTAAAAACGCTTTATAGAGATTGCAGAAGGAGGGGTGACCATGCAGAAGGCAGCGCCGAGATTGCTCATTGCCGGAACGAACAGCGGCTGCGGCAAGACGACGGTGACCTGCGCGATCTTGCAGGCGCTTGTCAACGGCGGCGTTTCTGTCGCCGCGGCGAAGTGCGGTCCCGATTACATTGACCCCATGTTCCACCGCGAGATCATCGGCGCGAAGAGCAGCAATTTGGATCCCTTCTTTTTTGACGACGACACGCTGCGCTTCCTCCTCGCGCAAAACGGCGCAGGGAAGGACGTGACGGTCATCGAGGGCGTGATGGGCTATTACGACGGCATCGGCCTTGATTCCTCGCGCGCGAGCACCTTTGAGGTCGCGCAGCGGACGGAAAGTCCCGTCGTGCTCGTGCTGAACGCGAAGGGCGCGGGATTGTCAGTGCTGGCCGTGCTCGACGGTTTTCTGCACTTTGCGCCGGAAAACCGCATCCGCGGCGTCATTCTGAACGGCTGCACGGCGATGAGCTATCCGACGCTTGCGCGGGCGATCGAAGAACGCTTCGGCGTGCGCGCCTGCGGCTTTCTGCCGCAAATGCTCGACTGCTCGCTCGAGAGTCGTCACCTCGGCCTCATCACCGCGGCAGAGGTGAATGATCTGAAAGAAAAGATGCAGCGTCTCGCCGCCAAGGCGCGGGAGACGATCGATTTGAACGCGCTGCTGCAAATCGCGAAGAGCGCGCCGCCGCTTACATTCACGCCGCCGGACATTCCGGTGGCGGGCGAGCATGTGCGCATCGGCGTCGCGCGCGACAGGGCATTTTGCTTTTACTATGAAGACAGCCTGGAACTCCTGCGCCGCTTAGGGGCGGAGCTTGTGCTGTTCAGTCCGCTGTCAGATGAACGCTTACCGGAAGACCTGCACGGCCTGTACCTCGGCGGCGGCTATCCCGAGCTCTACGCGGAGCGGTTGGAGGCAAACGCCGCCATACGCGCTTCTATCCGCGCGGCGGTGGAAAGGGGACTGCCCTGCGTCGCCGAGTGCGGCGGCTTTATGTACCTGACGCAGTCCATCGCGGGACATGCGATGGCGGGCGTTTTATCGGGCAGCTGCTTCGACGCGGGGAAGCTGACGCGCTTTGGCTACGCGACATTGACGGCGCAGCGGGATTCGATGCTGTTTGCCGCGGACGAGCAGATCCCCGCGCACGAGTTCCACCGCTGGGATGCGGAAAATCCGGGCGAGGACTTCCTTGCGGAAAAGCCGAGCGGAAGAAGCTGGCGCTGTGCGTATGCGGGCGAAACGCTCTACGCGGGCTATCCGCATTTCCACTTTTACGCAAACCTGAGCGCCGCGGTGCGCTTTGTTGAAGCCTGCCGAAAGGAGAAACACCGCTATGAGTGAGCCGATGAAGCCGATGGAAATTGAACAGCGCAGCTTCGAGATCATCACGGAGCTGCTGAGGGACCGCGTGCTCGACCCCGAAAACGAGCTTGTCATCAAGCGCGTCATCCACACGACGGCGGACTTTGACTATGCCGACAATCTGACGTTTTCCGACCACGCGGTGCAAAAGGGTATCGCCGCGCTGAAAAGCGGCTGCGACATTGTCACCGACACGCAGATGGCGAAAGCTGGCATCAACAAGACGATCCTCGCAAGCCTCGGCGGCGAGTTGCACTGCTTCATGTCCGACCCCGATGTCGCGCAGGAGGCGAAATCTCGCGGCGTGACGCGGGCGTTCGTCTCGATGGAAAAGGCGGCGGCGCTTGAAAAGCCCTGCATCTTCGCCATCGGCAACGCACCGACGGCGCTGCTGTCGTTAGAGCAGCTGATGGAAGAGGAAAAAGCCACCCCCGCGCTCATCATCGGTGTGCCGGTGGGCTTTGTGAATGTGGAGATAAGCAAGGAGCGCATCATCGAAAAGGCGCGCGCGCCGTACATCGTCGCGCGTGGACGCAAGGGCGGCAGCAACGTGGCCGCGGCCATCTGCAATGCCCTGCTCTATCAGATCAAGCGGTAAGATGATGGAAGAATATCTCATAAAGGACGGTAAGCGCCTGCGTCTCGGCTACACAACCGGCTCGTGCGCCGCCGCGGCGGCCAAGGCTGCGGCGTGGATGCTGCTGACGGGCAGGAAGAAAGAGACGATCCGCCTGCAAACGCCGAAAGGCATCGAGCTCAATTTAGACGTGCTGGACATTCAGCGGTCCGCGGACGAGGTGCGCTGCGCCATCCGAAAGGACAGCGGCGACGACCCCGACGTGACGCGCGGCACGCTCATTTTTGCCGCGGTGAGAAAATCGGCCACGTCCGGCGTGACCATCGACGGCGGCGAGGGCGTCGGCCGCGTGACGAAGCCGGGACTTGACCAGCCCGTGGGCGCGGCGGCTATCAACTCCGTGCCGCGAAAAATGATCGAAGAGAATGTGCGCGAGGTCTGCATGCTCGTCGGATACGACGGCGGCATTGACGTGACAATCTCCGCGCCGGGGGGCGAGGCGCTCGCAAAAAAGACCTTCAACCCGCGCCTCGGCATTGAGGGCGGCATCTCCATTCTGGGCACGACCGGCATCGTCGAGCCGATGAGCGAGCAGGCATTGCTCGACACCATCCGCGTGGAGCTGCGGCAGCGGCGCGAGAACGGCGCGGACTACATCCTCCTTGCGCCCGGCAACTACGGCGCAGACTACATCCGCGATTTTATCGGGCTTGACCCGAAGACGGCGGTGCTGACGTCAAACTTCATCGGCGACAGTCTGGAATTCTGCAAGGAATTCGGTTTTCACGGCGCGCTGCTCATCGGGCACATTGGTAAGTTCGTCAAGCTCGCGGGCGGCATGTGGAACACGCACTCGAAATTCGGCGACTGCCGCATGGAGATCATCGCCTCGCACAGCGCGGCGCTGGGCCTGCGCGCAGAATGCACGGAGGAAATTCTGCACTGCGCCACCTGCGACGACGCGCTGCGCATCCTGGACGAAGAGGGGCTGAAGGATGCCTTCCTCGTGCGTCTGGGACAGCGCATCGGCACGATGCTCGGCTATAAGAGCGGCGAACTCCAGAGCGGCGCAATCTTATTTTCGAAAGAATACGGTTTCCTCTGCGAGACGGAACACGCGGAGGAACTGCTCGAACAGATCAGGGAGGGCTGAACGTGGTACATTTTGTTGGCGCCGGAAGCGGTGCGCCTGATCTCATCACGCTGCGGGGTGCAAGGCTCCTTGGCGAAGCAGATGTGGTGATCTACGCGGGTTCGCTGGTGAATCCCGAGCTGCTTACACTCACGAAACCGGGCTGCGAGCTTCACGACAGCGCGAAGCTGACGCTTGAAGAGGTCATCGCCCTCATCGAGCGGGCGGAGCGCGAGGGCAAGACCACCGTGCGATTGCACACGGGCGACCCGAGCATTTACGGCGCGGTGCGCGAGCAGTTCGACGCGCTCACAGAGCGAGGCATCGACTTTGATGTCTGTCCCGGCGTCAGCTCGTTCTGCGGCGCGGCGGCGGCGCTGCGGGCGGAATACACGCTGCCGAACGTGAGCCAGACGGTCATCATCACGCGCGCGGCGGGCCGCACGCCGGTACCCGAGCGTGAGTCCATCCGCAGCTTGGCCGCGCATCAGGCGACGATGGTGCTGTTCTTGAGCACCTCACTCACAGAAAAGCTGCAAGGCGAGCTCCTTGCGGGCGGCTATGGAGAGACAACGCCCGCGGCTGTCGTTTACAAGGCGACATGGCCGGAGGAGAAGATCTTCCGCTGCACGGTGGGCACGCTGCATAAGACAGCGACGGAAAACGGCATGAAAAAGACGGCGTTGATCGTGGTGGGCGGCTGCCTTGGCGGCGAGTATCTGCGCTCGCTGCTCTACCACCCCGACTTTACGACGGAATACCGCAAGGGGAAGGCATGAAGATCGCAATTTTTGCCTACAGCCACGGCGGCTGCGCGGCAGCGCGGCGCGTTCGCGCGGTGCTGGCGGAGGCGGAAACCGTCTGCTACGCGGTACCGCGATTGGAAGAAGCGGGCTTCCTGCCGCTTGCGAAGGACATCTACCGCGAGCGCTTTTCGTCGATGGATGCGCTCATCTTCATCGGCGCGTGCGGCATCGCCGTGCGCGAGATCGCGCCGTATCTTGTGAGCAAAAAGACCGATCCCGCGGTGCTCTGCATCGACGAGAAAATGCAGTTTGTCATTCCGCTGCTCTCCGGTCATATCGGCGGGGCGAACGATCTTGCGCGCCGCCTTGCCGCGGCGCTCGGCGCAGCAGCGGTCATCACGACGGCGACGGATGTGAACGGTAAATTTGCCGCCGATGCCTGGGCGGCGAAAAACGGCTGCGCCATTTCGAGTATGCTGCTTGCGAAAAACGTCGCGGCGGAGATTTTAGAGCACGACGTGCCGCTTGTGAGCGATTTTCCGATCAAGGGTGCATTGCCCGGCGGAATTGTGGAAAAAACGCAGGGCGCGCTGGGAATTGTGATCGGATACTGCACGAAAGAACCGTTTGCCGAAACGCTGCGCCTCACGCCGAGAGTATTGCGTGTCGGCATCGGCTGCCGCAGAGGAACTGCACAGGAAACCATTGAAGCCGCCGTTGCGGCGGTGCTTTCTGCGCATCAGCTGGATCCAAGCGCGGTCAAGGGCGTCTATTCCATTGACTTAAAGCAGCAGGAGGCGGGGCTGCTTGCCGCCTGCGCGAAGCACAACTGGCCGACGGTATTTTACACGGCAGAGGAATTGCGCAGCGTACCGGGCGAATTTACGGATTCCCCCTTCGTGCAGGAGATGACGGGCGTCGGCAACGTCTGCGAGCGCGCGGCGATGCGCGGCGCGGAGAAATTATTGGTGAAAAAGACTGCGGTGGACGGCGTGACCGTCGCCGTGGCGGCGGAGCATTGGGAGGTTTCCTTTGGGTAAAGTGATCGTGGTGGGCATCGGCCCCGGCAGCTATGAGGATATGACGATCCGCGCCGACCGCGCGCTGCAATCGTGCGACGCCATCGTCGGCTACGGAGTTTATGTTGACCTTGTGAAGGAGCGCTATCCGGACAAGGCGTTTTATGAAACGCCCATGACGCAGGAGGCAAAGCGCTGCGCGCTCGCGCTTGATCTGGCGCGCTCGGGCAAGACCGCGGCGATGGTCTGCTCGGGCGACAGCGGCATTTACGGCATGGCGGCGCTCGTGTACGAGCTGCGCGGCGAGAGCAGAGAACCGGAGATCGAGGTCGTCCCCGGCCTGACGGCGGCATGCAGCGCCGCGGCGCTTTTGGGCGCGCCGCTGACGCACGACTTTGCCGTCATCAGCCTGAGCGACCGCCTGACGCCGTGGGAGACCATCGAAAAGCGCCTGACGCACGCGGCAAAGGCCGACCTGACCATCGCCCTTTACAATCCCGCGAGCCGTTCGCGGCCCGCACATTTGAAGCGTGCGTGTGATATCCTGCTGCGCGACCTGCCGGACAGCCGCCTCTGCGGCATCGCGCGCAACATCGGCCGCGCGGGGGAAAGCTGGCGCACCTTGACGCTCGGGGAGCTCAGAGAGGCAGAGGTCGATATGTTCTGCACGGTGATCGTCGGCAACGCATCGACCAAAGAAATTGCGGGGCGGCTCATCACGCCGCGAGGGTACAAAAATGTGTAAGATCTGCATTTTTGCAGGCACGACGGAGGCGCGCCGACTCGTGGAGCTTTTGAGCACCCAGCCGGTCTCCGTCACGGCCTGCGTAGCAACGGAATACGGTGAAACGCTCCTGCCCGAAGGGGGCAACGTGACGGTGCGCTCGGGGCGTATCCCGGTGGACGGGATCATTCAAATGCTCTCCGACACGAAATTTGATTTGGTGATCGACGCGACGCACCCCTACGCGGCATCGATCACCGAGAGCGTTGCGCGCGCCTGCGCGGAGACAGGGACAGAATATCTGCGCCTTCTGCGCGAGGAGTCTGACAAGGTATCTGGCTTTACTTACGTGTTGAATGCGGAAGCAGCAGCGCTGTTCCTGTCGAAGACGGACGGAAATATCCTGCTGACGACCGGCAGCAAGGATCTAAAAACGTATAGCAAGGTAAAAGACTTTACAGATAGAACCTATGCGCGCGTGCTGCCGCTGGACGCGTCGCTCGCGCTCTGTCGCGAGGCGGGCGTGCAGCCGTCGCACATTTTAGCGATGCAGGGGCCGTTTTCCGAGGAGATGGACACGGCCATGCTGCGCGCCGTGTCGGCTAAGTGGCTCGTGACGAAGGACGGAGGCGAGGCGGGCGGCTTTGCCGCCAAGGTCGCTGCGGCGCGAAAGGCCGGGGCAAATGTGCTCGTGATCGGACGGCCAAAGCAGCGGGAGGGGAAGTCCTTTTCGCAGGTGTTGGACAGCTTGGAGCGCCGCTTTGGTTTCCGATTCGCGCAGAGTGTGAAGATCGTCGGTATCGGGCCGGGCAGCAGGGATGCGATGACGCAGGAGGCGCGCCGCGCGATCGAAGAGGCGGACTGCCTCATCGGCGCGAGACGCATGCTGGATGCCGCCGCGCGCGGCGGGCAGAAGACTTATGCCGCCATCGCACCACAGGAGATCGCGGACTTCATTCACGCGCACTGCGAATACCGGCAAAGCGCGGTCGTGATGTCGGGCGACACGGGCTTTTTCAGCGGCACGAGGAAGCTGCTGCCGCTGCTTTCTGACTGCGAGGTCAGCGTGCTGCCGGGCCTGAGCTCGCTTTCCTACCTCTGTGCAAAGCTGCAAACGTCCTATGAGGACGTTCATGTCGTCAGCCTGCATGGCCGCGCGCACGACATCACGGCAGACGTGCGCGCGCACGCGCGCGTTTTCGCGCTCGTCGGCGGCGAGAATGGCGTGAACGGCCTGTGCCGAACGCTGGCGGAAAACGGCCTCGGCACCGTGACGGTGAGCGTCGGCGAACGTTTAAGCTACGAGGACGAGAACGTCACCACCGGTACGGCGGAGGAGCTGCAAAGTAAGGCCTTTGCGCCCTTGAGCGCCGTGCTGATCGAAAACGACCATCCCGATGCCATCGTGACGCACGGACTGCCGGACGAGGCGTTTTTGCGAGGCGCGGGCGAGGGCGGCGTTGTGCCGATGACCAAGAGCGAGGTGCGCGCCGTCGCGCTCTCGAAGCTCCGCCTGACCGAGCGCGCCGTCTGCTATGATATCGGCGCGGGAACGGGTTCGGTCGCCATCGAGATGGCGCTTCAGGCGAAGCACGGTCATGTCTACGCCGTTGAGCGCAGAGACGACGCGGTCGAGCTGTTGAAAAAGAATCAAGCGGCGTTCCATGTGGAGAACCTGACGGTCGTTTCCGGCACTGCGCCGGAGGCGTGCCGCGATCTGCCTGCACCGACGCACGTCTTTATTGGCGGCAGCGCGGGCAACCTGCGTGATATTCTGTCGATGCTGCTTGCCAAAAATCCGCACGTCCGCATCGTGGCGACGGCCGTCTCGCTTGAGAGCATCGCCGAGCTGACGGCGTGCATGAAGGATTTTGCCTTTACCGAGGCGGAGGCCGTCTCCGTCCAGATCGCCCGCGGCAAAAAGGCGGGGCCGTATCACCTGATGACGGGGCAGAACCCCGTGTATATCTTCACGATGCAGTCGGAGGAGAAACCATGATTTGCCTCGTTTTGCCGCTTCTCATCGGCTTTGGCATCGACTGCGTTCTGGGCGATCCGCACAGCCTGCCGCATCCGGTCGTGCTGATCGGGAAGACGATCAGCGCGCTGGAGTGCGTCCTGCGGAGGATTTTCCCCAAAACGCCGCGCGGCGAGCGCGCGGCGGGCGCGGTGCTGTGGGGGATCGTCTCGTTTCTCGCGGCGGCGGTGCCCGCGCTGCTTCTGTGTTTGTGCGGCAGGGTGAGTCCGTGGCTGCGCATCGCGGTCGAGAGCGTCATGTGCTGGCAGATCTTGGCGGCAAAGTCGCTGCGGGATGAGAGCATGAAGGTGTATCACGAACTCGAGCACGGCAGCATCGAATCCGCGCGCCGCGCCGTTTCGATGATCGTGGGACGCGACACGGCGGCGCTCGACGATGCGGGCGTGACGCGCGCCGCGGTCGAGACCGTGGCGGAGAACACGTCAGACGGCGTGGTCGCGCCGCTGCTGTACCTTGCCATCGGCGGCGCGCCGCTGGGCTTTTTCTACAAGGCTGTGAATACGATGGACTCGATGCTCGGCTACGTCGAGCCGCCGTATAAGGACATCGGCCTTATGCCTGCGAAGGCGGATGATATTGCGAACTATCTGCCTGCGCGCATTTCCGCGCTGCTGATGCTCGCGGCGGGCGGACTTCTGCGCATGGACGTGAAAAACGGCTGGAAGATATTCCGCCGCGACCGCTACAAGCACGCGAGCCCGAACTCCGCGCAGACGGAGTCGGTCTGCGCGGGACTTTTGGATGTGCGCCTTGCGGGCGATGCGTGGTACCACGGCGTGCTGCACAAAAAGGAGTACATCGGCGACGCACTGCGGCAGATCGAGTATGAGGACATCCCGCGCGCCTGTCGGCTGATGTACGGCACGACGCTTCTGGCGCTGCTGCTTGGCTGCGCGGTCCGGCTGCTGATTTTTTCGCTGTGAGGGAAGAGAATGCTTTATCAAACGGAAAACCGCCACGGCGGAGATATCTACGGCGGCATTGCGCTCGACTTTTCGGCGAATGTGAGCCCGCTCGGCACGCCGAGAAGCGTGACCGACGCGATCGAACGCGCGCTGCCCGAGCTCTACCGCTACCCAGACCCCTACTGCCGGACACTCGTACAGACGATCTCGGAATATGAGGGGGTGCCGAAGAACTTTGTCCTCTGCGGCAATGGCGCGTCCGAGCTGATCTATGCCTATTGCGGGGCCGTGCGGCCCAAGCGCGCGATGGAGCTCGCACCGACGTTTTCGGAGTATTCGCTTGCCTTGCGGCGGACAGGCTGCGAGATCGTGCGCTTTGCGCTCAAGCAAGAGGAAAACTTTGACTTGCGGGAGAACTTTTTGCCGATCCTTGCGCGCGAAAAGATCGACGCGCTATTCCTCTGCAACCCGAACAACCCGACGGGACGGCTCATTGCGGACGATTTGCTGGAAGAAATTCTGCGCATCTGCCGCGAGAAAAATATCGCGCTTTTTGTCGACGAGTGCTTTTTGAGCCTGTCGGACGGCGGCGTTGATCTGACGCCGTCCCTATCTGACTTCCCGCAGCTTTTTATCCTCAAGGCCTTTACGAAGAGCTTTGGCATGGCGGGGCTGCGGCTGGGATATGGCCTGAGCGCGGACGAGGCATTGCTGCGGAAGATGTCGGCGGCGGTGCCGCCGTGGAATGTCTCGACGCTTGCACAGGCGGCGGGCGTCGCCGCGCTGGGCGATGCGGAGTTTCTGGAGAAAAACCGAACCATCATCCGAGCGGAGCGCCCGTGGCTCGAGGAAAAACTGAGGAAATTCGGCTTTTGGGTGTGCCCATCGCAGGTGAATTACATCTTATTCCATGGCGATGTGGGCTTGACGGAACAGCTGCGAGCGCGCGGCGTCGCGATCCGCGACTGCGCAAATTTCGAGGGCCTGACATCCGGCTGGTATCGCGTCGCGGTCCGGCAGTACGAGGAAAACGAACAGCTTATCGCGGCAATCAGAAGCGTGGGAAAGAAGTGAGCGCATGGCAAAAACTATCATGATCCAGGGGACGATGTCCAACGCGGGCAAGAGTCTGCTGGCCGCGGGGCTCTGCCGCGTTTTGAAGCAGGACGGCTATCGCGTTGCCCCGTTCAAGAGCCAGAATATGGCGCTCAACTCGTTCATCACGAAAGATGGCGGCGAGATGGGGCGCGCGCAGGTGGTGCAGGCTGAGGCCGCGGGCATCGAGCCGGATGTGCGCATGAATCCGATTTTACTGAAGCCGACGACGGACGTCGGCAGTCAGGTCATCGTGAACGGACGCGTACAGGGCAATATGCCCGCGATGGAATACTATCGCAGAAAGCGCGACTTTATCCCCGCGGTGATGGAGGCCTATGAGAGCTTGGCACGCGAGTACGACATCATCGTCATCGAGGGCGCGGGCAGCCCCGCGGAAATCAATTTGCAGGAAAACGACATCGTCAACATGGGTCTTGCCCGCATGGTGGATGCGCCGGTGCTGCTGGTGGGCGACATCGACCGCGGCGGCGTGTTCGCCCAGCTCTACGGCACGGTCGCGCTGCAAAGTGAAGAGGACAGAAGGCGCATCAAGGGCGTTGTTGTCAACAAATTCCGCGGTGACCGCGCCATTCTGGAACCGGGGCTCAAAACGCTTGAGGAGCTTTGCGGCGTACCCGTGGCGGGCGTTGTGCCATACCTCCATGTCGACATCGACGACGAGGATAGCTTGAGCGAACGCTTCGGGCGGGATAAGGAGCCGCGGCTCATCGACATTGCGGTCATCCGCCTGCCGCGCATTTCGAACTTTACGGATTTTTCGCCGTTTGAGCGCTACGAGAATGTCTCGCTCCGCTATGTGGAGCGGGCGCGGGACCTGCGCGCGCCGGATATGATCGTGATTCCCGGTACGAAGAGTACGATCGCCGACCTCCAATGGCTCCGCCAGAGCGGGCTGGAGGCGTCGATCCAAAAGGCTGCGAGCGGCGGCACGCTGGTTTTCGGCGTCTGCGGCGGCTATCAGATGCTGGGGCGGCACATTTCCGACCCCGAACAGGTCGAGGCCGCGGGCGTGACGGAGATCGACGGAATGGGCCTTCTGCCGCTCGAAACAGTATTTCAGGGCGAAAAGGTGCAGACGCAGACAAACGGCACCTTCTCCGGCGTCGCGGGACTGCTCTCTGAGCTGAACGGCAAGCGCTACGCGGGCTACGAGATCCACATGGGCCGCAGCGAAGAAGCGCGCGGCGCGCTCTTCAGCATGGGCAATGTCTACGGCAGCTATGTCCACGGTATTTTCGATGAACAAGAGGTCGCCGACACGATCTTAACAGCGCTGTGCACGAAAAAGGGCGTTTCCTTTGAATCGCTCGGCACCTTTGACGCGAGGGCCTACAAGGAGCGGCAGTATGATCTGCTGGCAGACGCGGTGCGCGCGGGGCTCGATATGCCGCTCATCTACCGCATTTTGAATCGGGAGGTGTGAGCATGCAGGGGCTGATTCACCTGTACTGCGGCGACGGCAAGGGCAAGACGACCGCGGCGGTCGGACTGAGCGTCCGCGCGGCGGGCGCTGGAAAGCGCGTGCTGTTTGCGCAGTTTTTGAAGGACGGCAGCTCGTCGGAACTGAACGTCCTGCGCGCGCTGCAAAATGTTGAGGTCGCGTGCTGCACGCAGAACTTCGGCTTTTTCAAGGCGATGGACGGGCAGACGAAAGCGGCGGCGCAAAAGGCCTATTCCGCGCTGCTGGAAGACGTGATGCGAAAGAGCGCGGACGGCGTCGATCTGTTCGTGCTCGACGAGGCGGTCGCCGCCTGCAACCACGGCTTGATCGAAGAGGCAACGCTGATCGACTTTCTACGCGGCAGACCAAAAGCGCTTGAAGTCGTGCTGACGGGGCGAGATCCGTCGCAGCATTTGCTGGATGCCGCCGACTATGTGACGGAGATGCGAAAGCGCAAGCACCCGTTTGAACGGGGGATCGCGGCGCGGCGCGGCGTCGAATTTTAAGAAGGGAAGAGCCATGCAGAAGGAATTGGACGCGCTCGTGCGCGTAGTCGCGCCGCTCGATCGCAGCGCGATGACGGCGGCGGAAGCGTATCAGGCGCGGCTCGCCAAGCCCCCCGGCAGCCTCGGGCGGCTCGAAGAGATCTCCATCCAGCTTGCGGGGATCACAGGGCGGGTGCACAATGCGCTCAATAAAAAGCAGCTGATCGTCTTCGCTGCGGACAACGGCGTGGTGGCCGAGGGCGTTTCCAGCGCGCCGCAGTCCGTGACGAAGCAGCAGACCATTAACCTGATGCGGGGCAAGACGGGAGCTGCGGTGCTGGCAAAGCACTTTGGCTGCGGCTTGACCGTGTGCGATGTCGGCGTGAATGCCGATATTTACGAGAGCACCGTTTTGAACCGCAAGATCGCCTACGGCACGCAAAATATCTGCACCGGCCCCGCGATGACGCGGGAGCAAACCTTACAGGCCATCCTGACCGGCGCAGAGATCGCGAGGACGGTCGACGCGGACGTGATCGGTGTCGGCGAAATGGGCATCGGCAACACGACGACCTCTTCGGCGGTGCTGGCCGTGCTGCTGGGAGCGGACGTCGAGGCCGTGACGGGCCGCGGCGGCGGTATCACGGAGGAGAGCTTTCGCAAAAAGAAAGCGGTCATCCGCACCGCCATTGAGGTAAATCGGCCGGACAGGGACGACGTTGTCGGCGTCCTTTCCAAGGTCGGCGGCTTTGACCTCGCGGCGATGTGCGGCGCATTTTTGGGCGCGGCGGCGGCACGCCGGCCGGCGGTCATCGACGGCCTCATTTCCGCCGCGGCGGCGCTGTGCGCCGTCAGGCTGTGCCCGAATGTGCACGGCTACCTGGTGCCGAGCCACGCCTCGTTTGAGATCGGCTACCGCCTCGCGATGGAGGCGATGGACCTGCGCCCGCTGTTTGACCTCGGCATGCGATTGGGCGAGGGGAGCGGCTGTCCGCTCGCCTTTCAGGTGCTCGACGCTGCGTGCGCTGTCATCAACGACATGGCGACCTTTGACGAGGCGGGCATCAACGACGACTATCTGGACGAAATTCGCCGGGGCGACCAGTTCACGCCCTGAGAGAAGGGAACGCGCATGGGAACGCTGATCATGATCTCCGGTGCAAACGGCAGCGGCAAGAGCCGTTATGCCGAGCGCATCGTCGCGCGCACGGCAGGCGAGCGCTATTACATCGCCACGATGCGCCCCTGCTCGGAGGAAAATTTGCAGCGCATCGAAAAGCACCGCGAGCAGCGAAAGGACCTGCAATTTACGACGCTCGAATGCCCATATCAGGTCGGCGCGGCGGCGGTCGAAAGGGACGGCGTCGTGCTGCTTGAGGATGTGTCGAATCTGCTGGCAAACGCGATGTTCGAGCGCGGCGGGGATGAAGCAAGCGTGTACGCGGACATCGAAGCGCTGTGCTCGCGCTGTCGTCTGCTCGTTGCGGTGACGATCACAGGCCTGCGCGCCGACGGCTACGACGGCGAGACGGCGGCTTACATCCGCGCGCTGAACGGCCTGAATCAAAGACTGTACGACCGCGCCGCGGCGGCGGTCGCAATGAAAGACGGCGCGCCGTTTGCCGAAAAGGGAGACCTCGATGAGATTATTTGAATCGCTTTTGATCGCGCTGTCGACGTACAGCGCGGTGCCCGTTCCGCAGCTTGATTGGAACGAAAAAAATATGCGCTACGCGATCTGCTTTTTCCCCGCGGTGGGTGTTCTCTGCGGCGCGGCGCTCTGGCTGTGGGCTGTACTTGCGCAGGCGACGGGCATGAGCGGCGTGCTGTTCGCGGCAATCGCGGCGTGCCTGCCGATTTTAGTGACAGGCGGCATCCACATGGACGGTTATCTCGACACGGTGGACGCACTCTCGTCGCACCAGACGTGCGAGAAAAAGCTCGCGATCATGAAGGATGCCAACTGCGGCGCGTTCGCGGTCATTTACGGCGGCGTGTACCTGCTCGCATACGCGGGCTTTGCCTACGAGGTGTTCGCCGCAGGGCATATTTTGCTGATTTGCCCGCTGTTCGTGCTCTCTCGCGCGCTGTCGGGCCTGTGCGCGGTGAATCTGCCGAATGCGCGAAAGTCCGGCATGCTCTGCGCCTTCACAAGCGGCGTCCAGCGCCGCAGGGCGACAGTCGCGCTCACGCTCGTCGGCCTCGCCGCCGCGGCGGGGATGGTCTGGATGTCTCCCACGGCTGGCGGGATGGCGGCGGCGTTTGTGGTGGTTTCCGCGCTCAAGTATCGCAGATTCGCGCTGGCACAGTTTGGCGGCGTGACAGGGGACACGTCGGGCTTCTTTTTGCAGCTCTGCGAGCTCTGCGGCCTGATCGGCGTCTGGATCGGAGGGCTGCTGTGATCGACATTTTCTTCATCCGCCACGGCGCGACAGAGGGCAACCTCCGCCGCCGCTACATCGGCCGCACGGACGAGCCGCTGTGCGAGGCGGGCATCGCACAGGTCAAAGCGCTGCAAAAGCGGGGGCTTTCAGTCGATCGGCTTTTTGTCAGCCCCATGCTGCGCACGCGGCAGACGGCGGACATTCTTTTTCCGAAGATGCACTATACCGTCGTGGACGGCTTGATTGAGACGGATTTTGGCCGCTTTGAGGGGAAGTCCGCAGACGAGCTTTCGGGCGACCCCGCCTATCAGGCGTGGGTCGATGCGATGTGCCTGACGCCCATCTCCGAGGGTGAGAGCGTAACGGACTTCAAAACGCGTTGCTGCGAGGCGTTTGCGGAGACGATCAAAAATGTGCCGGACGGCTCTCACGTGGGATTCGTCGTCCACGGCGGCGTCATCATGGCGATCATGGAGGCCTATGCGCGTCCGAAGAAGGACTTTTATGCCTACCACATCGGAAACGGCGAATGCCTGCAAGGCGTGTATGACGGAGAAACAATTCAGATCAAATAGTGAACACCGCCCGCATTCCGGATATCTTTCCGGAACGCGGACGGTGTCTTTATATGGTATCGGTGTGGTTACACCGTCGGCGCGGCGTAGGCCACGTCGTACTCGCTCTACTGGATGCGGATGGAGCAGCGTGCGCCGCCCGCGGAAAGGAACGAATTGATCTCACACATCGACCAGGGCTTCGTGACGGGATCCTGCTGGCGGATGCGCATGTTGTGCGTCTCCTGCGAGTTTGTGTACACGGTGCCGTCGATCGCAATGCTTGCGGAAATGCTGCTGCCGTTGAGCGTCTGTATCTCGATCGTGCTGCCGTCGTAGATGGTCGTTCTGCGCAGGTCGACCAAAACGGGCGCGGCGGTGTTCTTCGGCACGATGCTGATGCGCAGCGCGCTGGCCGACGCGCGCTGATAGGTCAAAATCAGGTCCTTGAGCGGAATATTCAGCGTGCTGTCTGCCGCGGAGAGGTCGACATGGTACTCGGTGAACGGCGCGAATAGATTAGGCGTCGTCAACTCCTGCTCGCTGGGTTGGAAGTGCAGCTTGTAGCTCAGTGGGGTGTCCTACGCGACGGTGACGACCGGCGTTTCGCCGGTGTCGCCTTTCTCGCCTTGGATGCCCTGTTCGCCTTTTTCTCCACGCTCGCCTCGGGGACCAATGGGTCCCTGCGGGCCGGGATCGCCCTTTGGGCCGACGGGACCGCGGTCGGCCCCTGGATCGTGACATAGCTATACGGATCGGACGGGCAGCAGCCGTTCCCGCGGCAGGACTCCGTGTAGTAATTCATAGACGTCTCCCCCTGACATGATATCGGTGCTTTATCCTATGCATCGGACGAAGAAACAGCGCACAGCAGGGAAGAAAAAGGCGGCAGACATGCATCTGCCGCCCGCCGCTTTTATGAAAGACGGTTTTCATTGACGAAACTTCAACTTTGTATTATGTTATACATGGGAATCATATTGTCAGGCATAAAAGGAGAAAATTATGAACGATACGCCCGGATATGTGAAAAATTTGAAAAAAGAGTCTGTGGTGCAGAGTGTCATCAACTGCCTGACAGACGCCATGCGCAATAAAGAGCTCAAGCCCGGCGACCGCATCCCGCCCGAGCCGGAGCTGGCCGCGTCGATGGGCGTTGCCCGCAGTTCCGTACGTGAGGCCATCAAAATCCTCTCCTACCTCGGCGTGTTGGAGAGCAAGCGTTCAGAGGGGACCTTTGTTTGCAGCGGCTTCCAGGAGAGCATGATCGATCCGATGATCTACGGCATCATCCTGAATCAGGATTCCTTCGACAATCTGATGGAGCTGCGTGAGATGGTCGAGACCGGCATCATGCGCCTTGCCAGCCAGAAGTATGACGAGGAGGATGGCCATGCGCTCGAGGTGATGCTCGAACAGATGAAAGAGATCGTCCACAGCGGTGACAACGAGGTCGACCGCTTCTTCGCCGTGGACAACGAGTTCCACGACCTGATCTCGCAGATGGGCAAAAATCCGCTGGCCGACAAGATCAGCCGCGTCGTGCGCACGCTGACGCACGCCGTCCGCTACGAGACCGTCAGCACGATGATCACGAGCGGCAGAGGCGACGAGCTCGTCGCCGCGCACAGCAAGCTCCTTGAGATCCTCAGGGGACACGAGGGAGAGGACGTGGAGGAGATCGTCCGCGGCACCTACTTCGGCGATATCATCCACGGCGAAGAGAAGTAACTGAAAATGCAAGGCCCGCCGTCGCATCTGCGACGGCGGGCTTTTTTGACGGAAAATCGATAGTCTAGCTGATGGAATTTGTGCGATTTGCGGAAATTGCCCTTTTCTTTTGTTTGAACCTGCGCGATACTGTCATCAAGAAAATGACGGCGGCTCATCCGGCAATGACGAATCGAGAGGAGGGAAGGCGATGTCCAATGAAAACGGTCCCGTACAGTCCGCTGCCAAGGCGCTGCGGCTGCTCGGCCTGCTGATGGAGGCGCACCAGCCGCTCACGCTGGCCGCGCTGAGCGAGCAGACCGGCTGGCCGAAGAGCACGATCCACGGCCTTTTGAGCACGATGCGCGAGAGCGCGGTCGTGGACCAGCAGAGCGACGGGCGCTACTGCCTCGGCGTGCGGCTTTTTGAGTACGGCTGCGCCGTGGGCGCAAGCTGGAGCGTTTCAGACCTGGCAAAGCCGCATTTGCAGCATTTGGCAAGCGTGACAGGGCCGTCGGTGTTCCTCTCGATGTTGAATCGCTCAGAGGTCATCACCATTGAACAGGTGCAGTCCCGCGCAGGACTGCGCGTCGTGTCGGAGGTCGGGACGCGTCTGCCGCTGCACTGCACCTCGCAGGGCAAGGTGTTTCTATCCGCGATGGCCGACCACGAGGCGAAGCGCGTCCTGTCGCGCCGCACATTGGAGCCCTATACGCCCAAGACCCTCGTCACGTGGGAGGAGCTCTTCCGTGTGATGCAGGCCGCGCGTGAAAACGGCTATGCCGTGGAGGAGGGCGAGTACCGCTTCGGCCTGTGCTCGCCCTCCGCGCCCGTGCGCGACAGCTCCGGCGCGGTGCGCTACGCCGTCGGCGTTGTCGGCATGTTCGATAGTGTGCGTTCGCCGGATTTCCAGCGCGATATTGACTTGACCTGCGCCGCGGCGGCGCAGATCTCAACGGCGCTCGGCTATCGGGCGTAAGCAGAGGAATTTTGTGCCGCGGAGGGCGGCAATATCAGAATGGAACAGGGGAGGAGACGCAATGGCAATCAAACGCAAATTCCCACCCCGCGTGGCGACGGTCTATTGCAGCGGCGGCTGCCGCGCAAAAAAGATGAGGACGGCGGAAAGATCGTCCAGCGCGGCACGCACGACGAGCTCATCCAGGAGGACGGCATCTACGCCGACTTCGTCGGCGGCAAGAAGGAGACCGTCGGCTGGAAGCTGTAAAAAAGGAAAAAGAGCGCGGAGAGGTTTGACCTCTCCGCGCTCTTTTGGTATGAGGACTCTTACGGCGGCGCACCGGTGCGAAAATGGAGAGGATGTTTCTGCAAAGCTGCGCGTTCACTGTCTTGACAATTATCATGCGCAACATTACAATAAAACCCATAAAAAGCCGCCTTTCGCGGCATTTTTACGGATCGGTGGTTAGATATAGCTAACTGATGAAATTGCGACATTTGGTTAGAGGAAACTAACTACTTTGAGGAATTACCATCGCGTCGGACGGGGGAGAGGACATGCACATTTTGGAACACGGACAAGGGCAGGAAAAGACACTGTTGTTTCTGCCCTGCACGGCGGAACCCGTCTGGTCGTTTAAAAAGACGGTCGCGCTGCTTGCGCAGTCGTGGCATGTCTTTCAGGTCGTTTACGATGGGCACGAGCCGTCTTATCCCGGTGACTTTACCTCGGTCGAGCAGACGGTCGATGAGATCACGGACTATCTTCGCGCGCAGGGTGTGACTTGCCTCGACGCGGCCTACGGCCGCTCGCTCGGCGGCGCATGTTTGACGCGGCTGCTGGCGCTTGGCGAGCTGCCAGTCAAGCGCGCCATCATCGACGGCGGCATCACGCCGTACCAGCTGCCGTATCTCATACGAAAGCTGCTGCTTGCGCGCGATGTGCTGTCGTTCAAGCTCGCCGCGAATAACCGCAAAATCTTAGAGGCAGCTTTTCCACCGGAACGATTCACGCTGCCGGGGCGCGACCCCAAAAAGGAATACGACGCCATCGAGGCATACTTAAAGACCTACTCGGATCAGACCATCCGCAACATTTTCTGGTCGGGGAACAACTATGTTCTGCCAAAGACGCCCGCAAAGATCGGCACGAAGATCACCTACTGGTACGGCGACGAGGAGAAGAAGGACCGCAGGAGCAATATCCGCTTCATCAAGCACTATTTTCCGCAGGCACGTATCCACGGCATCCCGAAGATGGCGCACGCAGAGCTTGTGATGATCTCCCCCGAGGAGTTCTGCCGCTATTTCGATAAATTCATGTGCAGGTAAAGAGGAAAAAACGATGGATCGAAAAGAGAACATCCGCAATGCTTACCGCCTGACGGGCAGCAACAATTTTTACGACGGCATGGTCACCTGCTCCACCGTCTCGGGCAAGGCCGTGTGCCGCTTGGTGTGGGATATGGGCAAGGAGGAGTGCGGCGAATATCTGAATAAGGCTTTCACTGGTGTGCCGGAGGACTTTGCGGGAAAGCTCCTCGAGGTCCCCGTGGGCACAGGCATTCTGACGATGCCGCTCTATCAAACGCTGCCGCGCGCCGATATTACCTGCCTTGACTATTCACCCGACATGATGGGGCAGGCGAGGGAAAAGGCTGAGCGCATGGGACTCCAAAATGTGCAGTTCCGGCAGGGCGACGTGGGCGCGCTGCCGTATGAGAACAGCAGCTTTGATATCGTGCTGTCGCTCAACGGCTTCCACGCCTTCCCCGATAAGGAGGCGGCATACCGCGAGACGTTCCGCGTGCTAAAGCCGGGCGGTACGTTCTGCGGCTGCTTCTATGTGTCGGGCGAGTGCAGAAGGACGGACCGACTCATAAAAAAAGTCTACGAGCCGATGAAATTCTTCACCCCGCCGTATGAAACGGTGCAAAGCCTGAAAGTACGCCTTGAGGGCATGTACGCTGATGTGCAGCTCGGCAATGTGAAGAGCATCGCGTGGTTCGTTTGCAGGAAGGCGGAGCGCGCGAAAAAGATGGAGGAAGGACACCATGAGTGAGAAGATCACGCTCTCCGGCGTGCCGGAGACGATGTTACAGACGGTTTACGCCCGCGCGAAGGAGACGAAGACGCGCGGCGCGATCACCGACAACAAGGCGGTCGAGATCATCGACCGGCTCGACTACGATTTTTCGATGGCCGACAAGGACGCGGCGATGCACAGCGGCGTTATAGCGCGCACCATCGTGCTCGATAAGGTTGTGAAGACTTACCTTGCGGGACATGGCGGTGCGGTGGTCGTGAACATCGCCTGCGGGCTCGACACGCGCTGCTACCGCATGAGCGACTATTCGCACTGGTACAATTTAGACCTGCCCGAGACGATCGCCGTGCGCGAAAAGCTCCTGCCTGAGAGCAGAAAGATCTCGCAGATCACCATGTCCGCGATGGACGACTGGGGCGGCGAGATCAAGGGGACGAGCACGGACGTCCTCGTCATCATCGAGGGCTTGACGATGTACTTATCGGAGAGCGACGTCAAGCGCATCTTCGACGTCATCGCGGCGCGCTTTGACCGCGCGACGGTGCTTGTCGAGACGATGAACCCGATGATCGTGAAGCGCTTTAAGGAAAAGTCCATCGAGGCGAGCAAGGCAAAGTTCACCTGGGGCGTCAAAAACGGCGCGGCGCTCGCCGCGCTGCTGCCGGATTTCCGCTTTGTCGAAGAGCACAGCCTGTGCGAGGGCATGGCGGAATTTGTGTCCATCTACAAGCTGCTCGGCAAGATCCCGGCAATCAGCAATATCTCCAACCGCATCGTCGTGCTGGAGAAAAAGTGAGGAGAAATATCCATGATTTGGAGTACGGTTTGGATCGAAGCGGTCGTTTTTACGGCGCTTTTCACGGCAATGGTGATGATCCCTACCATCAAGCACCCGGAGATCGGCGTGCACAACTATCCGCCTGATATTCAGGAGGAATATTTCAAGACGCACGAGCACGTTCCGGTCGCGCCGCTCAGCGGCCGCACCATCGCGTTCAAGGGCTTTGGCATCGTGCTGTTCGCGGTGCTTTTGACGTACGCGGCCATCCTTGCCGGGGCGGACAGCTTTTGGACGGGCGCGGAATTCGCGGCCATCTTCTTTCTGATCGTCGGCGCGTGGGACACGTTTTTCCTCGACTGGGTGCTGTTCGCGCATCTGAAAGTATTCCGCCTGCCGGGGACCGAGCACATGGACAAGGCCTACGCGCAGAAGTGGTTCCACGTGAAGGGGATGCTCTTCCCGGGCTCGCTGTTTCTCGTCATCATCAGCGTGCTCACGGGCCTTCTTGTGATGTGGGTCAAGTGAGCAAAAAGGAGAAGATCCATGTCGTTTTTTGAAAATACCCGCAAGCCCGAGGGCCTTGGCGGGAAGCTGATGCTCGCAATGATGAACGTCGGCCACCGCGCGCTCGCGGACTGGGGATTGCAATTTGCCGAGATCGCAAAGGACGCAAGCATCCTGGACTGCGGCTGCGGCGGAGGCGCGAACATCAGGACGATGCTCAAAAAGTGCCCAAACGGCGAGGTCAAAGGCGTCGACTATTCGCCCGTCAGCGTCGAAAAGGCGAAAAAGGTCAACGAGGACGCCATTTTGAATGGCCGCTGCGTCATTTTGCAGGGGAACGTCGCGGATCTCATCTTCGCGGCGAACCAGTTTGATTTGGTCACCGCATTTGAGACGGTCTACTTCTGGCCTGATTTGCTTCAGAGCTTCCGCGAGATCCATCGCGTGCTGAAACCGGGCGGGATGTTTTTGATTTGCAACGAGTGCGGCGGCGACAACGAAAAAGACGAGAAGTGGACGGAGAAGATCGACGGCATGACGATCTATAAAGACGTTCAACTCAAGAACATTTTGGAGCAGGCCGGATTCCGCAATATTCAAATTCACAAGAGCGAAAAGGGCTGGCTCTGCATCACGGCACAAAAGTGAGAAAGCGAGGTCAGGAGCGATGAAGGTCTATGCGTTCGGCGAAGAAAACGCACCGGTCATTTTGCTGCTGCCGGGCACCTGCTGCCATTGGAAGGGCAACTTCGGCCACGTGATCCCGCTGCTCTCTGACGAGTACCGCGTGCTCTGCGTCAACTACGACGGCTTTGATGAGACCGAACGGACGGAATTCCCCACGATGCTCGAAGAGACGGCGAAGATCGAGGACTACCTCAAGGTAAACTGCGGCGGGCACATCCGCGCAGCCTACGGCTGCTCGCTCGGCGGCTCGTTTGTGGGCCTTCTGGCCGCAAGGGGGAACATCCGCATGGACTACGGCATCCTCGGCAGCTCGGACTTGGACCAGTCCTCGAAATTCGCGGCAAAATTGCAGACGGACCTTCTGCTGCCACTGATGTTTCCGTTGCTGCGCGACGGCAGGTTCAAGTCGCCGCTTCTGCAAAAGCACGTGGAAAAGCAGATGCGGCAGATGGGTGATTACGGCGCGGCGTTCTTACGGATACTCGGCGGGGCGCGGCCCTATTTGACGCAGCAGAGCTGCAAGAATCAGTTTTATTCCGACCTCATTACGCCGCTGCCCGACAAGCTCGACGTGCCGGGGACGGAAATTCATATCTTCTACGCGCTCAAGATGGGCGAAAAGTACCGCGCCCGCTATGAGCAGCATTTTGCGCATCCTGTCATCCACGAGCAGGACATGCAGCACGAAGAGCTGCTGGCCTGCCACCCGCAGGATTGGGCAGCGCTCGTCAAGAGCATCGTTGGGAAGGAGAAGAGCACGTGAAGTATTTTGAATTCGGACAGGAGCACTCCGAGCTCATGGTCATGCTGCATGGCAGCGGCGTGAGCTACCTTGGCATGCTTCCCACGGCCCAAAAACTGGCGGAGCGGTATTACGTTGTGCTCGTCGCCTACGACGGCTTCAACCCCAGCGAGCCGGAGACGGAATTTGTTTCGCCCATGGACCAGATCATAACCACATGCAGTATCAAATTCGCGACCCGCAGGGCTTTGCGGCGATGCTGGATCGCATCATCGAGCAAAACGAGCTGCCGCCGCTGCCGTTTTTGCGAAAGTGAGGAAAAGCGCATGAAGAGAAACTACATTATTGCGGCGTTCCGCGAGACTGTCGCGCAGCAATTCCCAGAACAGAGCGTCGAATTGAATCGGCTGCTGGACGAGAAGCTGTCGCGCCTGCGCTCAATGCATCTGAACGCGTCGAAAGGAAAACAGTTCCATTTGGAAAGTCAAATTTTGCCCGGCATCGCTGCCTACGAGACCTTGCAGACCGTCATGCCCAAGGACGAGGCGCTGCAAACCGTCCACGGCTATGTGGCGGAGCACGCGCAGACGATGAGAAAGACCATCCTCAAGCTGCTCCGTGTGCCGGGGATCTACCGGCTGCCTCCGGTACTGTTCAGCAAGCTGACGCCGAAATTCTATGGCGAGGCGGCGGGCTTCGCGGCCACGGAGTATCAGACCTCCGGCGGCGTCTGGCGCATCGATATGACGAAGTGCCCCTATCACGACACCTATGTCGAACACGGCTGTCCGGAGCTCTGCCCCTGCTTCTGCGACAGCGACGACATCGCCTATGACGACCTGCACCCGAAGCTCGTCTGGCACCGCACAAAGACGCTCGGCCGCGGAAATGAGTGCTGCGACTTCTGCCTGAAGCTCGCGGGAAAATGAAAGGAGAGACCGATGAAGTACCACATTGAGAAAAACACCGTGCAGGAGACGCTCGTCATCCCGCTCTACGGGCGCAAGATGTGCTCGGAGCTCTACCCGAACCTGTTCCGCGACGAGACGGCCATGCGCTTGATCGAAGAAATCGACTACGATTTTTCCACGCTCGCGAAAAGGTCGCAGAGCATGATGCAGCAGTTCGGCTTTTTAGAGTGCGCCATGCGGCAGAGCGACCTCGCCTGCGAGGTGCGGGACTATCTGCGCTCGTACCCGAACGCGGCGGTCGTGAACCTCGGCTGCGGGCTGGACGCCACGGGACGCGCCTGTGACAACGGCACGTGCAAAATTTACAACCTCGACTTTCCCGATGTCATCGCCGTGCGCGATGCGCTCCTGCCTGCGGGAGAGCGCGAGAAAAACATCCCCTGCAACTTAAATGACACCTCATGGTTCAGTGAGATCGACGCGAGCGGCGGCGCGGTGTTCTTCGCCGCGGGCGTGTTCTACTATTTCCTCACGCCGCAGGTCAAAGCGCTCGTGTGCGCGATGGCGGAGGCGTTCCCAGGCGGCAAGCTCGTCTTCGACGCGGCGAACCGCAAGGCGGTCAAGCTGATGCTCAAAACATGGCTCAAGGACGCGGAGATCAAGGACGTCGGCGCGTATTTCGCCGTCACCGACGCAAGGCGCGAGCTTTCGGCGTGGAGCGATAGGCTGCGTGTGTCCTCGCGCGGCTACATGCTGGGCTACAACGACTTGAGGAATCAAAATGTACGGAAATTCTTCCGCTTTTTATCGAAGGTCGGCGACGGCATGATGAACATGCAGATCGTCCGCCTCGACTTTGCAAAGGAGAATAAAAAGCATGAGTGACTTCAATGACATCGGCATCTCGCGTGAGCTTGACTGGCCACGCATCAAAAAGCTGCTGACCATCGGCCTTTTTGCGTCCGTTCTGCACCTCGCCGGTGACCTGATCCTCGGCTAGGGCGTGGAGAACGATGCGCTTGAAGGCGTTTTACAGATGCTATCGGCCTATACTTCTACCTCGGACAGCGGCCTTTTTGCCGCGGCGCTGCTGGGGCTTTTCGGCGTGGTGCTTGAGGGACTTGCCTGCTTCGGTGTTTACCGCCTGATGGCGGCGAAGTCGCCGAAATACGCGCACCGCTGCCGCTCCGACATTTTCGGCTACCTGATGTTCTGCGCGTGCGGCTTCCATGTGCCGGTGTGCACGGCGGTGTTTCTGATGAAACACGGGCTTTCCGAAGCGCTTTTGACGCAGTACAGCGCATACTTCCTGATGCCGCCGCTCGTGCTGTTCTGGATCTTCTTCTTTGTGCTGGTGATGACGCAGATCGTCGCATTCCGAAAGGGGCTGACACCGTATCGGTGCTGCGTCTTCTCTATGGCGTTCGGCATGCTCGTGTATTTTCTCGCGGCGCTGCTCGGCAACCGGCCGCTTGGCAACGCCCTGCGCTGCGCGTGGCTCGCCATCGGCAACGTCTGGATGTTCGGCGGGCTGCTCGTGACGATGAAAAAAGCGCAGCGAGCGTAAGACAGGGGAGAAGACCTCACGGCAAACCGACGCTCTGATATCGGCAAGCGTAAAAAATACGGGAGGGAAGACAATGAACGACGATCAGCTGCAATTTGACCGCACCTGCCATGTGATCTATTCAAAGCCCTGCAAGGCGGAAATTCGGGAGAAGATCGCGCACCACTATCCGGAATCGCAGCGCGAAGCCGTCTGGGAGCGCGTGCAGATGCAGTATGTCGACTTTTTGAGCGACTGGCGCACCGACCCTGGCGGGGAGAAAAACTTTCACAACGGCCCGGGCGGCAATTACGACTGCATCGCGCTGATGGCGTATTACGTCGTCTGCAAGGACGTGACAAGCCTTCAAGAGATCGAGGAGATGGAGGGAACCTCTTCCTGCCGTCGTTCCGAAAGCTCAGCAAGCTCAAATTCATCGACATCAACAAGCCGCTTTGCAAAAAAGCTCCTGCACCGCGCGTTTTTGAACGCGAAAAAGCAGTGCGACAAGCGGGGCGACTTTGAGATGCACGTCGCGCCGTTTGACAAGGATCAGCCCATCTACTATGAGTTCACCGCCTGTCCGACCGCGGAATTCGCCAAAAAGCACGACCTTCTCGAGGTCATGCCCGCGCTCTGTAATCCGGATTTTGCCGGCATGGAGCTCATTCACGCGCGTCTCATCCGCAAAACGACCTGTTCGAACGGCTGCAAATGCGACTAAAATCAGGCTGAGCACTCGTTTTTTCTGCATGATTTTCTCCCTTGATCCGATGGTGCCGCCGCTCTCTTTCGGAATGTGGAGGAGCAGCGCGCGGCAAGATCGCGTGCGAGGTGAGCCGCAGGTATGAATTTCGCCGCAAATTTGTTAAGAAATCGACAAAATTTACTTTCTTATACGCCGAAGGAGCAGTTATTGCAAGGAAGAAACGGAAATTTACGCAAAATGCGCCGCTTTTTTACATCTATTTTTCCCGCGCGACACGAGAATTGTTCATACTTTATTTACACCAAATTTAGGTTCGCTTAAAGAATCCACGTTATACTTCAGCCATAGCCTAAAACAAAGGGCGACAAACAAAAAATTCTGGGGTCCACTGTCCGCCTCGCCGAACGGCCAAAGCGGCAGACCAAGAAAAACACCGCGGCGCGGTGTTATGATAAAGATCAAGGATCAGTGCAAGCAAACAGCACCGGCGAGAGTTTTCCATCTTTCTCTCGCCGGTGCTGTATTTTACATTTTGAGCTTAATTCGCTGCGGGGGCCTTTTCAAATTCTGCCGCGACCTGCTCGAGCAGTTTGCGGATGGGGAGGTGCTGCGGGCAGACCTTTTCGCACTTGCCGCACTTTAAGCAGTCGGACGCCTTGCGGCCCGGCGCGGTGTGGACATCTTCATAGTAGCAGTCCGCGTTCCAGTCGTGGTGAATCTGCTTGGCGTTCATAATGGCGAAGAGGTCAGGGATAGAGATGTGCTTGGGGCAGCCGTCCGTGCAGTAGCGGCAGGCCGTGCAGGGGATGAGGTCCTTGCTGTGGAAGATCTCCTGCACCTTTTCCACCGCGGCGCGCTCGGTCTCGTCGAGGGGCTTGAAGTCCCGCATGAACGAGATGTTGTCCTGCATCTGCTCCATGTTGCTCATGCCGGAGAGCACCATCATCATGCCGGGGAAGCCCGCGACAAAGCGGATGGCGTAGCTCACGGGGCTGCCGCCGTGCAGGTCTTCAAGCACGGCCTTTGCGTCCTCAGGCAGGTTCACGAGGTTGCCGCCCTTGACGGGCTCCATGACGATGACGGGCTTATTGAATTTGCGGCAGACCTCATAGCACTTGCGGCTCTGCACCGCGGGATCGTCGTAGTCGACGTAGTTGAACTGGATCTGGACAACTTCGATCTCGGGATACTCGGTCAGAATGCGCTCGAGCACCTCGGCGCGGTCGTGGAAGGAAATGCCGACGTGGTGAATTTTGCCCTCTTTTTTGAGCGCGAACGCCGTCTCATACGCGCGGCACTCCTTGAAGTGGTCATAGTTGACAAGACCCTGCGCGTGCATCAGATAGAAGTCGAAATACTCGACGCCGCAGATCTTGAGCTGGCTCTCGAAAAACGGGCGGATGTCTGCCTCGGTCTTGAAATAGTTCGCCGTCAGCTTGTCGGTCAGGATGTACTTCTCGCGCGGATAGCGGCTTGTCAGGCAGGTCTTGAGCGCCTTTTCGCTCTTGCCCTGGATGTAGCCGTGCGCAGTGTCAAAATAGTTGAAGCCCGCGTCTAAAAACGCGTCCACCATCTGCTTGGTCTGCTCGATATCCACCTCTTCGCCGATCATCGGCAGGCGCATGCAGCCAAAGCCAAAATTCTTCTTGATCCGATCCATAGTTTACTTTCCTATTCTTATCCTTTTCCTGCTTGCCGGCAGAAATGTAGTTCACCTTTACTCCTGCGGAATCGTCTTGAGTTCGCGCCGGATGGCGCGGAAGCGCTCGGGTACGTCCTCGTCCGCCATATCCCTTGGAACGTCGATCGTGCCCGCGGCCTTTGCAGTTTCATAATACCAGCATTTGTACTCCACGGTCTCGAGCGTGTGGCGCATCTCCTCCATCTGCGCGAGCAGCACGTCGCGCTGGTGCGTGAACATCTTGAGGCGCGTGTCGATGGTGTCGTCGCCGCGCAGGGCGAGCTCGATGTACTGGCGGATGTCCCTGATGGACATGCCGGCCTTTTTCATGCAGCCGATGACCTGTAACCACTCGAAGTCCGATTCCTGAAACATGCGGATGCCGCCGGACGAGCGCTCCACAAAGGGCAGCAGACCCTCCTTATCGTAATAGCGCAGCGTGGAAGCGGGGACGTCCAGCTTTTTCGCCATCTCGCCGACTGTGTAGACCATGAAATCCTCCTGAAATGAAAGCGCGCTTTAGGTTGCAGCACAGTGAGTAACTTTAAGTTTCTTTTAGCATACCGCAGCGAAGGATGCCTGTCAAGCGCCGCACAAAAAGAAAAGCCGCCGAAGGCGGCTTTTCCTCAAATCTTCAAGATCGCGCGAATGTCGTCCAGCGTTTCGGCAAAGTAGATGCCCTCCTGCCGCTCGGGCGTGGAGAGGCCCATGTCGATCATGTGAGCGAGCAGGGATTTCAAGTGGTCGTAATAGCCGTTCAGATTATAGAGGATGCACGGCGCGGCGAGCTGCTTGAGCGACACCTTTGACATGATCTCGCTGATCTCCTCGAGCGTGCCCGTGCCGCCGGGGAAGGCGATGAACGCATCGCCGAGCTCGATCATCTTCGTCTTGCGCTCGGTCATGTCGCGCGTGACGATGAGCGTCGTGATCTCGTCATACTCGTAGCCCTTGTCGATGAAAAGCTGCGGCTCCACGCCGGTCACTTCGCCGCCCGCGCGCAGCACGCTTTCAGCGAGCGCACCCATCAGGCCGTTTTTTGACCCGCCGTAGACAAGGGCGTTGCCGCTTTTGCCGATGAGACGGCCCAGTGCGCGCACGGACGTCTCAAGCGTCGGATCGTTGCCGCTGCTCGCACCGAGATATACGGTGATATTCATAGGAAACAGTCCCTTTCTGTCAAAAATGATTGCCGCTATTCTATCACGGTATGATCTTTCCCGCAAGCGGCGGAAAATCGGCGTTGCGGGTGTAGTCCTGCTGTGGTATGATGTTCTCGCCGCACACGCGGAAAATATGCCATTTTGACTGTATTTGGAGATACCGTTATGATCAAAACGATTTTGTGGGACGTGGACCGCACGCTTTTAGACTTTGATGCCGCCGAGCGCGCCGCCATCCAGAGCCTTTTTGTTGAGTTCGGCCTTGGCGAATGCTCGGAAGAACAGGTCGCGCGCTATTCCGTCCTGAATATGAAATACTGGGAAAAACTCGAGCGCGGCGAGATCACGAAGCCGCAGGTGCTCGTCGGCCGCTTTGAGGAGTTTTTCGCGGAGGAGGGCATCGACGTTTCCCTCGCGCCGCAGTTTAACGATGCCTACCAGCTGCGTCTGGGCGACACCATCGTCTACCGCGACGACAGCTATGAGATCGTCAAGTCGCTGCGCGGCAAGGTGCGCCAGTGCGTCGTCTCGAACGGTACGGTCGTCGCGCAGACGAAGAAGCTGACGCGCTCCGGCCTCGGTGCGCTGATGGACGGCGTGTTCCTCTCCGAGCAGCTTGGCGCGGAGAAGCCGAAAAAGGAGTTTTTCGACCAGGTCTTCGCCGCCATCGGGCCGGTCGAGAAGAGCGAGACGATGATCGTCGGCGATTCGCTCACGAGCGATATCCGCGGCGGCGACAACGCGGGCATTGTCACCTGCTGGTACAATCCCGAGGGAATCAAAGCGCCGGAGGGTTACCGTATCGACCACGAGATCAGGGATCTGCACGAGGTCTACGGCCTGCTGTGACAAGAAAAGGGAAGAGGACATTCCGAAAAGAATCGGAATGTCCTCTTTTTTGCGTTTACTGCTTGCCCTTCAGCCGCCGCAGGCAGATGCAGGGCGTCTTGACGTTGAAGGGCTTGGAGATGTGCGCATCCATACCGGCCTCGCGGCTGTGCTGCACATATATAACGCAGTGCATTGATAAAAGCTGTGGTTTTATTCAGTATTTATAAAGGGATGGGATCCTTTTTTTCTTGCCAGACGGCGATGGATATGCTACAATATGACCAATAAACCAAGTTGGTCAAAAATTTCAACAAAGGAGGGAATGCCAATGGCCTTTTCCGCAGAAGAAAACGCGGCCATCCGCGAAACGCTGCTGCGAGAGGCGCGCCGTTGCGCCGTCACGCTGGGGCTGCGCAAGACCTCGGTCGAGCAGCTCACCGAGGCGGCGGGCATCTCGAAGGGACTGTTCTATAAATACTTCGCGTCCAAAGAACTGCTGTTTTTCGAGGTGCTGGAGGATATCCACAGCGAGGTCTATCAGGTGGCCGAGCAGGCGCTGGAGGAGGGCAAAGACCTGCCGCCCGACGAGCGCATCGCGAACGTGCTGCTCACGGCCTGTAGCCGCTTATCCGAGATCGGTGCGATGAAATTCATCGAGGAGGACTCGGCCTATCTGCTGCGCCGCATCCCCGCGCAGGTGAAAGCCGAGCACTACCACAGCGACGAGGTACATATCCGCGACCTTTTGGAAGAGAGCGGCCTGACCCCGCGCGGCGGTATCGCGCTCGCCGCTGCAACGATCCGCGGCCTGATCCTCACGGTGTCGCATCAGGAGCAGATCGGCGCGCTGTATCCGCAGGTGCTCGAAACACTGACGCGCGGCGCGTGCGAAGAGCTGTTTCCGCGGGCGTGAACGCCGCGTGCGGCTTTTTATCACTTGGAGTTAGAGACGTTGAACTAAAAATCAAAACAGGGGGGAATCTGCCGTGTCCAAGCAAGCTACCGAATTTCAGAAAAAGGAAATGAGCAAGATGTACCGCGGCAAGGAGATCTTCAAGCCGCTGAACACCGGCTGGATCGATGAACATGTCGCCTGCGTGCGCGAATGGGTGGCGAACATCTTTTTCTACCGCAAGGGCGAGACGACCATCATGGTCGACGCGGGCTACAACTATGACCGTCTTGAGGAAAAGATGGGCTGGCTCGGCATCGACCCGAAGTCCATCCGCCATATCCTCATCACCCATCAGGACACCGACCATGTCGGCGCGGTGGAGGCGGACAGCCCCGGCCTTTTCCGGGACGCGAAGCTCTATATCGGTGAGATCGAGAACAAATATCTCACCGGCGAGGTGCGCCGCAAGGTGATCTACCACCTCTACAAGCTGCCGCAGGTGACTATTAACAACGAAAAGGTGCTGCTGCACGACGGGCAGGTCTTCGAGATCGACGGCATCAAGATCGAATGCTTTTTGGTCCCTGGCCACACGTGGGGGCATATGGTGTACCTCATTGACGACAGGTACCTCTTCACGGGCGATACGATCTGGTTCGGCGCGGACGGCGGCTACAGCTTCATTTCCGCGCTGGCGGAGAGCAACAAGCTCGCGGTCAAGTCGCTGGCGGAATTGGAGCAGAAGCTTCGCACGCGCGGCCTGCGGCCCGTCATCCTGACGGGCCACACCGGCTGGACGGACGATCTCTACTTCGCCTTTGCGCACCGCGATAAGCTCTGCTCGCCGTTCAAGAAGAAAGTGCACGACCCGTCCGCGCCGTATGACGCCTACGACGAGTCGGACGACACAGAGGAGAATGCGAAGCGCGGCTTTTTGCCGCCGGTGCAGAAGATCTGATGCGGAGTGGAGAGAGGCGGGGAAA
>OLOS01000533.1_pt1 | contig 39424 bp, 34 predicted proteins | sample 1672631 | NCBI WGS metagenome assembly OLOS01 (sample SAMEA3136707, study PRJEB25190) | human gut metagenome | biome: human gut; feature: human-associated habitat; material: faeces | place: Austria | collected 2013 | reverse complement strand
TACGACTCTGACTCGTATTGTCTAGGTTCGAATCCTAGTTCCGCAGCCAAGGAAAGCCCTCAAACCGGACGGTTTGGGGGCTTTGATTTACAAAAAGCCTTTTACGGGGGAAACGTATGGAAGACGGCGAACGGACAAAGATAAGCTGCGGAAGGTTTTTATTGCTGCTGTCCCAGGGAGTGATAATGGGCATAGGCGCCGTGCTGCCCGGCATAAGCGGCGGAGTGCTGTGCGTCATATTCGGAATATACCAGCCAATGATGGAAACCCTGGCCCACCCTAAGAAAGGGATAAAGAAGTACGGACATATGGTGCTGCCGGTAGTGCTGGGTTTTCTCGGTGGGTTTGTGCTGCTGGCCGGGGCGATAGCAAAGCTCGCCTCATCTGAGCCCGCAATAGTCACAAGCCTTTTTGTAGGCCTTATCGTCGGGACATTACCGCAGCTTTTTCACGACGGAGCAAAGCAGGGCAGGGATAAGTCATGCTATATAGCCCTTGCCGCAAGCACGTCATTGTTACTGGGCTTCTTTATGCTGCTCAAGTACGGCACGGAGCTGCACATAACTCCTAACGCCGGCTGGTTCTTCTTCTGCGGCGCTCTGTGGGGCATAAGCATGGTGGCGCCGGGAATGACATCGTCGTCGGTGCTGATGCTGCTTGGGCTGTATTATCCTATGTCTGAAGGCATAGCTGCGCTGGACATGGGGGTAATTATACCGTTTTTGCTGGGCATAGCAATAACCGTCATTGCGCTTGCCAGGGCAGTGAACGCTTTATTCAACAGATACTACGGCATTGCGTATCACTGCATAATAGGCTTTGTTATCGCCTCTACGGTACCCATAATACCTGTGTCGTTCAGGAGTACGTCAGAACTCATCTGGAGCATCGTAGCGGCTACGGCGGGCTGCGCTGCGGCGTACTTTATATCCAGGATAGATGGACTAAAGGAGTAAGGAACAACTGGGAGAGGTCGAAGGGCCTCTCCTTTTATATGCCGGTCATTCCACAGTGTACAAGAGTAAAATAGTGTATTATAATATAATGTGGTTAGTAATATTTGGATATACCGTATATTGTAGCGGAGGAAAAATGAACAAGCAGTACGACGTAAGCGATATAAAAGTTATGGAGGGTCTTGAGGCGGTGCGTATGCGCCCCGGAATGTACATAGGAAGCACCGGTTCACGCGGCCTTCATCATATGCTTTGGGAGATAGTGGACAACGCTGTGGACGAGGCGGCAAACGGATATGCGGACGCGGTACGCGTGACCCTGCATAAGGACGACTCCGTTACTGTTGAGGACAACGGCAGAGGTATTCCTGTAGGCATTCACGAAAAGCTGGGTGTGTCCGGCGTTGAGGTGGTGTTTACCCAGCTGCATGCAGGAGGTAAGTTCGATAACGAGTCTTACGGCTTTTCAGGGGGCCTTCATGGAGTGGGCGCCTCCGTTGTGAATGCGCTGAGCGAATACGTAGAAGTAGAGGTATGTACTGGCGGCAAGATGTACCGCCAGACCTTCAGGAGCTATGAGGGCCCGGACGGCAAGATGGTATCCGGAAAGCCAATGGCTCCCCTGGAAGAGGTGGGCCGCGTGCGCCGTCAGGGCACTAAAATAACCTTCCTGCCGGATAAGCGTGTATTCGAAACGCTGGAGATGAACTTCGGCATAATATCAAAGCGTTTACGTGAGCTTGCGTATCTTAACAAGGGCGTTACCTTCATACTTATAGACGAGCGGGAACGGGGCAACAAAAAAGAGGCCGAATATCACTATGAGGGCGGCATTATAGATTTCGTGCGTTACATGAATGCGGACAAGACTCCCCTTTACGATGAGCCTATATATATTGCCGGCAAGAGGGATGACATAGCAGTAGAGATAGCCATACAGCATAACGACGGCTATACCGAAAGCATGTTTTCATATGTGAATAACATACCAACCACTGAGGGCGGCACCCATGAGACGGGCTTCAAGGCGGCCTTAACCAAAGTCATGAACGACTACTGCCGTAAGGCCGGCATACTCAAGGATAAGGACCCGTCGCTTTCCGGAGAGGACTTCCGCGAGGGCCTGACGGCGGTGTTATCCCTCAAGATGCACAGCGTGCAGTTCGAGGGGCAGACAAAGACAAAGCTGGGAAATACGGAAGCTAGGACGGCCGTAGAATACGTGCTGACAGAGCACCTTGCGCCTTACCTCGATGACCTTAAGAATGCCGATACGGCTAATAAGATAGCCGAAAAGGCGGCAAAAGCCGCAAAGGTTCGTGAAGCTACCCGCAAGGCCAAGACTATGGCCCGGGAAAAAAGCAAGCTGGAAAACGCGCCTCTGGTGGGCAAGCTGTCGAGCTGTACGGGGCGCAACGCAAAGATAAACGAGCTGTTTATCGTGGAGGGAGACTCCGCAGGCGGCAGCGCCAAGCAGGGCCGGGACAGGCGGTTTCAGGGCATACTGCCGCTTCGGGGCAAGCCGCTGAATGTGGAGAAAAAGCGGCTGGATCAGGTAATAGCAAACGAGGAGTTCCGCTCCATAATAACCGCCCTTGGTACAGGCATAGGCGAGGATTTCGATATAAGCGGCCTCAAGTACGACAAGATAATAATACTCTCCGATGCAGACCAGGACGGTGCGCACATAAGGGCAATACTGCTGACATTCTTTTTCCGCTATATGAAGGAGCTTATAACCGACGGCCATGTGTATATAGGCCTTCCTCCTCTCTATAAAATACAGAAGGGCAAGGAGATCAGATACGCATATTCCGATGGGGAGCTTGCAAAGATGACAAGAGCCATCGGCAAGGGCTACACCCTCCAGCGCTACAAGGGGCTTGGAGAGATGAACCCGGAGCAGCTGTGGGAGACGACCATGAATCCGGAGCACCGTTCGCTGGTCCGGGTAGAGCTTGAGGACGCGGCGGACGTGGACCATATAGTGACGCTGCTCATGGGGGATAAAGTCGGCCCCAGACGCGAGTACATCAGCGAGTTCGCCAACTTCAACAAGACGGATACCTTTGAGGAAAAGATGACGGCACATCCTGCCGCCGAAAGGTAACAGCGTATGGCAAAAAGAGATGATAACCAGATATCCTTCGAGGGGCAGACCATAATCACGAAGGGCATGGAGGCGGTTATGCACGACTCCATGATTCCCTATGCGGAATATGTAATAATGGAGCGGGCGCTGCCGCGGATAGAGGACGGCCTGAAGCCCGTTCAGCGCCGCATACTTTATACCATGCTGGAGCTGGGGCTGACTCCGGACAAGCCACACCGCAAGAGCGCACGTATCGTGGGCGACTGCCTCGGCAAATATCACCCCCATGGCGATACGTCGGTATACGATGCCATGGTGCGTATGGCTCAGGAATTCAATATGCATATGCCCATGGTGGACGGCCACGGCAACTTTGGCAGCGTGGACGGCGACTCTGCGGCGGCAATGCGATATACCGAGGCCAGAATGACCCCTGTAGCCATGGAGATGCTGCGGGATCTGGAGAAGGATACGGTAAAGTTCAGCCTGAACTTTGACGATACGTTAAAAGAACCCGACTTGCTGCCCGGCCGCTTTCCGAATCTGCTGGTAAACGGCTCCTCAGGCATAGCCGTAGGTCTGGCGACTAATATACCGCCCCACAACATGGGCGAAGCCATAGACGCGGCCATAATGTATATGGATGATCCGGAAGTATCCCTGGACGAGCTGATGAAGGTAATGCCCTGTCCGGATTTTCCGACAGGGGGTTATATACTGGAATCCGACGAAATACGGAATGCTTACGAAACGGGCAGGGGAAAGATAACCGTTCGTGCCAAGGCCGAAATAGAGGAGCAGAAGAACGGCAAGAAGCTCATTGTCGTGACCGAGATGCCATATCAGGTGAACAAGGCAAAGGCGCTTGAGGACATATTGCACATAAGCGAGGAAAAAAAGGTGCTGTTTGCCGGCATAGGCGAGATACGGGATGAGTCCGACCGCATGGGCATGCGGGCGGTGATAGAGGTAAAGAAGGATGCTGACGCGGAAAAAATACTGCAATACCTTTATAAATACTCCGACCTTCAGGTAACCTTCGGCGCTAACATGGTGGCCATAGCCGACGGCAAGCCCCAGACGCTGGGCCTGAAGGAGATACTGCGCCATTACATACGGCATCAGGAAAATGTAGTCACCCGCCGCACGAAATTTGACCTTGACGCAGCTGAGCGCCGGGAGCACATACTGGAAGGCCTTATGGTGGCCATTGCCAATATAGACGAGGTGATAGCTCTCATAAGGGCCGCAAAGTCGCCAAAGGAGGCCAAGGAAGGCCTTATGAAGCGCTTTGAGCTTACCGATATACAGGCTCAGGCCATACTTGATCTGAGGCTCCAAAGGCTGACCAACCTGGAAAGACTGGCCATAGAAAAGGAATACAGGGAGGTAGGCAGGCTAATAAAGGAATACAAGGGCATACTTTCATCCGAGGAAAAGCTCAGGGCGGTCATACGCCGCGAGATGCTGGCCATAAAAGAAAAATATGCCGTACCACGCCGTACAAGGCTGATACAGGGCGAGGAGGAGATAGTCGTGTCCCGTGAGGACATGATAGTGGTGGATGATGCCATAGTGGCGCTGCTTGAGGGCGGCAAGATACGCCGCCTGCCCAAGCGCAGCTTCACAGCCGAGTCCATCGCCTCCGAAAAGCCGGTATTTATAATGGAGACCCAGACGGACAGGCGGCTGAGGTTCTTTACCAGCCACGGCAACTGCCTGATAATCGGAGTGGACGAGCTGCCGGAAGCAAGGCTTACCGCCAAGGCTACAAACCTTAATTCGCTGGTACAGCTCGAAAAGGGCGAGGAGATAGTAGCCTGCTTCGATGAAGTAAAGGATGACACGCTTGTGTTCTTTACAGCCCTCGGCAGCGCAAAACGTACAGAGGGAAAGGAATTTGACCTCCGCACAAAGAAGACGGCCGCCATAGCCCTTAAGGACGACGACAGGGTTATAGCCGTAGAAAAACAGGACGATACCGCAGGCACCGTTATCATGGTAAGCAAGGGCGGAATGAGCATACGCTTCGCGACAGATACCGTTCCCGTAATGGGCAAGGGCGCGGGCGGAGTGAAGTGCATGAAGCTGGACGAGGGGGACAGGGTTATATTCGCCGCGCAGATAGCTGACGAGGGCGAGATACTTACCATATCCGACAGGGGCTACGCAAAGCGCAGCCTGGTCTTCGATTACGAGATACAGGGCAGGAACGGCAAGGGCCTGAAGACTTTCGACTTCAAGAAGAACGGCTCAAACGGCACTGCCATCGCTGCGGCGCTTTACGTAAAGGAGCCCTATGATATAGTCATACGCCAGTTCCACGGCGAGGAGACGGTAGTGAACACCGAGACGGTATTCATCGAGCAGCGGCCCGGCAAGGGTATGCTTACAGTCATGGCGCTGCTGGACGATATAGTTATTGGCGCAAGGAAAATTAAATCATAAAACCCGGTGGATACCGAATACTTATATACGAACACACATCAAATAAGTGTCAGGAGTAAGTATGAGAGTATCCAATGATGAAAACGCGGTATTTGTAAGCGGTACGCTTGGCGGCGCACCGGAGCTCAGCCACAGCCTTTACGGAGAGGATTTTTACAGCGCGGAGCTGCTTGTGCCGCGGCTTAGCGGTACTATGGATCACGTCCCGCTGACAATACCGGGCCGCAATCTCGCCTTCATGCCGGACGAGGGCGACAGGCTTTCTGTATGGGGACAGCTGAGGACATATAACAGGCATACGGAGCAGGGTACCCATCTTTGCGTTACGGTGTTCGCCAAGGGTATAGAACCTCTGGGCGAGGAGGAGATGCCTCAAAACGAGGTGTCGCTTTCAGGATATCTTTGCAAGCCTGCGGTGTTCAGGACTACGCCCTTCCTGCGGGAGATAGGCGACATGCTCATAGCCTGCAACCGCTCCTTCAATAAATCTGACTATCTGCCCTGTATAGCATGGGGCAGGAACGCCCGCACCGTGAGCGAGCTGCCGGTGGGCAGCAGGCTGTACATTCAGGGCAGGATACAGAGCAGGCGGTATCAGAAGCAGCTCAGTGACGGCACAGTACAGGACAGGACGGTCCATGAGGTATCCTGCTCATCCATTGAGCTGCTTTAAGCCGTTTAAAATTTACAGGAGATAACTTATTTTACTATGGCAATGGACGGACTTAATCTAGCCGCATCCGTGGCAGAGTGCAGGCGCATAGTTGGCGGCAGGATAGACAAGATACAGCAGCCCGAAAAGGACGAGCTTGCAGTCAGCCTGCGCTGCGGCGGCGAAAACCTCAGGCTGCTCATAAGCGCATCGCCGGAGCATTGCAGAATGCAGCTCACGAATGTCAAAAAGGAAAACCCCATAGACGCGCCGGCCTTTTGTATGCTGCTGAGGAAGCGCCTCGCAGGTGGGCGCATAGTGTATGTAGAGCAGCCAAACCTTGACAGGATAGTGAACATAGGCATCGAGGCACAGAACGACTTGGGAGATACCGTTACCTTCGTGCTCTGTGCCGAGATAATGGGCAAATACTCCAATATAATTCTCATAAACGAGCAGGGCATAGTCGTTGATGCAATAAAGCGTATCGGCATAGGAATGTCAAATGTGCGTACAGTTTTGCCGGGGCAGAAGTACGAAATGCCGCCGGCACAGGATAAGGCCGACCCAACAAAGGCCTCTGCCGAAGACTTTGAGACAGTCATAGCAGAGGCAGAGGGTATCAGGATAGACAAAGCGCTTTCAAACGCGTTTTTCGGCCTTTCGCCCAAAATGGCGGCAAAGCTTTGCGAGAATGCCACGGATAAGCGCAGCTGCATCGAGCTGAGCCCAGGGGAGCGCAGGGAGCTTGCGGAATACCTGCACAGCTTTTACCGCCGCCTTTCGCAAGGCGATGTCACGCCCTGCGTTACGCTTAATGACGTTGGCGAACCTGAGGGAGTGCTGCCGTTTGTACCAAAGGAGGGAGAATACAGACCGGCGCCGACTATGAGCGAGGCGCTGGACTGCTTTTATGCTGAAACCGATAATCTCCAGCGTATGCGCCGCCACGGCGCCGGCATAAGGAAGATACTGCAAAACAATATAGAGCGCTGCAACAAGAAGATAGCTTTGTATGACGACGCCATAGCTTCGGAGGGCGATATTGAAAAGCTTAAATTGTTCGGCGAGCTGCTCATAGCGAACGCCTACAGGATAATCTCAGGCTCCTCAGAGGCCGTAGTGCAGAACTACTACACAGACCCGCCGGAAAACGTAAGAATACCTCTGGACGCAAGGTATTCCATAAACGACAATGCGCAAAAGTATTATAAAAAATACCAGAAGGCCAAGGCAGCCCGGGATATGGCGGCGCAGCAACGGGAAAGGGCGCTGGAGGAGCTGAACTATCTGGAGGGACAGCTTTACAATCTGGACAAGTGTACCGGTGACAGCGAACTTAAGGAGCTTTCCGACGAGCTGATGAACGAGGGGTACATAAAGAGACCCAAGGACGGCAGGAAGGGCCAGAAGCTGCCGCCTTCAAAGCCCATGTGCTTTATATCGTCGGACGGCATAGAGATATACGTGGGCAAGAACAACAGGCAGAACGATGCACTTACACTTAAGTTTGCAGGGCCAAAGGACACATGGCTGCATACAAAGGATATACCCGGCTCACATGTGATAATACGGGCAGAGAACCCGCCAAAGACCACGCTGTATCAGGGAGCCCTGCTGGCGGCCTACTACAGCAGGGGCAGGGGCAGCGAAAACGTGCCTGTAGACTATACCGAGCGGCGGTTCGTAAGGAAACCCTCCGGCGCAAAGCCCGGTATGGTGATATACACCACAAACAAAACGGCCTATGTGACCCCGGACCCAATTGAGGTCAAGGCCATAAAACAGAAGCAATAGCGGCAAAAAGCGGCGTTCAGCTGCTTTTTTCGTTATTTTATGCGCCGGTGACGAATAGCTTATTTATGACTAATAAGCGGAGGGCATGATAATGAAACGATTATTTATATTGATTCTGGCGTTGCTTACGGCGCTTATGATGGTGTGCTGCAAAAAAGCTGAGGAAATAACCGAACCCGAGGCCGATACGGACAGCGGCTACCGGCGAACCACTCTGTACTACGCCACGGAGGACGGATTCATAGTGCCTGTTATGAAGAGCATACCCTGGGAGGAGGGAATAGGCAGGGCGGCGCTGAGCTACCTTGTATCTGGCATCGACAACGATAAAAGCGCCGCCATGATGGGCTTGAAGACGGTAATACCCGAGGGAACGGAATGCACTCTACGCATAGGCGAGGGAGGCAGCGCCCGGGTAGACCTGACTGACATTGGTCAACAGACTGAGGAGCAGGAGCAGGCCATGGTGGTTGCAATAGTGAACACGCTGACTGAGTTCCCCTCCATAAACAACGTCAGCATAACCATCGACGGCAAGGAGAAAAAGACCCTCTCCAATGGCACTGACATATCCAAACCCATGGAGAGCTTTGCGTTGAATATTGAGGACGGGGAGGTGCCGGTTTCAGGCGAAGCCCACGCCCTTACGCTGTACTTCCCTAATTCGGCTGCCAGCCTGAATATCCCCGTGACACGGTATACGGACACTGCGCCTTCATTTTCCGGGGCTGTGCAGGAGGAGATAGCCGGGCCTAAGGATGAGGGGCTTATAAACTGCTTCCCGGCGGGAACAGAACTCATAAGCGCATACATAAAGGACGGAATAGCCTGCGTTGACCTGACGAAGGACTTCGAGAAAGTCGCTGATACCGAGGGTATGCTGGATGCGGCAAGGGACTGCCTGTATCTCTGCGCCAATCAGTTCGATCAGGTATATGGCGTTGACATAACTGTGGAAGGAAAGGAGTACAGTATGCATACCTCCGCCGTGTCTGTACCCGTATACGTGAACGAGTGGCGATAAATATGGAAATGCCGCGGGCGCTGTGGTAAAATAGCCGTATTGAATTTTGCCGTACAAAGGAGAAATATATATGAAGCTTATAATCGCCTCCAACAACGCCCATAAGGTATCCGAAATAAAGGCCATTTTAGGCTGCTTTTATGACGAGATACTCTCCCTCAGGGAAGCGGGCATAGATATGGACGTGGTTGAGGACGCGAACACCTTCGAGGGCAACGCTCTCAAGAAGGCCAGAGAGGTGTTTGCCGTTGCCGATGCGGATGCAGTACTGTCGGACGACAGCGGCCTGATGGTTGACGCCCTGGGCGGCGCTCCCGGCGTTTACAGCGCGCGCTATGCAGGCGAGGGCCACGATGACGCCGCCAACAATGCGAAGCTCCTCGACGCACTCAAGGACGTACCCGGCGAAAAACGCACGGCTAAATTTTGCACCTCGGTGGCGCTCATACGCAGGGGAATGCCCGCAGTCACCGCGGAGGGAAGCGTGGAGGGCAGGATACTCCACTCCCCGCAGGGCGAAAACGGCTTCGGATACGACCCTCTTTTCTATTATGAGCCGCTGAAAAAGACCTTCGCGCAGCTTACGCCGGAGGAGAAAAACTCCGTCAGCCACAGAAGGCGCGCGCTCGAATCCCTATGCGACAAGCTGATAGCGGAAAAGTGATGCGCATAGGCATAGTAAGCGATACCCACGGCGATTCATACGCCATAAGACGTGTCATAGAGCAGGCGGGCAGGGTGGACGCATGGATACACCTGGGCGACAATACCCGCGACGCGGAGGCTTTCGGAAAGGACGGAACGCCTGTCTATTCCGTGGCGGGCAACTACGATTTCGGCGGTGAAAAAGAGCTTCGCATAAGCCTTGACGGTGCGGAGATATTCGCCGCTCATGGCCACTGTTACGGCGTTACTGCAGGTACCGACCGGCTCGCTTACCGTGCGGAGGAGCTTGGCTGCAACGTTGCGCTGTACGGCCACACACATATCCCGAAGCTGGACTATGACGGTAAGCTGTACATAATTAACCCCGGCAGCCCCTCCTGTCCCCGGGGCGGCGCGCCCCGCACCTTCGCCATACTGACCGCCGAGTGCGGCAGCCTCAACGCCAAAATGATGCAGCTATAGGAGAAACAGGCCGCCCGTCGGGCGGCCTTGAAACTGTAGAAAAAGCCTGGCAAAGCTGAGCATAAGTCTGTCGAAAAACTAACCCCCGGCATAGACGGGTGTCTGTAAAACAGTTAATCCTCCGTATGGCTTAGACCATGCGGAGGATTTGTTTATGTCTAATCTTCAAACTTGCTGGCGGCAAACGGTTTGTCAAAACCGTTTGCGGACGGCAAGTCCACAGGGGATAGCCGCTTTAGCGGCGCAAGGGGGTGTAGCCACCTTGACGGAACGAAGTGACGAAACATTCTCGGTCGTGCAGTTTTCTTCTGCTGACCGGGAATGAAGCTCCGCAGGACGCACTACTCTCGACAGAGAGTATAGAAGTGCGCCCTTTAGTTCCTAAAGGGTTTTTATCAGTTCGACAAACTGGAAGTTGTTTGATGCTTAACTCCGAATCAAAAAATACAAATTCACACATATCATAATCACTGCGATTCCAATAAATACAGAATAAACAACCTTACTCCCTTTTGCTTCTGTCTGTTTCACGCAAAATAGAAGATAGATAATCCAAACAACATATGCTATAAACAACAAACCACTTCTATAAAAAAATGCAGAGAGAAAAAACAGCACATTCACCATTCTCATTCCTTTTTCAGAAAAGAGCAAATTTTTGATTTTCTTCATATTCCACCTCCACAAATTCCGATTTGTTGCTTAATTTCGCATTCAAACTATACCATAAAACCTGTGAACAATTCTACCGCAACTTTGGAATATATGAGAAAAGTCCGAACAGTTTTCTGTCCGGACTTCCTCACTCAATCGTAAATCAATTCGATTTTCACAATTTCCTCTGCCTGTGCCTTGCAAGCGTTCATCTGCCGCACCCATTCCATTTGGTGTCGGCTTTCAGCTGTTCGGTCACGCCGTTTTGCTCTGCCAGTGACCGCACGATCAGCTCCATGCGGTTTCGTGCCACTTCGTCAATCTTAGCGCAATACTGTCTTACGTAAACCCAGCTATATTTCCGGGCTTTTTTATGAATATTGGCGCGCATATCCGTTAAAGCCCTTGTCGATTAGTACGTGCTTATGGAATTTTGCCAAGCTTATGCCTATTATGCGCAATCTGTCCTTATTGTCTGCTGCTATAACCGTAAAAGCTCATTGTTCATCCTCTATCTCAATCGCCAACGTTTTCTGCTGTTGCGCTGCATCTTATGTACTATGGCGATGGCAATAATGAGCGCTATGACTGCTGCCAGTATTATCCTGCCCGTGGTGGAAGGCCGGTATGCCGTACTGCGCTGGACTGTGCGGCCGCATACGGCGCATGTGCCTTCATCGATTCCGTCCTGCTCCTTTGTCGCCTCGGTCACGGTAGTCCATTCCGATACTACATGATCCGCAAGATTGACCTTCTCACCGCATTCACATTCCTGCCAGTGCCGGGTGTCGTCGCTTTTCCACTGGGCGGAGAAGGAATGTACGTGAGGCGCGGCAGTCTGCACCGGCTCTGCTGTGGGGACGAGGGTAACGACGGGACTCTGGGTAACAGCTGCCGCAGGTATCCGCGTAGGCTTTGGCTTGGCTGAATCGGATACGTGAAGACGCGCCTTGCTGGTGGAGACCGAGCCGGCAGCCCCCTTGAATACGCAATATACGCTCCAGCCGTCCAGAGACTTGGGTATGGCGCTGAGTATAAGCTTTTCCGTACCGTCGCCTGCCACCTTGAGGCCGGGGAAACGCTCTTCAGCCCTGTCGGCTTCCACAGTCTCGCCGTCCTTGGAAAGGTACCACTTGCAGGAGGTATAGTTGACTGCCTGCGTTATGAAGGAGGCGGTGCCTCCGGGCTTAACGCTCTCGTTTTCCGGGCTTTTGGTGATTTCCAGCTCGCCGGGGGTAGGGGATGGGATCGGCGTGGGCGAGACGGAAGGCTCGGGAGTGGGTTCGGGAGAGGGTTCGGGAGAGGGCCATGATATGGGTTCCCTGGTAGTGGAGACACTTACAGGCGAAGTGGCGGTCTGCTCCGGACTTGCCGAAGGATTGCCGCCGCCTGTCGCAAATGCAGAGGGAGCCGCCGTTATCAATAAAGCCGCGAGAACCGAGCATATAGCTTTTCTGATGTTCATGTAAACACCGCCTTTATCTCCGATAAACTTAAAATACACCGCGCAAAAAGGGTAATTTTGTCAGTTAATTATAGCTACTGGACATGTTATGTGTCAACATTTGCATATGGATACAGCCGTGACGGGCAGCCACGGATGGTTATCTTTTGCCTGCCTTTTATTGACATGGAGAGAAATACACATTAAAATGCCTATTGAAATACAGAATTACAAATGAGAGCCGAGCATAGGGAGAAACCGTTATGGCATTCGACTACAAGAAGGAATACAGGGAATTCTATCTGCCCAAGGAAAGGCCGGAAATAGTTACCGTGCCGCCTATGAATTACATTGCCGTTCGCGGCAAGGGCGACCCCAACATAGCGGACGGCGAATACCAGGCAGCAATGGGTATGCTTTATGGCATCGCTTTCACCATAAAGATGAGCAAAAAGGGCAGCCATTGCATAGAAGGATATTTTGATTATGTGGTGCCTCCATTAGAGGGTTTCTGGTGGCAGGAAGGAATAGACGGCGTAGACTTTGCACATAAGGACGAGTTCAACTGGATATCGGTGATACGGTTGCCGGATTTCGTAACCAAGGAGGATTTCCACTGGGCTGTGGAAGAAGCTGCGAAGAAGAAAAAGCGGGATTTTTCCAAGGCGGAGTTTTTGACGGTTGACGAGGGACTCTGCGTGCAGATGATGCACATAGGCCCCTTCGATGACGAGCCGCGAAGCGTTGCGCTGATGGACCGTTACATAGCGGAGAACGGATATGAGAACGACTTTAGTGGAACGCGGCTGCACCACGAGATATACCTGTCGGATGCCCGGAAGGTACCGAGGGAAAAGCTGCGCACAGTCATACGGCATCCCATAAGGAGGACCAACGGCAGCATAGGCTGCGATATGAATATAAGCACAGGTGACGTAAATATAGCGTGCCTGCGATAGGCCAAAGGCTGAAAAGAGCGCATGCCAAAAGACCGTATAGAAAAGTATTGAAACCAAGCGGTACTTAAAGGATAGATTATGGATATTTATGAAAGGCTTATGCAGCGCCAGAAGGAAAACCAGCCCTTTTTGGATTTTATAGGCGCAGTATCTGAAGAAGTAGGTCCGGGCAGGGCGGTGATCACGCTTAAGCCTCGTCCGGAGCACATGAATTACAGGGGAATAGTACATGGCGGCTGCCTATTCACCCTCGCAGATTCTGCAGCGGGCCTTGCTGCGTCATCACGGGGAAGGTGCATAGTAACGCTGTCGAGTTCCTTTAACTATCTGCTGCCCGCAAAGGATACCGAGAAAATTATCGCAGAGGCCACAGAGGTGAAGTACGGCAGGACCATAGCAGTGTACGACGTTACTGTAAAGTCTCATGAGGGCAAGCTGCTGTGTAAGGGCACGTTCGATTATTATGTGCTTGGGGAGAATGTGTAACGGCGTGCATATTGATTGATAGTAAGCAACAACAATAAAGGCCTCCAGCCAGGGGATGGGTGACGCAGGAGACCTTTATTTTTATGGGGATTAGCTAAACCGTTTAAATGAGTTATTTGCCAATGTTCAATCCGAGTGTATATGCGTGGTCAAGCCCATTGGTGTTGAGTATTTCACCCTTCTGGCACACATTGGGTACGACTACGCTGCCGCAGTCCTTCCATCCAAGATACTGGGCCATTCCGCGGTAGACAAAAAGCATACCGGTGAATATCTCGTGGGATTCAGCCTCAGCGCAGCCCAGCAGTGCACAGTAGCGTATCTTTGAACGTTGCCTGCCTTCGGGGGAGCCTGTATAAGGCTCAAACCGGTCCATAACGGTTTTGAGCTGTGCTGTGAAGGAATACCAGTATACGGGAGAGGCGAATACTATGGCTTCGCACTGCTCGAATTCGGCGTAAATCTTGTCCATATCGTCGGCAGGAAGTACGCAGCGCCTGCCGTCTGCCCAGCAGTTGCGGCAGCCGATACAGGAGTTAACATTAATATACGCGGTCTCGAACCTTACTACGGTATGACTTGCATCCTTCGCACCGTAAGTAAAAGCATCTGCCATGGCGCTGCTGTTTCCGTCCTTGCGGGGACTTCCGCAAAGTAAAAGTATACGCATTTAGGCTATCCCTCCTAATCAGATTAGGAAGCTTCTGCGAAGAAGCTCGTAGTTTATTTCTCCGGCGCAAAATGCGCGGCCGGTGTTAATGTTGTGAATTTGTATACGGCCAACGGAGTTCACATCGGGATCAAGGAGGTAGAACGCGCCACCGCCTTTCACAAAGATATCCTGGAACAGCTCGTTATAGTTAGGGGAAGAAGTCTTGCCTACTATCTGGTGGATGGCCTTGGCTATTTCGCTGTCATTGGCATCTATCCAAATTTCAAGCTCGCTCCCGTATACCAATGCATCGTTTATCCTGCCCATTGCTTTGAGAGAATCCTTTATGACAGGGGCAATGGGAGCGCTTCCGCGGCAGTGGAGTACTTTGCCGGGATCCAGCCCCTTGCTGTATAGTTTGTGACTGGCCTGTTCGAGAAATCTTGAGGCCACCTGTATGGAGCCTACTATGCAGTTATCCGGGGCGATAAGCAGATATAGATCCTTTGTGTGGACGCCGCATGCTTCTGCTGCGTAGGTTATCAGTGCCTCGGAAGGATACTTGTCGCGCTGCACGCAAAGCACGGCCTCGGTGGAGTTGTCACGGTAATCGATAAGATGTATGAATTGGTCTGATTCTGCCGCCGCAAGGGCGCGGCCGGGGCCGGACACTACCATCACGTCGTCGCTGTCACGTATTACCCAGCCGGCTATTTGTGAGCCGAAACATGCGGTCAGCATGTCGTTGGTGTGTATTTCTACGGAGGACAGGGTATAGTCGCCGCTCAAAGGAAACTGGCCCAGCTGGACTATACCAAGATCGCCCAACATGACACGGGCGTACAGCAATCCGGCTTCCCAACTGCCACGGCAGTTTATTCCCATATCTATGAGTTTTGTGCCGCAGTCGGTAGTAATCAATTTGCAGCCAAGCTTTTCCTGGCTGGCTATTATCTGACGCACTATCGGCATGACGTTCTGATTTAGGCTTATCATTATATATTATCCTTTCCAAGCGTCGATCAATGATGTAACCGGTTACTAAAATATTGACAGAGCATCAGATCGCGGAAAAGCCGCCGTCATCCATAATGATGCTGCCCGCCATGTTGCTGGCCTCATCGCTGGATACAAACATTATAATGCTTGCTATTTCGGCTGGGGTAGCGAATCTGCCGAGGGGGAAGCGCTTGAGAAATTCGCGCATTTCATCAGGAGTCTCGCCGTCCTTGCACATATTGGTAGCAGTGGCACCGGGGCATACGCAGTTTATGATGACGTTATCTGCAGAGTATTCGGCAGCAAGACTGCGGGTGAGCTGTATTACGGCGCCCTTGGTGGCGGCATAGCTGTGGAGATTGTAAGCGCCGCAAACGCCGGCGGTGGAGCCTATGTTGACAATGTGACCGTTCTTGTTGGTGCGCATGGAGGGCAGTATGCTGCGGCACATAAGGAAGGTTGCTTTTACGTTTGTGGTGAATATATCATCCCATTCCTGGATGCTCATTTCGAGTATGGTTTTATAAATAGAAATGCCGGCGCAGTTCACGAGTATATCTATGCGGGGGAACTCGGCGAGTATCCTGGCGCATAGAGGTTCGATGGTTTCAGACTTCAGAAAATCGCAGGCGTAGAAATGGCATGTGCCCTTTTCGGAAGCAGCATACTGCTCAAGCTCCTGTCCTTTTGAGGTGTTTCGGCCAATTGCGATTACGTTACCGCCAGCGGCAATATACCTGCAAGCGGTTTCCCAACCGATACCGGAAGTGGCTCCGGTGATTATGATGTTTTTGTTTGAAAAATCAGGTATAAAGTTCATTTTAGACCTCCGGGAGAATAGTGTCACTTATAATATATCATAGCCATTAACCGCTGCGAAACCGGTTAAAACAGGCAATATAGAATAATATGTTGAGTTATTAATTATTATAGACAATTATTTTGGCTTAAATATCTGTTGCTTACGAATGCTGTGACTTTTACTTAATTTTATGTTAATTTATGATCGAATGAGGGGATATCCCGGCTAAAGTAAAAAATGGCAAATATTTGCAGGAATAAGTTTGTCACAATATAAGTAAACGGTTACGCTAATTCAATGCCCGTGTATAGCTTGGATAAAGTAAAAATATAGGGATTACCCAAAGAGAAAACAAAATACTGCGCTTTCAGCGGTTGAAAGAAATAGCAAAAAAATCAATGAAATAGCCATTATGAGGCGTTATTCATAGTATTTAGTAAAAATAAAAAATACTAAAACGGTTTAAAAACATATTGCAAATACATACGGAATCGGTTACAATCTTTGCAAGGCAATTAAAAGCGATGCGAATGACGTATATTAAAACGGCAATACGTATTGCAACTAAAATGGTTTATCTTGAAGAAGCAAAAGGAACAACTGCATCACTCTGATATTTCTGACTTGCATTCATTATAGACACAAGATTAAGAGATATAGAGATAATAAAATTTGTGACGATAGAGACGATTGCCACGGCAAAGAGATATGCTTCCGTTGGATTAAAAGATGACATGAGGTGTAACACAACATCGATTCCATACTATAGATTTTACTATCATCGAGGAGGAATAGATTTGAAAGTAATTGAAATGAAGAACATTTGCAAGAGCTTTGGCAGTCTCAAAGCAAATGAAAACGTCAATTTTGATCTGGAGCAGGGTGAAATGCATGCATTGCTGGGCGAGAACGGCGCGGGAAAGTCTACGCTGATGAGCCAGCTTTATGGAATGTACCACAACGATTCAGGTGAAATATTCGTAAACGGAGAAAAGGTAGACATCGTTAACCCTACAGCTGCTATAGAACACAGCATAGGCATGGTGCACCAACACTTCATGCTCATTCCGCAGCTTAACGTTACGCAGAATATATATCTTGGCATGAAAGAAGCAGGTTTTGTGTTCAAGAAGGATAAGCTGATGGCAAACGTAAAGGCCCTCAATGACAAGTACGGCTTTAATGTTGATCCCAGCGCACTTATTTGGCAGCTTCCTGTAGGTGTACAGCAGAAGGTCGAAATACTTAAAGTCCTTATACGGAAATCACGCATAATAATACTCGATGAGCCTACTGCCGTGCTCACCGCACAAGAAGTGGACGAACTTTTCGATTCCCTGAGGAGAATGGCCAGCGAAGGCTATTCCATTATACTTATTACACATAAGATGCGTGAGGCCATCGACTTCTGCGACAGGATAACAGTGATGCGCTCCGGAAAGGTGGTTTCCACCATCAACGCTCGGGACACTACTGAAGATGAACTGGCGGAGATGATGGTAGGCCGTTCCGTGAATTTCAACAGAATGGTGCAGCCACAGGAGCGTGGCAGCACACTGTTTGAGCTCAGAAATGTAAGCATAAAGCACGATAAGGGCCACATGGCTGTAAAGCATGCTGACCTCGAGCTGCACAGCGGCGAGATAGTTGGCATAGCGGGTGTGGATGGCAACGGTCAGCTTGAGCTGGGCGAAGCAATATTCGGCCTGCGCAGAATCGCCCAAGGCGAGGTGTATGTGGACGGAGAAAAGATAGCAAGGAATACTCCAGACGTGATGATAGCAAAGGGTATGGCCCACATACCCGACGACAGGCACAAAAAGGGTCTGGTGATGGATTTTTCTACCATGGACAACCTTATTTTGGGTTTCCAGCGCTCACCCAAATATTCCAGATCCATATTCTGTAAGCGTACTGCTATCGCCGAGAATGCGGCAAAACTTAAGGAAAGCTATGATATACGCTGTCATGATATCACCCTTCCGGTAAGAGGCCTCTCTGGCGGCAATCAGCAGAAGGTGATACTGGCGAGAGTACTGGATTCCGATCCCAAGGTAATAATTGCCATACAGCCCACCCGCGGATTGGATGTAGGAGCTGCGGAGTTTATGCACAGAAAGCTCGTCGAAGAGCGTGCAAAAGGCAAGGCGGTATTACTTATATCCACAGACTTGGACGAAATACTTACCATCAGCGACAGGATACACGTCATGTTTAACGGTGAGCTTTCTGAAAGCCTTTCTCCTGAAGTACCGATACAGCAGCTCGGCCTTATGATGACGGGCGGCAATAAGAAGGGGGCGTAAGTATTTGATGAAACAGTTTGGAAATGCTTTGAAATCATTGTGGAAGCCCTTGGTATCCATAGCTGTCACGATATCGATAGGATGGGTGCTGCTGGTTGTCTCCGGCTATGATGCGGTAACGGGCTATAAGGCTCTGGTAATGGCTACGTTCAAGAACTTCCGTACCTTCTGTGATATGCTTAACAAGGCTACTCCGCTGCTCCTCTGCGGACTTGGCATAGCCATTTCATTCCAGGGCAGCATCTTCAATCTGGGCTGTGAGGGTCAGTTCTATAGCGGCGCTCTCTGCGCCACAATGGTAGGCATATACATGAAAAACATGCCGGGATGGCTGCTGATTACCTGTATGATACTGGCGGGCGCCATTGGAGGAGCAATATGGGGTGGAATAGCAGGTTTCCTCAAGGCGAAGCTCCAGATATCCGAGCTCATCTCTACCATAATGATGAATTACATAATGCTCAAGTTTGTATCCTATATGATACGTGGGCCCATATACGACAGGGCAGCCGGCAACCAACAGTCTTTCCCCATAGCTGAGCAGGCCTACATGAGCGATCTGATACCCGGTACACGCTTCCACATAGGCTTCATAATAGCTGTACTGATAGCAATAATAGTGTATATCATACTTTACCGCACATACATCGGCTTTGAAATAAGGGCGGTGGGCCTTAACAGGTGCGCTGCCGAGATTGCGGGTATAAAGGTAGATAAGACAATAGTGTCTACCATGCTCATAAGCGGCGCACTCGCAGGCATAGCAGGCAGCATAGAGATATCCCAGACAGCACACTATCTTACCGATGCGCTGTCGCCTGGCTACGGCTGGACCGGTATAGCCGTTTCCATACTTGCGGGGCACAACCCCGTAGGTATACTTCTTACATCGCTGCTGTTCGGCTTCCTGAGCATAGGCGCTACGGCAATGCAGCGCGTGGCGGATATATCGAGTTCCTTTGCCAACGTCCTCAAGGGCCTTATAATACTCGCAGTTGCGATAGCAGTAGCGATGAAGACCTCCGAAAAAGCATCGAAAAAGGAGGAAAGATAATATGGATACCCTTACCTCTGTACTTACTTCCACGATGAGAATGACTACGCCGCTACTGCTGGCCAGCCTTGGCCTGGTCATATCCGAAAGATCCGGCATGATGCAGGTTACGGCAGAGGGCCTCATGGTGCTCGGCGCATTCTGCGGATACGTTGCGGTCACTGTGTTCGGCGCAAGCATATTTGTGGCGACTCTGTTTGCTATGTTGATATGCATGATAGCCAGCCTGATATTTTCAGTGACTACCATATCAATGCCGTGTCAGCAGGTCATAGTCGGTACAGCAATGAATATGTTCATACCCGGGCTTTGTCTGTTCCTTTACAGATCAATATACATCTCCGGAGAGATAAAGGTAGCTGCATTCGATACTGCGGCGGCTATCGCAATTCCGGGCTTGAGCAGCATACCGGTTATAGGCAATGCGGTATTTAATCAGAACATGTATACCTACTTCTCATACATAATGGTTTTTGTGGTATGGTTCATACTTTATCGCACTTCCCTTGGAAATAAGATAATTTCTGCGGGCGAACATCCGATGGCTGCTGCGGCCGCAGGTATAAACGTGGCGAGAGTAAGGTATGGCGCGGTACTGTTCAGCGCAGCCATGTTTGGCATAGCCGGCGCGTACCTCTCCCTTGCGCAGTCCGGCGTATTCATAGACGATATGGCGAGCGGACGCGGCTTTATAGCTATGGCCATAGTCGTACTCGGCCGGTGGAATCCCTTCGGCGTACTGTTTGGATCAGTGCTGTTCGGTTTTGCTACCGCGCTCCAGATAATGCTTCAGGCCATGGGTGTGGATATACCTGCTAGCATAATACTTATGATACCTTATGCCAGCACGCTGCTCATAGTTATCCTATGTTACAAGAGAAGGACGGTATCCCCCAGAGCACTGGGCGTGCCTCTGAAGGGCTAACGATTACAACGTTTTATAGACCAGCCGCAGGCATGGTTTATGAATAACAAAGGAAATTTATTAGGAGGAAACAAGAATGAAACTCAACAGAATGATTGCTTTCGTTATGGTTCTCATGTTTGCAGCAGTGCTATTCGCTGGCTGTGCAAGCGAGCCCGTAGCAGAAGAAACCACCACTGAGACTCCTGCCGCCGAAGGCGCTACCGCCACCGAAGACACTGCGGCCCTTCCGGGTGAGGGCATTAAGGTAGGTCTGCTGGTTCCCGACTCCATCGTTGATCCCGGTTGGAGTCAGACCGGTGCAAACGGCATGAAGACTGCTGAAGCCAACTTGGGCTTCAAGCTTTCTATCGTAGAAGCTGCCACCAACGATGAGATCAAGACCGAAGCTCTTGCAATGGCTGAGGACGGATATGATTATATCGTAGGCCACGGCGGACAGTACGGCCCCATCTTTGCAGAGTTTTGTGCTGATTATCCAGATACTATCTTCCTCACCCAGGGCGGTACCTCCGTTGCTGATAACCTCCATGTAATAAGTGAAGACAGTACCCGCGGCGTATTCCTCTGCGGTCTTATGGCTGCAAAAATGAGCAAAACCGGCATGACTGCTGCCATCATCGGCGGTGAGTACAGTCAGATGCTTAAGACCGCCTGCGGCTTCCGGGAGGGCGTAGTTTACAACAATCCCGATTATAAGTGCATTACCTCCGTTGTCGCGAGCGGCGACGTTAACGAGGCTTATGAAGTAGCTACAGCTATGATACAGCAGGGCTGCGACTTCATCTTCTTTGACTGCAACTCCGCCAACGCCGGTATTATCAAGGCGTTGCAGGAAAACGGACTCTACGGCTGCGGCAGCACCGATCCCATGCAGATCGACTACCCCAATCAGATACCCTTTACTGTAGTTACCGACTACTCAAACTCCTATCCTTCAGTTATGGAGAAGTTCATCACAGGTAACGCTGACATCGACGATCGCGGCTACATCGTATACGGCTACAATGACGGCCAGTGGGATATATTCTTTAGCGACACCCTCAAGGATAAGCTTCCTGAAGACGTGCTGTCGGTTAAGGATACCTACATCGACGACGTAATCAACGACGTTATACATGTTCCCACTGCGGCTGACGTAGAAGCTGGTCTCTATGATGCTTTCGTGGATAACAACAAGTAATCAGATCCATTTTTATGCCGTGCGGTCGGTTACACCTGCTGCGGCCGGCCGCACAGCTGATTTTACTGAAGCGAGGTAAATACTATGGCAAACAAAATGACTGTTATGGCAGGTTGGCTGGTAGTATCCGCCGACAAGGTACTGAAAGATCACGGCTTTATTTGTGCAGATGGCAAAGTTGTCGCCATCAAGCCCAACAAAGAGCTTGAGAATGAAACTGACATCAGGGATTTCAGAAAGTATATTGTAACGCCGGGCTTTGTCAACACCCATCACCATATGTACGAGGCGATAGGCAGGGGACTTCCAACTACGACCGGCGCAAAATCCCTTAAGCCGATATTGGAAGAATATTGGTGGCCAATGGTAGAAAATCGCGTAACTACGGATATTATCCGTGTTACGACCAGATATGCGGTCATGCTTATGCTGAAGGCTGGTTACACATGTGTTGGCGACATACTTGAAGCACCCAACGCGACCTTCGGTGAGAGGCTGTCTACCGAAAAGAAAGTAATGGAGCAGGCTGGTATGAAGGCAGTCCTGTCCGTTGAATCAAACGAGAGGCTTTCACGCGAGCTGGGAGAGTCGGCTCTCATGGAAAACTATGAGTTCACCAAGCAGCAGATGGAGGCGGGTTCCCATATCCGCGGTATGATGTGCACTCACACCACCTTCAGCAGCAGTCCCGAGTTTTTGCGTAAGGCGCGCCGCCTTTCCCGAGAACTGGACGGCAGAATGGTTATCCATCTGGACGAAGGACCGGATGAGGGCAACTACTGCTACGAGAAGTACGGCAAGCGCCCCGTAGAGCTCTATGAGGAGATGGATTTCTTGGACGATAAGCTGTTGGCTGGCCAGTGCGTGACCATGGATCCACGCGAGATAGAGTTCATGATCCGCCGCAAGGTAAATGTATCCCATCAGCCTATAAGCAACTGCATAAACGGCGATGGTTTTGCGCCTATCATCGACTTCGTAAAGGGCGGCAACCATATTGGCTTTGGTACCGATGGATCTGTATGCAACCCCTTTGAGACCATGCGCGCTGCTGCCTGCATACAGCGATCTGCAAGGTTGGATCTCACATATATGCCTAATGACTTACTACTAAAGATAGCTACCGAGGACGGCGCTATAGCTCTGGGCTACACTGATGTAGGCAAGCTGGACGTTGGTTACTGTGCAGACTTTCTGGTAATACCTCAAGGCGATTATTACTGGGTAGACGATACCATACTGGATGAGATAGTAATGTTCAAGAATCCCGGAGACATCTACGAAGTATATACCGACGGCGTGCTTCGCTGCAGGAATGGCGTCGTAGTAGGCCTTGACGAGGCTGAGGTAATGGGCGAGCTGTCTGAAGAAGTCAAAAAGTTCAGGAGGAATGCGTAATGGCTGATATCAGGACTACGCTGTGCGGGATCGAGATAGATTCACCCTTTGTACTTGCATCAGGTCCTGTGGGATTTTCTGCCGAGGGCCTTATTGCAGCTGCAAATGCTGGCTGCGGTGCTGTGACTACCAAGACCATATCCTATAACGGTGTTGTGAACACTACAAGGCATATGGTAACTCCTGGATCCAACATGCTGATAAACAACGAGGGCGGCTCGGATATGACGTTGGATTACTGGCTCAAGGAGATACCTATGGCCAAGGCCGGCGGAGTAAAGTGCCTTATTGCCAGCGTAGGCGGTATTGATGTTGATGCCTGCATTGACATAGGCAGGCAGGTCGCAGCGGCCGGCGCAGACATACTGGAAGTCGTTGTCGACTACCATAACCCTGGCAGCCTGGTGAGTACCATTCGCGAAATCAAGGCTGCGCTGGATCTTCCCATACTGGTAAAGGTAAATGCCAACTGGAAGAATACCACCGAGATGGCAGAGCTTTGCGCTGAAGCCGGAGCTGATGGAGTTACCGCCATAGACTCCATGGGCCCCACTCTCAGACTGGATCTTGCCACCGGCCGTCCGCTCCTCGGAGGAAAGGCATATGGATACCTCACTGGTGCGCCCATACTTCCATTCTCGCTTCGCATAGTGAACGAGATCGCATCCGGCTCTAAGGAAAAACTTGAACTGGTAGGCACCGGTGGCGTAATGAGCGGCCGCGACGCATTGGAGATGCTGCTTGCGGGCGGCACTTGTGTAGGTATTTGTACATATCCTATAATCATGGGCGTGGACAAGATCGCCAAGCTGTGCAGCGAACTCAGTGCTGAGATGGACAAATACGGCTACAAGTGCATCGCCGATGCTTCCCGCAAGGCTGTTCCGTTGGACAAGCTGCCCGAGAAGAGCGTCGCAGACTTTACCTTTGACGCTGCAAAGTGCAATAATTGCGGTCGCTGCGTGACTGTATGTGCTTACCGCGCCCGTACTCTGGACGAGGGAAGGAATACTGTTGATGCTTCCCTGTGCCGTATATGCGGCCTCTGTGTGAGCGCCTGTCCGACCAAGGCTATCAAATTATAATGTAAAAGCAAAAGCCGATGTGCTTATATATCAATTGTTAATCGGTTTTTCACACAGATATTCGGTTTACCGGCAGTTTTGTGTATGAGTAGAATTTTAGAAAATATATGCATAGGGGTGAAGCGTTTTAATGAGTAAAAGGACGAATTTCGTGCATCCTTATATGCCTTCATCGGATCCTAAGCGGGAGCAGCCGCTGCTGGATACCGTAGGCGTATCGGATGCATCCGAACTTTATAATGTTATTCCGGAGAATCTGCGCCTGCACAGAAGCCTGGATCTACCCAAGCCTCTGCTTTCCGAACAGGCGCTGGAAAGGCACATCGAAGATCTATTCTCGAAGAACACCAGCTGCAAGAAAAATCTTAACTTTTTGGGTGCGGGCTGCTGGCAGCATTATGTACCCAAAATATGCGATGAGATAGCAAACCGCGCGGAGTTCAAGACCGCTTACTGTGGCGATACTTATTCCGATAAAGGTAAGTATCAGGCTATGTTTGAGTACACCAGTATGCTGGGGGAGCTTCTGGGTTACGACTTGGTGTCCTGTCCTGTATACGACTGGTGCTGCGCAATGAGCAGCACCATACTCATGGCAGGCAGGATCACAAACCGCAGCAAGGTTCTGGTAGCCTCTACTGCCGGCGAAGAGCGTCTGTCCCATATACATAACTTCTGCCGCGCCAAGATGCAGATCGAAAAGGTCAAGTACGACCCCGAAACAGGCCTTATGGACCTTGAAGACCTGAAGGCCAAGATGACAGAGAAAGTTGCCTGCGTATACTTCGAGAACCCCAGTTATCTGGGCTTTATTGAAGTAAACGCCAACAAGATCTGCGATATTGCCCACGAGAAGGGAGCCCTGACAGTTGCCGGAATAGATCCCATATCCTTAGGCGTACTGGAAGCGCCTGCACTTTACGGCGTAGATATAGCCGTAGGCGACGCGCAGCCTCTCGGCAATCACATGAACTGCGGTGGCGGCATGTGTGGCTTTATAGCATCTCGTGACGACAGCCTGTATCTGAATGAGTATCCCAACTTCCTCTTTGCCCTGGTGCCCACCGGCAAGGAGGGGGAGTTCGGATTTGGCCAGTGCACTCATGATCGCACATCCTACGTCACCCGCGATTCCGCTACCGATTATATCGGTACCACCGCATGGCTGGCCGGAATAACTGCCGGCGTTTATATGGCTCTCATGGGGCCCCAGGGCATTAAGGAAGTCGGCGAGACTATCATGCAGCGCAGAGAATACGCTCAGCAGCTGCTTGATACCGTAAAAGGAGTCGACGCAAGGCGATTCAGTGCTCCCAGCTTTAAGGAGTTCGTAGTGGACTTCAATGGCACCGGCAAGACAGTGAAGGATATCAACGCCGCGCTGCTGCAGAAGGGCATTTTCGGCGGCAAAGATCTTAGCGGTGAGTATCCCGAACTGGGTCAGTGTGCTCTGTACTGCGTGACCGAGATACACAGTGCCGAGGATATCGAAAGGCTTTATAAAGCTATGGAGGAGGTAGTACGATGAGCAGAATGAAAAAAGTCCAGCTCGCAAGATGGAACGAGCCGCTGCTCATGCAAATGAGCCATGAAGGAGAGCGCGGCATGCTTGTAGACGATGCCGGCGAGAAGATAAAGGAACGCTGCGGCGACGTAGCCGCCAAACTGCCCGATTCAGTAAGGCGCACAACTAAAATAGAACTGCCAGAGCTGAGCCAGCCCCACGTATACAGGCATTATCTGCGCCTGTCACAGATGACTATGGGCCAGGCCCTGACCCCAGATATCAGCCAGGGTACCTGTACCATGAAATATAGCCCCATAATAAACGAGACGCTTTGCATGGAAGACGGCATGACCGAGATGCACCCTCTTCAGGATGTCAGCACCATGCAGGGAACCCTGGAGATGCACTACCGTCTTCAGGAAATGCTTAAGGAGATTTCCGGCATGGACGCCATATGCCTTCAGGGTTCAGGCGGCAGCCAGGGCGTATACATTAATGCCTGCCTCATACGCGCCTATCACGAGAGCAGGGGGGAGGGCGAACTGAGGAATGAGATAATCTCCACCGCCTTCTCCCACCCAATAGACTGCGCGGCTCCTCATACCGTTGGCTTCAAGGTAATAACCCTGTATCCCGATCCCGAGACCGGATATCCCAGCGTCGAGGCTCTCAAAGCTGCAATATCCTCCCATACCGCAGGCCTGATGATAACCAACCCCGAGGATACCGGCATATACAATCCTAATATTGAGGAGTTCGTAAAGCTGATCCACGAGGCTGGCGGTCTATGCGCATACGATCAAGCTAATGCCAACGGCATACTGGGCGTAGCAAGGGCGCGGGACGCAGGATTTGACCTGTGCCACTTTAATCTCCACAAGACATTCTCTTCACCCCATGGCTCCTACGGACCCGGGTGTGCCGCTAGCTGTGTAGTGAAAAAGCTGGAGCCTTTCCTGCCAAAGCCCGTAGTTGTTTACCGCGACGGCAAGTACGATCTGGACTACGACAGACCACAGTCTATTGGCAAGGCTAGGAGCTTCTTAGGCAACGTGCAGGTAATGCTGCGCTGCTATGCCTGGATAATGAGCCTAGGTGCAGACGGACTGAGAAAGGTGGCGGAGCTTGCAGTTCTAAACAACAACTACCTACTCAAACGTCTTATGGAGCTGGATGGCTTCGAGCTTCCTTACCCAAAGGGTGGCCAGAGGTTGGAGCAGACCCGCTATTCCCTGGATAAGGTATTCCGTGACACTGGAATTACCGGTTCAGATATCCGCCGCAGGGTAGTGGATTACGGTATACAGAGCTATCACGAGAGCCATTTCCCCGTGATAATACCAAACCCCGTGACCCTGGAGCCCACCGAGACATACTCCAAGGAAGACATGGATTACTATGTGGATATGTTCAAGGAGATAATCCACGACGCATATGCTGATCCTTCTCTGATAAAGAATGCTCCGGAGTTTGGCGAGACTAGCCAGATAAACGAGGACTACGCAAACGACGAACGTACAAGGGCTATGACTTGGCGCGCTTATGTAAAGAAAAACGGATCCAAGGTATAAAAACAAACAAATGCCTGTGGTACGGGAGTCCGCCGTACTGCAGGCGCTGTATTGCATCATAGGCAAAAGGAGAGCTGCTTTGCAATGAAAAATATAGGACTTATCGTAAATCCGCTGGCCGGAATGGGGGGACCTGCGGGCATGAAAGGCAGCGATAGAGCAGAGTGCGTAATACGCGCCAGAGAGCTTGGCATCAAACCCATAGCGTATGGCAGGGCGGAGGACGTGCTTGTGAGACTGAAGTCAGGGGATACGGCCGAGTTCAGGCTTTATACTGCACCTGGAGAGATGGGGGAGGAGGAAGCTAAACAGGCGGGATACAGCCCTGTGGTCATAGGTGAGATAGAGGGTGGAAACACTAGCGCGGAGGATACCAAGCGGATAGCTAAGCTCATGGTGGAGCAAAAGCTGGATCTGCTGGTGTTTGTAGGCGGCGACGGCACAGCGAGGGACGTGTGTGAGGCCATAGGCACGGATATACCTGCTATGGGCATACCGAGCGGCGTAAAGATGCATTCAGCTGTATTTACGCTGCATATGGCAGCTGCGGCACAGGTGCTTTCTGAGTTTATAAATAAGGGCGCTGTTGAAGATGAAATGCGTGAGGTTATGGATCTCGACGAAGAAGCATATACCGGCGGCCGCGTCAGCGCGAAGCTGTATGGATATCTGCGGGTGCCGCATGTCCGCAGGCTCTTCCAGAGTCTCAAGGCAGGTGGTGGCACCGGTAACGGCGGAGATCCCCGTGCTATCGCCGGGAATATATTTGACCGTATGAAGAAAGAAACAGAATACACTTATCTTATCGGCGCGGGCAGTACTACAATGGCGGTCAAGAATGCTCTTGGAATAGATGGCACCCTGCTTGGGGTAGACGTTGTAAAGGACGGAAGACTCATGGAAAAGGACGTATGCAGCTGTCAGCTGGAGGAGATTGCCAAGAGAGACAAGATAAAGATAATCGTCACCCCCATAGGAGGTCAGGGCTTTATATTCGGCCGTGGGAACCAGCAGTTTTCACCAGGGGTGATAAGGGCGGCGGGTAGGCAGAACATAATGGTTATCTGTACTCCCGGCAAGCTCACGGCATTGGAAGGTCAGCCACTTCTGGTAGATACGGGTTCAGAGGAGACAGATAAAATGCTGCATGGATACATGCGGCTCATTACAGGACGCAAGGACGAGACGGTATACAGGATAGCACCCACGTTGGATTAGTATTGGAAAGGCATGTTTTATGAAAATAGATGAGCTGAAAAACGTAACTGTTATTGGGGCGGGCGCAATGGGCCACGGCATTGCCCAGGTAGCACTCATGAGCGGATACGACGTTACGCTGTGCGATATAAAAGATGAGTTTGTCCAGAGGGGCAAACAGCGTATACTTGAAAGCCTGGATAAGCTTTGCAGAAAGGGCAAGGTGGAGCAGGCCGTGGTGGACAGGATACGCAGCAAGACGCTGCACACCTCAGTTACTCTCAGCGAAGCTGTAAAGGATGCCGACCTGGTTATAGAGGCCGTACCAGAGGTTATGGAGATAAAGCTGGATACCTTCAGGAATATAGATAAGTACGCTCCCGAACGCACAATAGTGGCATCTAATACTTCCACTATGAGCATAACCGCATTTGCGAAGGCTACCAACCGACCCGACAGGATAGTAGGTACACATTACTTCAATCCCGCGGTGCTCATGATGCTGGTAGAGGTGGTATGTAGCGAGTACACTTCCCAGGAGACAGCGAAATTCGCCTGCGAGTACGTACGCAGGGTGGGAAAGGAATGCATACTTGCCAGAAAAGATACCCCAGGCTTCATAGCTAACCGCATAGCTTATCCCGATGTGCTATATACTCGTCTCTGTATGGATGTAGACGGTCTTACTGCAGACGATATTGATGCGACTATGATGGCCGCAGGACAGAAGATGGGTCCTATGGAACTTGCGGATTACAGCGGCATAGACATACAGAACAACTGTATGCGTTACTTCCATGATAACCTGTCTGCGGATTATGAGATAGGCGAATACGCCGCAAAGCTGGAGCAGGAAGGCAATCTCGGCAAAAAAACCGGAAAAGGATATTATATATGGCCTGAAAAGGGCCGCCCAAATATAGACGATAGCAAGCGTACCGGATCGTTCGATCCCCATGTATGGTATTTTATTCAGGCTAACGAGGCCTGCAAACTGGTGGAAGACGGTGTGTGCGGCTTTGAGGACTGCGACAAGGCTATGAAGTATGGTTATAATGCAGCCGGTCCGATAGAGTATATACAGTGCTTTACACCAGATAAGGTTGCAGCCGTTCTGGACGCTCTGGCAGAAAGGTATGGTAAAAAGGTGTTTTCCGCAACGAAATCCATACGTAACGGCCTTTATATCGTTAAATAGATGGAATGTGGGGGAAAGGTATATGTTCGGTTAACATTAGCACAAAAAATGAGGGGGATTTGTCATTTGTACTATTTTCCTGATCCCGTTCATGATATACTAATAAGTAAAATCATTGACTTTTTTACAGGTGGTCACAATTGACCAGAAAAAGGTAGAAATGACATTCGAAAAGTATACGATAAGCGATATCGCAAACGAATTGGGAGTATCGCGTGCTACAGTGTCGCGCGCTATAAACGGCAAGGACGGCGTAAGTGAAGATGTGCGCACGAGGATACTCAATTATACCCAGTCCATAGGGTACAAACCTAACACCATTGCACAGTCCCTGAGCAAGGGGCATCTCAATATTATTGCGCTGGTGCTTGGCGACCTTCGGAATCCTTTTTATGCGGAACTTGCCTTTCGCATGCAGAAGATGCTGAATGAGCACGGCTATATGGTAATGGTGTTTAACAGCGAGTATGATGTTGAGAAGGAACTGGAATTCATTAAGATGTCCCAGATGTTCTGCTTCGCGGGACTGATGCTTATAACCGTGCAGCAGCGCTTTGACGCACACTGCTTGAGCAGCAGTACGCCTGTGGTGTTGGTAAATCGCAGCGCGGAGTCTTACAATGGTGACGCAGTATTCATCGATAATTTTCAGGCGAGTTATATGTGCATGGTACACCTGCTTTCGCTGGGACATAGGCGCATAGGCTTTATACATGGTCAGGAGACATCCTCGGCTTCAAATCTCCGCTATGTAGGCTACGTACAGGCGATGGAAAACTATCAGATGCCCATAGACGAGCGCCATGTATTCCATGGCGACCTGAAGATGGAAAGCGGCCGTGAGGCTGCCGAGGTTATTACTCAAATGGAGCCGGAGCAGAGGCCTACGGCCATGCTGGTGGCTAACGACCTGACGGCGCTTGGCTTTATGGACGGCTGCTGGAAGCACGGCATAAAAGTGCCGGAGGACGTTTCACTGGTGAGCTTCGATAATATAAGCTTCTCATCTATGTGCAATATACAGCTCACAACCATAGACCAGAATCTAGAGGAGATGTGCAGCCAGGCTGTGCGGCTCATACTGAAACGTCTGAACAATCCTGAAGCGCCGTATGAGCGGGTAATAATCCAGCCCACGCTTATCGTGCGAAATACCACATCAGCGCCCAAAAATTAAATACCGGATATTAAAACCGCTGTCAAAAGGAAATGGCAGCGGCTTTTTATGCTTAATTTGATTAGCTGAGCAGTAGCAACGCCAGCGAAAGCAGCAAACAGCCCATGGCGGCTAACATAAAGTTTTCGCGCTTGCGAAGCGGCAGGTAGGTTCCGGATTCACGGGGCTGTTCCTTGATTACCGCCCAGTACAGCTTATTTCGGTCGAGATACAACTGTATTGATGCCGCAAGCAGCGCCAAGAGGGATAAGTCCATGAATAACAGTACGGGGGAGAGGCCGTAATCGTGCATGAACATGCCTGAGCTGACAGAAGATGCGGCAGTCATGATGATCCATATCACTATCCATCGAATGGTGGAGCTCCTTGCGCGGCATGCGTACTGAAAGTCTATGACCTCGTCCGGCTCAAAGCGCTCAGCGGCAGGGTCGCAAGAGTAAAAGTACAGCCGTCTGCGCATGGGTACCAGACTTTCGAAGTCACCTATACAGAGAAGTTGCCATCCCCTTTTCAGAGCGATGTCTATGTATTCATTTACCTGTTCGTCGTCATTGGGGTCAGGCTTGGTGCATTCGGTGGTGACTACCTCAAGTCGGGCATCCTTTATGGTCTGCCTGCAGAACGTGATGAGGTTGCCTTTGCATTTGTATATTATCCAACCCTTGCTCATCATGTCAGTAAGGTAGTCTCTGAGCTCGTCGTTGCTGTATATCCTGAGGAGAAGATATCTGGTGGTAGTTTCTTTCATTTTACGTTCTCCGGTGCCTATTGCAGGTCGTATTCCTTGAGTTTGTTCTAAAGGCCGCGCTCGCTTATTCCTAGCTCTGCCGCCATAAGCTTGCGTTTGCCGCTGTTATGTCGGTATGAGGCGAATATAGCCATCCGTTCCAGCTCCTGAAGTGTCTTGCCCAAGAGGAACTTTTCGCCCATATCCTGATCGGGTACGGATTCCATAAAGCGATAAGGCAGGTCTCGGGCTTTTATTAGTTCATCGTTGGATACTATGCCGGCATATTCTATTGTGTTCGCGAGTTCGCGGACGTTTCCGGGGTAGTTATGAGTGCAGAGAAGCTCCTGTGCCTCGACGGTTATGCCGGTTATACGACAGGTCTTGTCCTGTAATGTCTTGCTGTGGCGTATGAAGTAATCGCAGAGCAGAGGTATATCCTCCCGACGGTCACGGAGAGGAGGCACCGGTATCTCGGCTGTATTTATGCGGTAAAAAAGGTCGCTGCGGAAGGAGCCTTGTTCTACCATGGCCCGGAGGTTCTTGTTGGTGGAGGCTATTACGCGGGTGTCAAAGCGGTGCACCTCACGACTGCCGACGGGGGTGAAAGCTTTCTCCTGAAGGGCGCGAAGCAGCTTTGCCTGAAATGCCGCGGGCAATTCGCATATGTTGGCGAGGTACAGAGTGCCCTGATTGGCGTAATCCAGTTTTCCGGGCATGTCGCCGCCATTCTTGCAGCCGAAAAACTCCTCCTCGAGGATTTCCTCGTCCAGCGCTGCGCAGTTTACCATTACAAAGCGCTTACGCTTATTTTCGTCATGCAGCGCCTGAGCTACCGTCATCTTGCCGGAGCCGCTTTCGCCAGATATAAGCACGCTTACATCTACGTCACGGAATTTTTCTACCATCTGCAAAAGACGCCGCAGGGCAGGGCTGGTGCTTATGAGTTCGTTTGAAGGAGTATGTTCCTTCAATTGGGCGTTGAGATATGTGACATTGTCGTTAAGGGCGCGGAATTCCAGCGCCTGCTCGATATAGATCTTTAGTTCATCTATATCGAGTGGCTTCGTGAGATAGGTGAAAGCACCCCGTGTCATGGCGCTGACGGAGGAGCGAATGCTGCCGTAAGCGGTCATCATTATTACCTGAGTGCGGGGGGATATGCTGCGCATCTTGACAAGTATATCGAGGCCGTTGTATTCACCTATGACCATATCCAGCAGTATCAGATCGAAAGACTCCTGCTGTATGCGCTCTAAAGCTTTTATGTGGTCGGTTTCCCACGCCATGTCATAGTCCGATTCCAATGCCAGGGAAAGGGAAATACAGATGCTGCTTTCATCGTCTACTATAAGTACCCTTGGTAGCATTTTAGCTCCTTTCAAATATGAGGGATATGCGGGTATACTGATTCTTTACGCTGTCTATCTGCATAGCGCCGTTATTTTCTCTAATATATTGCTCGCAGAGGGCCAGCCCTAAGCCGGTGCCCGCCTTTTTGGTGGAGAAAAAGGGATCGCGGCAGGCGGCAAGTTCGCTTTCTGTCATGCCTATGCCTTCGTCGCGTATTACAATGTACACTTTGCCTGATGCTTCTGTTATCCGGACGATCAGAGTAAGCTCCGGGCAGTTCTCCAAGGCAGCGCGTTTATACTCCATGGCTTCTATGCCGTTCATGAATACGTTTATTATGACCTGCTTCAGCTTGTCCCTGTCTGCCATTATGTATATATCAGATTTCGTTTCATGAATGAGGTTAAAAGAGCTCTTTCGCAACACCGGACGTATAAGGGAAAGGCTGTCGTCCACTATGTCCGATACGTTTACCCGTTCCAGATACAGCTTCGCTGGCTTGGCGTAGTGTATAAGGTTATCCACGAGTCGGTTTATTCTGTCTACTTCGTTTGGCACGTATCGGGCGAAGGACTCCTGTACCTGCTTGCTGTCTCCCTTGGTGCCTATGAGGGTAGAAAAGGTGCGTATAGTCATAAGCGGATTGCGTATCTCGTGGGCTATGCCTGCCGCTATGCGGGTGATGGCCATGTTTTTGTTTCGCTCGAATTCCTCTTGCTGTAAACGTTCCGTCTTGGTTATATCTTGTACTGTCAGCAGTATGCCTTCCACTATGCCGTAGCGTATTATTTGGTGCATCATGTAGCTGTAGGTGTTTATGCTTATGGGCGAGTTGCCCAGGCTTATCTTGCCGCCTTCTATTAAGGCGCCCTTGGTGAATACTGCGTCACCCTCCTGACGGATTATGTCGCAAAAGACGGGTATGTTTAGAGCACTGTGACCCACGGGAGAGTTGCTCAGCCCAGCTATGAGGCAGGCGCTCTTGTTTGCCATGGTTATATTATAGTTTATATCAAATAACAGCATACCACTGGGAGAGTATTTAATTATCCTGTTGCGTAGGTCATTTTCGTTCTTGAGCTGTACGAATTGCCGCTCCAATTCATCGTTGGCAGCCTGTATCTGCTTTGTCTGCTCAGCTACGCGCTTTTTGAGAATGTGCTGCATGCGCCGGGTGATAATGATATATATGAATACCGCTGCAGCAATTATTGTAGAAGATGTTAGTATTATGCGGGTGAGCCGCTGCACCTTGGTCTCCATGTCATCGGCGGGCAACCACTTGCTGCATATGCTTTCATACTGGGCGGTAGCTTTAAGCTTGGCTATGTTGCGGTTTGCCGTGCGAAGAAGCTCTGAGTCGCTGCTTCTGACTACGAGGCAGAACTCTATAGCGCCGAGGTAGTTTTTCTGCACGGTGTACTCGTCGTACGTGCCATCCTGCTGGAGTTGGTATACAAGGCTGTCCTTTACGCCTATCATGGCAGAGTGCGGGCATTCCTTATGCCGCTGATAGACCATTGTCTGGTTGCCTACCGCTATGAACTGATGTATTCCAAGGTTGGCAAGCAGGGTGTGCTGTATTGTATCAGATGAGAACATGGCTGTGGTGATAGGCTTGTCGGACTCTATTGAGGCGTTGGATACTATCATGCAGAGCTGAGAGCTGGTGAGAGCGTCAGTGCAGACGAAGCTCTTTACGTCTTTGAGAGCGATAGGTATCATACCTAAAACTATATCAATGCTGCCAGAGTCCAGAGCCTTGATGCAGTCAGTGTTACTGCTGTAGGGTACGAAGTCTATCTCGTAGCTGTTTTCCTTGGCTATGGCGTTGAGCATATCTATGTGCATGCCCACGCATTCTCCATTGTCATCCAGAAACTGAAATGGGGGAAGGCTGCAATTCACGCCAACCCGGAGGTAGCGGTTCAGTGCGAATATGTGGGTGAAGGGAAACAGGATAAGGCAGCACAGCAGCAGCGCTGCAATGCGGTATGAGCGACGAATATACATGCTGTGCTCCTTTCATTTGTAATTTCCAAATTGTTTTTACACATGACATATTAAAGCATATCTCACTGTTTTTCAACCGAAGGCATGGCAAAAAACTTAGAAAAATGCCATGATTCAACTATTTTCCGGGTATGTGCAAAAGTTGCCGGGTTAAAACCGGAAGTTTATTCTGATGATGTGAAATATTTGCCGAATGATCAGATTGAAAAAACTTTTTTCATTTGGGAAAATGATGTCGTAAGGTGAAACTATGTGTAGGAAATATGAAAACGCAACTCAAACAGCAAGTGATAATCTCCCTCATTCTGATGTTTGATGTACCCTAATCCCGGGAAAAGGAAAGGGCACATTGAATATAAAAGCAAAACAAAAACAGGAGGAAAAATCAAACCATGCGCAAGATCATGATAGTTGCCCTGTGCCTCATTATGGTACTGAGCTCTGCTGCTTGCAGCGGTACCCCTACCGAGCAGCCCGCTGCTACCGAAGAAGGCAGCGCTGCTTCCGCCGAGGAGGCTGCGATTCCTGCCGAGGATGTAAAGTATAAGGATACCGTTGTCATCGGCGTGGCAAATGACATCACCACTTTGGATCCTCAGGGCTCCAACACCGATGCCAACATGATGGCGTTCACTCTCACTCATGAAACTCTGGTCGAGGTAGATCCAGACACCAATGAGGTTATTCCCGGCATGGCAAAGTCTTGGACCGTATCAGACGACGGCTGCACCTTTACCTTCGAGATACCCGATAACGTAAAGTTCACCGATGGCTCTCCCTGCACCGCCAGCGATATCAAGTACACTTTCGAGCGTGCTAAGGAATCCTCTTTTACCAAGACCAAGGTAGAGCTTGTTACAGACATGCAGGTTGTTGATGATACTCACATTGCTATTACCATCTCCAAGCCCTCCCAGGACTTCCTGCTCCTTCTTGCACACCAGAGCATGTCCATACTATCCGAGGCTCTTACTACATCAGATGAGTTCGGTTATCAGATCGGTACCGGCCGCTTCGCAGTTGAAGAGTGGATACCCGGCGACCAGATTTCTTTCGTCCGCTCCGAATATTTCTATGGTGAACCCGCTCCTACCAACAAGATAATCTTCCGTCTCATTAAGGAAGAAGCTTCCCGTCTTATAGCTCTCCAGACCGGCGAGATCGATGTCTGCGTTGATCCTCTGAATACCGACCTGGGCTACATCGAGGACGACGAGAAACTGGAACTCATTAAGGTACCCAACTACGTTCTGCTTTACCTGGCTATGAACAACGAGCGCGAAGGCCTAAACGACGTACACGTACGCAAGGCTATCGCTTACGCTACTGATAAGCAGTCCATGATCGAAGTTGGATACAACGGTGAAGGCTTTGTACATGACCACTGGGTGAATCGCGGCCAGTTTGGCTGGTACGACGATCTGCCGGTATATGAGTACAATATAGAGAAAGCTAAGGCTGAAATGGCTCAGTCAAAGTATGCCAACGGTGGCCTTAAGCTCCGTGTCATCTATAACGGCACAGCTAAGGAAAACATGGCTCTGGTACTTCAGAGCGATCTCGCTCAGATCGGTATAGAACTTGAGCTTATCAAACTGGAGACTGCGGCTCTTAAGGGCATATTAAACGACGCAGCTCTGGATTACGACCTCTGCCTATATCAGTTCACCGATAATCTTGGCACCGACTTTACCCTCCGCAACCAGTTTGGTTCCTATGAGGACAACGGTGTTCTGAAGAAGAATGGTTCCAACCGAGCCAACATGAAGGATCCTGTATTCAACAAGATGATCGATGACGCTCTTGTTGAGCAGGATGCGGCAAAGCGCGAAAAGATGTATAACGATATAGAACTGTACCTCAATGACATAGTACCTATCGTTCCCATAGCTACCTCCTACGTCAACATTGGCGTCAAGAAGGGACTTACCGGCGTAAAGTGGAACGGCACAGCAAAGCATGACTACCGCTATATTGCGGTTCCCGAATAACCAAGAGGTCTCTGAATGCGCGGGGGCGGAAACGCCCCTTGCGCTTTAAAAGGTATTAATCAAATTTATTTTATCAAGAAATCATCCTGCATGGCCGCGATAGCTTCGCCGTGCATCGAAAGTCAACAGAGGAGAGAATATGTATCGTTATATCATCAAAAGACTATTGATGCTTATCCCCGTTCTGCTCTGCGTGGCCTTTATCATCTTTGCTATTATGGACGTGGCAGATGGAGACCCTGTATACTCCGTCGTCAGTGCAGACGCAACAGAAGAGGAAATAGAAGCTACCCGAGAGGCAATGGGCCTCAACGGCTCGCTTATCGAAAGATATTTCCGTTATGTAAAGGGTATGGTCACTGGAAATCTCGGAACGTCATATGTTTCCAAGCGTGATGTTATGGAAACCTACCTTACCCGTTTGCCCAACACTCTTAAATTGGCAACCGTTACGATGATAGTGGCTCTGGCTATATCCATACCTCTCGGTATAGTGGCAGCAGTGAACCAGAACTCAATAAAGGATACAGTATCCATGATACTGGCGCTGCTGGGCCTTTCAATGCCGAACTTCTGGCTTGGCCTGCTGCTTATCATCGTGTTTTCTTTAAAGCTGGGGTGGTTCCCTTCCGGCGGCTATGAGGACGGCATAAAGAGCATCATACTGCCTGCCTTTACAATAGGCGCAGGTCTTGCTGCTTTCATGACACGTTCTACCCGTTCTTCTATGCTGGACGTTATACGACAGGATTACCTCCGCATGGCAAGGGCGAAGGGTGTGCCTGAGCGCAAGATAATCCGCAAGCATGCCCTACGTAATGCCCTTATACCTATAATTACCGTATTCGGCGTACAATTCAGCAACGTTCTGGGCGGTTCTGTTCTTGCTGAAACGGTATTCGCTTGGCCCGGCGTAGGCCGTTTGGTAGTTGACGCCATAGATCAGCGCGACATACCTACCGTTACGGGAGCTTTGGTCATGACTACCATGTTGGTCACGATAGCTAACCTACTTATCGATATTGTGTATGCTTTCGTGGATCCGCGTATCAAGTCCCAGTATGTGAAGTGAGGTGCTAAGCTATGGAAACAGTCGTAACAGCAAAAAGAGCTTCCCAGAAATATAAGAAGCGCAGCACGCTCGAAACTATATGGCTCCAGCTCCGCAAGAACAAGGGCGCTATACTGGGCCTGATACTGCTTTTTGCAATAATTGTTATAGCCGTTGCTGCTCCTTATATATTCGACTATGAGACAGACGTCATAGCTAATAATATAAAAGAGCGAATGCAGGCTCCTTCCGCCGAACACTGGTTCGGCACCGACGATATGGGCCGTGACATATTTGCGCGAGTATGCTACGGAGCCCGCTATTCCCTTGCAGTAGGCATTATCGCCGTTCTGATAGCGCTGGTATTTGGTGTTACACTCGGCGCTGCGGCAGGCTATATAGGTGGTGTGTTCGAGAATATAACCATGCGCGTATGCGATATATTCTCATCTATTCCTAGCGTTCTTATGGCAATCGCGGTGGTGTCTGCCCTTGGAAAAAGTACTATAAATCTGATGATCGCAGTTGGCATAGCAAGTACGGCACCATTTGTCCGAGTGACACGCGCTGCGGTGCTGACTATACGCGGCGAGGAATACATTGAGTCCGCACGGGCTATCGGTTCCCCTGAATGGCTCATCGTTGTATCTCATATACTCCCAAACTGCGTATCTCAGATAATCGTTCAGGCTACCCTCCGTGTAGGATCTGCCATAATATCCTCTTCACAGCTCAGCTTCCTGGGTCTCGGCGTTCCTGCCCCCGCTCCCGAGTGGGGCGGCATGCTGGCTGCGGGACGCGCCTATATACGTGACTACAGTTATATGACGATGTACCCCGGTATAGCGATAATGCTTACCGTGCTTTCACTTAACATGATAGGTGACGGTCTGCGCGATGCACTGGATCCCAAGCTTAAGCGCTAAGGGGAGGTAAAATATGAACGAAGATAATAAAAAGCTTATTCTTGACGTACAGAATCTGGTAGTACGTTATGAGACAGAAGACGGCATAGTACGTGCCCTCAATGGTATAGACCTGCAGCTGGGTTACCGGGAAACCATAGGTCTGGTGGGTGAGACCGGTGCCGGTAAGACTACTGCTGCCCTCGCTATGCTGCGTCTGGTACCTGACCCTCCGGGGGTGGTGGAATGTGACAAACTGATGGTGGAGGGAAAGGATATACTGAATCTGCCTGCGGCCAAGATGGATGAAGTCAGAGGCAAGGATATTTCCATGATATTCCAGGATCCAATGACTGCACTGAACCCCGTGTTTACCGTGGGTGAGCAGATAGCCGAGAGTCTCCAGCTCCATGAGCATCTCGACAAAGAGGCTGCAATGAAAAAAGCCAAGGAAATGCTGGAGATGGTAGGCATACCAGGCTCTCGTGCAAACGAGTACCCTCATCAGTTTATTTGTGTGTGATAAAGAAGCAATAGAAGTGTAAAATTTTTTGCCGTTCCTATCCGGCACTTAGCTGCTGTGTCGGATAGGTCGGGCATTATTCGTCGGGAAGTTCTACCTTGCCGACAAAGCTGTAATAAATATCAATGTCCTGTCTGCGTGTGCCGTTCTCGTCATAGCTGCACTCA
>OLOS01000532.1_pt1 | contig 39426 bp, 29 predicted proteins | sample 1672631 | NCBI WGS metagenome assembly OLOS01 (sample SAMEA3136707, study PRJEB25190) | human gut metagenome | biome: human gut; feature: human-associated habitat; material: faeces | place: Austria | collected 2013 | reverse complement strand
CGTGTCTTATATCCCCATAGCTAAAGCTAGGGGTTTTACGACACATTTGATAAATTAACAGTCCGGACTTTTTACAGTAAATTCGACCACCACTTGAATCATTTTTCTGTTGCCGATTAAAGAGTACCAGGCGATCTGTTATTCATTATGACAAACGGTACTTTCCAAACCCAAAACTGCTGTTTTTTCCAATATGAAGCAGTTCACCTGCTACCAGATAAGGAAGCAATTCCTCCGAAATATCTTCAAACACCATACTCCCAGTAATTCCCTTTAATCTCGTTTGCGCATTATGCGTAGAAGAATACCGATACACTTTCCTCACCATGACCTTTTGTCCAATAATCCTCGGAATGTCAATATCCTCTGGTGGGTCTATATAATGCTCCACAAAATAATCCATCATCATAATCCTGCGGAAAACCGCCTGGATAATTGCTTCAGAACAAAACTCCTGCAAATATTCACCACGATATTGTAAATTAGCCAGCTATCAATAGTAAAGCCTGAATCGGGCTGTATCCATTTCTACTTTACTCCTTTATGATTTCCTTTGTTTCAACGCCAATCCAATCAGCCAATCAGCCTGATCAGCCATAAACAGCGGAATGTTCAACACATCATCATCCAGTTTGAGATTATCCAGAGAAAAACGGATACGGAGTCTGACCTTATCCGGGAACAATTCCTTGAACTTTTTAAGGCTTTTGCTGGTGGTATTGGCTTCGGATTTGACCTCCACAGGGAAAATATCGTTTTCTCTCTGGATCAGGAAATCCACCTCATAGGGAGGATTGGTCTGTGTCCAGTAGCGGGGGACCACTTCAAACTGTGTAAGCAATGTTTGCAGCACAAAGTTCTCGGTCAATGCGCCTTTGAACTCTGTGAAAAGACGGTTCCCTTCACCAAAGGCAGTAGGAGCAAGCTGTGCCAAACGGCGGAGCAGGCCCACATCCACCAGATAAATCTTAAAGGCCGAGAGGTCATCGTAGGCAGCCACCGGAAGGCCGGGAGCGGAGCTGCGATAGATTTTATGAACCAGTCTGGCATCCACCAGCCACTGCAAGGCATCCTCATACTCACGGGCTCTGGCCCCTTCTTTGACAACTTTGTAAATGAATTTCTTGTTTTCTCTGGCAAGCTGAGAAGGGATCGATTTCCAGATCATCGAAATCTTCGGAAACTCGCTGATATTGGGATGCTTGGCGAAATCCCGCTCATAAGCACCGATAATACCGGACAGAGCTTCCTGCATGGCTGTAACATCCCTTGCCTCTGTCCACATCTTAACAGATTCCGGCATACCACCGGTGACGAAGTACATCTTGAGTTTTTCGTAAAGCGGATTGAAGAATGCATCGGGGATCGGCTCAAGGGTATCTACCGTTTCCAGATACTTAGCCAGATTCTCATCACCATTTGCCAGCAGGAACTCGGTAAACGTCATAGGGTCAATCTGCATGAAGTTGACCTTGCCCACCGGGAAAGAAGATGGTTTCGCCAAGGCAATGCCCAGCAGAGAACCGGCGCAGGCAATATGATACTGCGGTGCGTTCTCGCAGAAATACTTCATGGAGTTGATAACCTCGGGGCAGTCTTGCACCTCATCGAAGATGATGAGGGTCTTTTCTGGCACAATCTTCTGACCGCTGGCCAGCATCAGATTTTGCAGAATTCGGTCTACATCTTTTGTGGTTTCAAAAAACTGTTTGTATTCCTCGTTTTCGTCAAAGTTGAAATAGGCGGTATTTTCATAATAGCGTCTGCCGAACTCTTTCAGAATCCAGGTTTTGCCTACCTGACGCACACCTTTCAAGATCAAAGGTTTGCGGTAGGGAGAATTCTTCCAGTCCAGCAGTTTATTCAAAATCAATCGTTCCATAGATACACTCCTTCACACTTTTATTGGAGGCTTCGTGTTTCTAAATCACATTTTTATTATATGCGGAAAGATCAAAAAATACAACCCCGATCACAAAAATATCCGGATTTCAATGCAGGTTCATCACACTTTTATAAAAAAATATGAGTGAGTAGGTTTGTGCAACAAATAGAAGACCCGGCTTCCACATCAAAACGGAATCCAGGTCTTTTGCTATATCGGCTACCTGGGATTGTCCAGGGAATGAGTGGAAGCCCAATCATTCAGGAAGGGAGAAGACGAAAAGTCTATGCAAGTATCAGCAAGAATTTTGGGACAGGACTATGGCCTAACTGCAGAAGAGATGAACCGTGTTCTGGTAAAGCAAGGATTCCTGCAAGGTATACCGGGCGACTACAGCGTGACGCAGAAAGTGTTATTGCTACCCTAGAATGACAAATTTTAGATTTCCTTGCTTGGGTTCTTCCGCAATTCTACGTTTTTTACTTTAGATAGTTTCTACTCAGGCTCTGAATTTTTGAGCCCTGAACTTAGAACTTTCCTTATCTATTTTAACATTATAACATTATATCTGTTATATGTACATGGTTAATTGCATTATTAACAATTCATATGATGCCAGTATGTCACGTATCATAAACTCCATTTATTTCTGCATACCAGCAAAAACCTCTCCGGTTCACATCGGAGAGGTTCCATTTCATTTTTACGGCTTTCTTAATTCAATTTCATTTCTTGCTAATTTGCCCATACACGGAGTTACAATCGTTGATGCCATACCCGGACATTCCCCAGTTCCAACGAGAACACGGGGATATTGTTTTCTTAATCGGGCTGAATCCATTTCTACGGTACCCCTCAAAAAACCAAGTATTTATGCGGCTTTACAGCCCCGTTTTTGTAAATAATTATCAGAATATTCTGAAATCAACCGTTTTCTACCCTTTTTTGGGGCTTGCTGTGTTTGTAGTTCTATAATACATGCCCTCCTGTTTTTTTGTCAAATATTTCCATTTCATTTAGCGCAACAGAGAAATGTTTGATACCCGTTCATTTCTCCAGAAACAGCTTCAATCTGATAATCCTGCGAACGGACTCATCGATCCTTTCCTCTGCAATCTCTCCGCTGTTTACAGCCTGTATCACCCCATAATATGCACTCTGGAAATCTGCCGGCATAAGCAGCAGATCTACACCCGCATGCAGAGCTGTGATCGCTGCCTGTGCAGATGTATAGGCCTCCTGTATTGCCCCCATATTCAGAGCATCCGTGATGACCAGTCCCTGAAAGCCCATCCGGGTTCGAAGGACATTGGTTATCATATATTCAGATAAGGATGCAGGAATATCTGAACCTGTCACATTCGGACAGGCAATATGGCCAACCATAATCATCTGAACCCTTTCATCAATGGCGCGCTGAAACGGTATCAGTTCCCGGCTGTACAATTCCTCCAGACTTTTGTCTGTATACGCATATCCGTTATGCGAATCTCCACTGGTTGCACCGTGTCCCGGAAAATGCTTGGGCACGGCACAGATCTGCTCTTGCTGCATCGCACAGATTTGACGGCTTATCATATCAGCCACCAGATTGGCATCGCTTCCAAAAGAACGCCTTGCCACTACGGTATTTTCCGGATTCGTCAGCACATCTGCACAGGGGGCAAAGTCCATGTTAAACCCGAGTTCATGCAGGTATCCGCCCATTATGCGTCCCGTCTCTTCTGCCCTGTCATAATCTTCTGCTGCACCGATCTGTGCCATGTCCTCGATATCCGGCACGCCAAATCCTCTCCCGCTGATTCTGGAAACACTTCCTCCCTCCTCATCAACTCCCAGGAATAGTGGAAGGCCTGTGATTTCTCTGCTGAACTCCTGCACACTGGACAGCATCCCCTGCGTCTGTTCCCGGGACAGCAGATTATTCTCAAAGTAGATCAATCCACCTACCGGGTACTGCTGCAGAGCCTCACGGGTCATCTCCCCGGATGCCGTCACACTCCCGACCCCTGTCAGTGCATCCGGAGTAATAAAGAACATCTGTGCCACCTTTTGTTCGATTGACATACCGTTCAGAATTTCTTCCACACGATCCCCGGAATAAATCTCTTCGGAAGAGATTTCTTTCGAAGCAATTTCTTCCGAAGAGATTTCCTCCGATGGTTCCACCTCTGTTTCATCGATAAATATGGTTTCTGCCGTGCGTTCCTCTACAGCTTCCGTATCAGTCTCACAGATATTTTCTACCACAGAATCGATCTGCAGCTGATCATCTTTCACGGGTTCGCTTCCATTTTTCTCTGTATCATTCCGAAAAGAAGCACATCCTGTACAGAACAGCATCGTACCTGCCAAAACAACTGTCACCAATCTTCTCCAATGAACTCTCTTTTTTCTAATCATGCTCTTCTCCCACAAATGTTTCTCTTTCTATGCTGCAAATTTGTGTTCTGCCTTATCCATTACTTCAACGCTTCATACACAAGTCTGGAAATCTCCCTGATTCTTCCTCTGGCTTCTTCATTTTTCCCGCTCAGATCATTTGCCAGTACACAGATAATATAATCTCTGCTCTCTCCATAAACGATTGCAATATCATTCTCAATACAGCCAAGGCCGTAACCTTCCGGCATTTCTCCCGTTTTATTTGCACTTGCGATTCCTTCCGGTAGCCCGGATGGTATCTTGGATCTCATAGTCTGATTCTGAAGAAATGCCAGCATCTTTCCGGATGCCTCCGGGCACACACAACTTCCCTGATAGATATCCCGCAGAATATTCCTGCAATCCTCTGCCGTGGTATAATTATCATCCTGCGGATCCTCTTCCAGAAAACGTCTTCCCAGATGTGTGCCTGTATAACCATTTTCCTGACAAAAATCATTAACGACTTGTTTGCCCGCCTGAAAGTCACCGCTTCCAAGCAGTTCTACCAGACGATTCGCCGCATCGTTATCACTAACGGTTATCATATTTGTCAATAAATCCTTCAGCTCTCCTTCATACTGCTCCGGGGCATAAATGGCAGCGACACCCTCTGCCGGATAACAGATACGCCCATACACTGCCGCCATGATAAATACTTTGATCACACTGGCAGACTGCATGGATATCTCTTCGTTCCTGTTATAAACAGCACCTCCACGCAGATCCATAACACTGAGCGCCCACTGTCCCCCTGTATCTGCCGTATTACTCAAAATACTTCCAAGATCCAGTTCCGGCACCTCTTCCCCGGTAAATTTCTGTTGTGCATCCTGTGATGCCGTCTCCTGAATCTCCCGGATATTTTCAAGATCAATGATTTGTGCTGCTGTCTCCATAGTGTGCACGGAAGACTTCCCGCTTTCCGGTACAGAAGGTATCTCGGCTGCATTTGATGCAGATTTCTCTGTCAGGATTGCGATTCTCTTTGAAAGCGAGTCTGTACGTTTAGAAATGTCACGGTACGCCAGAACATTTATTACAGTTATCGCATGAAACATCAGGGAAACTGTAATACACAGGACTATCACAACTTCCAGACTGTTTTCATTCCTGTTTTTCCCCTTTTTTCCCATCATTCTCTCCCAAAATACCGGTCGATCCCGTTGGCGATCCCTTTTACCATCCTGATCCGCATCTCTTCATCCGCCATCGCCGTATCGTCTGCTTCATTTGTCATAAATCCCATTTCCAGAATCATCACCGGAAGTTTGCTCCAGTTGATCCCTGTCATATTGTCATAGTATTGAACTCCCAGATTACCAAAGCCTGTCTCTTCACAATATGCATTCAGAATATTTTCCGCCAGACGGTAGCTTTCCCCTGCAAGATCGCCTACATAGGGATTCTCGCCGGAAGGTGCCATGGCCAGCGCTCCTTTTACGCTGGTATCTTCACTTCCGTTGGCATGAATACGAACGTAGACCTCTCCTCCTTCCTGGAAGGCTTTGATGGCACGCTCTGAGTTGCTGATCGCAGTATCATTGTCGGTACGCGTCATAACAACGGTATAGCCTCTTCTCTGCAGTTCCTCCTGCAAAGCCAGAGAAATATCCAGATTCAGCTGATATTCCGGTATTCCGGTATACCATCCGGAAGTGCCTGTACTGGCTTTTGCTTTCATTTCACTGGAGCCCGGTCCTAAGGGCTCCTGCTCGCTCATATTGACCCAGGAACCCTGATGTCCGGGATCAATTGCCACTGTGTGACCATTGACAGGGCTCTCCGTTTCCGGCTCTGATACGATCCCGGATTCCGTTTCCGGGAGTTCCTGTGTTTCCGGTAACTCCGTTTCCATTTCTGTTTGCAGCTCACTCTCGCTCCCGGTCTCTAACACCATCTCCGGTTCTTCCTTCTCAAGCTGCGCATGCTCCAATTCACTGATTTGTGATTCCAGTGTCTTTATCCTGACATCCGCCTCTTTCACTTTCCAGAAGCTTACCACACAGCATACTGCCGTAAGACATACACACAGAGTACTCAGAACCAGTAATATCCATTTGATCTTATCCCTCATAAATACTCCCTTCTACTGATCCAGTTTATATCCGCCTCTCTGCATAGATTCCTCTTTTGCTGCAAGAAACTCCGTATTCTTTTTCTCATAACTGTTAAATACCTTTACTGAGAAATCATCCGGGTCAATTCTCGGATCGTACCATTCCTTACTCTTAAAATATCTCCTCAGTTCCGCTGAATCAAACTTTCTGCCATGTCGCGCATAAATTTCATTCTTGGCATAATTGATCTCCTTCAGAGTCAGTCCGGCAATATCCGCTTCTGTCAGATATTTACTGTCACTTTCCGGAAGAATATAATCTCTATCCTTTCCATACTCTGTCTCTGTTTCTTTCTCTGTCTCCGGCAGTTCACCTGAAAGTTCCTGTACATCCACATACACCACATCATCCTCTGCCCACAGAGATCCCGTCACATCCACCTTCACATTGTTATATTTCTTCAGCTTTTTCTTTCCAATCGCACATGTTCCAAAACAAATCTGAGAAACAGCTCCATAATAAACCTGCTCTCCATCCGTGCTGTTAACATACAACGATACCAGATCATCTAAAACAAGCACCGGTGCATCCATACTGTCCGTATAAAAGAGTAATCCGGAGATCCTGCAGTTTCTGTTATGCACTGCATCAATATCTGCCTCAGGCTCCTCTTCCTTTCGCACTTCTTTCTCAGTCACCCACTGACTGATGATATACTCCTCTTCTGTCTCTGTTTCTCTCTCAATAAATGTCTGAGTTTCTGCTGCATAATCTCTTTCTGGCTGTTTCTTTCCAAAAAGAACCGTCTTCATAAATAACAGGATCACAAGAACTCCGCACCCGATAGCAAGATAATAGTATGCTCTTGATTTTTCCTTTGGTTTATCCTCTGTCCGTTCTTTTGGCCGTTCTTTTGGCCGCTCTTTCGGCTGTTCTTTCGGTTGCTCTACTGGCCGTTCTTTTGGCTGCTCTTTTGGCTGTTCTTCTTTCTTCTCTTCCAGCTGTGCCCCGCAAAATTCACAGAATCTTGCATCTGCATCCAGCCATTCCCCACAGACATTGCAGCGTTTTTTCTCTGTCTGCAGGTTATCACTAAACGTACTCTTCATAACATTTTCCCCGTTTCAAATTACTGTCTTTTTCTTTATCTCAGCTGTTTTCCACATGCAGGACAGAATTTTTCTGTTCCTTTTTTTAATGGATTTCCACAGAATTTACAAAATCTCATTTTTTTCACCGGCGGCTTCACGGTTTCCTTTTCCTGCCCCGGATCCATCCTTCGGGATACTTCCGGTTCCGCCATTTTGATTCTCAGATCATCGACTTCTTTCTGTATCCCCCTGTATCTTTTCACCGTTCTTCGCAGCAAAACAAACAAAGGAAGATTCTTCTGAAGGATTCGTTTCATGTAACTGATACTGATGCTTTCTATATCTAATCCATCGATCACCTGTGAAAAATCATAGGGTCTCGAGAAAATGCCCGAACCCGGAAGGATGATTTCCTGCTGCCGGCAATCATCTGCAAAAGCATTGCGCTCATGCAGATACTGAAACAATGCTTCTCCCTTCTGTGCTCTGCCTTCTTTATCTCCCACGTTATAAGCACTTACATCCAGATCTGTCCAGCTGTCCGGTATCAGATGCATGACATAAAGATACTGATCTTCTTCCCCCGGTGTGATCTTTCTTTCAATAATTTTTTCCTTTAATGCATAATCCACACAGGGCAGGAAAAACTCCTCATAAAACTTTTTATTGATCTGATTTCTGTTCAAATGCCGCAGTGCAAGAGGAAAATAGTGTTTCCAATCCAGTGTCTCTGTCTCCATTCTCTGGTTGAAACACTTCTCCCATTTCCATATTCCGCTCAGTTCATACAGCGGAAGTACCATTTCCGACTGATAGCAGACAATTCCCTCATTCCCGGAGCCTGTCAGAACATATTCATGTTCTCCCCTTTCTTCCAGAAATCCTGCAATTTCTTCTTTCAGCATCTCACCACAGGGACCCTCCGATATTTTTTCCGGTAATACGATCCAGAGCCTGCGATAAAGCTGTGACGTATCTGCCGAAAGCACCGGCCTGCTCTTTTCCAGCATCTGCGTAAAACAATCTCTTACAAAAAGACGTATCATGCCCGGAAGTTCTTCTTTTGCATGTGTCTCTGCAAAAGAACTCATATAATCTGCCAACGTATATGATTTCTTACGGATGCTGTCTGCTGCGATTTTTAAAACAGTGGTTTCTTTTTCCTGTGTAAATAAATGCCGAATAAGATTTCTTTTCAGGACGTCTATCTGTATCGGAGGGATCTGATCCGATGTCTGTTTCTCCACCCATTCGGCTATCGATCCGCAGTGCACGAGATTGACGATACCGTGATGCCTGAACGATCCGTCTCCTTCTTCCGCTTCCTTATGTTCATAAGAGTCATGAGCGGATGCTGCAGGATCCAGTTCCTCCATCATAGCCCGACAGGAATCTGTAAACCTCTCCAGCGGTTTTACCATCAGGCTGTCCCATCCCCCATCCTCTGATGATACGAAATGCAGAGCGATTTTTGCACGGATTTCAGACTCTACCGCGTTCTGAAACTGTTCTTTCCACTCTCTGATCCGTTCCTTCAGCATTTCTTCCGATAAGGAACCAACGATCTGCCGGACAGGCCTCTTTACCTTTGTCTTTGTTACCTCCTCCAGCTTCTCAAATCCCCTGTTAAAAAACGGATGAAGGAAGCCCTCGAGAGGCCGCATGATTCCCGGTCCGTATGTTTCCAGTACCGGCTTCATGTTTCTCAGGATATCCTTCTCTATACTCTGTATCCTTTCCGTCAGCAGTTGAATACCGGACTGAACCTTTTCCTCGATCTGAAATCCCTGTACATATGCTTTTGTATTTCTCGCATTAATCTGCGCTCTCGTCAGTTCTACTTCATTTGTGCCGGCATCCGAGCATTCACGTAACGGTGCCAGAAGGTGCCTGTCCCAGTCAAAGTCAGCCCATGACAGCCTTTGTTCTTCCAGTATTGCATGATTGATCTCATCTACTGCCGGATCGATCCATCGAATACCCGGTCCCTTTGCAAAGAGCTGGTATCTGATCTGCTGCAGCAGCCTGCTGTCTTCCCCTTCGCTCTCAATATCTGCACAGGAATATCCCAGGCTGCAATAACTGTGCGAATCTTCCGGAAGAACAGAAGTTTTTACCAGACCTCCGCTTAAGATATCTTCACCTGACAGGTATTCTTCTTTTTTCTTTCTCCAGTCTCCACAGAGATTCTGATGAAGCTGCAAAAGCCCCCCCTGCACACATGCATGCAAAACAGCATCTGCCAGCCATGCCGTGGTCTCCACACTCTCTTCTGTAATCAATATTACATCCTGATACAATGCTTCTTCCAGCATCATATGATACTCGATCCTCTGAAGAGCAGCATAAGTATTCGCATATGCTTCCGCATCTGTCTCTCCCTCTTTTTTTTCCGGCAGCAGAAAACAGCCATACATCTGCACACAACGATTTCTTTCTGTTTCACAGGCATATTTGATTTTCTGTACCAGTGCAATCAGCAGGTCTTTATCACTCACTTCACTGAGTCTTTGTATGACAAGAATCTCTGCTGTTTTCGGCTGTTCCTTTTCCAGCACAGAAATAACACTGTCCGCCAGATCTTCCCCGGCATCATAAAGCATTCGCAGACGTTCAAATGATGCATGCGGCATTTGCTTCTTCCCGGAAGCATCCAGCTGTTTAAAAATATCCTGACTTCCCGTAATTACAAGGGATAAGTCAGCTTTCTTTTGTCCCTTCAACGTTCATCCTCCACTTGTGCATCTCTTTCCTTTTGAAAAATGCCTTACATTTTTGTAAAATGAAGGCATTTTCCTGTCCTGACGATTCTATTTGTTCTTATTCGCCGGTAACAATATCCTGCCGGATCTCTGTTTCCTGCGTTTCATTATACGATATTGGGGTTTCGCTTTGCAGTGCATCGCGCTCACTTTCTAACGTTTCGATCGTTTTTTCCATTTCTGACTCTTTGGACTGCCATTTGTTTTTCTCTTCCTCTAACGTTAAAAGCTTGCCATCCAGATCTTTCTTCTCAGACTGCCACCCCTTTTTCTCTGATTCCAGAGCTTTCTTTTCCGTCTCCAGCTGCTGTTTGTCCTCAAGGAGTACCCCGCTCTTTGTACTCTGCACTCCAAAGAAGATGGTAGTTCCCAGTAAAACAGCTGCCACACCCGCGGCTGCAATTGTGGTAATCAGAAAAGTCTTTGCTTTCTTCTGCGCCGCATGCTTTTCCTTATTCTCACCGAGAAGCTTCGCCTGAAGCTTTCTGCGTGCCTGATCACTGTCGCTTTCTTCCATTTTGCGGATCGTATCCTTAAGCTTTCCGATCTCCTGCTCGCTCTCTCTCGTCTTTGCCGCGAAATTTGCCGCATGTACTTCTTTTAACTTCTCTATTTCCGCCCGGTTTTTCTGCTTCTCACTTTCCAGTTCCCGGCGATTCTCCAGTGCCTGTGCATCCAGCTGACGCTCAAATGTTCTCTTCTGTTCTTTCAGGCGGTTCTCATATTCCTGTGCTTCTCTTTTTCTTTCTATGTCCAGACTGGAATATGCATTTTGTTTTTCTTCCAGCATTTTTTCATACTGCTGTTTTTTCTGTGCCACATCCTGGCTCCAGGACTGCTGCACCTCTGCGACCGCTGCTCTTTCATCTTTCTCCGCCGCCAGCTGCATCTTCTCTTTGAGATTCTCCATCGCTTCGATCACTTTAGCAAACTGAAGCTCTGTTGCGAAAAATTCCAGGATCTCTTTCCGGTTTGGATAATGTTCATCCCTTACTGCTTCTGCAATCTGATCTGCATACGCTTTCCATGGAAGAAGCTTTCGATAAAAGGTATTGACAGACTCCTCATGCAGGATTTCCACCTTCATCATTTCATTCTGTTCATGATAAAGCTGATAAATATCTTCGATCTGCTCCAGATCCCCCCTCTCCCACCAGCAGAAATTCTTTTCATTGATTTTCTCAAAGGTTTTCTGAAGATTTTTAAAGGAGACCTGTGCACCTCGTTCTTCTTTCAGAACGACTTTTTCCGCATATGCAATTTTGGCATCCGATGACGGTGACAATTTCTGACTTAAGCTGCGGATCAGCTCCAGTCTCTCCACATTGCACGGCTCATTTTCCGGTTTATTCACATCAAAGCATACGACCGGATATTTGAGTCCTGCTTCCTCAAATGCTTTTCTCGTCTCATCCATGTTATTTACGGACATGGTAAATACATGAACCGGCAGCTCGCATGTCTCTGTCAGATAACGAATATCTTCCATATTGGAATTTGTACAAAATCCCATATTCATGCGCAGTCTCTGCGGGATCAGCAGATACATCTGTTTCAGAAGTGCCAGCGATCTGCTCTGAATCTCTTTCTGTTCAAAGCAGAGCACAAGGCGGGTGCCAACATTGTCCAACTGACAGGACCAGAGGCGTTCCACGATCCTGCATACAAGCTCCCTGTCATCTTCATTGATCTCTGTATAATAATTGTTCTTTTTCCTGATCGCTTTTTTTCTATCTAACAGAGCCGTTACTTTTTCTGAAGTATTTCTGGCCTCTTCCTCTGAAATATAGAAGCTTCCAAACACATACTGGAAAAAATCTGCTCCCAGAAGTGTCTCTTCATCGCTCATATAATAATGCACATACCGGCTCTGTCTGGCAATATTATGAATGCCGGAAACACCGTAAATACTGGCATGATAATCCTTTGTTTTAGGAAGATTTGTATATTTATCCACATATCCCACATTCATAAACATCATGGAATATGAGCTGGTAAGTCCATTGTACCATCTGCCAACATGATCGTAAAACGTCTTCGGTGATTTAAAATGAAGTCCTGACAGGAATTCCCTCATGTCTCCATCGATCTCACCTGTCTGTGTCTGATCCGGTAATACATGTATACTGCCCCAATACTGATTCTCCATGGTCCACCTCTCTTATCTACTACTGTGTTCTTCCAGATATCTTTTCAGGATCTGGATTCTTTCTTTTTCATGTGCAGCAATTTTACGCTGTGCGATCGGATTCCATCCGCGAGGCGGCTCCTCATCTCCCTCATGATGGATATATAATTCATGATCTAAAGAAGAAGCACTCATATAAAGCTTATAGACTGCCTTTGTTCTGTCCTTTTCCTGCTTCTCATTGAATGCGGTTCTCACATGGTATGTTCCGTTTTGTCTGTTATCCACTAAAATCCCCTCACCATAAGATGGAATATAAGGAAGACAATAGTTACCAAATACAGGCCGCATGCCGATATTGCATAAGATCCAGGTCCAGACAACATCCAGATTCATTGGTCTGAACACATCACCATCTCTATCAAAATCGTCCTTTTCCGGGTTATATTTTCTTCCCATCATTCCAAGTGCGGAGCACGGAATAAATGTCAGATAATTGGTATCCTTCTTGCTGTCATACGTTGTCTTGCACCATTTCAATGCCTCTAATATATCTCTGTTGGAAGCAGCATCATAGATTCCTTTCAGATGATCGATCTGCTCCCGCAGATGAAAGGCATCTCCTTTCTGGTATCTGTGGAATCTCAATTCCTGAAGCTTTTCCTGTGAAAATGGATTATTTCTGTTATCACCAGATGTCATCTGATCATCACGTGCTGCCATATCTACTTTTGTAATAACAAGGGCCATCGGCGGAACGTTAAGTCTGTCATCGTTGCTTTCACGTCTCTGATAAATACCTGTAATAATATTCATCAGAGCTACATTATCGATCTCTGCCGTGTCTTCATCTGCTTCTCCATAACCTCTCTGTGATACACAGGTACACAGCATATACAGATGACATGCCGTGATTAACGGGAATTTCTGCAATGCTTCAAGACTGACGCTTTCTGTCCTCTGGTCATAGCAGAGCTCACCTGCAATATCAATAAAAGATAAAATGACCGTTCTCTTATCCTTTGCTTTTTTTACGAGAAGCGATGCATTATAGGTTTCAATCGTTGCCCTGGCATCCGTCTTTCCAACCGCCCATCCATGTTTATTAAAATCAATGGCTCTTTTGATCTTATCATATTTTCCATCGCATAACAGTTCCGGGAAATCAATTCCCATATCCACAAAATAATGGCGGAGATCGTTGAGCATGCTCACAAAAAGAGAGGTTTTTCCCGCGCTCTGCGCGCCAAGAAATCCCACCAGAATATGCTCATAGCGCCCGGAGCCTTTTAATACCGGCCTGCTGCACTGGGGACAATAACCACGAATCTCCAGTCCCATAAAGGAGAATGGAAGCAGCTGTGCCGGATTACTCTCACTGGAATACTGAATGGAGTAGATTTCCTTCGTCCCCTCAAAGAAGATCGGCATTACCCAGAAATACAGATTATAATTGGATGTATCCTGATACCACTCTTCTTCCGACAAATCAGGATCTGTCTTATCTTCTATCTCCAGCTTTGCAATAATGTCATCTACCAGTGATCTTACATTTTCTACCTGAACATCGGCATTCTGAAGACCGCAGCTCTTCAGAAGATTGGCCATTGCTGTTACCTGTTCAAATTCTTCATAGGTCAGCTGCTGCATTGCTTCCTGATTGACTGCATCTTTAAAATCCTGTGCCATATACCCGAGCAGATCAAACAGCGTAAGCTTCAGTCGTGTTCTCTTTCCTTCTTCCAGAAATTCTCCATTTCGCTCTGCCAGTTCCATCAGATCTTCCGGAGCAAATTTGATAAACAGATCTTCTCCCTTTCCGGAATGAATATCCAGTATCTGTGCCAGATCAAACACAATTTCTCTTCCTGCAAGTTTATGTCCGCAATTGGTACAATAATAGTCGTATATCATCGTTGTGTCCCCACCTTTATCTCACTATTAAGTATTTCTGCAAAAGCAGTTCATCCCCCTCGATCACGAGCCTGTGAACATCTGCCGTTCCGGGAAGAATATCAATGATATACCGGTCCTCTTCCTTCTCATCAGGTTCTATGTATTCACGCAGGAACCGGTATGTTCTTCCCGTCTGTTCATCCTTCAGCCAGATGTGCTTCTTATGGATCCTGTCTCTCGTGTGATCGATCCATTTCAGCTTCACCATATGCGCATATTCTCCATAATGGGAATCTTTTGTAATAGACCACTGGAGCCTGGGCTTTGCATTTCCATTTCCTATATAGAACTCATAGCTTTCTTCCACGGATCCCTGTTTCTCTTCCCAGACACACACACAGGAATTTGCAGCGATCGGCTGTGTCGCATGGTTCATCGCATCCCAGTATCCTACCGGCTGACCCTGATTTCTATCTACATCTGCATCCTTTAATGAAAATGTTGTATAAAAAGCTCTTCTTTCCTGATCTGCATTCCCTTTTCTGATCTGAAATCCATTCCCGCAAATCGTAATTCTCTCTTTCAGCATATAATATTCCTCATCTTTACCGCAGTACCATGCTTATCTGTTGTTCTGTTTCCTTCCGGTTAAGGGTAATATACTTTCCAAATTTCATATATACAATTTCATAAGGATAAATATCATTCAATACAATGATATCATTATCCTGGATACCTTCCATCGCATAGCCCCTGATCTTCCAGTCCTCACCCACCTGGCCATTGATGATCGCTACCTGCTCTACATCGGTTGTCGTAACGATTGCAGGAACCTGAAATCTCGTAGCAGAGCGGATCTGTCTAAAACAGGTGTCCAGATTTGGAAAAACACTGGCTTTTGAAAATTCATTCTGATAGCGAAGCAGATCTGCATTGTATTCATTCTTTAAACTCTGCAGTTTTTCTTCTGTCGCTTCTTCTCTGATAAATTCATCTACCCATTTTTCAAATGCTTCCGCAATGCTGTCCTGTTCTTCTTTCTGCAGTCTCTGTGCAGCTTCTGATTGAGAAACTGCATTCTGAAGCATAGATCCCAATCTTCCTTCTCTCGCGGCCAGAGAAAGATTCTGCAGATCCTTCAATGCCATCTCCTGACGCACTCTCTGTTTCCACTCTTCTTTTTCGTCACTGACGGCAATGCGCTTTAAGAATTCCTTCTGACATCTTTCTTTCTCATTTTTCAACTGTGGATGCAAGCCTGCCGGCCGCTCATATTTTCTGAAAGGTCCAAATCCTTTGGCCGTATATTCCGAAACGCTGACAGGGTAAAGTCCGGTGCCCTTCTGAAACTGACGCATCTCTTCCTGGTAGCGGTTCATCCAGTCGGATACTTTGATATTGATTCTCTGTATAAAATCATCCAGATTGGGATCCATTTCTCTGTTCAGCCATTGTTCCAATTCACGGATTTTATCCTGACAATTCTGCGCATGACGCTCATAGTATTCCGTCTCTTCCAATACAAACAGTGCGTCCGTCAGATTTTCTATGTTGATTGCTTTTGCATAATCCTTTGTTCCAAGAAGCTCCAGGCAGCGGATCATTCCTTTTTCCTGTGTGTTCAGCGTAGCGCCAAGCCCCCCTGCATACATCAGAAATTCAGAATGATGCATATACTGAGCCGAAGGATTCCAGAGTTCATTTAAAATTTCTGTCACCCTGGCAACCTTTTCTGTTCCAAGCGGATGTCTTGCCTCATATCGGAAAAAGGTCATATGATAATGCTGAAATCCCGTCTGCGTCATTCCTCTTGTCTTAAATATTTTCATTCGCTCCCGAAAGCGGGCAAGCCATGTCTCATCCAGATCACAGATATCCATATAAGTGCAGAACACAATTCTCTGGCTGACCGGAAAAATTATCGCGTCTTCGCCAATTTTCCGGTCAAGCTCATTCCACAGCTGGTCTGCACTCATGGAACGATCCTGATAATATACGTATTTTCTTTTACCAAAAGTACGCTCAAGTTCTTTCTTAAAAAAAGAATCCTGATCCACATTGCGCTCATCCAGAACGACCAGCAATGCGTCATACATTCCATTCAAGGTCACCGGCATAACGATACCCCCATTCTCATTTCGTATGATTGTCTACATGGCACCCTTTGCAGGGTGCCATGTATGTTACCTTATCTTTCTGTTCCACATTTCGGACAAATTGCAAAATCTGCATCATTCGTACGTCCGCACTTTGAACATACCTAGTCACTTACCGGCATGTTTTGTGGTTTTGACGTTCCGCACTTTGGACAAATCCCAAAATCTGCATCGTTATGACGGCCACACTTCGGGCAATTCCAGTCTTCTTCCGTATGCTCCTGCGGCTTTGCTGTTCCGCACTTTGGACAGATCGCAAAGTCTGCATCGTTATGACGGCCACATGTCGGACACGCCCAGCCTTCTTCTGACTGCTCCTGTGGTTTCTCCGTTCCGCACTTTGGACAGATTGCAAAGTCTGCATCGTTATGACGACCGCACTTCGGGCACTCCCATCCTTCTTCCGGCTGCTCCTGCGGTTTCTCTGTTCTGCACTTCGGACAAATTGCAAAATCTACATCATTATGACGGCCGCACTTTGGACATACCCATCCTTCTGCTTCTTCTTTTGCTTCTATTTCTGTTTCGCTGTCCGGAAGCTTCTCCCACATCGCCAGCAGTGTTTTTGCATAGAAATCATCGTCGTTCTTTCCCATATTCAGCACAAAACGAATCGCCTCTTTTTCGGTTCTGTCTTCTCCGGCCGGATCAATGAAATCTCTTTTCAGCTTACTCCTGACTTCTTTCAGCTTCTTCGTATTCGTAATGAGAATCTCATTAAACTGTTTTCTATCTGCAACATTATTCTGCTTCGCTCTTGCTGTGTACTCCAGCTGATCAAAATCAAGTGTTGTAAACTTCTTAAACGCCAGCAGGATCTTCCAGTCATTTTTCACCAGTTTCTTCTCTAATGGCGTATAATTCATCTCTGCTGCCGCATCAAATCTGCACAGAAGCTTTGTTTTTCCTGTTCCGTCAATCTCATAACGCCATGCATCCTCTGTTTCTGTCAGAAGTCCATACTGGAAATAACGGATAAATTTATCCACCTGGTGAACGTATTTCTGATCGGCTTCCCGACACTCCAGACATTTCACGATCTCATAGTATCGGCACAGTGTTTTTCTCATCTCCAGGAAGAGCTCCGTATTCTTGCGCAGGATGCGTTTCATATATTCGATACTCTTTGCTTCAATCTGAGCAGTATTTAATCCGGCTTCACGCGCTTTTGAGAAATCAAGTGCTCTTTCAAAGAAACCACTTCCAAAGAGAATGATTTCTTTCTGATATTTGCCGCCCAAAGCAATATTCTGGCTCTTCAGGTATTCAAAAAGAGCTTCTCCTCTTTCAAATCTTCCATCACTACCTATTTCATCGTACTCCGTCACATCCAGATTATTCCATTCCTCAGGAATCAGATTTACTACATACTGGTAAATATCAGAGCTTGCAGTTGCCGTTATTTTTCTTTCGATGATCTTTTCGCTCATTGCATAGCGGACGATCGGTTCAAAGATCTTTGACTGGAACTCCTGCTCATACTCATTTTCATCCAGTTTGTGAAGTGCAACCGGAGGATAATGCTCCCAGCTAAGACCTGTTCCGAAGATCATATCTTCCTGTGCCGTCAGCATGAGTTTCGGCAGATCTCTCTTTTCCCGGATCGCTTTTTCCGTCTCAATCTGTGTCTTTGTACGTTCTACAAACTTGCTCTCATATTCTCCATTACACAGATGACGTGAAACATCTCCCCTGGAACTATTATAATACTGCTCCCACTTCCCAATATCGATCAGATCGCATACTGCATTTGCAACACTTGTCTGATAGCAGACAATATCCTGAACCGCTTCGGAAACAGATAACTCTTTACTTCCGGAACCGGTGATTTTTTCTAATTCACTCTTAAAAGCATTTTTAATCGGCTCGCTGAATGCACTGGTCTCCAGTGATTTCGGAATCAGGAGGAATCTGTTCAGTGCACTGGCACTTCCCGGTCTTCTCTTTAATGCAGGCTTACTCTTCTCCAGAAGCCGTCCTACAATTTCTCTAACCAGTTCCTGTGCCTTGCTCTGTATATTCTGAGGCTCTTCCTGCGACAGTACAAAATCAAAATACGATGTGGCTGTAAGGGTAATGGCTGTTCCGCCTCCCATTCCGCTTCCCAGCTGGCAGCTTCTTGCCATAACATCATCAAAGGCTTTTCTTGTCTTACCTTCCACATTGCTGATCCAATCCATTGGATTATCAACAAAGCTTTCTACAATGTTATTTTTGACTGTTTCCGGATCCACCGCATTGATCTTGCTTTTGACCTGGCTTTGTATCCAGCTGTAAACATTGCTGTTATTACAGAGATTTACACAATTTCCTGTTTTCGATGCATCCATAAACTGCTGATGGTTCTGTGAATCGAGAGAGCTTCCTGCACTCTGATAGAAATTTGTCATCATCTCCAGACTGTCAGCAAAACGTTTGCACTGACTGATGTATGCCTCAATCGGCTCCATCAGCTTTTTCTCCCAGGCATCATTTGGTGCAAGGATATTGTCAGCAATCTTTTGTTTTACCTCATGCTGTACTGCGTCTTTGAACTGGCCTTTCCAGTCTGCCAGTCCCTGGTGACGGATAAATTCCAGGAATTTCTTTTCCATAGCCGGACGCGGAACCTGTTTTGCAATTACCTTCTGTAATTCTGCCTTTGCCGTATTTAACATATTTTCAATGGAAAGCTCCGGATAGGACTGTGGATTTCCATCCTTATCATACGGTCCCATACCTTTATATAAGAGTTCCATCGCACGCGGACCGTAGTCTGCAATCACCAGTCTGGACTGCTCCTTAAAGACCTTCATCTGTCCTTCCAGATACTGTCTCAGTTCAGGTGTTCCCGTATTGACTCTCTCTGTCGCATTAAATCCTTTTTCATAAGTTCCTATCTGACCTGCTGATATTTCTTTTGCAGTAACTTCTGCCTGATTGTCTGACAGGCGGCTGCATCTGTCGAGCGCTCCCTTCAGTACCTCATTCCAGAAGCTGAATTTGTTCAATTCCTGCTTAGATTCAATATTGAACAGTCTTCGGATCTGTGATTCCATTTCAAATTTAGACATGCGGTTCTTATCGGTACAGAAATGAACGCGGCTGATATCTTTTCCCACTCCATGGGAAGCGGAATCACTGGTTCCTTCGTATAATTTTCTGCAGACATTGCTGACTACATTGGCTGTGACGATCTGATCCGGTATGGCTGCATATGCATATCCGATTCCCGCATAACGATGGGAATCCTCCGGAAATACATCCTTCTTTAATAAGCCTCCGACCGTAAGATTATTTCCTGTCAGATAAGCTTCCCGGTTTTTCTCACTGTTGCTGTAAAAGGAAGACTGACTGAATGTTCCATCACTCTCGATCGCCAGATTTATAATGGACTCTGCCATCATGGATTTGCTCTCTTCGTAAGTACCGGAAATCAGAACGGGATAATCATATAATCTTCTGGAATCATCACATAAAATTCTCGTAACACCATCTCTGGAATCGAAGAATTCCTTTCTTCCCGGTGATGCCGGTATGGATTCATAGCTTTCCAGCTCCTTCAGCGCAGCATATCCATTTGAGTAAAGTACACTTAATACATCTGGATTGTTTTCATCAAATTTCTCTACGGTATCCGGAAGGAACAGGTAGCCAAACACCTGCACTTCTTTTGCCCCTGCATTGACACAGGCATATCTTGCATGGGCTGCAAGCTCTTCAAAGGTACCGCTTCCATTTCCTCCGGACAGACCTGCCATGATCATAATGTGTACCGGAAGATGCTTCTTATCTGCCCAGTCTCCCGTAAACAGGGCGGCAATCATGTTTCGGAATCTTACATCGTTGCTGCTTCCGCCCTCTGCATCATCATAAAATTTAATCTTTCCTGTGACACGGTCTCTTCCGCTTCCCTTTGGGCCCAGTTTTGTTGTCTTATAATCTTTATGTACAAATTTTTTGAAGAAATCTGTTCGATCATCATAACGCAGACGGTCCATGGCTCCCGGTGTGGAAATGTTCAGAATCTGTAAAGTCCCTGTTCCAACCGTATTCTCTGTATGCTGTACTTCGTTTCCGTCGGAATCTATCATAATAAACTTCATATAGGTACTGAAATCAGAATGAAGCTTCTGCCTTGCTGTCTGAATAGCCTCCCGGATCGCAGAAGCACCGCTGCCGCCGCTGCTGATAACAAGTGTCAGATGATCTTTACTGATCTTGAGCTTATCCTTTCTTGAAAATAATGTGTCATTTCCAACATCTACCTGACCGATCTGCAGGATTTTTTGCAGTTTGTTTTTATCCATAGCTTCCAGTGACATTCTTCTTCCTCCCTTAATACTTTACTCAGTGATTATTTACCGACTCTGTTCAATGTAATACGTACATTGTCAACTTCAATGTCAATATAATCCTTGTTCTTTATCTGTACTTTCTTTAAGACCTTTCCTTCAGCGGCACTGTAATCTCTTCCCTTATAAGTAACTGACTCTGCTCTGTCAAGGCCGAGAATCGTAACAGATCTTGTATAATTATTGTCGCCTTTCAACGTAATGCCTCCATCTGCGATGGAACTGAATCCCATATCTTCCAAAACACCATTCAGCGTACATTTCTTTTTCTTTCCGTGTGCCAGTTTTCCCAACTGATACGGTCCCTCGATTCTGCCATTTACCGTCACTTCCCAGGTACCATAAATTTTACGTCCCACAAACGCACCTGCCAGGATAATAAGAATCAGCAGCAATACAAGTACAGTGATGATTACGATTCCCCAGATATTTCCCCAGATGTAGCTGCCTGCACTGACGGATTTCACAGTCACTACTTTTTCAAAAGTAATGGATTCATCACTTGCGTCTTTTGCAGTCAGTTTAAAGGTTACCTCACCTTTTCCTTTGCCACTCACATGCAGAATGCCCTGATCTCCCTTTTCTACCAGAATGACAGAATCTGACGGAAGATCTTTCATATCGATAATCGGTGCAATTCCATCCGGATCTTCAAAATACTCATTGACATCAATGGTCTCCACTTCCTGAACATCCATATGGAACAGCTTTTTCACAAAGCCCGGAACACCTTTCACATTATAGGAAATGGTTTTTCCGATCTTAGAAGAGCCTTTCTCCTGCAGGGGATGGTTTACAAGATGAACCACAAAGCTCTGTTCAATATCCTTCTCCATCGCTCCATCATTTACCAGCACACGCACCTGATAATCACCGGCTTTCCATCCTGTCTGCAGCGTAAGAATATCGTTTTCTACCGTTCCGGTAATACCGGAAGTCTGATCCACTTCGATTTTGTAATTGAGCTCATCCTTGTCCGGATTTGAAAAATACTTTGTACAGTCGATTTCCTGTTTTTTCTCAAATCCCATATCCAGATCTTCCATTTCCCCTGTAATTTCACTTGGAAGATTTTCTACAGTAACCGTAAATTCACCGGATTCTTTTCTATCATTACGGAAACGACCACTTTCCACAACTGCTTTAATGGTATAAGTGCCTGACCGTCCAAAAGTGACGGTACCGCTGTAATTGTCTTTACTGCCCGTCATATCAAATTTTTCTCCGGTCTCTGCTATTTCCAGATGGGCCGGGTTATCCTGATAGAATTTTTCAGAAGACAGTGACTGGCCATTATAAACAAAAGTTGCAGTAAAATCAATATTTCCACCTTTTGCTATCACCTTTGACAAATCTGCGGAAGTATTGAGACTGAAGTTCACTTCCAGCATCGGGATGGCCATCAGGTTGATCTTGACGCCATCCGTACCATATACCGTGATCGACCATGTTCCAGCCATTGGCTGAAGAAGCTTGATCATCGCATAATTTTCATCATCAAAAATAATAATTCTTGAATCTGTCTCTACGGAATTCTCATACTTTTTGCTATTGCCCTGCGCATCTGTCAGTTCGATCGCCGTAACATCGTCCATTCTGGAACCGGTTACCGTAATATTCATCTCTGCGATCATTTCTTCTACTGTAAATTCCAGAGATGCCTTTCCGTCTGCTATGGTACCTTCCTGTCTCTTGATGTCAACATCATAAAACTTTGCAAAAATATCAGAAAATGCTTTTTCCACTTCTGTATTGGACTCTGCTGTCACTTTCTGTCCACCTGTCGCATCTGCGATATGCTGCATCTGGTACTGTCCGGTTGGAACTGTAAAATCTGATTTTCCGGAATTTAAGTCAAATGCCAGTTCCAGGCAATATACCGGCCACTGATTCTGTTCCAGTTCCTTAAGTGCAGCTTCCAGACTTACAGATGTTCTGACATTGTGCTTTTCGTCCATCCAGTACAGGTCAAGATTTTTCTCAATGGCCTCTTCTTCACTGTCTGCATCCTTATTTGCAGTCATACGACCATCACTCATTAATACAATACATGCATCTCCTTTTTCGGAATTTCCCTTACTGAGCATTTCTGCAGCGGCCTGAAGGGCATATCCCATATTGGTATTTGTATTCTTTTCATTTCTGTGAGCAGCTGCATGATCGATCGCTTCCTTTACCTGTTCCTTATTTTTCGTATCCTCAATATCAGATAATGGAAATGCCACTGTTGTAAATGTTGCTGCATCCTTATCTTTTTTATAAACGTATGCCCGGTCTCCCCAGTTTCCGCCGAAACCAACAACACCAATTCTTGCATTTTCCATCGGAATCATATCTGCAAACATCTTCGCTGCACTGATACTTAATCCCTGTTCATCACTGGAATCCATAGATCCTGAACAATCTAATACAAGAACAAAGTCCACCTTTGTGTCATCCGATGCTGATTCTGCTGCTTCTGCCTTCATAAACGGTACCAGCAACAATGCAAAAACCACAAACATACATACAAATCGTTCCCTCAGTTTCTTCCCTTTGTCTTTCATTTCATTTCTCCTCTTCCGTTTCTTTATCCAGATAAACTACCTGAATCTGTATTTTTTCACCAATATTTCGACTTTTATTCTTTTTCCTCCGCTAAAGCCATGCCGGATATATACCATTCACCATTGCTCTTGATCATATCTATGCCGATATATTTTGTGATTTCCATTTCATTTATTTTGAATGTCGCTGTGCAGTAAACCGTTCCCTTCTTTGACTTCATCTTATACTTCTTTGGTGTTATCTGTATACCAGCTAAAAGTTCACTCGTAGAAACATCTTCCGCTGCAATTGACTCGCTCAACTCTCCGGCAATACTTCCTATGATTTCAACCAGATATCCGTCCAGATTCTGGTCTGAAATAACATTGGTCAATGCAAGTACAGCCTTTATCGGATCACTGACTTTCGGGTTAATACAGTTCAAGACTCCCTTTACATCCAGATCATTACAGCTTGTCTCAAAGCTTTCAATCACCTCTTTGCACTGTGTGTTTATGGAGCTGCTGCAACCGTACACACCAATACTCATCATGCTCAAAATACCTGTCAACAGGATGAGCTTTTTCCACTGTTTCATTGTAAATTCTCCCTCTCCTTTTTCTTATGTCCATTTGTCCCCTGGCTCATCTTAACATATTATTAAGTATAAGTCCTATCTCATTACCTGTCAATATTCGACAAAATTTTATATTGAAGGCTCAAAACATACTGGTAACTATTCATAATCCATTCGCAAAATCGCATCTGCGAGGCTTTCTGATATCTCTTTTACTCTATTTCACAGATATATCCAACCTTACCTTTATTCGTTGACAAAGCCCCTATGAGATCCTCCGGCACATCATTGAATACCCACTTTCCGGTTTTGGAGTAACGGAAGAGTGATACACAGGTTTCCTCTATTTTGAGCACCTCATCCCGATAGGTCGGTTCTCCTTCCAGCCATACATTTTCACACCATTCTGTGTATCCATTATCCATGCGCTGTCCCACCAGCTCATTATTCTCATCCACCAGATAATATTCTTTCTGGTTTGGATCTCTTCTCATACCAATATAGAACTGTATTTTCTCATATCCTTTTTCTTTGATCAGCTCCCGAATATGTTTTAATTCTTTCTGACTGTTGATCCGTACCAGATAACCGCCTCTCTCTTTGCAATATTCAAATGCTTCTAACCAGGTACAGTCTTCTTTGCATATAATATATTCATGGATTTCTTCTTCTGTATCCTCTGTCTCCTGTACTTCCGGAAGATCTCCGGAAAGTTCCTGTACATCCACATAGACAACATCCTCTTCTGCCCATACAGAACCTGTCACATCCACTTTAATATTGTTGTATTTTTTTAACTTTTCCTCCTCGAACGTATGGCTTCCAAAAGAAATCTGCGTAACCTCTTCATAATAAACTGCCTCTCCGGAAATACTGTTTACATACAGAGAAACCGGCTCTTCTAAAACTAAAACAGGTGCCTCCATACGATCTGTATAAAAAAGTAATCCTGTCAGACTGCAGTTTCTATTATGTACCGCATCAATATCTGCCTCAGCGATTTCGGTTTCTGTCTCTTCTTTTACAGATTCCGTTCCGTCCGCAAAACCTTCTTTTTCCGCATCCCTGTATGTTGTTTCATTTTCTCTGAGTAATGTGTCCTGTGCCTCCTGATCGGACTTTTTATTTTTACGATTACCGCCAAAAGCATACATCAGTAAAATACATACCAGCAGACCAACCCCGATTCCAAATAACAGTTTAAGCCCTGCTTCTCTCCTCATCTCAGCCTGCTTTTTGAGTTCTTCCTGCCTTCTGACCTCTTCCTGTCTCCTGGCTTCTTCCTGCCTTCTGGCCTCTTCCTGTCTTCTGACTTCTTCCTGCCTTCTGGCCTCTTCCTGCCTTCTGACTTCTTCCTGCTTTCTGACTTCTTCCTGCCTTCTGGACTCTTCCCGTCTTCTGGATTCTTCCTGCCTTCTGGCCTCTTCCTCGCCATCCTCTTCTACTTTCGCCCCGCAATATTCGCAAAACCGCGCATCATCTTCCAGCAATTCCCCACATACCTTGCACCGTTTCTGCTCTCCTTGTTTCTGTAGTATTCTTTCATCTAATGTATCTTTCATTTTTCCATCATTCCTTTTACTCTTTCAGGAGGTGTTTTCTCTATAAACAGTCAGTTCATCTTCAAAAAAGATGCGAATATCAGGAATTCCTTCACCGTTTTCCTGCCTTCCGCCATAGATCAGTTGTTTCATATGGGGAATCAGTAACCGAACGGTCCAGAATTTTCCAGATATGTATTTTCATTTTAACAAAGAGGCTTAGGGATGTCAATAAACTTCAACCTTGTGCAGTGACAAAGTCTTCTAGGAAATGAAAATAGCCTGTTAATCTAGTATGATCCACCCTAAATACCGTACTGTTTCGGTGAGGATGCTTTTTCGAGAGTGCAGTTGTAAAAACGCAGGCGTAGCGGGCTACGCTGAGGCTTTTACAACTGTGCTATCGGGAAAGCAGACCAGCGAAACATGGTGTTATTTAGGGTGAATCATACTAGACATATCTTCTTTCTATGTCAAATCATAAAATCAAACTGATCCATTATTACAGAGCATTAAACCCTGACCAGAAAGAGAGGAAAACCCCCTCCAGCTCACGCCGGAGAGGGTTTTCCTCTCTTTGATCTCTCAAAATATCTCTTCGATCTCTTAGATAAACTTAGCCGTATTCAGTTTGATACCAGGTCCCATAGTGGAAGTGATGGTAACGCTTCTTAAATACTGGCCTTTTAAGGCGCTTGGCTTAGCCTTTACGATGGCGCCCATAAGCGTCTGGAAGTTGTCCGCTAACTGCTCCTCGGTGAAGGAAGCTTTTCCGATTGGCACGTGAATGATGTTGGTCTTATCCAATCTGTACTCAATCTTACCGGCTTTGATATCCTGAACGGCCTTGGTTACGTCCATGGTTACGGTTCCTGCCTTCGGGTTTGGCATTAAGCCCTTCGGTCCAAGGACACGTCCCAGACGTCCAACAACACCCATCATATCCGGTGTAGCAACGACTACGTCAAACTCAAACCAGTTCTCGTTCTGGATCTTCGGGATCAGCTCCTCGCCGCCTACGTACTCTGCGCCTGCTGCCAGAGCCTCGTCAGCCTTTGCATTCTTTGCGAATACCAGGACACGAACCTTCTTACCTGTTCCGTGCGGCAGTACAACTGCACCACGAACCTGCTGGTCTGCGTGACGTCCGTCACAGCCTGTTCTGATGTGAGCTTCGATTGTTTCATCAAATTTTGCTACTGCTGTCTTCTTTACTAAAGCGATAGCATCCGCTGTATCATAGAGGTTTGCGCGGTCTACTGCCTTTGCAGCCTCTACATATTTCTTTCCTCTTTTCATATTAAATAACCTCCTGGTGGTGTTTGCGGGAATGACCCTCCCACTTTATCTTCCAATTACTCCTCAACCGTGATACCCATACTTCTTGCAGTACCGGCGATCATGCTCATAGCTGCCTCGATGCTTCCTGCGTTCAGGTCCGGCATCTTCATCTCTGCGATCTCTCTGATCTTATCCTTAGAGATGGAAGCTACTTTTGTCTTATTCGGAACGCCTGATCCAGATTTGATGTTGCAGGCTTTCTTTAATAAAACTGCTGCAGGCGGAGTCTTTGTGATGAAGCTGAAGCTTCTGTCTGCATAAACAGTGATAACAACCGGGATGATCAGGTCGCCCTTATCTGCTGTTCTTGCGTTGAACTCCTTTGTAAACTGAACGATATTAACACCATGCTGTCCAAGAGCAGGACCAACTGGTGGAGCTGGTGTAGCCTTACCAGCAGGAATCTGTAATTTAATATAACCTGTTACTTTTTTTGCCATTTTAGGCACCTCCTATGTGGTATTGTCGGGGGTTTTCCCTCCCACTGTCCGGTAAACCGCGAATTCGCTTACCGGATGTTTTTCCAGTTACATCTTCTTGACTTCCGTGAACGCGATCTCGACCGGCGTTTCACGGCCAAACAACTCAACATTAATCGTAACGATCTGCTTGCTGTCATTCACAATCTGAACGACACCCACGGTGTCTTTCCAGACACCTCCGGTAATCATGACGGTGTCGCCTTCCTTGAAATCGATCTGCACCTTGGCTTCATGGATTCCAAGCGGCTTCATTTCTTCTTCGGTAAGTGGCACTGGCTTCGATCCAGGTCCAACAAATCCGGTAACACCTCTTGTATTTCTTACCACATACCAGGTGTCATCATTCATAATCATATTCAGAAGTACGTAGCCCGGGAACAGCTTCTTCTGTACCTGCTTCCTGACTCCGTTTTTCACTTCCACGACATCCTCCAGCGGGACTCTGACTTCCAGAATCTGGTCTTCGAGATGTCTGTTTTCAATAGTCTTCTCAATGTTGGCCTTCACTTTGTTCTCATACCCGGAATAGGTATGAACAACATACCAGTTTGCTTCTGACATAAAATCACCCTTGCCCTTACTTAACTATGAAATCTACACCATACTGTACCAGAAAATCCACAATTGTAATAATGACACCAAGTACGACAGAAAGTACAACAACGGCTGCTGTCTGCTTTCCAAGTGATTTCTTGTCCGGCCATACGATCTTGTTGAACTCAGCCTTCAGACCATCTGTCCAGCTCTTCTTAGGGGTTTTCTCTGTCTTTGCAGTTTTTCCCATCTCGTCACTTTCCTTTCTGACGACTTATTTCGTCTCTTTGTGCATTGTGTGTTTTCTGCAGAACCTACAATACTTCTTGGTTTCCATTCTGTCCGGATGATTTTTCTTATCCTTTTTCGTGTTGTAATTACGCTGTTTACATTCCGTACATGCCAATGTGATTCTCGTGCGCACAACTTCCACCTCGCTCTCGTTGTATTTTGTCAACAGCCTGCGTAAGCTGTTGATTTTAGGCATAAAAAAAAGACCTACTTCCATTCGCCTGTCCAGTGTAACACAGGCAAATAGGGAAAGTCAAGTCTTTTCTTCTTTCGCAGCTTCGTTTTTACCGTAACATGTTACTGTTCAGTAACACGCTTCGCAATGCACAGAACACTGCCTGACGGCTGAGTAATAAACGATAATACTTATCAAAAAAACATTTTGAAATTTCGTGAAAATGCAAAGAATAACATTTTGAAATTTCGTGAAAAATCTATAAATACATTTTGAAAATTCGTGATATAATGAGCCAAGGAACCCATAGACATAAAATACATGCTTGCATGGCAGTGGATTAATCTGCCGCTTCTTTCTTTCTGTCAGGATACAGGTGCAGCGGATCCTGGCTATCTCTCGGGCTCCGGCTATCTCGCCCGCGCTGTCACATACGCATGCAGCATCTGATAGACGATATCGATATAGTGCAGGCCATCCACGGTCCCATGTCCCCCGGGCAGATCCATCACGTACTCTTTTTCCAGCATCCAGTGATAGGTATCGATATAACGGTTTCCAAACACGCTCTGCATCTGCTCATTGAATGCTTCAATGGAGGCATTGTCCCGCCCTCCATAGCCGTTTGCCCTGAGAAAGGTCTCCTCCACCGGATTCACAGACATGAAGTAGAATCTCGCCTTCGGATATGCTGCACGCAGCTCCTGATAGACCCGGATATAGGCCTGAGCATTCGCCAGATCATTGACGCCAAGATTCAGGATCACCGCCGAATACGGATACTTTTTCAGCTGCTTTTCCAGCTGGCGCTTCCCGGATTCCATGAACCAGTCATATCCCTTGCCCCACTTTGCAATGTAGGTTTCACCGCCGTCCGCCTTGTCGCGCAGCTCTATGGTTCTGGAATCTCCCACAAAGATGCGCTTCGCCGCCTGCTCGCATCCCTTTGCGCCCACATACCGGTCGCCGATCCACATATTTTTCTGCAGTTTTCCTTCCTCTGAAAAATAATACTGTTTCTTTCCGATCTTCTGCCATCCGGCCAGCATGGCGCCGGTATTTTTCGAAAAATAATACTTCTCCCCGTCTGCCACCTTCCATCCGACCGTCAGACGACCGTCCTCCTCGTCCAGATAATATCTGCTCTTCTTATACTTCTTCCATCCTGTGACGCGGTATCCGTTCTTATCTGTAAAATAAATGCTCCCGTCTGCCAGCAGCCAGGTGTTTTTTGCATATTTTTTTGTCCCCGCATACCGGTACCGGTATCCGTTTTTGTTTTTCACCCATTTTCCCGGCTTTTCCGGCTGTTTCCGGACTGCTCCGATCAGATCGTAGCCTTCCCCTCCTGCTGCCTGTACCTGCACTCCTTCTCTCCCCATCCATAGGACTGCCGCCAGAAACAGCAGGCAGATCGTATATTTCCATATTTTCATGTGTAGATTCCCCTTACTAATAATTTTAACTCTCCGTCAGTACTTTTCATAGTTTCAATGTCATTTCCAGGAGGATTGTGAGAGCACTATGCGCGGAACAATCCGTAAACCGGTTTTGACATCTGAAATTGTTACTGTTCACTCCGTGACCAGTAACACGCTTCGCGATGCACAGATATGATGCATTCTGCATCATATCGCGCTACTACTCTCGGATTTTCTGTGACTTTCGCTACACTACACTCACAGAAAACACCTCGAACTGGCAGACGTGTGAACTGTAACCTGAATCACTCGAGTGCTTCAGACTCAAGGATCTTCTTAAGCTTCCTTCTGCCTCTCCCAATACAGAAGAAAAAGATCAGATCCATGATGCCCTGGTATACCAGGACACTTCCGATGAAGATCGCTGTAACCTCTGCCGCCGCAAACGGATTCCACAGCATCACGCCTCCCAGTGCCACGGTCAGGACCGCTGTGAGCAGTCCCAGCCACCATTTGGAAAAGCCCAGTCTTCTCATTTCTATGCTTCTGCGGATGTTTGCCGCCCCATCGATGATGATATAGAGTCCCATGATGATCGGGATCATCATCATCACGATCTCCGGGCTGAACAACATAAAGATCCCGGCTGCACACAGCACAATTCCGGCGATCAGGTCATACCGGAAGAAAAACTCACCATTTCTGCCGGTGCAGTACCTCACAATATCAAAAATCCCGTGCGCAAGGATCGCAGCCCCGACACAATAGCAAAAGACCCTGCTCGTATCCGCCGGATAAGCGATCAGCACACCGCCCAGAAGAACTGTCAGAATGGCTGACAGCACCCAGCTTCTTCTCATGGTTTCCAGAAATCTCTTCATATTCATCCCTCTCTCTTTCTTCTAGTAACTGTTGAGTAGCTCTGCCGCCTCCCGGATCTTTTCCTCTGATGTCCGCCAGATCTCAAATTCGCTTAAGGAAGGAAGTCCCATATTCACACCTTCCTTCCGGTAGTCCATCGCACTGTCCAGTGTCACCTTGCCGGACATATGGAAGGAACGTGCTCCTGTCACCGGACAGAGCTCCCGGATCGCCGCCGCATCCACGCCGCTGCCCACCAGGATATCAATCTCACCCTTTGCCCTCTTTACAAGCTCTGCCAGAAGCTCCTTTCCCGCCAGGCAGGTATTGGCCTGGCCTGATGTGAGGATGGTGTTGATGCCCAGTGACTTTGCCTGCTCCAGGGTCTCAAAGGGATCCCGGCACACATCAAAGGCGCGGTGCAGCGTCACGGACATGTCCCCCCGCTCTGCCAGCAGCTCCTTCATCTGTGCAAGATTCAGAGAGCCGTCCGGCTTCAGGATACCGATGACCACGCCGTCGGCTCCCAGGTCGCGGAACAGACGCACCTCTTCCTTTATGATCGCAAACTCGTGATCCGTATAGCAGAAATCACCGAACCGCGGGCGGATCAGTACGTGGATCTTGATGTCACAGCACTTTCTTACCTCTTCAAACAGCTTCGGGCTCGGGGTCGTCCCCCCGATGATCAGATTTCCACATATTTCCAGCCGGTTCGCGCCGCCACGTGCGGCTGCCAGTGCAGACTCCACAGAATCAATGCATGTTTCCAGTATATAATCCTTCATCTGTCTTCTCCTCCGTATCAAACTTTTTCAACTGCTCAGAGTCCATTTACAAAATCGCCTCTGCGAGGATTTTCTTTTAACCGTTCATTCTCCAGCTGGCCAGATATTTATTTTTGAGCTGACCGTTTACCAGCTTTCCCCATCCCAGCGGATAGCCGTTTACACATACCAGCTGCCAGCCTTTTTTATGCGTTACCCGGACATCATCCACCTGGATGGTCTCACCTTTCAGATAGCGTACCACGCGTTCATCTCTCCAGTCAAGGTCGATCACGGAAGCGTACTCTTCTTTCTTCAGTGCCACGGCAAAAGCCTGTCCCGGCTCAAATCTGTCCTTTTTCAGCTCTCCGAGGTACAGCCCGTTCCGCAGGAACTTCATCCCTCTGCAGTCGTTCAGATGTCCCGTCACATAGTACACCTGGCCTTTGCGCACCTCGATGCGATCCAGGTCCAGCTTCTTAGATACATCCTTCAGAAATTCCTCAAGGATCCGGCGCTCTGCCTTTGAAATCCCGGATGGCGCAGGAGTCGTACCCTGCGGCTTCGCATCCCCGTCCTTTTTCAGCAGTGCCAGAAAATGCCCCTCCCCCGCCATCCGGTGCGGCCAGATACGGACACATTTTTCCAACTGTGGATTCCCGTCCGCCAGATCGGGACGGCCTTTTGCAAAGCCCTCATAGTCTTCCATCTCCATCAGATGCATATCCTCTCTCTCCTTTAGAAGATATGCGATCACCTGTTCATTTTCCTCCGGCGAGAAGGTACAGGTGGAATAAAGCATCATTCCTCCCGGACGCAGCATCTTTGCCGCCTGAAGGATGATTTCCTTCTGGATCTTCGCACAGGCATACGGCTTTTCCTCATTCCACACCTTCGCCACATCCGGATCCTTCCGGAACATTCCCTCGCCGGAGCAGGGCGCATCCACCAGGATCTTATCAAAGAATTCCCCGAACCGGTCGGCGATCCTCGATGGCACCTCATTGATCAGAAATGAGTTCGGGATCCCGAACACCTCAACATTTTTCAGCAGTGCCCTGGCTCTCGAGGCACTGATATCATTTGCTGCCAGGATCCCTTCTCCGCGCAGCTTTGCCCCCAGCTCCGTGGCCTTTCCTCCCGGTGCGGCACACAGATCCAGCACCCGTTCACCCGGATGGACGGGCAGCCTGGAGGCCGGTGTCATGGCACTGGGCTCCTGAAGATAATAGAGCCCCGCATGGTAAAAGGGATGCCTGGACGGCGCGTCCTGCTCCTCGTAGTAAAAACCATTTTCCACCCAGGGAATTGCCGTCAGATGAAAAGGAGTAAGACGGACAAATTCCTCCGGGCTGATCTTCGCCGTATTCACCCGCAGTCCGAAATTCCGCGGTTCCCCGTAGCTCGTAAGAAACGCATCGTATTCCTCCCCCAGAATCGTTTTCATTTTTTCCGTAAACGCAGCCGGTAAATTCAATTCACACACATCCCCTCTCATTCTTGTAACTGTTCAGAGCCATGCAGATTTATAACTATTCTACACTCTTTAAAGATTCGACCATATCGATCTTCTTAAGTTTGAAGTACATGACAAAATTTACGATCACCGAAAATCCGACAGTGAAGAGTATCGCATAAAGGAAGCTTCCAGGATTGATATTTCTGCCGAACATGCAGATATCGATCTCCACTGTGACGATTACAAACCGGTGCAGGATCGCACCCAGTATACAGCCAAGAGCTGCCCCGATAAAGGTCAGCAGAACATTTTCCCGGTACACATAGGCGGCGACCTCTCCGTCGTAGAAGCCCAGTACCTTGATGGTCGCCAGCTCCCGCTTTCTCTCATTAATATTGATATTGTTCAGATTGTAAAGCACTACAAATGCCAGCATGCCGGCGGACACGATCAGCACGACGATCACACTGTCCAGAGTTCCAAGCATATCATCCAGCCGGCTCTGGAAATTTGCCGTATATGTGATTCCCAGTGCTCCGTCACAGGTCAGGGAACGCTGTCCGATCTCCTCGATCTCTGCCTCATCCAGACCTCCTGTGTCATACACCAGAGTCGTATACTCCGGCTCACTGCCGGTCAGCCCGCTGTAAAGAGACGGTGTCATGTAAGCATAATGATACATGTAATTCTCACAGATGGAAGTGATCTTTACATCATACCGTTCTCCCTCCTTCAGTTCGAGGGAAATCGTATCTCCCGCGGCGACTCCCAGCATTTTCGCCATCTTCTCTGTCAGCACGATCCCGTCATCCGACAGTGTCATCTTCTCTTTTGTCTTTCTGTCGCGCAGACTCACGAACTGATCGAACTGCTGTACATGCTCCGGAACCACGACGTAGAGCTCTCTGCTTCCTTCTTCACTTCTGGCGGAAAGATTTTTCATATACCAGCTGTCATATTTCTGCACCTCGGGCTCGTTTTCCATAAAGTCAAAAAGCTGCTGCCTCTCTTCTTCCCCTGCATCTTCATCCAGCAGGATCATGGCATCGTACATTTGCAGTTCTCCGTACTGCAGAACCGCCACATCCATGATGGAGTCCCTGAGACCGTATCCCACCAGAAGCAGCGCCATACAGCCTCCGATACCAAAAATGGTCATGAAGAACCGCTTCTTATACCGGACCAGATTCCGGATCGTGGATTTCCAGATAAAGCTCAGGTGCTTCCACAGGAAAGTGATACGTTCCAGAAGCACTCTTTTTCCCTGCTTCGGCACAGGCGGACGCATCAGTACCGCCGGTGTGGCGGCCAGCTCTCTGTAGCAGGCAGACAGCGTGGCAAGCAGCGTACACAGGGTCGCTGCCAGAGCTGCGATCACAGCAAACTTCAGATTATACGGAATCGCAGGTACGGGTATGTAATGATACAGGATACCGTAAGCATGAATGATAATAAACGGCAGTACCTTCTCCCCTAAAAGGACACCGAATACACTTCCGCCCATCGTCGCGATCAGGGCATACCCCAGATACTTGGATGCTATGGAAAGCTTCCCGTATCCAAGAGCCTTTAACGTACCGATCTGCGTCCTCTGTTCTTCCACCATTCTGGTCATGGTGGTCAGACTGATCAGCGCCGCAACCAGGAAAAACAATACCGGAAAGACCTGTCCGAGGTTTCTCATACGGTCCGCATTCTCTCCGAAGCCTGTATAATCCATCAGGTCATCTCTGTCGTTTACATACCATTTCGGCACCTTCAGATCATCGATCTCCTTCTGCGCATCCGCAAGCTTTGCCTCCCCGTCAGCGATCTTTTCCTCCGCTTCCACCTTTGCATCCTCGTATTCCTTCTTTCCGTCCTCCAGATCCTTCTCATGTCCGGCGATCTCCTCCTCTGCATCGGCGATCTCCTGCTCACCGTCCCGGATCTTCTGCCAGCCCTCTGCGATCCCGGATTCTCCGGAAGCGATCTTCGCCTGTGCATCAGAAAGCTGTGCCTCCCTGCTTTCGATCTCCTTCCAGCCATCCTTAAGCTTTTCCTCGCCATCGGCAAGCTCCTGTTTTGCCTTTTTCAGCTCCTTTTCCTTTGCGCTGATTTCCTTTTTCGCCGACGCCAGCTCCTTCTCGCCTGCCTTCAGCTGTTTCTCTCCCTCAGTAATCTGAGCCCCGGAGGCTTCCAGCTGTGCCAGCTGCGCTGCCGCCGCCTGCTGTTTTGCCGCCGCCTCCTCCTGAGTCATCAGCCCCGCCGCCACAGCGGTCTGGATCTCTGCTGCTGCCTTCTCTGCCGCCGCCTTCCCGGCTTCGTACTGTTTCTTTCCTTCCTCCAGTTCTGCCTTTTTCTTTTCTAATTCCGCCTCATTCTTCGCAATGGTCTTTTTTGCCTGAGTGATCTGCTTTTCTCCGCTCTTAATCTGTTTCTGCGCGGTTTTTTTCTGCTTCTGAAAGCTTTCCTCCTGCTTTGTAAGCTCTGCCTTTGCATCTGCCAGCTTCTGCGTGCCGTCAGCAAGCTTTGCCTTCGCCTGATCCAGCTCTGCCTGCCTGTCACTCAGTTCCTTCCGCCCGTCCGAGAGCTCTGCCTTTGCATCCTCCAGCTCCTTTCGTCCATCCGAGAGCTTCTGTGCGGCATCATCGATCTCCGCCTTTGCGTCTGCCAGCTTCTCCTCTGCTTCTGCTTTCTTATCCGCCAGTTCCTGTCTGGCATCTGCAAGCTTCTCGTCCGCCTCGGACTTAATCTCCTGATAGCGCGCCTGACACCGGACATCCTTGATTCCCTCGACCTCGTCCTTCACCCGGCCAGACAGATCCTTATAGGCATCTGTATAGGCGACTGTCCCGGCTGTGCCCTCTGCCGTCAGGTAAACTTCCGTATAAACATCCAGATCAAAGCAGTCCTTTGTCACATAAGCAAAAGCTGAGATCTTTCCGCTTCCAAGCGTTGTACTGCCCCTTTCAAAAGAGATGTACAGGGGACTGCTGCAAAGCCCCGTCACCTGATAGGTGTGGGTCACCAGAACAGGATCCTCATCCTCTTCCAGGTGTTCCTTTACTTCCAGAACATCTCCCGCCTGCAGGCCATTCTTTTCCGCGTACAACGCATCCAGGAGACACTCTCCCGGCTTTTCTGGAAACGTTCCCTCCGTAATCTCCACCCGGTTCATGGATTCCGGCAGGGATTCCATATGCAGAACATCATTTTTCCCCTCTTCTGCCAGGAGCACATCGGCCGTATAGCCCGGCTCCGCTTCCTGTATGCCGTCCAGACGCTTCAGGGCTTCCACGTCTTCTTCTGTTATCCCCATGGTTCCCAGTACCTGGATATCCATCAGTTTGTTTTCATCAAAATACCGGTCGCCGGTATAGCGCATATCCGGTGCTGCCGACTGGATGCCCGAATAAAATGCCACTCCCAGTGCCACGATCAGAAAAATGGAGATAAAACGCCCCGTATTTTTCCTGATCTCCATAAAAAAATCTTTCCTTAGTGCCCGCTTCTTCATCTTCTCGCCTCATATTCTGTATGTTCCGCAGCTGCTCAAGTTCCTGCTACCACTCGATCTCCTCTACCGGTACAGGAGTTTCATTTTCATACATCTGTGATACCTTCCCGTTCTTAATGCGGATGACTCTGTCCGCCATCGGGGTCAGTGCCGAGTTGTGGGTGATCACGATTACCGTCATTCCTCTGTCCCGGCACATGTCCTGGAGAAGCTTCAAGATCGCTTTTCCTGTCTGGTAATCGAGCGCCCCGGTAGGCTCGTCGCACAGCAGCAGCTTGGGGTTCTTTGCCAGCGCCCTGGCAATGGAAACTCTCTGCTGCTCTCCTCCGGACAACTGCGCCGGGAAATTGTCAAGGCGCTCTCCCAGCCCCACTTCCTCCAGAACCTGCCTGGCATCCAGCGGATTCTTACAGATCTGAAGTGCCAGCTCCACATTTTCCTGTGCGGTCAGGTTCGGCATCAGATTGTAGAACTGAAATACAAAACCTATATCATCTCTCCGGTATCCGGTGAGCCGCCGGTGAGAATATTTTGCAATATTTTCCCCGTCTACGATCACCTTTCCCCTGGTAGCTGTATCCATGCCTCCCAGTATATTTAAGACCGTGGTCTTTCCGGCACCGCTTGGCCCTACCACGATCACGAACTCACCCTTGTTGATGGAAAAATCAATGCCATCCACCGCATGGATCTCCACCTCTCCCATCTTATAAATCTTTGTCACATGCTCCATTCTGACAAAACCTTCTGTATGTCTATCCATATCTTCCTCCTGCTCTGCCGCTGCTGCCTGTGCATCACCTGAATCATCTTCGTATATTCTAACACAAAATCCCCAATGAATCCCCTAAAATTTCTATGAACTTTGGTTTAAGTGTTGCAAAAGAAAAGCCTCGTAGAGACGATTTTGCGAATGGACTCTGAATAGTTACATTTAAGTGTCAAAAGTCTGAATTCACGCCATGCTTGCATGGCAGTGAATGAGAGGCTTTATGACACACCTGGAAATGAGGAAGAAGTGGGGCAGAGACCCCCAAAAAATTCGAAAACATAAAGAAAAGCACCCGTATCAGGTGCTAATCTTCATAATGTCCCCTGCATGAAATAATTTTAATATTCTGTAACTCATCAATTTCATAAACCAGTCTGTTTTTTTCGTCTATGCGTCTTGAGTAACCCGGTCGATATCTTAATCTTTCCGGCTTTCCAGTTCCCTCTATTGCCCCGTTACTTCGAATATCCTTAAGTAATGCATTGATGCGCTTTAATGTTTTTTTATCCTGCATCTGCCAGTACAGATAGTCTTCGAAGGCTTCTTTTGTAAAAGTAAAATCATTCATCCGCCATGCGCTCCAGTTCTTCCATAGACTTTACAACAACCTCTCCCTGTTCCAACTGTGCAAAACTGCGGTCAAGGTGTGCGAGATATTCCGCATTCCTCCTGGCTTTCTGTAAATTGTTATACTCTGCTTCCGATATTACAACTACATTTTTATTCTCTTTACGTGACACAATAACAGGTTCCCCTTCAAAGGCAAGATCAAAATACTTCTTAATATTTGCTCTTACATCCATTTGTTTTGCAGCTATCATATGGCACCTCACTTCCGTACTTGAAACCGTACGTTTTTTAGTACTTTAATTGTAGTATATTATGATGCCCATGTCAATATTTTTTAATCTGAAATCAAAAAAGCATCCCCCCGAAAGTGAATGCTTTTTGATTTCCTTCTTATTTATTTGATACGGCTGAAGTAATCTCTCGTCTCCTTCACGATCACTCCGCTCAGTGCGAGCAGTGCGATCAGGTTCGGAAGTGCCATGAGGCCGTTGAAGATATCTGCGATGGTCCATACGGCAGATACGGTCATAAACGGTCCGATAAAGACAGCCAGGATATACAGCCAGCGGTAAACCTTCACCGCAACCATCTTTCCTCCTGTCAGATACTCCAGACAGCGCTCGCTGTAGTAGTCCCATCCAAGGATCGTCGTGAAGGCAAAGAATACGAGACAGAGCATCAGGATAAATGCGCTGACAGAATTATCAAACGGCAGTCCCTGTGCAAATGCCTCTGTGGTGACAGCCACACCTTCCAGTCCCATATCCCATGCGCCTGTGATGACGATGGACAGTCCTGTCATGGTACAGATCACGATCGTGTCGATAAAGGTACCCGTCATGGAAACAAGACCCTGACGTACCGGCTCCTTTGTCTGAGCCGCTGCTGCTGCGATCGGCGCACTACCGAGTCCCGCCTCATTGGAGAAAATACCTCTGGCAATACCCTTCTGCATCGCTACGATGATCGCTCCCATGGCTCCTCCGGCTGCAGCTCTCAGTCCGAAAGCTCCCTGGATAATTTCCACAAATGCTCCCGGGATCTTCCGATAGTTCAGAACCAGAAGCACTACACACACACCTACATACAGTACTGCCATAAACGGTACCACGATCTGGGAGACACTGGAGATACGCTTGATCCCTCCGATCACGACCAGACCGACACATACGGTCAGGATGATGCCGGCAATGAGCACTGCCCAGGAATAATCTCTTCCAAACAGTGTCACCTTCCATGCCATATCCGGGTCAAAATAGTTCTTTACGGCACTGGTGATACCATTTACCTGTGTAAAGGTACCGATACCAAACAGTCCGACACCGACACCGAAGAAGGCAAACAGCTTTGCCAGCCATTTCCATTTCATGCCCATACCGTTCTGTATGTAATAGAAGGGTCCTCCAAGGACATGCCCGTCATCTGCGATCACACGGTACTTTACGGCAAGCACGCCTTCTGCGTATTTCGTAGCCATACCGAACAGGGCAGCGATCCACATCCAGAAAAGTGCTCCCGGACCTCCTGCCACCAGTGCTGTCGCCACGCCGACAATATTTCCCGTACCGATCGTAGCGGACAGTGCCGTACATAATGCCGCGAAGCTGCTGACCTCGCCCTCACCATTCTCCTCGTTCATGAACATATACTTCAGGGCTTTTCCCAGCTTTGAGAACTGAATCCCCCTCAGTCGAACGGTCAGGAAGATACCCGCAAAGAGGATCAGGACGATCAGCGGTATATTCCATAAGAAATCATCAATGGTTACCAGTAGTTTGTCAATTTGTGCTAACATATTCTCTCTCCTTTGTTTTTCATGTTCGTAACTATTCAGAGTCCATTCGCAAAATCGCCTCTGCGAGGCTTTCCTTTTG
>OLOS01000531.1_pt1 | contig 39540 bp, 30 predicted proteins | sample 1672631 | NCBI WGS metagenome assembly OLOS01 (sample SAMEA3136707, study PRJEB25190) | human gut metagenome | biome: human gut; feature: human-associated habitat; material: faeces | place: Austria | collected 2013 | reverse complement strand
AGCGGCGGCAGCCGCCGTCCCGTGCGCGCCGCCGTCGGCATCCTCGCGGCCGCCGCACTGCTCATCGCCGGCATCAGCATCTACGGCGGCCGGCAGGAGACGCGCGTGCTCAATGTCTACAACTGGGGCGAATACATCTCCGACGGCTCGGACGATTCGCTCAACACCATCACGGCGTTCGAGGAGTGGTACAAGGCGACCTACGGCGTACCTGTCAAGGTCAACTACGACACCTACGCCAGCAACGAGGATATGTACGCAAAGCTCAAGAGCGGCGCCGTAAGCTACGATGTCGTCATCCCATCGGACTACATGATCGCGCGCATGGAGTCTGAGGATATGCTCCTGCCGCTCAATTACGACAACATCCCGAACTACCAGTATATCTCCGAGGATTTCCGCGGCCTGTACTATGACCCGGACGACACCTACACCGTGCCGTACACCTACGGCATCGTGGGCGTGATCTACAACGCAAACGTGGTGGATGAGGCCGATACGGGCAACTGGGAGCTCATGTGGAACCCGAAGTACGCCGGCAATATCCTGCAGTACAACAATGCGCGCGACGCGCTCGGCACGGCCATGTACCGCGCCGGCATCGACGTCAACACCACCGACCACGCTGCGTGGGAGCGGGCGCTGCAGGCGCTCGTCAACCAGCGTCCGCTCGTCAAGAGCTATGTCATGGACGAGATCTACAACATGATGGAGTCCGGTGAGGCAGCCGTCGCCTCCTACTATGCGGGCGACTACTTCACGATGTGCGATGCGCAGGCGGACAGCGTCGATCTGCAGTTTTACTACCCCGATGAGACCAACTACTTCATCGACGCCATGTGCATCCCGTCCTGCTGTCAGGATCAGGAGCTGGCCGAGTGCTTCATCAACTTCATGCTCAGCCGCGAGGCCGCCGTTGCCAACGCCGAGTATATCTACTACGCCTCGCCGAACCGCCTCGTGTACGAAGACCCGGAATACATCGAGGACATGGGCGAGGACACGATGGCCATCCTCTACCCCGACATCGGCTCGTTCCGCGATGAATACAACCGCAGCGCCTACCGCAACCTCGATCAGGCCACGCTGACCTTCGTCAACAGCCTCTGGGAGACGCTCAAGATCAATTAAACACAGCGTTTGACCCCGCTCCGGAGCTTTCGGAGCGGGGTTTTGGCGTATCCGGCGCCGTGTGATAGGAAATTGTACAAATTTGGCCTTGATTCCCGGCTGCGCTTCACTTATGATATGTCTTTGGATTTTTACACGTTTTAAAGAAAAGGTGAGAAAAGTATGCAGGCAATGACCAAACAGCGGCATATGGACATGCTCAACGGGCCGCTCTGGAGCAAGCTCCCGCGCTATGCCCTGCCGGTCGCGGCGACCGGCATCCTCGGTCAGCTGTTCAACGCGGCCGACATTGCCGTCGTCGGCAACTTCACGGGCGAGCTGCGCACCATCGCCGTGGCCGCCGTCGGCGCAAACAGTCCGGTCATCGGGCTGCTGCTGAATCTGTTCATCGGCATCGCGCTCGGCGCGAACGTCGTCATCGCCAATGCCATCGGCCGCGGCGACCGCGAGACCGTGCACCGCGCCGTGCACACCTCCATCGTCACGGCGCTCGTCGGCGGCGTGCTCGTGGCGCTCTTCGGTCAGCTGATCGCGGGCGGGCTCATGGGTCTGCTCAACGTGCCGGAGGACGTGTATCCGCTGGCGCTGTCGTACCTGCGCATCTATCTGCTGGGTATGCCGGTCATCCTGCTCTATAACTTTGAGGCCGCCATCTTCCGCAGCATCGGCGACACGAAGGTGCCGCTGGTGGCGCTGACGATCTCCGGCATTCTGAACGTGATCCTCAACCTGTTTTTCGTGATCGTGCTGAAGATGAACGTCAACGGCGTCGCCATCGCAACGGTGCTCTCGAACGCGGTCAGCTCTGTGCTGCTGCTGCGGCGTCTGCTGCACGGTGACCTCGTGCGCGTCGAGCTGCGGGAGCTGCGCATTGACCGCGCCGCCTTTAATAAAATTATGCGCATCGGTCTGCCGGCCGGCATTCAGACCGCCATTTTCTCGCTGTCGAACATCATCATCCAGTCGGCCATCAACAGCCTCGGCACGGTCGTCATGGCCGCCTCGAGCGCTGCGTTCAACATCGAGATCATCGCCTACGACGTGCTCAACTCCTTCAGTCAGGCGTGCACGACCTTCGTCGGGCAAAACTACGGCGCGGGCAAGATCGACCGCTGCAAAAAGACGATGTTCCTGTGCCTCATCGAGGATTTCATCGCCTCGGCGACCGCCATCGCGCTCGTGCTGCTCACGGGCAAGCACATTCTTGCGCTCTTCAACAGCGATCCGCAGGTCATCGCCATCGGCTACACCCGGCTGCTGTTTCTCTTCGGCTCGTACATCTTCACGCTGACGTATGAGATCCTGTCGGGCTATCTGCGCGGCTTCGGCATCTCACTCGCCCCGGCCATTTTGACGCTCTTCGGCGTGTGCGGCGTGCGCATCTTCTGGATCAAGGCCATCTTCCCGCTGCACCGGACGTTCCAGTCGATCCTGCTCGCCTACCCGGTCAGCCTCGCAGCGACCGCCGTGCTGATCATCAGTGCCCTGCTGATCTGCCGCCCGGCGCACAAGTTTGCCGCCCGCAGCGCCGAACAAACGGCAGCATCATAAAGAATGACGCGCCGTTTCGCGCCCGCGTGTCATGCACAAAAAACGCCCCTGTTTTCGTGTGAAAACAGGGGCGTTTGCTATGCTGTTTGCGCTGCCTTACCGGCGCGGATTACAGGCTCTCCTTGATGGCAGCCTGCGCCGCGGCCAGACGGGCGATCGGCACGCGGAACGGCGAGCAGGACACGTAGTCCAGGCCGACCTTGTGGCAGAACTCGACGGAGGACGGATCGCCGCCGTGCTCACCGCAGATACCGACCTCGAGCTCCGGATTCGTCTGACGGCCAAGCTTGCAGGCCATCTCCACGAGCTTGCCGACGCCGTTGATGTCCAGATGCTGGAACGGGTCGCTCTCGTAGATCTTGGTGTCGTAGTAGCTGCCGAGGAACTTTGCAGCGTCGTCACGGCTGAAGCCGAAGGTCATCTGCGTCAGGTCGTTGGTGCCGAAGCTGAAGAAGTCCGCTTCCTTGGCGATCTCGTCGGCCGTGAGCGCGGCGCGCGGGATCTCGATCATAGTGCCGACGTGATACTTCATGTCCACACCGGCCTCCTTGATCAGCGCGTCCGCCGTGCTGACGACGATGTCACGCACGAACTTGAGCTCCTTGCGCTCGCCGACCAGCGGGATCATGATGTAGGGCGTGATCATCTTGCCGGTCTCGGCGCTGACCTTGAGGGCAGCCTTGATGACGGCATTGGTCTGCATCTCGGCGATCTCCGGGTAGGTAACAGCCAGACGGCAGCCGCGGTGACCCATCATGGGGTTGAACTCGTGCAGGGACACGACGACGTCCTGCAGCTCTTCAGCCGTCATGCCCATCTCCTGCGCCAGCTCCTCGATGTCCGCCTTCTGGGTGGGCAGGAACTCGTGCAGCGGGGGATCGAGGTAACGGATCGTCATCGGGCGGTCGCCCATGATGCGGTACATGGCCTCAAAGTCGCTCTGCTGGAACGGCTCGACCTTCGCCAGCGCGACCTTGCGCTCCTCAACGGTGCGGGCGCAGATCATCTCGCGGACAGCCTTGATGCGATCCTCGGCGAAGAACATATGCTCGGTGCGGCACAGGCCGATGCCCTCGGCGCCGAGATCGACAGCCTGCTGCGCATCGCGCGGGTTGTCGGCGTTGGCCTCGACGTTCAGGCGGCGGGCAGCGTCAGCCCAGCCCATGAGGCGGTTGAAGTTCTTGTTGCCGGTGGCGGCGACGGTCGGGATCTGGCCGGCGTAGATGTTGCCGGTGCTGCCGTCGAGGGAGATCCAGTCACCCTCCGTGAACTTGTGGCCGTTGATCTCAAAGAACTTGTCGGCGTAGCTGATGCGGACGTTGTTGTCATTGCCGCAGCCGGAGACGCAGCAGGTGCCCATGCCGCGGGCGACGACGGCCGCGTGGCTGGTCATGCCGCCGCGCACGGTCAGGATGCCCTGAGAGACCTGCATGCCCACGATGTCCTCGGGGCTGGTCTCGAGACGGACGAGCACGACCTTCGGCATGGTCTTGTTCTTGACGGCTTCCTCGGCGTCCTCAGCGGAGAAAACGACCTGACCGCAGGCAGAGCCGGGGGATGCGGCAAGGCCCTTGCCGATGGCGTCGGCGCGCTTGAGCGCCTCGGCGTCAAACTGCGGGTGCAGCAGCGTATCGAGCTGCTTGGGCTCGACGCGCAGCACGGCCTCGCGCTCGGTGATCATGCCCTCGTCGACGAGGTCGCACGCGATCTGCAGCGCGGCCTGCGCGGTGCGCTTGCCGTTGCGGGTCTGGAGCATATAGAGCTTGCCATCCTCGATGGTGAACTCCATGTCCTGCATATCCTTAAAGTAGTGCTCAAGGCGGTTGGCGATCGCCACGAACTCATCATACACCTCGGGCATCTGCTCCTGCAGGTGGCTGATCGGGCTCGGGGTACGCACGCCTGCGACGACGTCCTCGCCCTGCGCATTGATGAGGTACTCGCCCATGAGCTTCTTCTCGCCCGTGGCGGGATCACGCGTGAAGGCAACGCCCGTGCCGGAGCGGTCGCCGGAGTTGCCGAAGGCCATCTGCTGGACGTTGACGGCAGTGCCCCACTCGTAGGGGATCTCGTTCATCTTGCGGTAGACGTTCGCGCGCGGGTTATCCCAGCTGCGGAACACGGCCTTGACGGCCTCGATGAGCTGCTCGTTCGGATCCTGCGGGAAGGGCTTGTGCTCGTTATCCTCGTAGATCTTCTTGAAGATGACGACGAGCTGCTTGAGATCGTCGGCGTCCAGATCAACGTCGTTCGTGACGCCCTTGTCGGCCTTCATCTTGTCGATCTCTTCCTCGAACAGGCTCTTGGACACGCCCATGACGACGTCTGCAAACATCTGCACAAAGCGGCGGTAGCTATCGTAGGCAAAGCGCGGGTTGCCGGTCTTCTTGGCCAGACCCTCAACAGACGCGTCGTTCAGGCCGAGGTTGAGGATGGTGTCCATCATGCCGGGCATGGACTGGCGCGCGCCGGAGCGCACGGAAACCAGCAGGGGGTTTTCCACATCGCCGAGCTTCTTGCCGGTGATCTCCTCAAGACCCTTGACGTGCGCAAAGATGTCCGCCTGGATCTCCGCATTGATCTGACGGCCATCCGTGTAGTACTGCGTGCAGGCTTCCGTCGTGATCGTGAAGCCCTGCGGCACCGGCATACCGGCCGCGGTCATCTCCGCCAGACCGGAACCCTTGCCGCCAAGCGTGTTGCGCATCGCGGTCTTGTCACCGCCGAATGCCTGACTGCCCTCGCTGAAATAGTACAGGTATTTTTTGCTCATTCCTTTACCTCCATTTGTAAAGTTATCCATGGTATCTTTCGTTCATATTATATCAAACCCCCTGAAAAACCGCCATAACGAGCGCGCGCAAAACTGTCCAAAGATTCACAAGCGGCGAAAATCGTTTTTATGCAGTTTGCAAGAGAATGCCCAAATTCGAAGAATTTTCCGCAATCAAATACAGAATTTATGAATTTTCGTGAATGACGACGGGAAAAAATGCAAAATCGGTTTGCCATTTTATACAATTCTTTCTTTGTGTTCAAAAATTTCTCGCCGCGCCGGAATTGTGTGCATTATTCCAGTATTGTAATTCATTAGTATTACATGCAGGTATATACACCGAACGGTGCGCAGGTACGCAGCGGCGCGCCCCCCCGACTTTCAGCGCGCACGGAAAAGCTCCGGCACCCGCACCCACGATATTAGGAGGTAAGCAAATGACAAGACGAAACAAACGATTTTTGAGCCTGCTGCTGGCACTCACACTGGCCGTGAGCCTGTGTGCGCTCCCGGCGGCGGCCGCAGACCGGACCTGCCCGAGCAGCAAAAACGACCCGGTCGTGTTCGTGCATGGTCTGATGGGCTGGGGCGAGCGCGCCGGTCTCAACAGTGTGCTGCCCTACTGGGGCATGACCACCGGCAGCCTGACGGAGTATCTCAACTCCCTCGGCTACGAGACATATTCGGCCACCGTCGGCCCGATCTCGAGCGCATGGGATCGCGCGTGCGAGCTCTACGCCCAGCTCACCGGCACGACCGTGGACTACGGCGCGGCGCACAGCGCGGCGCACAGCCACGCCCGCTACGGCATCACCTACGACCGGCCGCTCTTTGACGGCTGGGGCACGCGCCGCGCCGTGAACCTCGTCGGTCACAGCTTCGGCGGCGCGACGACGCGGCTGTTTCTCGAGCTGATGGCAAACGGCAGCGCGGAAGAAGTCGCTGCGGCCAAGGCCGCCGGCACCGCGCCGAGCCCGCTGTTCACTGGCGGCAAGAGCAGCTGGGTGCACTCCATGACCGAGGTCGCAGCGCCGCATAACGGCACGAGCTTCATTGAATCCAACGGCACGATCATGGACGTGTCCACGAACCTGGCCGAGATGCTCGCCAAGGGCTTCGGCATCACGGAGCTCAAGAATCTGCTCGACTTCCAGCTGGAGCAGTTCGGCATCTACAAAGACCCCGACGAGACCGTGCTCGAGACGCTGCAGCGCGTGTTCAGCACCGACTTCCTGTCGCACAATGACAACGCCTTCCTCGACCTGACGATCGACAAGTCGCTCGAGATCAACGACGGCATCGGCATCGAGCCGAACGTCTACTACTTCTCCTACGCCGGAAACCAGACCGTGCAGGACCCGGCCACCGGCAACTACATCCCGTCGGCCAGGATGTGGACGCTGTTCTACCCCGGCGCATACAACATGGGCAAATATTATGACAAGTACACCGCCGGCGGCTTCTACATCGACAAGAGCTGGCGCCCGAACGACGGCATGGTCAACACCGTCTCCGCCTTCTACCCCATCCACCGCGACGGCACGTGCCTGACGCGCGACGGCAAGCAGGGCTGGACGAATTATGACGGCTACTCCAACATTAACTTCCAGCCCGGCATCTGGTACGTCATGCCTGTGCAGTCGTTTGACCACATCCAGTTTGTCGGCGGTATGCTCAACGGCAGTCTCGTCAAGACGCACGCGCTCTACCGCGGCATCGTGGAGGATATCTACAGCACGTACTCCAACACCTCCGTCAGCACCGTCTTCCCGTTCACGGACGTGCCCGAGACCCGCTGGAGCTATCCGTACATCAAGACGCTGTATGACGCCGGCGCCATCAGCGGCACGAGCGCCACGACCTTCTCCCCCGCCGCAAACGTGACGCGCGCGCAGTTTGTGACCATACTCGGCCGGCTTTCCGGTGCGGAGGTGTCGAAATACCCGGCCACGCCGTTTTGTGACGTGCCCGAAAGCGCGTGGTACGCGCCCTTTGTCAACTGGGCGCTTGCCAACGGCATCGTCAGCGGCACGAGCGCCACGGCCTTCTCCCCTGACGCCAGCATCACGCGGCAGGATATGGCCGTGATGATCTACCGCTACACGCAGCGCTACCAGCTGCGCCTGCAGATGCAGCAGGTCGCGCCCTTCACGGACGAGAGCAGCGTCGCAGCCTATGCTCAGGTCGCCGTGCAGACGCTGCACCGCGCGGGCATCATCAGCGGTATGCCCGACGGCAGCTTCCAGCCGTACAGCACCGCCACCCGCGAGCAGGCATGCACCATGCTCTGCAAGCTCTGAGCGCATAGAGTCAAAACGTCCTCCGGATTCCCCGGAGGGCGTTTTTTCACGCGCTGCGGCATCTGCCCAAAAGTTTGGACATTTTTATGCATTTGTCAAAAATTATCTCACACCAGTCGATTTGGTACAAAATTGGCATGGTGTCCGCATTGAAAACGGTCACGCGCAATACTATAATACTCAAAAAATAACAGCGCGCTCCGGCGCGCCGGAAAGGAATGTGCACAACACCATGAAAAAGAGCAAGAAGTTTTTGTGTCTGCTGCTCGCGCTGGTGATGGCCGGGAGTCTGCTGCTCCTGCCGGCAGCCGCCGCGAACACGCAGTCCGGCGCGACGCGCTACCCGACGGTCTATGTCCACGGCCTGATGGGCTGGGGCGAACGCGACCAGATCTATTCCGCCGTCCCCTATTGGGGTCTGACGGCCGACCTGATGCCGTACATGACGGGCAAGGGGTATGAGAGCTATGCCGCCTCCGTCGGTCCGCTCTCGAGCGCGTGGGATCGCGCGTGCGAGCTCTACGCCCAGCTCACCGGCACGACCGTGGACTACGGCGCGGCGCACGCCGCCGAATACGGCCACGCGCGCTACGGCGTGACGTATGATCGGCCGCTGTTTGCCGGCTGGAGCGCGAGCAAGAAGGTCAACCTCGTCGGCCACAGCTTCGGCGGCGCGACGATCCGCCTGTTCCTCGACATCCTCGCCGACGGCTCTGCTGCAGAGCAGGCCGCGGCCAAGGCCGCCGGCACGGAGGTCTCCCCCTTCTTTGCGGGCGGCAAGGCCGACTGGGTCTATTCCCTGACGACGCTGGCTGCCCCGCACAACGGCACGACCTTCCTCGAGTGCTGCGGCAGCATGGCACAGTTTGCGGCCGAGGCCTCGACCGCGATGGCAAAGCTGCTGGGCATCTCGGACTTCAAGGGCGTGTATGACTTCCAGCTTGAGCAGTTCGGCTTCTACCGCAAGGACGGCGAGACCGTGCTCGAAGCGCTCGACCGCGTGCTGCACTCGGACTTCCTGTCGCACAACGACAACGTCTTCCGTGACCTGACGATCGACCGCGCACTGGAGCTCAACGACGACATCGAGATCCAGCCGAACGTCTACTACTTCTCCTATGCCGGCGACAAGACGCGCCAGAGCACCGTCACCGGCGAGCGCACCTCGGCCGTCGATATGACGCCGCTGTTCGTACCGTTTGCAAACAAGATGTGCACCTGCTATGACCAAACGACTGCTGGCGGCTTCCGCATCGACAAGACCTGGGCGCCGAACGACGGGCTGGTCAACACCGTCTCCGCCCTGTACCCGACCGACAGCGCCGGCCGCTGCCTGACCAAGACCGGTCAGACCGGCTATGTGCAGCGCGACGGCTACTCCAACGTCAGCTATCAGCCCGGCGTGTGGAACGTCATGCCCGTGCGCCACTATGACCACGGCAACTTCATCGCCGGTATGCCCGTGCCCGATCTGGCATCGCAGAGCGTGACGGCGCTGCGGCAGTTCTACCTGAGCCTGATGGATAACCTCTCCCATGTGCGTGCGGTGTCCGGCCTGCCGTTCACGGATGTGGCGGCCGACCGCTGGAGCTACTCGTACATTAAAAAGATGTACGATGCGGGCGCCGTCTCCGGCACGAGCGCCACGACCTTCTCCCCCGATGCAAACGTCACGCGTGCGCAGTTTGTGACCATGCTCGCAGGGCTCGCAAAGGCAGACGTGTCGAAATACCCGGCCACACCGTTCCGTGACGTGCCCGAAAGCGCGTGGTACGCGCCCTACGTCAACTGGGCGCTTGCCAACGGCATCGTCAGCGGCACGAGTGCCACGACCTTCTCCCCTGACGCCGGCATCACGCGGCAGGATCTGGCCGTGATGCTCTACCGCTACACGCAGCGCTACAGCATCGCGCTGCAGCAGCAGACGGTCGCGCCCTTCACGGACGAGGGCAGCATCGCCGACTACGCCCTGCCCGCCGTGCAGGCGCTGCACCGTGCGGGCGCCATCAGCGGTATGCCCGACGGCAGCTTCCGCCCGTACAGCAACGCCACCCGCGAACAGGCGTGCGTCATGCTGTGCGCCCTGTAAGATCAACACTTCGCAAGCCGCCTCTCCGGTCGATCTCCGGAGGGGCGGTTTGCGCGCTCTGCAAAGTTTTCCTTGTAATTTCCGGCATCCTCAGGTACAATAATTGTACATTGCCGATTTAGCGAATTCCAGCAGCAAACCGGCAAAGTTAATTTTGGGGAAAGAAGAAACGGATTTTATGGACAACGAACTGAAGAAAAAGTATGGCCTGCCGACGGCGATCGCGCTCGTTATCGGCATCGTCATCGGCAGCGGTGTGTTCTTCAAAGCGGAAAAGATCCTCACCGCGACCGGCGGCAATCTGCCGCTCGGCATCCTTGCATGGGCCATCGGCGGCCTGATCATGATCATCTGCGCGTATATGTTCTCCATCCTTGCCACGCGCTACGCGCACGTCAACGGTCTGGTGGACTATGCCGAGGCGCTCATGGGCAAGCGCTATGCCTATTACATGGGCTGGTTTACGACGTTTATCTACTTCCCGTCGATGACCTCCGTGCTGGCATGGGTCAGTGCACGGTATCTGGGCGTGCTGTGCGGGTTTGACATCACGGGCGGACCGGTCATGGTCATCGCGTGCCTGTTTCTCGTCGGCAGCTATGCCGTCAACGCCCTGTCGCCGATCCTGGCGGGCAAGTTTCAGGTGGCCACCACGGTCATCAAGCTCATCCCGCTGCTGCTCATGGGCGTGGTCGGCACGATCGTCGGTCTCGTCAACGGCACGACGGTCGAAAACTTCACCACCGTCGTCACGACGGTCGACGGCGGCAGCGGTCACGCGCTGTTCACCGCCGTGGCAGCCACGGCCTTTGCCTATGAGGGCTGGATCATCGCCACAAGCATCAACGCCGAGCTCAAGGACGCCAAGCGCAACCTGCCGATCGCGCTCGTCATCGGCACGCTCATCGTCGCGCTGACGTATATCCTCTACTATGTCGGTCTGTCCGGCAGTGTCTCGAACGCCGAGATCATGGCAGGCGGCGAGGCCGGCGCCAAGCTCGCCTTCGAGAAGATCTTCAGCCGCGCGGCCGGTGTGGGGCTGTTTGTGCTGGTCGTGGTATCCTGCCTCGGCACGCTCAACGGGCTCATGCTCGCCACGACGCGCAGCCTCTATTCCGTCGCCGCGCGCGGCAACGGCCCGAAGCCGGAGGCGTTTCTCGGCATCGACAAATACACGAATATGCCGGCAAACTCAGCCATCGTGGGGCTGCTGATGAGCGCTGTCTGGCTGACGTATTTTTACGGCGCGAACCTCACCGACGGCTGGTTCGGTCCGTTTTGCTTCGACTCGTCCGAGCTGCCGATCATCACGCTCTACGCGCTCTACATCCCGATGTTCCTCAACGTCATGCGCCGGGAAAAAGAGCTGAACGTTTTCCACCGCTATGTCATGCCGGCGCTGTCGATCGTGTGCTGCATCTTCTTTTGCATCGCAGCCGTCGTGTCGCACGGTATGGCCGTGCTCTATTACCTGATCGTGTTCGCGGTCATCATGGCGCTGGCCATCCCGTTTTACCGGCAGGGCAAAGAAACCAACTGAAGCTACACAGCTATACGGGCGGCGCTGACAGCGCCGCCCTTTGTGCTGCCCGCTGTTGCCCGCGCGGTGCATTTGTGGTATACTCGCGGCAGACTGAAAAATGAGGCGACGACATGGACATTCTCTATCAGGACAACAGCATCCTCGTGTGCATCAAGCCTGCGGGCGTCCTGTCCACGGACGAGCCGGGCGGCGTGCCCGAGCTGGTGCGCCAGGCGCTCGGCGACCCGAAGGCCTGCGTGCGCACCGTGCACCGGCTCGACCGCGTGGTCAGCGGGCTGATGGTGCTCGCCCGCACGCCGGACGCCGCGTCGAAGCTCTCGGCGCAGATCCGCGGGCATGACTTCGGCAAGACATATCTGGCCGTCGTGCACGGTGCGCCCGCGCCTCTGCAGGGCACTTACCGTGACCTGCTGCGCCGCGACCCGAACGAGCGCAAGACCTACGTCACCGACAGGATGGCCAAGGGCGTGCAGGAAGCCGTGCTCGACTACGATGTGCTCGGCACGCGCGCGGAGCTCTCGCTCGTGCGCATCTATCTGCAGACCGGGCGCACGCATCAGATCCGCTGCCAGTTCTCGTCGCGCGGTCTGCCGCTCTGGGGCGACAGGAAGTACAGCACCCTGCCCGATGACGGGCCGATCGCGCTCTGGTCGCACTGTCTGCACTTTGCCCACCCGGAAACCGGCGAGGTGCTCTACTTCGAGCAGCAGCCGCCGGACTGCTATCCGTGGGACCGATTTACCGAATTGGACGACTGAAATTCCCCGCGCTGCCGCGCGGGGAAAATTTTTACGCAAATCAGCGCCGTTGTCCTATAAAATGTCTTGCGAACGACACTATGTCCCGATATAATGTACACAAATTGCCGGTTACTGTGAGAATTTTTAATGCGGAAACAATCACTTGACTGGAGGTTATTATGAACAAAACGCGCAGATTTTTGTCCCTGCTGCTCACGCTCGTGCTCACGCTGAGCCTATGCGTGATCCCGGCTGCCGCCGCGAATACCCAGGCCCGCTCAGACGACCCGGTCGTGTTCGTGCACGGCCTGATGGGCTGGGGGCAGCGCGACAAGATCAACCGCATCATGCCCTATTGGGGCATGACCACAGGCAGTCTGACAGACTACCTCTCCTCACAGGGCTATGAAACGTATGCCGCTTCCGTCGGCCCGATCTCGAGCGCATGGGATCGCGCGTGCGAGCTCTATGCGCAGCTCGTCGGCGCGCGCACGGATTACGGCGTCAAGCATTCTCAGGACTTCGGCCACGACCGCTACGGCATTGACTACGAGCAGCCGCTCTTTGACGGCTGGGGCACAGAGCGTGCCGTGAACCTCGTCGGTCACAGCTTCGGCGGCGCGACCACGCGTCTCTTCCTTGACATCCTCGCCAACGGACGTCCGGAAGAGGTCGCCGCAGCCAAAGCCGCCGGTGTCGAGCCGAGCCCGTTTTTCCTCGGCGGCAAGGGCAGCTGGGTACACTCATTGACCGCCATCGCCGCACCACACAACGGTACGACGTTCATTGAGACCTGCGGTGACTTTACGATGGTCGCAGCCGAGCTCGCCACCTCGATCTCCAAGGCGCTGGGTCTGTCCGTATTCAAGGGTGTGTACGACTTCCAGCTCGACCAGTTCGGCATCCGCAAGGACGACGGCGAGACCTTCTCGCAAGCGCTCGAGCGCGTGCTGCACTCGGACTTCCTCTCGCACAATGACAACGCCTTCCTCGACCTCACGATCGACCGCGCGCTCGAGATCAACGACGACATCGGCATCGAGCCGAACGTCTACTATTTCTCCTACGCCGGAAACCAGACCGTGTCGAACGCGGCCGGCGACAGCTTCTCCCCCTCGCCGGCTATGTGGGGACTGTTTCACCCGGGCTCGGCGAAGATGGGCAGATACTATGACCGCTACACCGCCGGCGGCTTTTACATCAACAAGCGCTGGCTGCCGAACGACGGCATGGTCAACACCGTCTCCGCCCTCTATCCCACCCACAGCGACAGCACCTGCCTGACCGACGACGGCGCGCGCGGCTGGAAAAACTACAACGGCTACACCGACACCACATTCCGCCCCGGTCTCTGGTATGTGATGCCCGTGCAGACGCTCGATCACATCCAGTTCATCGGCGGTATGCTCAACGGCAGCATCCTCAACACGCGCGCGCTCTACCGTGACATCGTGCAGGACATCTACAGCACCTATCCGTGACGGGCGCACACTGCCCGGCATGACCCAACAGCAGAAGGGACGCATCCGCTTGGATGCGTCCCTTTTTTCGTGCGCGCCAAACGCTGTTGCGCACTGCACACGGCGCCGGGAAATGATCGGCAGGTTTTCGTCAAAATGTCTTGCAATCAACAAATTCCGCAAGTATAATATAGACACATTGCCGGTTATGTGAGAAGGATGAACCTGTGAAACCAACAAGACAAGGGGGTAAACCATGAAAAAAACACGTCGACTTTTGTCCCTGCTGCTCACGGTGGTGCTCGCGCTGAGCCTGTGCGCCATCCCGGCCGCTGCCGCAGACGACCAAGCCCGCTCAGACGACCCGGTCGTGTTCGTGCACGGTCTGCTCGGCTGGGGACAGCGCGACAAGATCTACCGCATCATGCCCTACTGGGGCATGACCACCGGCAGCCTGACGGACTATCTGTCCGCGAAGGGCTACGAGACGTATGCCGCCTCCGTCGGTCCGCTCTCGAGCGCGTGGGACCGCGCGTGTGAGCTCTATGCGCAGCTCGCCGGCACACGCACGGACTACGGCGTCAAGCACGCGCAGGACTTCGGTCACGAGCGCTACGGCATCGACTACAAGCAGCCGCTCTTTGACGGCTGGGGCACAGAGCGTGCCGTGAACCTCGTCGGTCACAGCTTCGGCGGCGCGACCACGCGTCTCTTCCTTGACATCCTCGCCAACGGACGTCCGGAAGAGGTCGCCGCAGCCAAAGCCGCCGGTGTCGAGCCGAGCCCGTTTTTCCTCGGCGGCAAGGGCAGCTGGGTGCACTCATTGACCGCCATCGCCGCACCGCACAACGGCACGTCATTCATTGAGTGCAACGCAGACTTTACAAAGGTCGCGTCCGAGCTTGCCACCTCCGCATCCAAGGCGCTGGGGCTGTCCAAATTCAAGGGCGTGTATGATTTCCAGCTCGACCAGTTCGGCATCCGCAAGGACGAAAACGAGACCTTCGCGCAGGCGCTCGAGCGTGTGCTGCACTCAGACTTCCTGTCGCACAACGATAATGCCTTCCTCGACCTCACGATCGACAAGTCGCTGGAGATCAACAAGGGCATTGCTATCCAGCCGAACGTCTATTATTTCTCCTATGCGGGCGACCAGACCTCGACCGATCCGCGCACCGGAAACCACTATCCCACGGTGTCCGCCATCCCGTCGAACGGTATGTGTGCGCTGATGCTGTCGTTTTCGTACAACATGGGCAAATACTATGACAAGTACACCGCCGGCGGCATCTATATCGATCGCAGCTGGCTGCCGAACGACGGGCTGGTCAACACCGTCTCCGCCCTCTATCCGACCACGACGGACAAAAACACCACCGAGTGCCGCAAGCAGGACGGCTCGCAGGGCTGGGTCAACTATGACGGCTATTCCGATATCGCCTTCCGTCCCGGCATCTGGTACGTCATGCCCGTCACACGCGCCGACCATATGCAGTTCGTCGGCGGCATCGCCAACAAGAGCATCGTGCAGACGCACCTGTTCTATCTGAATCTGATGGACGATATCTACAGCACCTACCGCGCCGTGCAGCCGGGTGAAACGCCCTTCCCGTTCACGGACGTGCCCGAGAGCCGCTGGAGCTACCCGTACATCAAGCAGCTCTATGACGCGGGCGTCGTCTCCGGCACGTCGCCTACGACCTTCGCCCCCGCCGCAAGCATGACGCGCGCAGAGTTTGTGACCACGCTCGCCGCGCTGCAGGGTGCGGACGTGTCCGCGTGCAAAACGGGGCAGTTCACCGACGTGCCCGCGGCCGCATGGTACGCGCCCTATGTCGGCTGGGCAGCAGAAAACGGCATCGTCTCCGGTGTCGCGGAGGGCAAGTTCGCGCCCGACGCCGGCATCTCCCGGCAGGACATGGCCGTCATCCTCTGCCGCTACGCCGAGCGCTTCGGCATCCGGCTGGGCACGGATGTCCCGCCCGTCACGTTCACGGACGCCGGCGACATCGCCGCCTATGCCCTGCCCGCCGTGCAGACGCTGCAGCGCGCCGGCGTGATCAGCGGAATGCCCGACGGCAGCTTCCGCCCGCGCGAGCGTATGACGCGCGAGCAGGCGTGCGTCGTGCTCTCGGCACTGTAAAACCAAGACAGGAAACCGCAAAAGAGGCGCAGCCGCACATCCGGCCGGATGTGTGACTGCGCCTCTCGCGCGCGGATAACAAACAGGATAACAGAAAGAGAAAGCAAACGAAATGCGGCGTCCGCTCAGGGGTGCGGCTTGCCCTCGCGGTAATTTTTCATCACGTCACGAAACAGCTCCGCGCTGGACGGCGGCGTCCAGACGATCGCGTTGGCGCCCGCGCCGATGGTGGCACGGATGCTCTCCTCATCCGCGCCGCCGGTCGCAATGATGGGGTAATCCGGGAAGCGCTCGCGGATCTCGGCCACGATCTCCGGCGTCTGCGCACCGGCGGCCACGTTCAGGATCGCAGCACCGTCCTCGATGCGGTGGCGGTAGTTCGTGTCGGAATTGGCCACCGTGACCACGACCGGCACATCGACACTGCTGCGGATGCGGTTGAGGATGCGTCCCGGTGTCGGCGCATTGACGACCACGCCGGTCGCGCCCTGCATCTCGGCGTACATGGCGAGGTTCACGACGCGCTTTCCCGTCGTCAGCCCGCCGCCGACACCGACAAACACCGGCAGATCGCTCGCCATGAGCAGTGCCTGCGTGATGACCGGCTGCGGCGTGAAGGGATAGACCGCAAACACCGCGTCGGCGTTGACGTTGCGGATGATGCTCAGATCGGTCGAAAAGACCAGCGACTTGATGCGCTTGCCGAACACCATGATGCCGCTGCACTCGTCGATCACGCTCGGCACGCGCAGCGCAAACTGGCGCAGCGTGCCGTCGATTGGCGTGGGCATCTGCGGCGCGACGTGCACGTCGCCCGGCGTCGTCACCTGACGGTCGTTTGCGGCGGGCGCATCCTCGCCGACGCCGCCGAGCTGCAGCGGCTCGCTGTCAAACTGCACGAAGCCCTCCGTCTCCGGAGAATCGGTCATATCATAGATCAGATCACGGTTCTTGCTCATAAGATTACCTCCTTGCGGTTATGGGGGATATGTCTTGACTTTTGCAGGCGGTTGTGCTTTACTGATGGTTAGAAAAGTTGCATCCTGCCTGTAGATAGAAACCAAAGTTTCGTTTTTGATTAACGTAACTTTGGTATAAACTATTTCTACCGGTTTGTCAAGTCCTTTTCTGAAAAAAATGATTTTTTGTTTCTGCAAGAACGGAGGGCGCACTCATGGGCAAAGATATCGACGAGGCCGCGAGCGGTTTCGGCAACGTGTTCCGCGACCGGCTGACCTATCTGATGAACGGCAACAACGTGTACGGCAAACCCGTCAACACGCAGGAGCTGGCAGATGAGATCGACATCAGCCGCCCCGCCGTGCGCAAATACATCAAGCCCAACGACCGCCGTGAGGTCACGGTGCCATCGGCGCTGGTCGTGAGCCGCATCGCGCGCTTTTTCCACACGACGCCGAACTTTCTCCTCGGCTTTGACACCGAGATCGGCAGCGAGGACGCGCAGCGCGCCGGCGAGAGCGATGTGTATAACGCCCTCGGCCTCAGCCAGGAGGCCATTGACGGGCTGCACCGGCTGCGTGCGCAGGCCGTCACGGAGCCCAAGGCCGCCGAGCTGCTGCGGCTGCTCGACAAGCTCATCTGCAGCTACACGCACGAGACGGACAAGCTGCTGTAAATACGGTTTCCGACACCCCCGACCGGGCTTTTTCCGGCCGGGGGTGCTGCATCCATACAATATTTAATAAAAATTATAGCAACAGCGCGTCTGCACAGGTTGACCTGAACGCGAAAAAAGCGTATGATGGAGTGTAACTATCCTGAGAGAAAAAGGGGAAAAGCTATGCAATCAACATCGTCGCAGGCGCGTCCCGCCCCGCGTTGGCTGCCCGGCGCAATGGTGGGTCTGTGTGTGGCTCAGCCGCTGCTGGACGTGCTGTCGTTCTGGACACAAAATCTGTCCTGGGGCAGCAAGCTGACGCTGTCGCTGCGCCTGCTGATCTTTGTCGGCGTCGTGCTCGCGGGCTATCTGCTCTCACAGCGCCGCCGCGCCTACTGGATCTGTGCCGCCGTGTGCGCCGCGCTCTATGCAGGGCACGTGTTCGCCTGTCTGCGCGCCCATGCGCCGTTTGCAGCGGCAAACCTCATCTCGGACGCGACCAACTACATCCGCTTCATACAGCTGCCGCTGTTCACGCTCGCACTCATCACGTTTCTGCGCCGCTGCGAGCAGGGCTATGCGAGTCTGGAGCGCGGCATCACCATCGCCTTTTGGATCATCGCCGCCGTCATGCTGCTCAGCGCGCTGACCGGCACCGATCCCTACACCTACCCGAACAAGCAGCTCGGTCTGCGCGGGTGGTTTTACTTTGCCAACAGCCAGAGCGCGATCTTGTCGATGCTCGTGCCGCTCGCGCTGTGCCCGGCGCTGCGCAGCGGAAAGGTGTGGCGCTGGCTGCCCGTCGCCGCCGTCGGCTTTGCGGAACTATTCTTCTTTGCAACACGTCTGGCTTATGTCTCCCTGTTTGTGGCCGCGTTCGGCACCTGCATCACATGGGTCATCACCCGGCGCGGAAACTGGAAGATCTATCTTGCGCTGCTGCTCGGCGCTGCGATCTGCGCCGCGGCGCTGCCCGTGTCGCCCATGCAGCGCAACCAGCAGGCCGTTTCCGCCAACGCCGTGCTCAAGCAGGAGAACATCGACCGGCTCGTCGCGCAGGGCAAGGCGGAGTTCGGCGAGCAGGGCTGCGCCTATCTCACCTATGCCTATGACGAATACCTCGGCGGGCTCGTCGATCGCTTCGGTCTGGAGGCAACGGCGGAGATGTACCACCATTCCACCGACGTGTCCGTCGTCGCAAATATCCGCACGATGCGCATCAACTACTGCCGCCTGGTCCTCAACACCGAGCCGTTTACCAGCCGTCTGTTCGGTCTGAGCTATGACGACATGACCTACAACGGCTACTGCTACGACGTGGAAAACGACCTGCACGGCATTGCCTACCTGTACGGCTGGGCAGGGCTTGCGTGTCTGCTCGCGTTTCTGGGCTACTTCATCGTCATCGTCATCTGCGCGCTCGTGCGCAGCGCCAAGCGCTACTTCACGGTCGAAGCCGGTGCCTGCGGTGTCGCACTGTGCACCGCTCTCGCCCACATCTACAACACCGCCGGCGTGCTGCGCCGCCCCAACGCATCGTTTTACCTGTCTGTGGTCCTTGCGGCCATCTGGTATCTGATCTATATCCGTGATTACGAAGTCCAAAAGGAGAACTGATATGTCCGAAGAAAAACACTCCCTGCGCGACCGCCTCGCACCCAAGCTGCCGGCGATCCTGCTCGTCATTCTGATCCTGCAGCCGCTGCTGGACATTCTGTCCTTCTGGACGGACCGGCTCGGCATGAGCAATGCCATCACACTGCTGCTGCGCTTCGCCGTGTTTGCCGCCGTGTGTCTGCTCGGCTTTTTCGCCTCCGCGCGCAAAAAGGTCTACGCCGTCGCCGCAGGCGCATGCGCGTTTGTGCTGATCGGTCACGTGATCGCCTGCTCCATCGCGGGCTATCTGGACATCGTGCATGACCTGACGAATTTCGTGCGCGTCGTGCAGATGCCGCTGTTCGTGCTGTGCTTCATCTCGTTTGTGCGCGCGAACAAAAAGTGCTACGCCGCCATGGAGACCGCGCTGATCGTCAACTTCTGGATCATCAGCGTCTCGCTCGTGCTCAGCGTGCTGACCAAGACCTCCGCCTCCACCTATCTGCTCAGCGGCTTCGGTCTGCTCGGCTGGTTCTCGACCAGCAATGCGCAGAGCGCCGTCGTGAGTATGCTCGCGCCGATCGTGGTCATGTGCTGCTACCGCAAGCAGAACTTCTGGCTCTTTTGCCTGACGGCGGCCGCCGCGTTTGCGCAGCTGTATTTTATCGGCACGCGCCTGGCGTTTCTGGCCATCTTTGCCGTTGCGATCGGCGTGCCGCTCATTCTGCTGCTGATCCGGCAGGCGAAGACCTCCAAGCGCTACATCGCCGTTTTGTTCATCCTGCTGGCCGTCTGCTGCGCGTTTGTCAAGCAGTCGCCGATGTATGCAAACCAGCACATCTATCAGACCGTCATGAGCAGCAAGCAGAACGACGCCAACGTCATGATCCGGCGCACGGAGGACAGCAAGAACACGGACACCAATTTCTCCCCGCAAAAACGCTACCACGCGCTGTCGAACATCTACAACTTCTATTCCCCGAAGCTGTGCCAGCGCTTCGGCACTGCGCGCGTCATGTCCGCCTACGACTATTCCTCGCAGGTCACGGACATCACGGCGACCCGCCACCGCAAGATCATCTTCTGCTCGATGCTGCTCGATGAGCACCCGTTCCTCTCGCGCATCTTCGGCATGGAGCTCAGCCGCATGGCCTTCAACGGGGACATTTACGATGTGGAAAATGACTTCCACGGCATCTACTTCCTCTATGGCTGGGCGGGGCTTGCGCTCATGCTCGCCTTCATCGGCTATTTCCTGTACCTGATCGCCAAGTGTCTGATCAAGGATTGGCGCAAATACTTCACAACCGAAGCCGGCGCCTGCGGCATCAGCCTGTGCCTGTGTCTGGTCTACGCCTACTGCACCGCCGGTATGCTCCGGCGGCCGAACGCATCCATCTATATGTCCGTGCTGCTGGCCATGGTGTACTACCTCACGCAGATGCGCAGCGAGCAGCCGGATGCCCTGCCGGACGGAGAGGAGAACGCCGCATGATCTTCAGTGTTGTGATCCCCGTCTACAATGTGAAGGACTACCTGCCCAAGTGCATCGACTCCGTGCTGGCGCAGGATTTTGATGATTACGAGATCGTGCTCGTGGACGACGGCTCTACCGACGGCGAGAGCGGCGCGATCTGCGACCGCTATGCCGAGGCCAATGCCGCGCGTATCCGCGTCATCCACAAGCCGAACGGCGGTCTGGGCGACGCGCGCAACGTCGGCATAGAGGCGGCGCAGGGCGAGTATGTCGTCTTTCTCGACAGCGACGATTATGTCGATGCCGGTATGCTCTCGGCGCTTGCCGCCGTGATCGACCGCTTCCACTGCGATGTGATCGACTTCGGGCTTGCCGTCGTCCATGACGGCAAGGTCACAAAGCAGCTCGTCAACGACCTGCCGCGCGAGTGCGCCTTCACACTCGACGAAGTGCCGCAGCTGCTGCTCGCGCTGCCGAACGCCTGCATGCGCTGCTGGAAGCGCTCGCTCTTTCTTGACACCGGCATCCGCTACCCCGCCCGCGTGTGGTATGAGGACATCCGCACAACGCTCAAGCTCTTTGCCGCGGCAAAGAGCGTCTGCGCCATCCCGGACGCGTTTTACTACTACGTTCAGCGCGATGACTCCATCATGCACACCCCGAACGTCAAGCGCAACGCCGAGATCCTCGACGCGTTTGACGATCTGCTCGGCTGGTTCCGCGAAAACGGCCTGTTCGAGCGCTACTACAACGAGCTGTCGCGGCTTGCAGTGGATCATGTGCTGCTGGCGGCCTCGGTGCGCGTGGCGTGCATCGACCCCGCAAACGAGCTGCTGGGACAGTTTTTGGACTACGTGAACACGCAGTTCCCGGACTGGCGCGGCAATCCCTATCTGCAGCAGCTGCCGCGCAGACACCGGCTGCTCGTGTCGCTGCTGCTCAAAAAGCGCTATGGCACTGTGCGCGCGCTGTTCCGGCTCAAGCAAAAACTTTCCTGAGAGGCTACGCACATGAATCCTTTTTCCAAGTTTCGGCTCAGCCGTAAGAAATCCGTGCTGCTCAAAAACACGGTGATGCTCTACATCCTCACGTTTTCGACCTATCTCATGAGCTTCATCGTCGTCCCGTATGAGACGCGCATCCTCGGCACGGCGGGCTACGGCCTGCTCGGCGTGGCGACGGCGATGATGGTCTACTTCCAGCTCGTCATCGACTTTGGCTTCATCCTCTCGGCGACCGAGGAGGTCTCGCGCAACCGCGAGGACAAGCGCTACCTGTCGCAGATCTTCACCGCCGTGACGCTCAACAAGCTCCTGCTCACGCTGGTGTCGGGCATCGTGCTCTTCGCGCTGTGCCGGCTCGTGCCCCGGTGGCAAGAGCACGCGCTGTTTTTCTTCCTGTTTTTCCTTGCGACCGCGATCAATTCCCTCATCCCGGACTATCTCTACCGCGGTATCGAGCAGATGAGCGCCATCACGATCCGCACCGTTCTCATCAAGTTCTTTTTCACGGTCATGATCTTCCTGCTGCTCAAGTCCCCGTCGGACTACTGCGTCATCCCGCTGCTGAACATCATCGGCAACCTCGGCGCGCTGCTCGGCGTGTATGTGCACCTGTTCCGAAAGGTCGGCATCCGCTTTGCGCGCATCACGCGCGCGGACTTCTGGCGCAGCTTCCGGCAGTCGAACACGTTCTTCCTCTCGCGCATTGCGAGCACGGCTTACACGGCGGCCAACACCGTCATTCTCGACATCCTCTCCGCCGGAACGTCGACCGCCTTCTATTCCTCTGCCGACAAGCTCATCACGACCGCGAAAAACGGGCTCTCGCCCATCTCCGACAGTCTCTACCCCTACATGACGAAAAACCGCGACTTCAAGCTCGTCAAGAAGGTGCTGTGCATCATCATGCCCGTCATCCTCGCCGGCTGCGCCGTGGTCTTTATCTGGGCAGAGCCGCTGTGCACCTGGTTTTTCGGCCCCGGCTACGGGCAGACCGCACCGGTGCTGCGCGCGATGCTCCCGGTCGTCGTCGTGATCCTGCCGAGCTACATCCTCGGCTTCCCGACGCTGAGCGCCATGGGGCTGAGCAAATACGCAAACTACTCGGTTATTTTTGGTTCCGTGCTGCACATCTGCAATCTCTGCGCGCTGTATTTCAGCGGCCACATGAACATGATCACCCTCGGCATCCTCGTTTCCATCGCCGAGACTGCGATCCTTGCGTTCCGCGTTGTGGTCATCCTGCGCCACCGAGAGCTGCTGGTCACGCCGCCGGATACAGAGGAGGAGACGTAATATGGCATCCATGTTTCATAAGCTTCTGACCGGTCTCACCTGGGTGGTGTGCCGGCTGCTGCCGATCCAGCCGCGCAAGATCGTCATCACCAGCTATTACGGCAAGGGCTACGGCGACAACCCCAAGGCCATCGTCGATGAGCTGCTGCGCCGAAACGAGGGCTGGAAGATCGTCTGGCTCACGGACGGCGCGCAAGCCGCCGCCTCCCTGCCCGACGGTGTGCAGGCGTGCGACTATCAGTCGCTGCGCAAGGTCTATGAGCTGAGCACGGCGAAGATCTGGATCGACAACTGCCGCAAGGGCGCGCGCATCAAGCGCCGCAGCCAGATCTACATCCAGACGTGGCACGGCTTTGCGCTCAAGCGCATCGAGCGCGACGTTGCCGACAAGCTTCCCGCGGACTATGAGCCCTACGCCAAGCGCGACAGCGCGCAGACGGATCTCATCGTGTCCGACAGCCGCTTCATGACGGACATCTACCGCCGCTCCTTCTGGTATGACGGCGAGATCGTGACCTTCGGCGCCCCGCGCAACGACCTGCTGTGTGCCGTGCCCGACGGCGTGGCCGACAAGGTGCGCGCCGCGCTGCAGATCCCGGCCGGGCGCAAAATCGTGCTCTACGCGCCGACGTTTCGCGCCAACCACTCGCTCGCGCCCTACTGCATCGACTATGCCGCGCTGCGCCGCAGCTGTGCCGAACGCTTCGGCGGGGACTTTGCCGTCGCCATCCGGCTGCACCCGGCCGTCGTCACGCAGGCGTCCGAGCTTGTCTTTGACGGTGAGACCACCTTCAACGCCTGCACCTATCCGGATATGCAGGAGCTGCTCGCCGCGTCCGACATCGTCATCTCCGACTACTCCTCGCTCATGTTCGACTTCGGTCTGACCATGCGGCCGTGCTTCCAGTTCGCCGTGGACATCGACGACTACCGCAAGGACCGCAACTTCTATTTCCCGCTCGACAAGACGCCCTTCCCCCTGAGCACCGACAACGACGAGCTCGCGCAAAGCATCGCCGCCTTTGATCTGCCCGCATATCAGACGCGCCTGAAGGCCTTCTACGACGAGGTCGGCATGGTCGCCGACGGACACGCCGCCGCACGCTGCGCGGACTGGATCACAGCGCACACGAAAGGAGACTAACCATGAGACGCGTCATCACTTACGGCACCTTTGACCTGCTGCACTACGGACACATCAACCTCCTGCGCCGCGCCAAGGAGCAGGGCGATTATCTGATCGTGGCACTCAGCACCGACGAATTCAACTGGGAGCAGAAGCAGAAAAAGAGCTACTTCTCCTACGAGGACCGCAAGCGGATGCTCGAGGCGATCCGCTATGTCGATCTCGTCATCCCGGAAGAGAGCTGGGATCAGAAGATCACCGACGTGGACAAATACCACGTGGACGTGTTCGTCATGGGCGACGACTGGGAGGGCAAGTTTGACTTCCTCAAGGACAAATGCGAGGTCGTCTACCTGCCGCGCACGCCCGAGATCTCCACGACGAAGATCAAGACCGACCTGCACACCTGAAGATGCACAAGATGCCGTCCGGCAAACGCCGGGCGGCATCTTTTTCTTTCCCGCGCCATAGAGTGGTACAAACTGCGTCGGGAGGTCGCGCGCGTGCACACACATCGCAGGCTCATCGTCAACACCGCGCTCATGACCGGCTCGTCGATCGTGATGCGCTGCATCGCGCTCGTCTTTCAGGCGTGGCTCGCCGGGCGCATCGGCGCCGCCGGCATCGGGCTCTATCAGCTCATCCTGTCGGTGAGCGTACTGTTTGCCACCGTTGCCATCTCCGGCATCCGTTTTGCCGCCACACGTCTCATCTCCGAGGAGATGGGGCTGCAGCGCGGCGCAGGTGTCACGGGTGCGATGCGCCGGTGCGCATGCTATGCGCTGTTTTTCGGCCTGTGCGCGGGTACGGCGGTATACTTCCTGGCCGAGCCCGTGGGCTTTCTCTGGATCGGCGATGCACGCACGGTGCACTCGCTGCGCATCACGTGCATCAGTCTGCCGTGCATCGCGCTCTCGGCGGTCATGGACGGGTATTTCACCGCCTCCGGCCGCGTGTGGAAGCCGACGCTTGTGCATCTGCTCGAGCAGCTCGTGAGCATCGCGTGCGTGATGTGGTTTCTGTCCCGTGCCGCCGCCGGGGATCTGGAGCAGAGCTGCGCCGCCGTCACGGCGGGCGGTGCGTGCGCGGACGTGGTGTCGCTGCTGATGATGGCGGCAATGTATCTCCTCGACCGGCGCAAATACCGCACGGGCGGCGACACCGTGCCGCACCTGACGCGGCGGATGCTCGCCGTGGCGCTGCCGCTGGCGGTGTCTGCCTATGCGCGCACATCGCTCACGACACTCGAGCATCTGCTCATCCCGCGCGGGCTCAAAAGCTCCGGTCTGACGGCCGACCGTGCGCTCGCGGGCTACGGTATCGTGCACGGCATGGCGCTGCCGGTAGTGCTCTTCCCCTCGTGCCTGCTGTATGCGCTGGCTGATCTGCTCGTGCCGGAGCTGACGACGGCGCAGGTATCCGGCCGGTGCGGGGACATCCGGCGGCTGGTGCGCACGCTGCTGTACCGCTGTCTGCTGTTCGCGTGCGGCACGGCCGTGCTGCTGCTGGCGTTTTCCGGGACGCTCGGGCGGCTGATCTACCACTCGGACGATGCGGGGCGGTTCATCCGGCTGCTTGCGCCGCTCGTGCCGGTGATGTATCTCGACACCGTGACCGACGGCTGTCTGCGCGGGCTCGGCCAGCAGACGCGCTGCATGGCCATCAACGTATTTGACGCCACGCTCGGCGTGGTGCTCGTGTGGGCGCTGCTGCCGCGGTTCGGGCTGGCCGGGTATCTCTTCATTTTGTATTTCAACGAGTGCGTGAATTTCACCCTCAGCTTCACGCTGCTCCGGCGCACGGTGCGCCGCTGCTGCGCGGATGAAAAGCCGCCGGCGGGCTGAGGGCTGTCGCTGCGCAAAACGGAAAACCGCCCGCGGGCAAAAGCCTGCGGGCGGTTGTGGATATGGTTACGGTCTGCGCCTCAGTGCTGCGGAGTGGGCGTTTTGGGCTGCACCGGCTGCGCCTGATTCTTTTTGCGCAGCTCCGGGAAGAGCAAAAACTCCACGCGCTTATACAGCAGATACGTCAGCGCCGAGTCGACGATGCCCTTGATGAGGTTGAACGGGACGACGGCGAACAGCACGAGCGTCGGCACACTGGTGATGCCCTTGTTCACGGCCGTGCCCATGGCGACGATCTGATCGATCGGCAGGTGGAACAGCTCGGCGAACTTCGGGATCAGGTACAGGGCATTGAAGAGGCTGCCGAAGACCGTCATGCACAGCGTGCCGACGGCCATGCCGATGATGGCGGAGCGGCGGGTCTTGTGGTGGTGGTAGATGACAGCGGCGGGAAGGACGAACGTGCAGCCGACGACGAAGTTGGCAAAGTCGCCGACAAAAGCTGTGCTCGTGCCCTTGAGCAGGAGCTTGAGCAGCACCTTGAGCAGCTCGGTGGTGACACCGGCCACAGGTCCGAGATAGAACGCGCTCATGAGCACCGGCAGCTCGCTCAGGTCCATCTTATAGAAGCCGGGCGCAAAAAACAGCGGGATCTCGAGCAGCATCAGCACGCCACCGAGGGCGGAGAACATGGCCACATAGCTGATGTTGCGGCTGCGGCTGCGGCGCTGCAGATCGTGGCAGACCGTGCGCTCAAACAGATACGCAAGGCCGAGCAATGCCGCGAACACAAGCGCGCAGACACCGATAAAGGACAGGTTTTCTTTCAACATGACAAAGCACCTCCATGGAATGAAAAACACCTGAAAGAACATGTCCTTCAGGCGCTGCGAACTTATGGAGGTCCGTAACATCTTCTATCATCCAGACTATACTGTCGGTATCGGAATTGCACCGATTCAACCACATTCGGCTCGCGGACTATCACCGCCGGTCGGGAATTACACCCTGCCCCGAAGACATCTCGATTCAGTTGTTTAACTACTGTCTGCATTATAGCACAGTGCCCGGAGATTGCAAGCACTTTTTTCAGGAAAGGTTTGACAGGCGCTTTTTTGACGCGTACAATGGATGCCAGCACCGAAAAGGAGACTGCCGCCATGCCTGAGCGCGAACACACCTGCTGCTTCACCGGATACCGCGAACACAAGCTGCCCTGGGGCAGCGACGAATCCGACCCCCGCTGCCGGAAGCTCCAGCAGCAGATCTTTGACGCCGTGGACGCCGTCTATGCCGACGGCATCCGGCACTTCATCTGCGGCATGGCCAACGGCTGTGACCTGTATTTTTTCGATGCCGCGCGCTATCTGCGCCTCAGCCACCCGGAGGTCACGATCGAGGCGGCCATCCCCTTCTCCGGTCAGGCCGACCGCTGGCGGCCGGAGCTGCGCGCGCGCTATGATTACGACCTGCGCCAGTGCGATTATCAGACGCTCGTGCAGGAGACGTACACACCGGACTGCATGATGCGCCGCAACCGCTACATGGTCGACGCCTCGCGCATCCTCATCGCCGCCTTTGACGGACGTCCGGGCGGCACGGCGCGCACGCTTGAATACGCTGCGCGGCGCAAGCTCGAGATCATTCAGCTGCCGATCGACCGCGCGCCGGTCGAGCTATGACAGATGCCAAAAACACGGAGAACGAAAAATCGTTCTCCGTGTTCGCTTTTGGGATGCTAACAGGCCTCGATCTCTTTGATGTTGTATTCGTTGCCTGACACCAAGTAGGTATGCTCGCTCTTACAGTGCGGGCATATCTTTGCGTATTTTACCGTGGGATATGTCTGCTTGCAGTCCTCACAGAAGGTCACGGCGGGAATTGTCTCGATCTTCAGCTCCGCCTCTTTCAGATACTGCGATTTCTGGATCGCCCACTGCCAGCAGTCCGTCAGATAGTACGGAATGATGCCGCTGACCTCGCCGATCTCCAGCGTAACGCTGGCAACCTTGGTCAGGTGGTTTTCCTCGACGACCTGCTCGACCTCGCGAATGACATAGAACACGGTTCCGAGTTCATGCATGGGTATCTTCCTCCGGCGGGTTTACTTCGCGCACTTTTCCTTGATGTCCTTGATGGTGATCTTCGCAGCACGCTTGATCATGTGCGGCAGGATAGCCTTCATCTTGTCCTCGGTGCGGTACATACGGCTGGCCTCCGGCATATCGCGCTGCAGGTGGATCGCATCAAACTCACAGCGCGTGGTGCACAGGCCGCAGCCGATGCACTTGTTCTGGTCGACAACGGACACGCCGCAGCCGAGGCAGCGGGACGCCTCCGCCTTGACCTGCGCCTCCGTGAAGGTGATGCGGTCGTTGGAGAAGGTCTTGGCCTTGCTCGCGTCGTGCGCGACGGTCTGGCGCGCCGGAGCGTCGAAGCAGTCGATGGGCAGGACGGCGTTGCTCTTATCCAGCTCGTAGAACTCGCGCGGGTCACGCGCCAGCGTCAGGCTCTGACCCTCATGCACGAAGCGGTGCAGGGACACGGCGCCCTCGCGGCCGGCCGCGATCGCGTCGATGGCGAACTTCGGACCGGTGACCACGTCGCCGCCGGCAAAGACGTCGGGCTGCGCGGTCTGATACGTCACACCGTCGACCTGCACAGTGCCGTTGCGGTTGAAAGCCATCGCCTCGGGCGCGATATGGCCGAGGTCGACGCGCTGGCCGATGGCGCCGATGACGGACGTGACCTCGATGGTCTCGAACTTGCCGGTGCCGACGGGCTTGCGGCGGCCCTTCTCGTCGGGCTCGCCCAGCTCCATGATCTCGACCTTGATGGCCTTGACCTTGCCGTTCTCGCCGAGGATCTCGGCCGGAGCGCTCAGGAAGCGGAACTGCACGCCCTCTTCCATGGCCTCTGCAACTTCCTCCGCGTCAGCCGGCATCTCGGCCTGGCTGCGGCGGTAGATGACGTACGTATCCTGCGCACCGAGGCGGATGGCCGTGCGGCAGACGTCCATGGCGACATTGCCGCCGCCGATGACGGCGCACTTCTTGCCGATGCGCGGCTTCTTGCCGAGGTTGACCTTGCGCAGGAAGTCCACACCGCCGTACACGCCGGAGAGCTCTTCGCCCGGGATGCCGATGGGCGCGCTCTTCTGCGCACCGATGGCGAGGTAGAAGCCCTTGTAGCCCTGCTCACGCAGCTGATCGATGGTGATGTCCTTGCCGATCTCGACGCCGCACTGGAAGTGGACACCCATCTCCTTGAGCACCTCGATCTCGGCGTTGACCACGTCCTTCTCGAGACGGAAGCTCGGGATGCCGAGGGTCAGCATGCCGCCGGGGACCTCGTTTTTATCGAACACGGTGACGTTCTCGTAGCCCATGTTCGCCAGATAGTAGGCGCAGGACAGGCCGGCCGGACCGGCGCCGATGATGGCGATCTTCTCCGGGTACGGATCGGCGATGCCGCGGTGGGTGATGACTTTCGGGATGTAGCGCTTGTCGGCCTGCAGCTCCTGCTCGGCGACAAACTTCTTGATCTCGTCGATGGCGACGGCGCGGTCGACGTTGCCGCGGGTGCAGGCGTCCTCGCAGCGGCGGTTGCAGATGCTGCCGCAGACGGCCGGGAACGGGTTATCCTGCTTGATGAGCTTGAGCGCATCCAGATAGCGGCCCTGCGCAGCCAGATTGATGTAGCCCTGAACGGCGATGTGCGCCGGGCAGGCGGTCTTGCAGGGTGCGGTGCCGGACTCGTGGCACTGCTTCTGGTTGTCGTTCTTATAGTTCGGGCTCCACATATGCTCGCCCCAGTGGTTGTCGTCCGGCAGCGGCTGCTTCGGATAGACCACGGGTCCGGTCTTGGTGCACAGCTTCTGGCCGAGCTTGGCGGCACCGGCCGGGCAGACCTCGGCGCACTTGCCGCAGGCGACGCACTTCTCGGCGTCGACATGGGCGCGGTAAGCGGAGGCGGACATATTGGGCGTGTTGAACAGCTGGCTCGTTCTCAGCGCGAAGCAGGAGCCGAGCGCGCAGTTGCAGATGGCGAAGATCTTATCCTCACCGTCGATGTTCGTGATCTGGTGGACATAGCCGTTGTCCTCGGCGCGCTGGAGGATCTCGAGCGCCTCTTCATAGGTGATGCTGCGGCCCTTGCCGGTCTCAAGGCAGTAGTCGGCAAACTGACCGACGGCGATGCACATTTCATCCTGCAGCTCGCCGCAGCCCTCGCCCTGAATGCGCATGGCGTTGCGGCAGGAGCAGTAGCCAACGCCGATATGCCCCTCATACTTCTTCAGCCAGTGGGAGATGTGCTCGACATCGACCGACTCGTTCGTGGCCGGGATGGCCTTCTCGACCGGGATGACGTGCATGCCGACGCCGGCGCCTCCGGGAGGCACCATGCAGGTGATCTTCGTCAGCGGCAGAAACGCCATGCGCTCGAAAAACTGCGCGATCTCCGGGTGCTCCTCCACCTGCTGCAGGTTCATGTTCATCAGCTCCGCAGAGCCGGGCACGAAGATCGGCAGCGTCCACTGCTTGTGGTGGTCGGCGTTCTCCCAGTTGTACTCGAGCAGGCCGATCATGGACATCTGGTCAAAGAGCTGCTCGATGTAGACCGGATCCTTGCCCGTCTTTTTGCTCATCTCGGCCGGCGTGGTCGGCACGCGCACCTTCATCGCGAGTGCGAGCTCCGCCATCTCGTCGGTGACGACGCTGGCCAGGCCATAATACTCGGGCGAAGTCTCGTCGAGCTGGGTCATGCCGAGCTTGACGTCCACACGGTCGGTGATCTTTTTGCCAAGTTTCAGGATCAGTTCTCTTGCCATTTTCAGGCTCCTTTCTTCCCCTTGAAATAATTTCCGTTGCATTCCCTGATTTGTGAATTCATGCGCAAGGAATTGTAACACATCTCACACACATAATTCAATAGACAAATGTGCATTTCATCGTAAAAACCAGCAAAAGTGCCGCCGGTTTTCCCGCTGGGGTTGACATTTTCCACAAGCAGTGCTATGTTTTTGCTGACCACACGGTTAATGTTATACATTTTTGCAAGGAGTGAGCGCAAATGGCTCGGATCCGGATCCATGTTCTGCACTGCGGGATGATCGGCGTCGCGCCGCAGCTCCCGGCGAGCGGTCAGTGGCGCTGGCCGGCGAAGGCCGACGCGCGGCGTACAAAAGCGGACGCGCGTATCTGGCTGCCGGTGTCGGCATATCTTGTCGAACACCCGAAGGGGCTGTTTCTGGTCGATGCCGGTCTGCCGCGCACCGTGAGCCCGACCGGGGTGGAGGACCGCGCGGCGCAGCTGCGTATGTTCGGCCGCGGATGGTATACGCTCGTGCGCAGCGTCGTTGCACCGGGGCAGTCGATCGGCGAACAGCTGGCCGCACGCGGCATCCGGCCGCGGGATCTGGACTATGTGCTCTTTTCCCACCTCGACCCGGATCATATTGCCGGCATCAGCGAGGTGCGGGGCGCAAAGCGCCTGCTCGTGCCGGAGGAGGAATACTTCTGGTCGTGCCGCGTCAACCTGCGCTACACCTCGCGCAGGCTGTGGATCGACGAGCCGCCGGAGCGCTTCTGGTACCGCGTGAACCACATCGGCCCGGAGAGCCGTTCCTACGACCTCTTCGGCGACGACTCGGTGCATCTCGTGCACATCGGCGGTCACACGGAGGGGATGTTTGCAGCGCTCATCCGAAACGGCGAACGCTATGTGCTGCTCAATGCCGACGGCGCGGCAAGCCCCCGCTCATGGGCGGAGGGTACGGTGCCCGGCATCTGCGAAAACAGCGTGCGCGCCAAAAAAGCGCTCGACTGGATCGGCAGCATGAGCCGCGACGGCGCGTGCGTGGCATCGCTGTGCAGCCACGACCCGGACATCGCACCGCAGACGATCGAATTTTGATCCAACGCATTTTTTTGCGTCATTGGGGTTGACAAGCGCAGGAAACTGCGTTATACTGCGCTCGTTTCCACAGGAAACCGTGATTTTGAACGAAAGGAGACGCGTTGTATTATGAAGTTTGCTCAGACGAACAACATGATGATGGCTATGATGATGTACATGCCCGGCTGCATGTGCATGCTTCGTCGTGCTCAGAAATACAACTCGTCTTGTGTTCGCTTCCAATAACGGCTGATCCAAATTCCAAGCCGTATCCGCAGAGGCCGGAAGACAACGAGTCTTCCGGCCTCTGTTTTTTATTTCCGAAAAATCATTTGCGAGGGAGAAGCTACCATGATCGAAATCGAACATCTCAACAAGACCTACCCCTCTCCGACCGGCAACATCCACGCCCTGCGGGATGTGGACCTGCGCATCGAGGACGGGGAGATCTTCGGTATCATCGGCCTGAGCGGCGCCGGCAAGAGCACGCTCGTGCGCTGCATCAACCTCCTCGAGCGGCCGACCTCCGGCACGGTGCGCATCGACGGGCGCGACATGACACAGCTCAGCCGCCGCGAGCTGCTCAAGGCGCGGCAGGACATCGGCATGATCTTCCAGAGCTTCAACCTGCTCGAGCAGCGCACGGTGCTGCGCAACATCTGCTTCCCGCTCGAGATCGCGGGCGTCAAGCGCGATGAGGCGCAGGCACGCGCCGAGGAACTGCTCGAACTCGTCGGTCTGTCCGACCGCGCAAAGGCCTACCCCTCGCAGCTCTCCGGCGGTCAGAAGCAGCGCGTGGCCATCGCCCGCGCCCTGGCGACGCGGCCGAAATACCTCCTGTGCGACGAGGCCACCAGCGCCCTTGACCCGAACACCACGCAGGCGATCCTCCGCCTGCTCAAACAGATCAACCAGACGCTCGGCGTGACGATCGTCGTCATCACGCATGAAATGCGCGTCATTGAGCAGATCTGCCGGCGCGTGGCCGTCATCGACCAGAGCTGCATCGCCGAGATCGGCAGCGTCAGCGATGTGTTCACCCACCCGAAATCCGACATCGCCAAGGCGCTCATCCTTCCCAAGAGCCCGACCGAGAACCTCCCGCCGTGCACCGGCAAGCGGCTGCGCCTCGTCTTTGACGGCAGCTGCTCCAACGAGCCGGTCATCTCGCGCATCACGCTCGAGTGCGGCGTGCCGGTGAACATCCTCTTCGCCGACACCCGCATCGTCGAGGGCAGCATCTACGGCCACATGGTCATCGACCTGCCCAGCGATCCGCAGCAGTTCCACGATGTGCTGCGCTGGCTCGAGCACAACCACATCTCTTATCTTCAGGAGGTTTAAGCCATGTCTGAATTGCTCATCAAGCTCTGGCAAAACGGCATCCTGCAGCTCGGCATCTGGGAGACCGTTTACATGACGCTCATCTCTACGTTCTTCGCCTATCTCATCGGCCTGCCGGTCGGCCTCATCCTGCGCATGACCGACCGCGACGGCATCCACCCCATCGGCTGGCTCAACCGCACGCTCGGCATTATCGTCAACGCCCTGCGCAGCATCCCGTTCATCATCCTCATGGTGGCCATGCTGCCGGTGGCAAAGTTCGTCGTCGGCACGAGTCTCGGCAACCGCGCCGTGATCGTGACGCTCGTCATCGCCGCCGCCCCGTATGTGGCGCGCATGGTCGAGTCCGCCGCCAAGGAGGTGGACGCCGGCGTCATCGAGGCCGCGCAGTCCATGGGCGCGTCCACGCTGCGCATCATCTGCAAGGTCATCATCCCCGAGGCAAAGCCCGCGCTCATCACCGGCGGCGTCATCTCCACCGTGACCATCCTCGGCTACTCCGCCATGGCCGGCACGATCGGCGGCGGCGGTCTCGGTCAGATCGCCATCACCTACGGCTACCAGAAGTACGACGATCAGATCGTCTGGCTGTGCGTGGCGCTGACCATCCTCATCGTGCAGATCCTGCAGGAATTCGGTATGTACATTGCCCGCCGCACTGACCGGCGCGCACACAGCTGACGGGAGGTGCCGCCCATGCGTCTGCATTATCCCGCGCTGCTGCGCGAAAACATCCGGCGCGGACGAATGTATTCCCCGCCGAACCGCACACCCGATCATCCGTTCCCACACAAATTCTAAAAAATATAACATAAAGGAGAACCTGAAATGAAAAAGATCACCTCCCTCATCCTCGCCCTCGTGCTGGCGTTCTCACTCGTGTCTCTGAGCGCCTGCGGCGACAAGGCCACCGACGACAAAAACAGCGATTCCGCCGATGACAAGGTCATCACCGTCGGCGCCAGCGCCACCCCGCACGCCGAGATCCTCGAGCAGGTCAAGCAGGTGCTTGCCGACGAGGGCTACGAGCTCAAGATCGTCACCTATGATGACTATGTCCTGCCGAACCAGGCGCTGGCCGACGGCACGCTCGACGCAAACTACTTCCAGCACAAGCCCTATCTCGACAGCTTCAACGCCAAAAACGGCACGAGCCTCGTCTCCGCCGGCATCATCCACTATGAGCCGTTCGGCATCTACGGCAACGGCGTCACCGACCTGAAGGGTCTCGCCAAGGGCGCGACCATCATCATCCCCGCCGACGACAGCAACGAGACCCGCGCCCTGTTCCTGCTGCAGCAGGAGGGCCTGATCAAGCTCCCCGATGACGCGGACGCCGCCAAGGGCGTGAGCACGCTCGACATCGTCGACGACGGCGGCTACAACATCGTCACCGTTCAGGCCGACACCGTCCCGGCTCAGCTCAAGAATGCGAGCGCCGGCACCATCGCCGTCATCAACGGCAACTACGCGCTGGCCGCCGGTCTGAACATCAGCGACGCGCTCGCCACCGAGAACGCCGACGGCACCGCCGCGCAGACCTACGCCAACATCATTGCCGTGCGCTCCGGCGACGAGAACAGCCCGAAGACTCAGGCGCTGCTCAAGGCGCTCAAGACCGACGCCGTCAAGCAGTACATCGCCGACACCTACAACGGTGCTGTGGTCGCAAGCTTCTGAGTGGTCTCTCCCCCCTCTTTTCTGAAAAACGCAAAAGCCCCCGGCCGCAGGCCGGGGGCTTCGTGCATTATCGGGCGGCATTGCGCGCATAGCTGTTGTCGACAAGGCGGTCAAAGTCCACCCAGCCGGCGTGCTCGAGCACACCCGCCGTCTCCATGACGGTCTCGAGCCGCTCGAGCGACGACTGCGCCATGACCGGCGTCGCGTTCCACGCGTCGATGTCCTTGTAGCGCTGCACGACCTGCGTGAGCACGGACACGCCCGTGTCCGGAAACTGCGGGGCGATGATGGCGGCAGTCTCGGCCGCGTCGTGCCCGGCGATCCATGTCAGCGCACGCGCAACGGCGTTTGTAAAGCGCTGCACCACGTCCGCGTGCTCCCGGATGTACGTCTGCGAGGCGAAGTAGGCCGTATACGGGATCTCGCCGCTTTCCTGCCCGACGGATGCAAGGATATACCCCTTGCCCGCCTGCGCGACTTCGGTGGCCGTCGGCTCAAAGAGCGTGACAAAATCGCCGTTTCCGCCGGTGAACGCCCCGGCCATCATGTTGAACTGCACCGTTGTATCCACATCGGCGTCTACGCCGGGGACGATGCCATTTTGCCGCATGACGTATTCGAGCGTCATCTCCGGCACACCGCCTGCGCGCCCGCCGATGACGGTCCTGCCGCGCAGCAGCTCCCACGAAAACGGCACATCCTCTCGCCCGACGAGAAACGACCCGTCGCGCTTCGTGAGCTGACCGAACACGACCGGGTGATCGTCCTTACCCTGATTGTACACGTAGATGCACGCCTCCGGTCCGGCGAGACCGATGTCCGCCTGCCCGGTGAGCACCGCCGTCATGACCTTGTCGGCACCGCCGCCGTTGGTCAGCTCGATCTTCAGACCCTCATCCGCGAAAAAGCCCTGCTCCAGCGCCACATACTGCGGCGCGTAGAACACCGAATGTGTCACCTCGCTCAGGCGGACGGTGGCCGTCTCCTGCTTGCCGCAGGCGCACATGGCCGCCGGCAGCAGCACCGCCAGAACCCCACAAAGAAACCGTTTCATTGCGTCACTCCCAACCGATTTTTGAATCCCTTCTCCAGCCACAGCACGAGCTGATACATCACCACGGCCGCCGCCGCAAGCACGAAGACGGTCGCCATCACAAGGTCCATGTTGAACACCTGCGACCCGTAGACGATCAGATAGCCGAGACCGGCTTTGGACACCAGAAATTCGCCCATGATGACGCCGACCCACGACAGGCCGACGTTCACACGCAGCGTATTGAACAGCGTGGCGTAGTTGGCCGGGATGACCAGCCGCCACAGGATCTGATGGCGCGTCGCGCCGAGCGTCTGCATCAGGCGGATCTTCTCCTGATCCGTAGACAGAAAGCCCACGTGCATATTCAGGATCGTGACGAAGAGCGAAATTGCGACCGTCATGGCGATGATCGAGCCCGTGCCCGCGCCGATCCAGACGATGAACACCGGCCCGAGCGCCGTCTTCGGCAGCGCGTTGAGCACGACCAGATACGGGTCGAGCACGCGCGAGAGCAGCTCGCTCCACCACAGACCGATGGCGATGAGCGTGCCGAGCAGCGTCCCGAGCAGGAAGCCCGCCACGACCTCCAGACACGACGTGCCGATGTGCAGCCACAGCTCGCCGGAGCTTTGCAGCGCCGCGAGCGTGCGCACCACGCGCGACGGGCTGCTGACGATGAAGGCGTCCACCCAGCCGCAGCGCGCCGCGAGCTCCCACCAGCCGAGAAACGCCGCCAGCAGCAGCACCTGCAGCGCCAGCACGACCCGGCGGCGGCGCTTTTGTGCGCGCAGATACGCAAGTCTCTGCGGGGAGAGCGACCGTTCAGGCATTGACATCCAGCTCCTCCCATATTTGATTGAACAGCGTCTGAAATTCCGCCCGGCTGCGCCGCTGCAGCGGCGGCACGGCACGCAGCGCGCCGAGGTCGTGGATGGCCTTGACGGTCGCGGGGCGGTGCGTGAGCACGACGATGCGGTCCGAGAGGCTGATGGCCTCGGAAATGTCGTGCGTGACGAGCAGCGCCGTCTTGTGCTCGCGGCGGATGATCTGCGCGATGTCGCCCGACACGGCCAGCCGCGTCTGGTAGTCCAGCGCGGAAAACGGCTCGTCGAGCAGCAGCACATCCGGCGATGTCGCCAGCGTGCGGATGAGTGCGCAGCGCTGGCGCATCCCGCCCGAGAGCTGGTTTGGCAGCTTGCGCGCAAAGCCGTCGAGCCGGTACTGCGTGAGCAGGGCGCGCACGGCGTCGCGCCGCGCGGGTGTGTTCTCGTGCCGGATCTCCAGCCCGAGCGTCACGTTGCCCCAGATCGTGCGCCAGTCAAAAAGCTGGTCGCGCTGCGGCATCAGCCCCGCCTTCCCTGTTGGCGCGCGCACGGGCTCTCCGTCGACGAGCACCTCTCCGCCCGATGGCCGCTCAATACCGGCGATGAGCGCCAGTAGCGTGGATTTTCCGCAGCCGGACGGCCCGACGATGCTCACAAACTCGCCGTCGGCCACGCCGAAGGTCACATCCCGCAGCGCCGCCACCTCGCCGTCCGGCGCCTGATAGGTCAAGGCGGCGCGGCGCAGCTCGATTTTCATGGCGTCTCCCCCTTTGTTCGCGCCGAGGCGCTATGCCCCAATGTATGCCGCGCCGGTGCACGGGGTGCAAAGCAAAGCGGCGCGGCCGCGCAGGTTTCCGGAGAGAAGAAGCTGGGCTTCGACAAGAAAAAACGCACACATCGCAAAGGCGATGTGTGCGTTTTCTATGCTGCCGCCTTGTACGCGCGCTCGAGCGCGGCGGACAGCGGCTGCCCGTGTGAGCGGCAGATGCGCCGCAGCCGGTACAGACACGCAGGGTCGTGCGTGAGGCGGTTGATGCCCCAGTCGCACGACAGCGTCGCCTGAAAGCCCATGCCGCGCAGGACCTGATCCGTCCGGTCGCTGTATTTGCCGTAGGGGTAGGCAAAGGTGTCCGGCGTGCAGCCCGTGCAGGAGGTGAGCGCATCCTGCAGCCGCTGCAGATCCGCGCGCAGCAGCTGCGCGTAGTCCGCCTCCGACTCGCCCGCGTTCGGCAGGCAGCCGTAGCGCTCCGGCGTGTAGCTGTGCAGGTCGTAGGAGTGGTTTTGTACCTCGACAAGACCGGAGGCGAGCATCTCGTTGAGCTGCGCCCATGTGACGTGCGCATAGTCGATGCTCTCACTCGGCCACTCGGTGAAATCGTCCGTGTTGCGCCCGAGCAGTGAAAAGACGATGTGCGCCGCATACTGCCGCAGCAGCGGCAGCACATAGACGTAGTTGTTGTAGTACCCGTCGTCAAAGCTGAGCACGATGGGCTTTTCCGGCAGCGGCGTACCGTCGCGCACATAGGCGATGACGTCCGCCATGACGACGGTCGTGTAGCCGTTTTCCGCCAGCCACCGGAGGTCGGATTCCAGCTCCCACGGCTGGATGGCATCCTTGCCGGATTTGTCGGGCTTGACCTCGTGGTACATGATGATCGGCAGCGGCACGGCGTCCGCCTCCTCCCCGGCGGCATAGGCCGCAAGCGGGCAGAGCACGAACAGCGCAGACAGCACGACGGCCATCACCCGCTGCGGGACCGGCAGCGCTCGGCGCACGGCATCCATCTCCTCTCGTTTCATCCGTTTAGAGGTAGTGTGCGCCGGGCGCGCGAAAATCATGCACGCGCGCGGCGTTTCGCAGCGGCGCGCTGCACGCATTTGACGCCCTCCACGATCGGGAGCACCAGAAACGCCAGCCCCATCGCCACGGCATACTCGGCGGCGGAGATGGGCGTGAAGTCAAAGGCGTTGGCCAAAAACGGCACATAGATGCACAGCGTCGTGAGCGCAAGGCTTGCCGCGGCCGCGCCGACGAGCGCCCAGTTGGGCGTGCGCAGCGTGAACAGGCTCGCCCGGTGTGCGCGCATATTGAAGCTGTGGAAGATCTCCGCCATGCTCAGCGTCAAAAACGCCATCGTCGTGCCGTCGGGCGAATTCGTGACCGTCCAGACGCCGTACTCCATGTAGTGGCCGATGAAAAACGCCGCCAGCGTCAGCAGCGCACACATCACGCCCTGATACACGCAGTCGAAGCCGACGCCGTGCGCGAAGATGCTCTCGCGCGCGCTGCGCGGCGGGCGGGTCATGATGTCCGGCTCTGCGCGCTCCATGCCGAGCGCCAGCGCCGGGAAGCAGTCGGTGAGCAGATTGATCCACAGCAGGTGCACCGGCTCAAGGATCGTAAAACCGAGCATCGTCGCGGCGAAGATGCTCAGCACCTCGCTCATGTTCGAGCCGAGCAGGAACTTCACGGCGCGGCGGATGTTGTCATAAATGCGCCGCCCCTCCTCGACCGCGCCGACGATGGTGGCAAAGTTATCGTCGGCGAGCACCATGTCGGCCACGTTTTTCGTCACGTCCGTGCCGGTGATGCCCATGCCGATGCCGATGTCCGCCGCGCGGATGCTCGGCGCGTCGTTGACGCCGTCGCCGGTCATGGCGGTGATGAAGCCGGCGTCGCGCCACGCCTGGACGATGCGCGTCTTGTGCTCCGGCTGCACACGGGCATAGACGCTGATATGCTGCAGACGGCGGCGGAACGTGTCGTCGTCCATGGCGCCCAGCTCCGCGCCGGTGACGGCCTCGTCGCCGGGGCCGAGCAGACCGAGCTCACGCGCGATGGCGCTGGCGGTGTCCACATGGTCGCCGGTGATCATGATGGGACGGATACCGGCGCTGCGGCAGTCACGGATGGCGTCCACGACCTCGGGACGCACCGGGTCGATCATCCCCGCCAGACCGAGAAAGCACAGGTGCTGCTCGAGCGCCGCGGGCGACGTATCGTCCGGCAGCGCGTCATACGTGCGCATGGCCGCCGCCAGCACGCGCAGCGCCCGGCCGGTCATGT